>ENA-OBIO01000035-OBIO01000035.1-metagenomes-genome-assembly--contig:-NODE-35-length-83522-cov-6.14156_pt1 | contig 83522 bp, 73 predicted proteins | sample MGYA00153383_OBIO01 | MGnify analysis MGYA00153383 | reverse complement strand
GTTCGACGGCTTCAGGTCGCGGTGCAGGATCAGCCGGTTGTGCGCATGCACCACGGCGGCGAGCACGTCGAGGAACAGCCGCACGCGGGCCGCGAGGCCGAGGGCATGTTGCTCGCAGTAGCGCTTGATCGGCAGGCCGTCGATGTACTCGAGCACGAGGTAGGGCTGCGCCCCGTCGGCCGTGATGCCGGCGTCGAGCAGGTGCGCGATGTTCGGGTGCGCGAGCCGCGCGAGAAAGTTGCCGTCGCGCGCAAAGCGATCCCGATCGCGGTGTGACACCAGGCCGGCGTTCAAGAACTTGATCGCCGCATGGCCTTCGAAGCGGCCGTCGCTGCGGCGCGCGAGCCAGACGCTGCCCATGCCGCCCTGCCCCAACTCGCGCTCGACCGTGTAGGCGCCGATGACCCGGCCAGCCATGCCGACGTCAGACGGCACCGCGGTGCGCTCGGGCTCCGCGCCGCGCGCAGCCACAAGCGGCGACGAGCCGACGTTCGGCAAATCAGTCTTGATCACCGTCATGGCCGTCATGGCCGTTGTGGCCCCTTCATGCTGCGTGGTCTTTGCGCGCGAGTCTCGGTGCGTGGTTTTCGTAATCGCGTGTCTTGCAGCGCGCGAGTGGCGTATTTCGACATGGCGATCGAGCCGCGCTGGGGCGGGTCAATGGCAGTGCTGTTCGGCGCTTGCGAATCGATGCGACAAATGGAAGCACCGGTTAGAATTGCGGCATCGGCGCAGTCACCAGTCACTGCGCCGTCGTCATTTCTGACTGAGCCAACGTCTCCCTGACGCGGCGCTCGCCACACCCCTCTGCCTGCGACTGGCGCCCGATTCAAGAGCGACAGGCCGACCTCTCCGCTTGGAATCCCATGACTTTTGACGAACTCGGCCTCGCCGAGCCACTGCTGCGCGCCGTGAACGAATACGGCTACACCACGCCGACGCCGATTCAGGCGCAGGCGATCCCGATCGTGCTCTCGGGCGCCGACCTGATGGGTGGCGCGCAAACCGGCACCGGCAAGACCGCCGGCTTCACGCTGCCGATGCTGCACCGGCTGATGGCCAAGCCCGCGGTGCGCGACGCGAAAGGCAAGTTGCCGATCCGCGCACTGATCCTCACGCCGACGCGCGAGCTCGCCGCACAGGTCGAAGAAAGCGTTCGCACCTACGGCAAGTACAGCAAGCTCACCAGCGCTGTGATCTTCGGCGGTGTTGGCATGCAGCCGCAGATCGACAAACTGCGGCGCGGCATCGACATCCTCGTCGCCACGCCGGGCCGCCTGCTCGACCACCTGCAGCAGCGCACGATGGACCTGAGCCACATCGAAATTTTCGTGCTCGACGAGGCCGACCGCATGCTCGACATGGGCTTCATCCACGACATCAAGAAGGTGCTCGCGGTGCTGCCGGCGCAAAAGCAGAGCCTGCTGTTCAGCGCGACCTTCAGCGACGAGATCAAGGCGCTCGCCGATCGCCTGCTGAACAAGCCGGTGTTGATCGAAGTGGCGCGCCGCAACCAGACTGCCGAGACGATCGCGCAGAAAGTTCATCCGGTCGGCCGCGAGATGAAGAAGGATTTGCTGATCCACCTCATCAAGGAAAACGACTGGGACCAGGTGCTGGTGTTCACGCGCATGAAGCACGGCGCGAATCGTCTGGTCGAGCATTTGCTCAAGGCCGACATCAGCGCGATGGCAATCCACGGCAACAAGAGCCAGACCGCGCGCACCAAGGCGCTGGCCGAGTTCAAGACCGGTGACCTGACCGTGCTTGTCGCAACAGACATCGCCGCCCGCGGCATCGACATCGACATGCTGCCGCACGTGGTGAACTACGAGCTGCCCAACGTGCCCGAAGACTACGTGCACCGCATCGGCCGCACCGGCCGCGCCGGTGCCAAGGGCGAGGCGGTCTCGCTCGTCTGCGTCGACGAGAACGGCTTCTTGCGTGACATCGAGCGTTTGATCAAGCGCGAGATTCCGAAAGAAATCGTCCCCGGCTTCGAGCCGCACCCGAGCGAAAAAGCCGAGCCGATCGTGCTCGGTCGCATGGTGATCGGTGAAGGCGCTGGCCGTGGTGGCATGCGCCACCACGCGGGTGGCGGTGGCGGTGGCCGGGGCGGCAACAACGGTGGCGGTGGTGGCGGACGCGGCGGCAACGGCGGTGGTTCGGGCGGATCACGTTCGGGCGCACCGGCACGGCCGCAAGGCGCGCGCCCTGCCGGTGGCGGCGGTGGCCGGCCGCCCGCGCGTTCGGGCCCGCCGAAACGCTGATCCGAGCCCGACCTGCGCCTCGGCCAGCGGCACAGGTACAGTGACCTGATGGGTGTCAGTTCTGATTCGTCCGGGCGCACCACGCTGCTCGCCGGCGCGACCGGCCTGATCGGCAGCGCGCTGCTGCCACTGCTGCAGGCCAGCCCGTCGTATGCGCGCACGCACGTGCTCGCGCGGCGTGCGTCGGTGGGTGCTGCGGCCGACGCGCGCACCACTTTTCACGTCGTCGATTTCGCCCAGCTGCCCGAGCTGCCGGCGGTCGACGATTGCTACATCGCGCTCGGCACCACGATCCAAAACGCCGGCTCGCAAGCGGCGTTCCGCACAGTCGATTTCGACTTCGTCGTGAACACCGCACGCGCTGCGCGAGCCGCTGGCGCCACGCGCCTCGCAGTCGTCTCCGCGCTCGGCGCAGAACCCTGTGCTGCGACTTTCTACAACCGCGTGAAGGGCGAAATGCAGGCCGCCGTCGGCGCGCTCGGCTTCGAGTCGGTCGTGATCGCGCAACCTTCGCTGCTGCTCGGCAACCGCGCCGCGCTCGGTCAGCCAACGCGCAATGTCGAGGTGTGGGCAGCACGCCTGCTCACCCCGGCGATGTGGCTCGTGCCGCGCGCCGTGCGGCCGATCGCCGCGATCAAAGTCGCCGCGGCGCTGCTCGCTGCCACGCTGGATGCGCGGCCTGGCGTGCGCGTGCTCAGCTCGTCGCAAATGCAGGGGTAGCCGATCCGAATTTCGCCGGTGCTACGATGCCTCGCATGATCGATTGGCCGACCTGTACAGCTGCTGAGCGCGACCCCGAGGGCGTCAACGTGACCGGGGTGTTCCGCGGCTCGCGCGTGCCGATTGGGGCATTGTTCGAGAACCTGGAAGACGGTGTTGCCGTCGGTGAATTCGCACAGTTGTTCCCCGGCGCCACGCTGGCCCAAGCGCGTGCAGTACGCGCGCACGCAGCACACAGTGCCCTTGCGATCGCATAGGTGCGCGTCCTCTTCGACCAGGGCACTCCTGCTGAGGGTCTGAGAGTTTTTCGCGCAGTCCCTGAAAGATCCGTTCGGGCTGAGCCACTTCGACAAGCTCAGGACAGGCTTGTCGAAGCCACGCCACAGGGTGTGCAGGCACTTCGACAGGCCTGTCCTGAGCCTCGTCGAAGGGCTCAGTGCGAACGGTGGGGTCGGCAATCGAAAAGCTCTTACTCGCTGAGTCGATCGGCCTTTCTTCGACGCAGTGCCCGACGCGGCCTCCAGTCATGAGACTTTCTGTACCTGCCAATCGAGTCGTCGGTGACTGACACCTCGACGGCTCCCCTCTTCGGCTTCCGCGCCTTCATGCGCCTCTGGTACTCGCGCCTCGCGAGCACCAGCGCGAACCAGATGTTGATGGTCGCCATCGGCTGGCAGATGTACGACCTGACCGGCAGCGCTTGGGCTCTCGGCCTCGTCGGGCTGCTCCAGTTCCTGCCCGCGCTGCTGCTGGTGCTGGTCGCCGGCCACGTGGTCGACCGCTACCACCGTGCGCGCATCGTCGGCCTGTGCATGCTGGCGCAGACGGCCATCGCGCTGTTGCTCGCGGCGAGCGCGCACCTGCACGCGGCCAGCCGCGACTTGCTGTTCGTGATGTCGGTGCTGCTCGGTTTGGTGAAGGCGTTCCAGATGCCGGCGCAGCAAGCGCTGACGCCTGCGCTCGTGCCGTCCGAGGTACTGCCGCGCGCGCTCGCCTTCGCCTCGATGGGTTCGCAGGGCGCGATCGTCGCCGGGCCGGCGCTCGGCGGCTTCATCTACGTGGCCGGGCCGCAGGCGGTGTACGGCGTTTGCGCGCTCCTGTTCGCGCTCGCGGGCGTGCTTGCCGCGGGCGTTCGCTACGCTCATGTGAAGGCGGCCGCGCGCAACATGAACCTCGACACGTTGCTCGCCGGCGTGCGCTTCGTGCGTCACCGGCCGGTCGTGCTCGGCGCGATCTCGCTCGACCTGTTCGCGGTGCTGCTCGGCGGCGCGACCGCGCTGCTGCCGATCTTCGCGAAAGACATTCTGCACACCGGGCCGTGGGGCCTCGGGCTGCTGCGCGCGGCGCCTGCCGTCGGCGCGATCGTGCTGTCGCTGCTGTTGACGCGATTCCCGATCACGCGCCATGCCGGACGCGTGCTGCTCGGTGCCGTCGCGGTCTACGGTGTCGCAACGATCGCCTTCGGCTTCTCGACTTCGTTCCTCGTTTCGCTGATCGCCTTGACCGTGGCCGGCGCGGGCGACATGGTCAGCGTCGTGATCCGCCAGTCGCTGGTGCAACTCGACACGCCCGACGACATGCGCGGGCGCGTCAGCGCAGTCAACTCGGTGTTCATCGGCGCCTCGAACCAGCTCGGCGAGTTCGAGTCGGGCGCGACGGCCGCGCTGCTGGGGCCGGTCGGCTCAGTGGTACTCGGCGGGCTCGGCACACTGCTCGTTGCGGGGCTGTGGTTCAGGCTCTTCCCGCCGCTCGCGAACCGGGACGCATTGACGGCGCCACGCCGATGACAAGCGGCTTCGAGCTCGTGCATGTCGACGCGCATTGCCTCGTCGCGATCAAGCCGAGCGGCCTGCTCTCGGTGCCGGGCCGCGGTGAACGTGGCCAGGATTGCCTGATCGCGCACGTGCAGACAGCGTTCGCCGATGCGCTGGTCGTGCACCGGCTCGACATGTCGACCTCGGGGCTGATGTTGTTCGCCCGCGGCGCTGCGGCGCAGCGCGTGCTGAGTGCGGCATTCGCGGCGCGCGAGGTGCACAAGCGTTATGTCGCCGTCGTGCATGGCGAACTCGATTCGGAGCGCGGCGAGATCGACCTGCCACTCGCCGCCGACTGGCCGAATCGCCCGAAGCAGAAGGTCGACCGCGCGGCCGGCAAACCGTCGCTGACGCGCTGGCGCGTGCTCGCGTTCGACGCCGCGCGCAACGCGTCGCGGCTCGAACTCGAGCCCGTGACCGGCCGCGCGCACCAGTTGCGCGTGCACCTGCTCGCGATCGGCCACCCGATCCTCGGCGATGCGCTGTATGCGCCGCCGCACATGCTCGCGCGGGCCGATCGGTTGCTGCTGCATGCGTCGTCGCTGAGCTTCGTGCACCCGAGCATCGGCGAGCCGATCGCGGTCGAATCCGCGGCGCCGTTCTGAGCCGATCAAGCCTCGTCGCGCTTGTGCTTCAACCGATCGCGCCCGGCCCGCCCGCGCGCCTTCCACACCGCCACTTGCTGCTGGCGTTCGAGCACGCTCATGGTGTCGCGGCGCGCCTCGCGCAACAGCTTGTGATGATTTTTGACGCGGTCGGCCGGCACGCCTGCGCGCACGGCGCAGCCGGGTTCGTCGACATGCCTGCAGTCGCGAAAACGGCATTGCCCCGCGAGCGTTTCGATGTCGCCAAAGGCGGCCGCGAGCGTCGCCTCGTCGACATCGGGGCGGAGTGCGCGCAGCCCCGGCGTGTCGATGATGCAAGCGCCGCCTGGCAGGCGGTGCAGCGAGCGCGAGGTGGTCGTGTGCTTGCCGCGGCTGTCGTGCGCGCGCACCGCGCCGGTGTCTTGCGTGGCGCGACCGAGCAGCGTGTTCGTCAACGTCGACTTGCCCGCGCCCGACGAGCCGAGTACGACCAGCGTCTGACCGGCGCCGAGGCAGGCCTGAAGCTGCTGCACCGTGTGCGGGTCGGTGCCGTCGATCGCAAACAGATCGATGCTCGCCGGCACGCGACCGCACAAGGCCTCGATGCGCTCGGCGAGCAGGCCGGGCACTTTCGCGATCACGTCGGCTTTGGTGAGCACGACGGCGGGCGCGATGGCGCTGATCCCGCCTCCGTTCGCGCTCGCTTGCACGAGCGCGAGGTAACGCTCGAGCCGGCGCGGGTTGAAGTCATCGTCGAGGCCCATCACCAGCAGCGCGGTGTCGACGTTGGCGACGACCGTGTGGCGCCGGCCGTCGGCATCGCGCCGGTTGATGTGAGTGCGCGGCGGCACGCGTGCATGAACCCAGATCTGGCCGTGCGCATCGGTCGCGGCCAGCAGCCAGTCACCGACGGCGAGCATCGCGCCCTCGGCGGCGAGTGCGCGGGTCAGGCGTGGCAGCACGCGTGCGGTCAACTCGTCGGCGCCGTCGTGCAGGCGCACGGCATCGCGGTGCACTTCGGTCAGGCGCAGCAGTTCGAGCGGTGGTGAATCGGGCGACGCGGCGGCGTGTTCGGTCGCCGCACGGGCCGCGCGATCGGCCAGTGCAGGTGTGAGGCCCAGCGTGCGCAGGCGCTCGTGGTGAATGTCGATCATGGTGGGGTCTGGACTTTCGTATCTCGCAGCGCGCGCCGCGAACAGCACACGCGAATCGACCGCGCGAACGCAAGCGCGTGCACAGGTCAGCGGAGTGGAAACGTCGGTCGCGCGGGGCGCGAAGGTCAGACCCGAGTGGGCGTGTGCGAAAACTCGAAGGTGAGTGCAGCGCAAGTCAGGCAGCGGCCGACGAAAGGAAGCGGGCAATGCTCGATGGATTCATGGCGGCACCTCCTGAGAATCGGGCGCGAGGCCGGGTGCGTGCGTAAGGGGCGCTGGTTGCGCGCGGCCGTGGCGTGCGTCAATCGGCGCGGCGCAGCGGCTTGTGTTTTCGCAACGAAGCCACAGATGCAGAAAGTCGAGCTAAAGGCCCGCGTGAAGAGAAGTCAACAGGGTCATTCGGGCCTCGTATGATTCGGGCGCCCTCGGTGTTCAATGCCCTGCCAACCGACTTGCAACCAGAAGGAACCGACCGATGAAATCCCTGATCCTTGCCCTCTCGTTCGCCGTGATGTCCGCCGGCGTGGTCGCGCCGTTCGAGGCCGAAGCCAAGCGCATGGGCGGCGGCTCGTCGTCCGGCATGCAGCGCAGCGTGCCCGCGCGCCCACCAGCGCCCGCCACCCCGGCACAGCCCGCGCAAGCCGCACCGACCACGCCCGCCATGGCAGGCGCGGCCGCAGCCGCTGCGCCCAAGCGCTCGTGGATGGGCCCGCTCGCCGGCCTCGCCGCAGGGTTGGGCATCGCCGCGCTGATGAGCCACCTCGGCATGGGCGCCGGGATGGGCAACATCCTGACGATGGTGCTGATCGCAGCGGCCGCGTTCTTCGCGATCCGCTTCCTGATGAATCGCTTCGGGCGCAACAACGGGCCGGCGATGGCCACGCCCAATGGCATGCAATTCAACAGCGCGCCGGCCGATGCGCCGAAGCCGCTGAACAACGCATCACCGTGGTCGCAACCTGCCGCCGGTACCGCCGGTGTAGCACTGCTGCCGGCTGCCGCAGTCGCGACCACAGCAACCGCCGCAGCCACGCTGCCCGCCGGCTTCGATGCTCCCGGTTTCGAGCGCATCGCGAAGATGATCTTCATTCGCATGCAAGCCGCGAACGACACGGCCGACCTGAACGACTTGCGCGCATTCACCACGCCCGAAATGTTCGCTTCGGTCAAGCTCGAGTTGCAGGAGCGCGGCAGCGCAGCGCAAACGACCGACGTGGTTCGCATCGATGCCGAAGTGCTCGATGTCGTCAGCGAAGCCGAGCGCCAGATCGTCAGCGTGCGCTTCCATGGCCTGATCCGCGAAGAGAAGGATGGCGCAGCCGCACCGTTCGACGAAGTCTGGCATTTGGTGAAGCCGGCCGACGGCAGCCGCGAGTGGGCGATCGCAGGGATTCAGCAAGCCCAGGCAGCCTGACCTGCCGCGATGGCGAAGAAGCTGTTCGTCATCACCGGCGCCTCTCGCGGCATGGGCGCGGCGATGGCCGAGCAGCTGTTGGCGCCCGATCATGTGCTGCTGTGCATCTCGCGCCAGCGCAACGATGCGCTGTCCGCGAAGGCTGAAGCAGCGAGTGCGGCGTGCGAGCAATGGTCGCTCGACCTTTCGCAGCCGAGCGAAGCCGCTCTGAAACTGCAGGCCTGGCTCGCGAGCCTCGACGGCGCATCGTTCGAATTTGCCGCGTTGATCAACAACGCCGCGGCGCTGACCCGCATCGGCCCGATCGACGACTGCGGCGATGGCGAGCTGGCCTCAGCGCTGCGCGTCGGCCTCGAGGCGCCGCTGCTGTTGAGCGCGGCCTTCTTGCGCGCCACGCGCTCTTGGGCCGCCGACAAGCGCGTGCTCAACATTTCATCGGGCCTCGGGCGCCGCGCGATGGCCGGCCAAGCTTCGTATTGCGCCACGAAGGCCGGCCTGGACCACCTTACCCGCGCGATGGCGCTCGATGAAGCGATGCGGCCCAACGGCGCGAAGCTGGTCTCGCTCGCACCCGGCGTGATCGATACCGACATGCAAGTGCACCTGCGCGCGGGCGAGTCGGCGGGCTTCCCCGAGAAAGCCAACTTCATCGGCATGAAAGAAAAAGGCCAGCTGAGCTCGGCCCCCGACGCCGCGGCCCGCGTGCTGGCCTACCTGGCACGCGACGATTTCGGCGCCAGCGCAGTGGCCGACGTGCGCGACACCTGATCGGCTCGCAGCTCGGTCGGCGCGCACTCGGCACAATCGCGCCTCACCCACCTGCCCCGCGGTCACGAGCCGCGCACCTCCGAATGAAACACTTCGCCTCCGCGGCCACGCTGACCGCACTCGCTTCGCTGCTGATCGCCTGCAGCACGCCACCGTCGACAACCGCCGCAGCACCGGGAGGCACGCCGGGTGCATCGTCACCGACGACGATCGCGCCCAACGCCAACCTCGTCGCGCAAGGCATCCCGCCGATCCCGACGAGCCTTGCCGAGCAGGTCGCGAAGTACACCGACTTTCGCGGCCACGCATTCGTCAACTGGCACCCTACGCGCCGCGAGATGCTGGTCTCGCACCTGAAGGCCGGCGCGAGCACACCGCAGCTCTTCCGCATCGGCGCGCCGATGGTCGAGCCCGAGCAACTCACCGACACGACCGACCCGGTGCGCGAGGCGAGCTACGAGCCGCGCGACGGCAAATACATCGTGTTCGCGCGCGGGAGCGGCGGCAACGAACAAGACAAGCTCTATCGGCTCGACCTGCCCGGCAAAGAAGTCACGCTGCTGACCGACACGCCCGAGCGCCACAGCATGGAAGGCTGGCTCCACAAGAGTGCCCGCATGCTGACGCTATCGACCCCGCTCGACCGCACTGCCGAAGGCGGCTCGCGCGCCTCGATCACGCAGAGCCTGCGCCTGATCGACCCACTGCAGCCGCAAGCCGGCGTCAAGCTGGCCGAATTGCCCGGTGGCGGCTGGGGCGTGGGCAGCGTCTCTTGGAGCGACAAGCGCGTCGCGCTCACGCGTTACCTCTCGGCCAGCGAGTCGCAGGTCTGGATGCTCGATATCGTGAGCCGCCAGCTGACACAACTGTTGCCGGCGCCTCGCGGCGGCGGCGCCGTTGCCCAAAAAGCGAGCTGGTTCGCCGGTGAGTTCAAGCGCGATGACAGCGGCCTGTTCTTGCTCAGCGATCGCGGCGGCGAATTCCGCGAACTGATGGTCTATTCGTTCGCGCAGCGCCGCATCACGCCGATCACGCACGGTACCCCGTGGGACATCAGCGGCCCGACCGGCAACGCGCTCGGCACGCTGGTCGCTGCGCAAGCCAACGTCGACGGTCGCGACGAACTGCGGCTGTTCGATGCGCGCACGTTCAAGCCGCTCGCCGTGCCGAAGGTGCCGGCCGGCAGCATCGGTTCGACCCACTTCCACGCGAAGCTGGCCGACCTCGAGTTCTCGCTCGACAGCGCACAAGGCCCGAGCCAGGTTTGGTCGATGAACCCCGCGACCGGCGCGGTCGAACAATGGACGCGCGCTGCTGCCGCGCCCGGCGTCGACACCGCCAGCTTCACCGACCAGCAAATCGTGCGTTGGAAGAGCTTCGATGGCCGCACGATCTCGGGCATCGTCAACCTGCCGCCCGCGCGCTTCACCGGCAAACGACCGGTGCTGATCGCGATCCACGGCGGGCCCGAAGGCCAGGCCACCTTCGGTTTCTTGGGCCGCACGAACTACTACGTCAACGAGCTCGGCATCGCCGTGATCCAGCCGAACGTGCGCGGCTCGAGCGGCTACGGCAAGACCTTTCTCTCACTCGATGACGGCTTCAAGCGCGAAGATTCGGTCAAGGACATCGGCAGCCTGCTCGACTGGATCGCCAAGCAGCCCGAACTCGATGCCTCGCGTGTCGCCGTCACCGGCGGCAGCTACGGCGGCTACATGAGCTTGGCGGTCGCGACGACATATTCCGAGCGCATCGCCAGCGCGATCGACATCGTCGGCATCTCGAACTTCCTGACCTTTCTGCAGAACACCGAGAGCTACCGACGCGACCTGCGGCGCGTCGAGTACGGTGACGAGCGCGAGCCAGCGATGCGCGCCCACCTCGAGAAAATCTCGCCGCTGACAAATGCCGGCAACATCAAGAAGCCGCTGTTCGTCGTGCAAGGCAAGAACGACCCGCGCGTGCCCTTCACCGAGGCCGAGCAGATGGTCGCGAAGGTGCGCGCGAACGGCTCACCGGTCTGGTACCTGCGCGGCGAGAACGAAGGCCACGGCTTCGCGCGGCGCGAGAACGCCGACTTCCAGTTCTACGCGACGGTGATGTTCTTGCAGCAGACGTTAGGGTTGCAGTAGGCGGTCTGGCGCCGCGTCTGTGCATTGACTGTGGCCGACGCGTGCTTTCGACCCATTGCAGACCTACGTTTCCGCAAACTCGACGCTCCAAAGCAGACAGGGTTCGAACGCTTGCCATCGGCCTTCCTGCCGGCAGTATCAGTTGAGTAGCCGCCGAAGCGCATTCGGTAAATCTTTCAAGCCATGAACTCGTTTCGCGGCGTTGCCTCCCAAGGTCCGCACGGCGTCGCGGCTCGCGTCGGGCTCGAAAACCAGGCAACCCGTTCGTATCCCTTGACGGCGGGCAGCAGCCAGAGCGTGCCGGGCATCGTCGATCAAGTACGCCGGGTCGTGGACATCGATGTCGTGCGGGCTGCCGTCAGACAGAAGGACCACCCAGCGCTGCGCGCCGCGCTGAGCGGCCAGCCGCTTGGTCGCGTGGCGCAGCACAGCGCCCAGCCGCGTCGAGCCCTCGGGTCGCAGGGCCTGCAATCGGCCGGTCAACGCTTCGTCCACCGGCTGGGTGAACGACTTCATGATCTTCCAACGCACCGCATGCCGCCCGTTCGAGCAGAAGGCCGCGATGCCAAACGTGACACCACGGGCCTTCAACGCGAGCCCGAGCGCGAGCGCCGTTTGCGCGGCCAGATTCAGCGCACCACCGTCGACAGAACGCGCGGTGGTCGCGGTCGATGCCGAGTGATCGATCAACAACCACAGCGCCGTGCGCGCAGCCACGTTGCGAGTCTCTCGGTAGACGCGGGGCGACGTTGGCCGGCGCAGGCGATGGCCAAGCTGCCAGTGCACCAGTGCATCGAGGTCGAAGGCGTCGCCGGTGTCGCCGCAACCGGGCCGCGCAGCGCGGCACGCCAACTCGTGCACCGGTCCGTGTAGCTGCCGGGCGGCCGCCCGCGTGGTGTCGGCGATAGCGAGGGACGCGGCGCCAGGTGCATCGGTCTCGACGACGCGGCACCAGTTCGGTCGCAGCCGAGCGATGAGCCGGTCCCACTCCGGGTGCCAGGTGACGATCGGGTCGTCGACGGGCGATTCGTCGGGCTTGTTCGGATCCGGCTCGGCCGAGCCGAGCGAATGCGGTGTTGCGTTCATCAGCACGTCAGCAACCCACATCCAGCGGTTGTCGTCGCGGTAGGCGGGCAAGGGCAGCACGGCCTTGCCGTTGAAGGGCAGCCGCATCTGCCCGATGTCGTGACCGAGACGGGTCGCTACCTCGCGCACTTCGGTCGGGGTGCGCAACGCGCAGACGCCGAGAGTCAGGTCAAGAAAGCACAGATCACGGCCCTTGCGCACCCACGGGTCAGGGTCGTCGTAGGCCGGATCGCACAGGCTGCGCGCGAGGCGCATCGCGAGTCCCTCGAATCCGACCCCGGCGTCGGGTGTGGCGGTATGCAGCGGCCGCCACAAGCGGGCCAGGCCGGGCAGCTCGCGCACGGCAAGCGCCTCGACGCGAGCGTCCTCGAGCAGCGCCACCAGGGTGCGCGCGATCGGCCCCAACCCGGCGCCGTCGAAGCGCGGCGGTGAATAGACGAGGTGTGCCGCCGCGTGTGCTGTGGCGGCGGTGTGGTTTTGCCATGGTGTGCGCGCTGGCAGGTGGATAGCGCCGCCGGCGATGTACGCGCATTCGCTGTCGAAGGCGAGCGGTGGCGTGAGGCCCCAGAGCAGGCGCAACCAGTGGGTCAGCGGCGCGTGCATTCGGGTCTGTGTGCGCGGGTCAGAAGGCCGCGTCGAGCGCCGAGCGCAGCGCCACGCGAATATCGGCGTCGTCGCTGAGTGCATCCACGATCGCGAGCTGGCACGCCTTGGTGATCGCGAGCCCATGCGCCGTCAGCAGTGCGGCATGCACCAGCATGCGGGTGGACGCGCCCTCGTCGAGGCCGAAACCCTCCAGCCTCCGGGTCCGCAGACCGAAGGCGACGATCGCGGCGGCGCGCGAAAGGTCCAGCCCCGCTTCCTTCGCGACGATGCCGGCCTCTCGCTCGGGGTTCGGGTAGCCGAACTCGATTGCGCAAAACCGCTGGCGAGTCGACGCCTTCATCTCGCGCGCCGAGGACGAAGGGTTGTACGAGACGACGAGCTGAAAGTCCGGATGCGCGTGCAGCAACTCGTTGCGCTGGGCCAGCGGCAGCTGCCGGCGCGTGTCGGTGAGAGGGTGGATGACAACGAGCGTGTCGGCTCTTGCCTCGATCAGCTCGTCGAGATAGCACAGGCCACCGTGCCGCACCGCCTGGGTCAGCGGTCCATCCTGCCAACGTGTGCCATCGCTGTCGAGCAACCAGCGACCGACCAAGTCGCCCGCGGTCAGCTCTTCGTGGCAGGCGACCGTGACCAGAGGTCTCTCAAGCCTCCACGCGACGTGCTCGACGAAGCGGGTCTTGCCGCTACCGGTGGGCCCTTTCAAAACCAGCGGCAGGCGGCGCGCGTGCGCAGCCTCGAACAGCTCCAGCTCATCACCGCCGGGCTGGTAGTGCGGCTCGCGCAGCACGCGGTAGGCCGCCAGGGGGTGGTGCGATTCCGGTGTCATGGTGGGTTCGCTGGCACGGCTTCAGTGGGCCAGCAGTTCCTTGAGTTGGTCATCGATGAACTTCGTGTCCACGGGGTTCGCGCCGCCGCCGGCGAAGTGGCCCCACACGCCCGGGATCGGCCTGCAGACCGCGTTCGGCATGTGCGAGACCTCGACTTCGTTGTCGACGACCGGGAAGTACAGGTCCATCTCGCCCGGCATCACGACGGCGCGCGCCTTGATCGCGCCGAGCGCCTTCTTGAAGTCGCCCTGGAATACCGGGTTGTCGCTGATATCACCGTGCTGCCATGACCACAGCATCGCAAGCAGGTTGTTCGCGTCCTTGGGCAGGAAGAAACCTTCCCAGAATGCGACGAGAAAGTCTTCGAGCGAGCTGTAGCCAAGGCTGCGCCACAGCTCCTGCATGTAGAAGGGTTGTGAAAGCCCCCAGCCTGCATACACGCGGCCCACGCCGCGCAAGCCCTTGGTCGGCGGCTTGTCGTACCAGCCGTTGTTCCAGGCCACGTCGTTCGTCAGCGCGGCCTTCACGCCCTCGAGGAAAACGAAGTTGTGCGGCGCGGTCTTCGCCGATCCGCAGAAGGGTGCGATGCGCTCGACCATCTCAGGGTACAGACAGCCCCACTGGTTGGTCTGCTGCGCCCCCATCGACCAGCCGACCACCAGCTTCACTTTTGTGATGCCGAACTTCTCGGTCACGAGCCGATGCTGCAGCGTGACGTTGTCGTACAGCGTGACGTTGGGGAAGCGCGCGCGGTCGTACGGCTCGGGTGTGTTGCTCGGCGACGATGACAGGCCGTTGCCGAGCATGTTGGGCACGATGATGAAGTATTGGGCCGGGTCCAGCGCCATGCCGGGGCCGATCAGCCACTCGTTGTCCGGGTGCTGGCCGGAGTACCAGGTCGGGTAGACGATGACGTTGCTCTTGTTGGCGTTCAGCGTGCCGTATGTCTTGTAGGCCAGCCTGGCACTGCGCAGCGTCGCGCCACGCTGCAGCTTGACGTCGCCGAGGTCGAAGATTTCGTAATCCATGGTGTCTCTCAAAGTAGTAGGGCGACTAGGCCTTGACCGCGGCCGAGCGTGCGACGGGTTCCCGGCCGGCGCCGAGCGCGAAGTAGCAGATGCCAGCGGCGACAAACGCTGAGACGGCAGTGGAGAACTGCGGTGCGAAGGTCTCGACGCCATAGGCGACCAGCGAGCCGAACACCCAGGCCATGAACGCCTTTGGTCGCCAATCGGCAGCGATCCCGGCGCCCGGCCGCACGAAGTACAGGTCCGCGATCATCACCGCGCCGATCGGCGGCACCAGGATGCCCAGCAGCGAGAGCCAGGGGATGAACAGCGCCCACACATTGGCCGCTGCGATCACGATGCCTACCGCGGCCAGGCCGACCGCAAACAACCGCATCCGCCCGCGGCCGATGCGCGACCAGCCTACCGCCGAGTTGTACAGGCAGTGCGCGCACACCGAACCGAGGTTGCAGAACAGGAAGACGAAGGCGACCACCGACAGCCACGGCGTCTTCTGTGCGAGCAGGTAACCGAACATGTTGTCGAGCCCGAACGGCTGCGGATTCGGCAGCGCCAGCGCGGCGGTCATTACACCGCCGACGAGCATTGCCACCAGGTTCGCGAACGGAAAAGCGCACGCGGTGGCGATCAGCGAACTGCGCGTGTCGGCGGCCCAGCGGTTGAAGTCGGCGGTCACGGTGCCCGCATCGACAAACAGCGTGATGACGATCGTGAGGCCAATGCCGAAGGCCATCGGCATGTCGGGCTTGGTGCCTGCATAGGCCAGCACGTTCGGCCAACCGGCGATGGCCGCCGAGTCGAGCGCGACCCAGCCGCCGAGCACCACGAACAGCGGCACCGAGACGATGCCGATCCAGTGCAGCCCGCGGATGCCGACGTAGGTTATCAGGAGGTACAGCGCACCGGCGATCACCGTCATCGTGAGGTAGTTCAGGTTGAACGCGGTGTGGATCAGGTTGCCGGTGATGCCGGTTTGCACCGCGTACCAGCCGAGCAGCAGCGTCGAGAGCAGGCCGGACGCAAACACGTAGCCCTTGCGACCGAAGGTGGCGCTGGCCAGCAGAGCGAAGTTGAACCCGCGCGCGGTGCCGAGCGTGCCCAGCGCGCCGACGTAGGCAAACATCAGCAGGTTGCCGAGGACCATCGCGATCAGGGCCGACTTGAAGCCCATGCCGGCCACCAGGATCGAGCCGGTCATCGCGCCGGTAATGATCATCGGGAAGCCGAGCCACACCATCGAGACCGAGAAGGTGCTGCGGCGCGCCTTCGGCGGCACCGGCTCGTGTTCGTATTCCTCGCCGAGGACTTCGTGTTCTTGCGGCTTTGTGACCATCGAGCGTTACTCCTGTGCTGTTTGCTGTGTGAATCAATGGCCGACGGCGCAGTGCGCCGCCCGCCCAGTCGGTGCGTCAAAGCGGTGACGCCGGGTGCTGCGCATGCCGCGATGGATGTCGTCAGCGGTGACCGACCGTCGACGCGTTCGGGATGCCCTCGATCGGCGCTTCGTCGGTGCCGACGGTGTCGCGCGTGAAGGCTTCGACGCGCTTGCGCATCGCTTCCGGATCCTTGATCCAGTCGCTGTAGAAGTCGTACGGGCATGCCGCCACGCCGTGGTCGCCCTCGCGCGAGTTGATGAGGCCGGTGTAGCCGCGGTGCAGCAACTTGAACAGGTGGTTCTCGCTCTGCCCGTTCTTGCGGAAGTCGCGAATCAGGTGCTTGGACAGCGCCGCGTACTGCACGCCCATGTCTTCTTCGCCGCATTCGCCGAGCGTGCGGCCGTCGAAGCCGATGATCGCGCTGTGGCCGAAGTACGAGTACACGCCGTCGAAGCCGGCCGCGTTGGCCACCGCCACATAGGTGTTGTTGGCGAAGGCCATCGCCTTGGAGATCATGATCTGCTGCTCCTTGGCCGGGTACATGTAGCCTTGGCAGCGCACGATCAGTTCGGCGCCCTTCATCGCGCAGTCGCGCCAAATCTCGGGGTAGTTGCCGTCGTCGCAGATGATCAGGCTGACCTTCATGCCCTTCGGTCCGTCGGACACGTAGGTGCAGTTGCCCGGGTACCAGCCCTCGATCGGCACCCAAGGCATGATCTTGCGGTACTTTTGGACGATCTCGCCCTGGTCGTTCATCAGGATCAACGTGTTGTACGGCGCCTTGTTCGGGTGCTCCTCGTGGCGCTCGCCGGTCAGCGAGAACACGCCCCATACCTTCGCCTTGCGGCAGGCCTCGGCGAAGATCTCGGTCTCGAAGCCGGGCACCGTGGCGGCGTTTTCGTACATCTCCTTCGAGTCGTACATGATCCCGTGGGTGCTGTACTCGGGGAAGATCACCAGGTCCATCCCCGGCAGGCCCTGCTTCATGCCCACCACCATGCTGGCGATGTTCTTCGCGTTGGCGAGCACTTCTGCCTTGCTGTGCAGGCGCGGCATCTTGTAGTTGACTACTGCCACGCCGACCGTGTCCTTGCTGCTTGATATGTCACCGTGATGCATTCGAGGTCTCCTGGTTTCGTGAAGGGTTCGGATGGCGGCCGTCAGTGGCTGATCATCCAGGGGCGCTTGCTCGGAAAGGCCTTGTTGCCGTTTGCGCCGGTGAGCGTCGCGCCCCGTTTGACGGTGCCGCAGCATCCGCAACCGGCTGGATGCTTGAGGCGTGCGTATTCACGCGAGCTCTTCGGTTCGTGGCGGGCGCGTTCGTTGGTGGCGAGCGCGCTGCGCGTGCCGCCGTCCATCAGCGCCAATTGCGGCGCGGTGACGAAGACGCGCGGCGCCACCGCGCCGCAGTCAGGACAGGCCGCGGGCTCGTCGCGTGTGCTGACCGAGCGGATCGCGTCGAAGCCGCCGCAGCCGGCGCAGGCGTAGTCGTAGGTCGGCATGGGGGCGCTCCGATCAGACGACGTCTTGCGACAGCGGCATCACGACCGAGCCGTCGAGGAACTTCGTCGGCCCGCTCGCGTTCGGGTTGATGTCGAAGTCGAAAATCTGGGTCGGCAGCCACAGCGTTGCGCAGGCGTTCGGCACATCCACCACGCCGCTGATGTGGCCCTGCACCGGCGCCGTGCCGAGGATCGAGTAGGCCTGCGCGCCCGAGTAGCCAAACTTCTTTAGATACTCGATCGCGTTCAGGCACGCCTGTCGGTAGGCGACGTTGACGTCGAGGTAGTACTGCTTGCCGCTTTCGTCGACCGAGATGCCTTCGAAGATCAGGTAGTCGTTGTAGTTCGGCGTGATCGGGCTGGGCTTGAAGATCGGGTTCTTGATGCCGTACTTGGCCATGCCGCCCTTGATCAGCGTGACGCGCATGTGCACCCAGCCGGCCATCTCGATCGCGCCGCAGAAGGTGATTTCGCCGTCGCCCTGACTGAAGTGCAGGTCGCCCACCGACAGGCCGGCGCCATCCACGTAGACCGGGAAGAACACCTTGGAGCCGCGCGACAGGTCCTTGATGTCGCAGTTGCCGCCGTGCTCGCGCGGCGGCACGGTACGCGCCCCTTCGGCGGCGGCCTTGGCCTTCGCCGCACCGGTCAGGCGGCCCATGTGCGCGGTGGGCGCGAACGGCGGGTTGGCCAAGCCACTGGTGGCGGGGTCGGAGTCGATCAGCGCCTGCTCGCGCACGTTCCACATCTCGAGCATCTTCGGGTCGGGCAGGCAGCCGATCAGGCCAGGGTGAATCAACCCGGCGTAGCTCACGCCCGGCACATGGCGCGAGCGGGTGAACATGCCCTCGATGTCCCAGATCGACTTCTGCGCGAGCGGGAAGTGCTCGGTCAGAAAGCCCCCTCCGTTCTTCTTCGAGAAGAAGCCGTTGAAGCCCCACAGGCTGTCTTGCTTGGCGCCGATGTCGAGCAGGTCGACCACCAGCAGGTCGCCCGGTTCCGCGCCCTTCACGCCGACCGGGCCCGAGAGGTAGTGCACGGTGGAGAGGTCGATGTCGCGCACGTCGTCGGCGCTGTCGTTGTTCTTGATGAAGCCGCCGGTCCAGTCGACGGTCTCGAGGATGAAGTCGTCGCCCGGCTTGACCCAACAGGCCATCGGGATATCCGGGTGCCAGCGGTTGTGGATGTTCTCGTTCTCGGTGGGTGACTTCGTGAGGTCGACCTTGATCAGCGTTTCGGCCATGGGGCGTCTCCTGCGGGGTGGGAAGAAGAGTGAGAGATCAGACGGACAGGTATTGCTTGATGTGGCTCACGTCGGTATCGGCACGCGAGGTCTCGTGCACGAGGCGGCCGCCCTCGATCACGAACAGGCGGTCGGCGACGTCCATCGCGAAACTCAGCACCTGCTCGGACACGATGATCGTGATCTGCTTCATCTTGCGGATCTCGTTCAGCGCCTTGGCGATGTCTTTGATGATCGACGGCTGGATGCCCTCGGTCGGCTCGTCGAGCAGCAGCACCTTGGGCTCGGTCACGAGTGCGCGCGCGATCGCGAGCTGCTGCTGCTGGCCGCCGGAGAGGTTGCCACCCTTGCGGCGCTTCATGTCGAACAGCACCGGGAACAGGGCGTAGATCTCATCCGGGATGCGGCGCGTCTTCGAGTTTTCCAGGCCGGTCTGGATGTTCTCCTCGACGGTGAGCGTCGGGAAGATCATGCGGCCCTGCGGCACGTAGGCGATGCCTTTGGCGACGCGGCGGAAGCTCTCGTCTTTCGAGACCTCGCCGCCGGCCACCTCGATGCTGCCGCTCTTGACGGGCAGCACGCCCATCAGGCTCTTGAACAGCGTGGTCTTGCCCATGCCGTTGCGGCCCATGATGGCGACCGTCTCGTTCCTGTGGCCCTCGAACGAGATGCCATGCAGCGCCTCGCTCTGCCCGTAGGCGACGAACAGGTCGGTGACCTTCAGCATGGGGTGGGTGTCGGTGGTCATGGTGGGCGTGATGGCTGGCAATCAGTGGCCGAGGTAGACGTCGATGACCCTGGGGTCGGCCTGCACCTGCTCCATCGGCCCTTCGGCGAGGATCTTTCCTTGGTGCATCACGGTCACCTTGTGGGCGATGCGCTTGACGAAATCCATGTCGTGCTCGATCACGATCACCGAACGGTTCTTGCAGATGCGCTGCAGCAGTTCGGCGGTGAGTTCGCGTTCGCGCGCACTCATGCCGGCGATGGGTTCGTCGAGCAACAACAGTTCGGGCTCTTGCATCAGGAGCATGCCGATCTCCAGCCACTGCTTCTGGCCGTGGCTCAGCAGCCCCGCTTCGAGGTCGAGCCGATCGGAGAGAAAGATGTCTTCGGCCACCACCTGCACGCGCGCCTTCACCTCGTCCGTGCACTTGAACGCGAGCGCGCCCATCACCGAGCGGCCCTTCGGGAACGAGACCTCGAGGTTCTGGAAGACGCTGAGGTTCTCGTAGATCGACGGCGTCTGGAACTTGCGGCCGATGCCGAGGCGCACGCGCTTGAACTCGGCCATCTTCGTGAGCTCGGTGTTCTTGAACTTGATGCTGCCGGCGCCGGCTTTCGTCTTGCCGCAGATCAGGTCCAGCAACGTGGTCTTGCCGGCGCCGTTCGGGCCGATGATCACGCGCAGTTCGTTCTTGTCGATGTAGAGCGTCAGCGCGTCGATGGCCTTGAAGCCGTCGAACGAGACGGTCAGGTCCTCGATCGCGAGGGCGAAATCGGTGTTGCTCATCCGGCGCTTTCTGTGGTCAGGCCTGCTGGCTGGTGATGCCGGCGGGCAGCTTCGATGGCTCGGCTGATGGAACGTCGAAGCGGGCAGGCGGCGCATCGGAGACCGATGCGATGCCGCGACGCCGCCTCGCCCACCAAGGCACCACGTGGCTTTCCCACAGCCCGGCCAGACCCATCGGGAACGCCATCGTCACGCCGATGAACAGCGCGGCCATCAGGAACAGCCAGAGGTCCGGGAAGCTCTCCGAGAAGAAGGTCTTTCCGGCATTGACGAGCAGCGTGCCGTAGACCGCGCCGACCAGGCTCATGCGTCCGCCGACTGCTGCGAAGATCACCATCTCGACCGAGGGCACGATGCCGACGAAGCTCGGCGACATAAAGCCCACCTGCAGCGAGAACATCGCGCCGCCGATTCCCGACAACGCCGCTGCCAGACAGAACGTGAAGACCCGAAAGTTGGCGACGTCATAGCCGGAGAAGCGCACGCGGTCTTCCTTGTCGCGCATCGCCAGCAGCAGCGTCCCGGCCTTGCCGGTCTGGATCCAGCGGCACAGCAAGATGCTCGCGATCAGCAACCCAACGCACAAGTAGTAGAGGACGTACTTCGCGTGATCGGTGCGCGTGTCCCAGCCGAGCACGGTCTTCAGGTCGGTCATGCCGTTGACGCCGCCGGTGTACCCCTGCTGGCCGATGATCAGCACCGTGACGATCAGCGCCACGGCCTGCGTGATGATCGCGAAGTACACACCGCCGACCCGCCGCTTGAACATCGCGAAGCTGACGATCCACGCCAGCAGCGTGGGCACCGCGACCACTGCAATGAGTGCGAACGGCAGGTACTTGAATGGCACCCACAGCGCCGGCAGCGCAGTGATCTGGTTCCAGTCCATGAAGTCGGGGATGCCCGGCGTCGACTGGATCTTCGTTGTGATCGGGTCCGACGCTTCGAGCTTCAGGAACATCGCCATCGCGTAACCGCCCAGCCCGAAGAACACGCCCTGGCCGAGGCTCAGCACCCCGCCGTAGCCCCACACCATCACGAGGCCGACGGCGACGAAGGCGTAGGTCAGGTACTTGCCGACGAGGTTCAGGCGGAAGATGTCGAGCGCGAGTGGCAGCACGACGGCGAGCAGAACCGCGAGCACGAGCACGCTGGCGAGTTGGTAGCGCTTGATCAGGGTTCGAACGGCGTTCATTGGGTCGGCCTCGAAGAAGTGGGGTGGGCGGTCAACGCCGCACCTTGCTGGCGAACAGCCCCTGTGGGCGCACCATCAGGATCAACACGATCAGCGACAGCGTCAGCACCTTCGCCATCGAGCCGGCCATGAAGAACTCGGTGATCGACTGGGTCTGCGCGATGCCGAATGCCGACACCACGGTGCCGAGCAGGCTCGCCGCGCCGCCGAAGGTGACGACGAGGAAGGAGTCGACGATGTAGAGCTGCCCCGAGGTCGGCCCGGTCGAACCAATGGTCGTGAAGGCGGCGCCGGCCATGCCGGCGATGCCGCAACCGATCGCGAAGGTGAGCCGGTCGGTCTTTTTCGTGTCGATGCCGATGGCGTTGGCCATCACCCGGTTGCTCACCGTGGCACGCACCCGCAAGCCCCAGCGGCTCTTGCTGAGCGCGATCAGCACGCCGATGGTCACGACGGTCGTCAGGGCGAGCACGAACATGCCGTTGATCGGAATGTCCAGGCCCGGCGAGGGCGCCCATGAGCCGAGCAGCCAATCGGGCAATGTCGGGCTCACCTCCTTCGGGCCGATGAAGGTGCGGAAGCACTGCTGCATCGCCAGGCTGATGCCCCAGGTGGCCAGCAGCGTGTCGAGCGGGCGTTTGTAGAGGTGGCGGATGAGGCCCCACTCGACCAGCCAGCCACCGGCGAATGCGAAGCCAAAGGCGAGCAGAACCGCGAACGGAAAGTAGTAGGGCACCACCGATGGCGCGTACTGGCTCGTCAAGTGCGAGCCGAGGTAGATGGTGTAGGCGCCTATCGTCATGAACTCGCCGTGCGCCATGTTGATCACGCCCATCTGCCCAAAGATGATGGCCAGGCCCAGGCCCATCAGCAGCAGCACCGCGAACAGGCTCAGCCCCGCGAAGCCCTGCATCAGGCCAATATTCAGCATCTCGGAAAAACTCATTCGCGGCTCCAGCGGGCAACGGCGGTTCGGTCTGGGGCGGCCGCAGGGCGCGGCCGCCTGCTTCAGCGTCCAGCGATCACTGATACCCCTTGGGGAACGGATCGGGCTTAATGAGCTGGGGCGACTCGGACACGACCTTGAACGTGCCATCCGGCAGGCCCATCGCGATGCGCGACTTGCTCCACAGGTGGTGGTTGGCGTCGAGCTTCACATAGCCTTCGGGCGCCGTCTTGAGCTCGATGCCCGAGGCCGAGGCGGCCACGACCTTGTCGACGTCGAAGCTCTTTGCCTTCTCGACCGCTGCCTTCCACAGCCAGGGGCCGAGGTAGCCGGCCTGCGTCACGTCGCCGATCACCGCGTCCTTGCCGTACTTGGCCTTGAATGCGGCGACGAATTTCTTGTTGTTGTCGTTGTCGAGCGACTGAAAATACTTCATCGACGAGTAAAAGCCCGCGAAGTTCTCGCCGCCGACGCCGGTCATCTCGTCTTCAGTGACGGCCAGCGTCACGAGCAGCTGCTTGTCGCCGGTAATGCCGGCGGCCTTGAGCGCCTTGTAGAACGCGACGTTCGAGCCGCCGACGACCGCGGCGTAGATGCAGTCGGGCTTTTGCACCTTGATCTTGTTCATCAACGAGCCGAAGTTCGTGCTGCCAAGCGGGTAGTACTCCTCGCCGACAACCTTGCCCTTCTGGAAGTTCTCGATGTGCTTGCGCGCGATCTTCATCGAGGTGCGCGGCCAGATGTAGTCGGAGCCGATCAGAAAGAAGCTCTTCGCCTTCTTCTCGTTCTTCGCCCACTCCAGGCTGTAGAGGATCTGCTGCGTCGCTTCCTGGCCGGTGTAGAAAACGTTCTTCGACTGCTCCAGGCCCTCGTAGAAGGTCGGGTAGTACAGCAGGCCGTTCTCTTTCTCGAACACCGGCAACACGGCCTTTCGCGACGCCGAGGTCCAGCAGCCGAAAACGGCGGCGCAGTGGTCGTTGATCAGCAGCTTCTTCGACTTCTCGGCGAAGGTCGGCCAGTCGGAGGCGCCGTCTTCTCTGATGACCTTGATCTTGCGGCCGAGGATGCCGCCCATCGCATTGATCTCGTCGATGGCGAGCTGTTCGGCCTGGATCGACCCGGTTTCCGAGATCGCCATCGTGCCGGTCGACGAGTGCAGCTGGCCGACCGTGACCTCGGTGTCGGTGACGGCGAGCTTGGTCGTGTTCACCGAAGCGGTGGGCTGGCCGAAGCTCACGCCGCCGAGGCCCAGCATCGGGATCGCGGCGGCGCCTTGCAGAAGGCGGCGGCGGTTCGAGTCGAGCGAAGAAGGGTCGTTGTCGCGGGACATGGTGTGCAGTTCTCCAGGCAGGTGGATTGATCGAGCATCGGTCCGAGGGCCATCGCGTAGGGTCGACGCGATGGAGTCGGGTTGACCTGGATGTTGCTGGCGGGTGCTTGCGCGGCGAATACGTCAATCAACGTAGTGCCGGTGCACGCCGCGTCGAGCACACTCGCGAACGCCCGGAACTGAGACGGCGCACGCTTCTTGCTAGTTGGCGTCCTCCGGGCCGCAACGCCTGTCCAGGAAAGCGTGTGCCGTGTCTTCGCAGCCCCAACGCATCTTTCGCATCCGACGCGACTACAACTCGTGGGTGGCCAACGAGTCGATGGAAGACTACGCGCTGCGCTACACGCCGCGCAGCTTCCGCAAGTGGAGCGAGTTCCGCGTCGCCAACACGGCGTTCGGCGCGACCTCGTTCCTTGCGCTCGAGGCGATCGGCGGCGCCATCGCCCTGAACTACGGCTTCACGAACGCGCTGTGGGCGATCCTCGTGGTGGGCGTCGTCACCTTCCTGACGGGGCTGCCCATCAGCTATTACGCCGCCAAGTACGGCGTCGACATGGACCTGCTCACCCGCGGCGCCGGCTTCGGCTACCTGGGCTCGACCATCACGTCGCTCGTCTACGCGTCGTTCACGTTCATCTTTTTCGCGCTCGAGGCGGCCATCCTCGCGCTCGCGCTGCAGCTCTACTTCGGCTGGCCGCTGGCGGCGTGCTACCTCGTCGCGTCGCTGGGTGTCGTGCCGCTCGTGATGCACGGCGTCACGCTGATCCAGCGCCTGCAATGGTGGACGCAGCCGGTCTGGATGCTGCTCTTCGTGCTGCCCTACCTGGCGGTGCTGATCAAACAGCCGGACGCTTTTACCGACTTCACCACGCTGGTGGGCGGTGTGTCTCACAGCAACGGGTTCGACGCGGTGATGTTCGGCGCGGCCGCGACGGTGGCGTTCTCGCTCGTCGTCCAGATCGGCGAGCAGGTCGACTACCTGCGCTTCCTGCCCGAGAAGACCGCGGCGAACCGCGGCCGCTGGTGGTGTGCGGTGCTTGTGGCCGGGCCGGGCTGGGTGGTTCCCGGGATGCTGAAGATGCTGGGTGGTGCGTTCCTGGCCTTCCTGGCGCTGCAGCACGAGATCGGTGTCGACAAGGCGATCCTGCCGACGCAGATGTACCTCGCGGGCTTCGGCTACGTGTTCAGTTCACCGGCCTGGGTGCTGGGCGCGACCACACTGTTCATCGTCGTCTCGCAGATCAAGATCAACGTCACCAACGCCTACGCCGGGTCGCTCGCCTGGTCGAACTTCTTTGCGCGGCTGACCCACAGCCACCCGGGCCGCGTGGTCTGGCTGGTCTTCAACGTGCTGATCGCCGTGCTGTTGATGACGCTCGGCGTGTTCGAGGCGCTCGAGGGCGTGCTCGGCCTGTACAGCAACGTCGCGATCGCGTGGGTCGGCGCGCTCGTGGCCGACCTCGTCATCAACAAGCCGCTCGGCTGGAGCCCGCCGCACATCGAGTTCAAGCGCGCGCACCTCTACGACATCAATCCGGTCGGCCTGGGCGCAATGCTGGTCGCAGCCATGCTCGGCATGGCCGCCTACGTGGGCAGCTTCGGCCCCGTGGCCAAGGCGTTCGCGCCCTTCATCGCGCTGCTCACGTCGATGGCCGCCTCGCCGCTGCTGGCCTGGTGGACGCGCGGTCGCTACTACCAGGCACGGCCCAATCTCGCGAACTGGCAGCCGGGCGAACTGGTCGCTTGCTCGGTCTGCGAGAACGCCTTCGAGTCGGAAGACATGGCGCAGTGCCCTGCCTACGATGCACCCATCTGCTCACTGTGCTGCACGCTCGAGTCGCGCTGCCACGACCGCTGCAAGACCGACTCGCGCGCCGCTGAGCAGGTGCACGCCGCACTGACTTCGGTGCTGCCGCCGGCGTTGAGCCGGCGCATCAACTTCCGCGTCGCGCACTACCTCGTGGTGGCGCTGTCGTTGATCGCCTTGTTCGCGGTGATCCTCGGGGTGGTCTACGAACAGCAAGGCGCGCTGCACAACGCCGAGCACCAGTTGCTGCGCGACCCGCTGCTCAAAGTCTTCGCGTTGCTCTCGCTTGCAGCGACGGTGGGCGCTTGGTGGATGGTGCTGGGCAGCGAGAGCCGCCGCATGGCCGAGGACGAGTCGAACCGCCACAACGAGCTCTTGGTGCGCGAGATCGATGCGCATCGCCGTACCGATGCCGCGCTGCAGGCCGCGAAGGACCTCGCCGAAGCCGCCAACCAAGCCAAGACGCGCTACGTGACGGGCATGACGCACGAGCTGCGCACGCCGCTGAACGGCATCCTGGGCTATGCGCAAATCCTGCTGAAGGACGACCAGATCCGCGGCCCACAGCGCGCCGCGGTCGACACCATCCACCACAGCGGCGAGCACCTGCACGGCCTGATCGATGGGCTGCTCGATCTCGCGCGCATCGAGGCCGGCAAGCTGCGGCTGGACATCGCGCCGCTGCCGATGCGCGACTTCCTAGACGATGTGGTGCGCATGGTCGCGCCACAGGCGGCGAGCAAGGGTCTCGCGTTCGAGTTGCGCACGCTCGGCCGGGTGCCGACCTATGTGCGCGCGGACGCGCGGCGGCTGAGCCAGATCCTCATCAACCTGCTTGGCAACGCAGTGCGCTTCACCGACCGCGGCAGCGTCACGCTGCTGCTCGATCACACCCGGGAGGTGGCGCGGTTTCAGGTCATCGACACGGGCATCGGCATCGCGCCGCAGGATCTCGAGCGCATCTTCCTGCCTTTCGAGCGCGGCAGCGCCGGTCGGCGCACCGGCGAGCCCGGCACGGGCCTCGGTCTGACGATCACGCACCTGCTGACCCAGCTGATGGGCGGCGAACTGACGGTGAAGAGCGTGCCGGGTGAGGGCAGCACGTTCACGGCACGTCTCTACCTCAGCGAGACCTCCGAGCCAGGCCGCACGCGCGCTGCGCCGCATCGCCCGGTTAGCGGCTACATCGGCGAGCGCCGCACCCTGCTCGTCGTCGACGACCACCCGACCCAGCGGCAGATGCTCGCCGGCATGCTGCTGCCGCTGGGCTTTCGGATCCGCGAGGCCGCCAGCGGTCGGGAGTGCCTGGAGAGCGTCCTGCAATCGGCGCCAGACGCGCTGCTGCTCGACATCTCGATGGACGACATGGACGGCTGGGACACCGCGCGCAGCATCCGCGCGCACGGCATTCACGACCTGCCGATCATCATGGTCTCGGCCAACGCGTTCGAGAACCAGGCCGACAAGCTCGCCGCTGCCGGCTGCCAGGCTTTCGTCGACAAGCCGGTGATCGAGTCCGAATTGCTCGCGGTGCTGCAACAGCACCTCGAGCTTGAATGGGTAGCCGAGCTTGCGGTGCCGAGCTGGGCGCCCACAGAGGCGGCACCGGTGGGCAGTTCCGCGCCCATGCCTGCCCCGCACGCGCAGGCGCTGATGCGCCTGGCCCGGCTCGGCCACGCGCAAGGCCTGCAACGCTTGCTGGATGCGCTCGCTGCCGAGCACCCCGAGTGCTTGGCCGAGGTGGTGGTGCTGCGCGCGCTGGTGGCCCGCTTCGCCTGGGAAGACCTGATCGAGCGGCTCGGTGCGGTGCTGATGCTCGATGACCGGGCGGTCGCGACGTGAACGCCGACACCTCGGGGGATGCAGCGCATGGCAGCGTCGTACTCGTCGTCGACGACATGCCGCAATCGCTAGGCGCCTTGTGCATCGAGCTCGATCGCGCGGGCTACACCGTGCTGGTGGCCGCTGACGGCGCCTCGGCGCTGGCGCGACTCGACGTTGTCAACCCCGACGCCATCCTGCTCGACGCAATGATGCCGGGCCTGGACGGATTCGATCTGTGCCGCCGCATCAAGGCGAACCCGGCGTGGTCGCACATTCCGGTGATCTTCATGACCGGCCTGTCGGAGACGAGCCATATCGTCCGCGGCTTCGAGGCCGGCGGCGTCGACTACGTCGTCAAACCCTTGCGCTCGCAGGAGGTGCTCGTGCGCCTGGCCACGCACGTACGCAATGCGCGCGCGGTGCGCATGGCGCGCGACGCGATCGACATCGGCGGCCACGGCGTGTTGATGATCGACGCGCGCCAGCGGCTGGCCTGGCGTTCGCCACAGGCGCAGCGCTGGCTGGCGGAGTTCTTCGACGCGGCGGGCGAGGCAGCCTGCATGGACTGGCTGGCCAGCGCGCGCGGTGCTGCCGGCGCCGACCTCCGCACCCTGACCCGCGCGGGCCGCACGATCACCGCGCGGCGCCTTGGCAGTGCCGGGCTCGGCGAGGTGATGTGGTTGATCGGCCTGCGCGAGATCGATGCCCTGGCGGTGTCACGACTCGCCACCGCGTCGCTGACGCCGCGGGAGACCGAGGTACTTTCTTGGATCGCGAAGGGCAAGACCAACCGTGATGTCGGCGAGATCCTGGGCATGAGCCCGCGCACCGTCAACAAGCACCTCGAACATGTGTTCGAGAAGCTGGGCGTGGAAACGCGCGCTGCGGCTGCGGCGCTGGCCAGCCGCGAGTTGGGCTGACGCCTTTTGTGCGTCGGGGTCGAGGTGCAGGTCGCTTGGCCCCCGTACTACGATCGTCTTCGGGGTATGGCAGCGAGGACGGCTCGCGACCTTCTCCTCCGTGAGCGACAGAAGACCAGTCGCTCGCCAATGGCAGCTCATGGCCGATAGCTGCGAGCCACGCCCCGCCCAGAAAGAAGACGCATCGGATCGGTTCACACGGCCGTGCCGACCGCCGAGATTTACCCTGCCCCGGGCCCCTGAAAGCCACGCGCCCGGAACGTCAGCACCAGCGTGTCACGATGACCGCCGGGTGTGAGCGGCAGGATCGGCGTGCTCTCGTGGATCACGCGGGCGTCGTCGAGCAGCAGCGTGGTCCACGGCTCGGTCATCGTGAAGCGCAGGCCGGCCGGGCCGTCGGCCTCGAACACGCGGGTTTCGCCGCCTTTGATGCCCTCGCGGTCGATCAGCAGCACGGCGACGAAATCGACGCCATCGCGATGCGCGCCTTCGGGCGTCGGTCGGCCGATGCCGTCGGTCGTGTCGATGCGGAACTGGTGCGCTTCCACGTACCAGGGCTGCACACCGCGCAGCGCGCTGCAGTGCGCGCTCAGCACGGCCAGCAGGCGCGCCCATACCGGTTGCGCGACCACCTCGGCGCGCATCGGTGCGAACCAGCGCTCCAGGCCGCCGTGCAGCGCGTTGTATTTGAGCGGCTGCCAATGTGCGCGGTGCGGCACTTGCGTCACGGCATCGGCTTCGACGATGAAGCACGCGTGGCGCCGGCGCCGATAGCGGCCGCCGTCGCGCAGGTGTTCGTCGGCTGGCAGGTCGGCCCAGCTCGGGCGCAACGCGTCGAGCTGGGCGGCCGACACCTGCACCAGCTCGCGCAGGCTGGCGGCGCCGAGCACGGCGTGGCCTCGGCCGCGCAGGGCGTCGCCGAGTCGGGCGGGTTCGGTGAGGGGCGGGGTCAGCAGCGTGGTCATGCGCTTGATCATGCCTCGGCGCGCGAGCTCGAATGCCTGTGCTTCAATCTCGGTACCTTCGTTGCCCACGAGCCTGCCTTGCGAACGATCCGCTTTCTGATTCGGTGCGCTGTTCGGCATGTCGCGTGCGCGCTGGCGTTGAGTGCCTTCGCACACGCGTTCGCGCAAGCGCCTTCACCGGCGGCTGCAGCCCCGCCCGAAACACCGCTCAAAGAAATTTCGGTCGCCGCGAGCTCGTTCGTGCGCGGCGCACCGCTTCCGGCATGGGCCGATGTATTGCCGATACCGCCGGCCGCGGCCACCCGCCGCGCGGTCGCGGTGCGGCTCGAAGACACGCACCTGCTGGTCAGCGAGAAGCCGGTGGTGCTGGTCAACGTGGCGCAGCAAGTCAACGACGCGGGCGCGCTCGGCCAGATCGGCCAGGTTGCGATGCACTTCATCCCGCAGTACCAAAAGCTGGTGCTGCACCGGGTCGCGATCCTGCGCGGCGATCAGGTCATCGACCACACGGCGACGGCGCAGGTGCGTTTCCTGCAGCGCGAGGCCGGGCTGGAGCAAGGCCTGTACAGCGGCGTGATCACGGCCAGCCTGCTGCTCACCGACATCCGCGTCGGCGACACCTTGCACTTGCAGTATTCGGTCGAAGGCGCGAACCCGATCTTCGGCCGCCGCTACGCGCAAGGCGTGCCGTGGCAGAGGCCGGTGCCGGTGCAAGTGCGCCGCGTGACGCTCAACACGCCGGAGGCGCGCACGGTTCAGTGGCAGTGGAACAGCGACACCGAAGCTTCCAAACTCACACCCGAGGTCAGCGTGCGCAACGGCATGCGCCGGCTGCGATTCGAGGAGCGCGACCTCGCCGCGGTCGAGCCCGAGCCGATGCTGCCGCGCGGCACGATGCCGCTGCGCTGGCTGCAGTTCAGCGAGTTCGCCGACTGGGCCGAGGTGGCACGCTGGGCCGATGGCCTGTTTCCGAGCGACGAGCCGCTGCCACCCGAACTCGTGCCACTCGTGCAGCGCTGGCTGCGCCTGCCCTCGCGCTCGGATCAAGCCTCGCAGGCACTGCAGTGGGTGCAAAGCGAGATCCGCTACTACTCGGTCTCGCTCGGCGAAAGCTCGCACCGCCCGCACGCGCCGGCCGAGGTGCTGCGCAACCGCTACGGCGACTGCAAGGACAAATCGTTTTTGCTGATGCGCATCCTGCAATCGCTCGGCATCCCGTCGCACGCGGTGCTCGCTTCGCTGAGTGCGCCGCAAGGCCCGCGCAAGGGGCTGGCCTCGCCGCTCGCCTTCGACCACGCGGTGGTGCAAGCCAACATCGACGGCCGCGACTACTACCTCGACCCGACCCGACTTGGCCAGCGCGGCCCGGTCGACCGCATGGGCCAGGGCCTGGAAGACGCGACCGTGCTGGTCGTCGACGGGCGCGAGACGACGGCGCTCTCGATGGTGAAGTCACCGATGCGGCGTGAGACGTTCCACAACGAGCTGACCGAGAAATTCCGGCTCGATGCGTTCGGCGAAGACGGCGAGCTCGAAACGCGTCAGCAGTTCACCGGCCTGGCGGCCGAGGTGCTTCGCCTGACGCTCGCGCGCTTCGACACGCCGCGCCTGCAGCGCGTGCTGCTGACCGGCCTGGAGCAGCGCTACCCCGGCATCGCGTTGATCGGCATGCCGGAGTTGGCCGACGAGGTCGACCAGAACCGCATCACGATCACCGCTCGGTTCAAGGTGCCCAAGCTTGCCACGCTCGACAACAGTAACGGCAGCGGCAACGGCAACTGGGCCATGCGCTTCGTGCCCGCCAACCTGCAGAACACGGTCTCGGTGCCGCCTACATCCACGCGCAACTTGCCGCTGGCGTTGCCCGCGTTCCCCGTCACCGTGGTGTACAGCGCCGAGGTGCAGTGGCCGCAGAACGTCAGCGCGGCGCTCGACCCGGTGACGCAGCGCATCGCCAACGGCGCGTTCAGTGCCGAGGTCACGCGCAGCTTTCGCGGCAACGTCTCGAAGGTGGCGCTGCGCTTCGAGCCGCTGACCAACAGCGTGCCCGCGAAAGACGTGCCGGCGGTTCTGGCCGACGTGAAGGCGATGGAGCGCGCGATCGGCGGCGTGATGGTGGTCACGGCGAACCAGGTGAAGGGTGGTGGCGTGCTCGGCGTCGGCCGCAAGAGCCTGCAAGACAACCTGCTGGCGGGCGCCAAGGCGACCGTCGAGCGCACAGGCAAGTCGATCGGCAGCGGCCAGCTCAGCGGTGACGATCTCGCGCAAGCGTTGTGCATTCGTTCGGAAGCGCAAGGCGAGCTCGGCAACGCCGCCGAGGCGCTCAAAGACGCGCAAGAAGCGGTGCGCCAGGCGCCCGCGCTCGCCGGGGCGTGGTTTTGCCAGGGCAACGCGAATTGGGGGCGCGGTGACTTTGCGGCGGCGTCGAACGATTTCGGCAAGGCGCTCGCGTTCGGCGCCAACGCTGCCGACGTGTACTACCGGCGCGGCCAGGCGCGGTTTTACGAAGGCAAGCTGGCGCAGGCCGCCGAGGACTTCGCCAAGGCCGTGCTCGATCGCCCCGCGGCGGGCGACAAGACCTATGCCCAGCTGTGGCAAGCCTGGACGCTGCAACGCCTGCACCTGCCGTTGCCGGCGGCGCTGCAGACCGCCGCCAGTGCCGATCCGAAAGGCGCTTGGCCGCGCCCCGCGCTGGCGATGCTGGCCGGTTCGATGACCCCCGAACAGGTCATCGAGCAGATCGGCCTCAAACGGGGTGACGACGCGGAACTCGCGCTCGCCGAAGGCTGGTTCTACATCGGCCAATACCAGATCAACGCGAAGCAGCCCGAGAAGGCGAGAGATGCGTTCGAGAACGCGCGCGGCAAAGGCATCACGCGCTTCATCGAGCACGCCGCCGCGGGGTTCGAACTGCAGCGGCTGGGCGCCAAGCCCTGACGTTTCGTTGAATTTGCGCCGCGGATTCAGGCCGGCGGCGCGAGCACTTGAACGCGCGTGCCTTGCAGGCCAACCACCTGTCCCGCGCGGATCTTGCAGGTCTTGCGCAACTCTTCGCGCCCATCGACCTGCACGAGGCCATCGGCGACCATCATTTTCGCGATGCCGCCACTCGGCGCGAGGCCGGTGGCCTTGAGCAATGCATCGAGCGCGATGTAGTCGCCGCGCAGCGGGAAGTCGATGGTCGTCATGGCGATTTTTGCGACGGTTCGCGGGCGGTGATGACTCGACCGAGTGCTCGAATATTCATGGTCCGATGCTACCTGCGCGTCGAACCGCCGAAGGTCGATCGGCGCGCGTGCCGATTCGTGTCCAGTTGCAAGCACTCTTGCAAATGTGCAATTAGCACATTTAGAATGCGATGACCGTCCGGCATTCGGCCCGGGCGCTTTATCCAACCACCGGAGACACCCATGCTGAATCGATCCAACCCATTCAACCCGCGCCTCCTCCGCCGGGCTTCTGGTCTTGCTCCTCTGTTGATGGTCTGCGGTGCGCTCGCCCTCAGCGCCTGTGGCGGTGGCGGCTCGTCCGACGGCGCCACGGCCACGCCCGCCGGCACGACCGGCGCCAGCGCCTTCGCCGCCGGGCCGATCACCGGCTTCGGTTCGGTGATCCTGGGCGGGGTGCGATTCGACGACTCGAAGGCGAGCATTTCCGACGACGACGGCGTAGCTCACCGCAGCGACGAGCTGCGCCTTGGCATGATGGCGGAGATCGAAAGCGCGGGCATCACCCGCGACACCGCCGGCGCGCGCGGCGTCGCCAGCGAGATCCGCTTCGGCAGCGAGATCGTCGGCCCGGTCAATGCGATCGCCGCCGATAGAGGCTCGATCGTCGTGCTCGGCGAAACGGTGCAGATCAACTCGGCCACGCTGTTCGACGACTCGCTCGTCGGCGGCCTCAAAGCGCTCGTCGCCGGCACCAGCATCGTCGAGGTGCATGCCGCACTCGATGTCGCGACCGGCGTCTACGTCGCCACCCGGATCGAGCCGAAACCGAACGCGCCCTTCTTCAAGCTGCGCGGCGCCGTGGCGGGCATCGACAAGACCGCGCACACCTTGCGCATCGGCAATGGCACCGAGACGGTCTCGTACGACGCCATCGCTTCCAGCGTACCCGCCGCACTCGACAACGGCATGCTGGTGCGCGTGCGCCTGCAAACCACACCGGTCGCAGGCCGCTGGATCGCGGTGGCGATCGTCAGCGCCGTGCGCAAGCTCGAAAACCATGCAGAAGCCGAGATTGAGGGCAAAGTCACTGCCAGCACCTTCGCGGCCGACAAGAAGTTCAGCGTCAACGGCATCGCGGTCGACGCGACCAACGCCACCTTCCCCGGCGGCACGGCGGGCATCGTGGTCGGCGCGCGGGTCGAGGTCAAGGGCAGCGCAGTCGGCGGTGTGGTCGTTGCGACCACGGTGAAGGTCGAGAACGAACGCGAGCACGAAGCCGCCGGCTTCGAGTTGCACGGCGCGATCTCGGCACTCGACACAACCGCGAAAATCTTCATGCTGCGTGGCGTGAAGGTCGGCTACAGCAGCGGCACCGTCGAGTTCCGCAAGGGCACGGCGGCCGACCTGGTCAACGGCAAGAAGGTCGAGGTCGAGGGCCTGCGATCGGCCGATGGCAGCACGCTCGACGCGACCCGCATCAGCTTCGAGGACTGACTCGCCCGTAGACTCGCGAACTGTGTCGACCTCACCCCCGAAACGTTCGCGTGCAGCGGCCCACCCTGCTGCGGTCGAGCCCGCCGCGACCGGTGTCGCGGGGGTGCTCGATCCCGCGACCCGGGCACTCGACCCGGCCGCGCTGGCGAATGGGGTGCGCGAGTTGATGGCACCACTCGCTTCGCTCGCAGTCGCTCGGGGGATGCCGTTCGCGGCGATGGAGGATTTGATGAAAACCGCCTTCGTCGACGCGGCGCGCGCGGCGCACCCGAATCTGCCTGGCGACCGGCTCGTCAGCCGGATCAGCACGGCGACCGGCATCAACCGGCGCGAGGTGTCGCGGATCGCGAACTCGCGCGGCGAGAAGGCCGTGAGGCACCGCTCGCCCGCCAACCGCGTGTTCACAAAATGGATCACCGATCCGGCACTGAAAACGCACGATGGCGCAACGGTCGCGTTGCCGCGCACCGGGCCGGCGCCTAGCTTCGAGTCACTGGCGCAATCGGTGACGCGCGACGTTCACCCCCGCAGCCTGCTCGACGAGTTGTGCCGGCTCAGCTTCGCACGCGTCGAGGGCGATGCGGTGCACGTCGTGCGCGACAGTTTCGTGCCGCATGACGACAGCGCGCGGATGCTCGGGTTCGTCGGCATGAACGTCGGCGATCACTTGCGGGCAGCGGCAGCGAACGTGTTGTCGACAAACCCCGCGCATCTGGAACAGGCGATCTCGGCAGACGAGCTTTCGCCCGCGTCGGTGGCGACCTTCCGCGAGCTGACGCGCGCGCACTGGAAAACGCTGCTGGCATCGTCGGTGCCCACCTTGCAACGGCTGATCGATGCAGACGAAGCCGCAGGCCGCCCTCGCGACCAACGCGTGCGCGTCGGCATGTACATGTTCGACGAGGCGATGGGCCTTTCGACCGATTCGCCGGCAGAGCTGGCACCACCGAAGACGCGCACGAGCGCACCCAAGCGCAAACCCACACCATGAAACACGGCACCACGCTCGATCAAAAGTTCTGCAGCCGGATTCTCCGCACCGTGGCCTTCGCGTTTGCCTTGGCTGGCTGCGGCGGCGGCGTCGAAAGCGGCGGCACCGGCGCGCCCGTGTTCGCCTCGGGCACGATCACTGGCTTCGGCTCGATCGTCGTCGGCAGCGTGCACTTCGACGACAGCCGCGCCAGCGTCACCGATGCCGATGGCACCGCGCGCAGCCGCGACGACCTGCGCCTGGGCATGACCACCGAAGTGCGCGGCGGCGCGATCGGAACCGATGCCACGGGCACGTCCGTCAGCGCGGCCACTAGCATCGTGTTCGGCAGTGAGTTGCTCGGCCCGCTCACCGCGATCGACCGTGCGGCCAACCGCCTCGTCGTGCTTGGGCAAACGGTCGACATCGGTGCGGCGACCGTGTTCGATGCTGCCGGCGTGAGCGGTGGCTTAGCAGCGCTGTCGGTCGGCGACGTGCTTGAGGTGTACGCGCTGTTCGACGCGGCGACCGGCCACTACGGCGCAACCCGCATCGAGCGCAAGACCGGCGTCACGGGCTTCGTGCTGCGCGGCCCGGTCACCCGGCTCGACACTGGCGCGAAGGCGCTCAACATCGGCAGCGAGCGCATCTCGTACGCGGCGTTCGCCGGCACGTTGCCGGCCGGGCTCGCGAATGGCAGCGTCCTTCGCGTGCGAGTGGGCACAGTGAAGACCGGCGGCGCCTGGGTCGTCAGCGCGCTGAGCGACCGCGTGCAACGCCCGCTCGATCGCGACGAAGTGCGGCTCGACGGACGGGTCAGCGCGTTCACGTCGGTCACGCAATTCAGCGTCGACGGCGTCGCGGTCGATGCCAGTGCAGCGAGTTCGGTCGGGCTGGCGCTCGGCGTGCGGGTCGAGGTCGAAGGCACGGCCAGCGGCGGCACGCTGGTAGCGACCAGAGTGAAGGTCAAGACCGAGGCCGAGTCGGACGGGCAGGACTTCGAGCTGCGCGGCAGCGTCGCATCACCTAACCCGGCGGCATCGAGCTTCGTGGTGCGTGGTATCACGGTGGTTTATTCGGGTGTCGGCACCGAGTTCAAAGACGGCACGGCCGCCGGCTTGGTCAGTGGCGCGAGTGTCGAGGTGCGGGGCAGGCTGTCGGCGAACGGCACGCAACTCGCGGCCACGCGGATCACGTTTCGCTGAACCGCCTGAACGCACGTGCCGAATGGCGGGCGCGAGTGGCGCGTCAGCCGTGCGGGTGCGTCGGATCGATCCAGCGCACCGACTCGGGTTTCTCGATCGGCGCGATGTCGAGGTTGACCGCCACCGCCTCGCCGTCGCTGCGCACCAGCACGCATTCGAGCACCTCGGTCGCGCTCGCGTTGATCTCTTGGTGCGGCACGAACGGCGGCACGTAAATGAAGTCGCCGGGGCCGGCTTCGGCTGTGAACTCGAGCGCGTCGCCCCAGCGCATGCGGGCGCGGCCTTTGACGACGTAGATCACGCTTTCGAGCGCGCCGTGGTGATGCGCGCCGGTCTTCGCGTCGGGGTGGATGTGCACGGTGCCGGCCCACAGTTTTTGCGCGCCGACACGTGCAAAATTGATCGCGGCCTTGCGGTCCATGCCGGGCGTTTGCGCGGTGTTGGCATCGAGCCGATCGGCGCCGACGACGCGCACGCCCTCGTTTTTCCAGTCCATTCGATGGCCCTTGTGTGTTGTTCCTGTGGGTGAATCGAGTCGATCCCGAACCACGGCGAACGCGAATTCGTGTACATTGAGGAGACAGTTATACGCAAGATTGTTAGAGATTCTGCCCTTGCCGTTGCGGTTCTCGCAGCGGTCGTCGATAGAAATCCCCCTGATCGTTTCTTGAGTGTCGCTGCATGCGCCGCATGTGCTGCGCATTATTCGCAAACAGATAGGATAGACGTCCATGACGACCCCGACCCAAACCGGTACCGTGAAGTGGTTCAACGAGAGCAAGGGCTTCGGCTTCATCGCTCAAGACGCGGGCGGCGCTGACCTGTTCGCGCACTTCCGCGACATCACCGGCTCCGGCTTCAAGACCCTGCTCGAAAACCAGCGCGTCGAATTCGAAGTCAAGCAAGGCCAAAAGGGCCTGCAGGCTGCGAACATTCGCGTGCTGTAAGCCCGCAGGGCGCGAGCCCCGCAAACAAGAAACCGCGGTAACCCCGCGGTTTTTTTTCGCCTTTGTTTTTCGTCACGTCGGTGACTCAACGGCGTCGCCCTGCGCTCTACCATCTCCGACCCATTCCATCGGAGCCCAACGACATGACCGCACTCGCCTCGCTCACCAACCACCAAGTTCGCCTCAAGGCCCGCCCGACCGGCCTGCCGACGCGTGACGGCTGGGATTTCACGACCGAGCCGGTGGCCGAGCCCGCTGACGGCGGCGTGCTCGTCAAAACGCTCGCGATCTCGCTCGACCCCGCGATGCGCGGCTGGATGAACGAAGGCAAGAGCTACATCGCGCCGGTCGCGATCGGCGAAGTGATGCGCGCCGGCGGCATCGGCGAGGTGATCGTCTCGAAGAACGCTGCGGTCGAGGTCGGCGATGTCGTCAGCTGCACGCCTGGCGTGCAGGAGTACGTGCTGATCCCGGCCGACCAAATCAAGCGCAGCGGCCTCTTCAAGATCGACAAGGCGCTCGGCACGCCGACGCAATGGCTCAACGTGCTCGGCATGCCCGGCATGACGGCCTACTTCGGCCTGCTCGACATCGGAATGCCGCAAGCCGGCGAGACGGTCGTGGTCTCAGGCGCGGCCGGTGCGGTCGGGCAGACGGTCGGGCAGCTCGCGAAAATCAAGGGCTGCCGCGTCGTCGGTATCGCCGGCGGCCCGGCCAAGTGCGAATGGGTCATCAAAGAACTCGGCTTCGATGCCTGCATCGACTACAAGGCCGGTGACCTCAAGAGCGCGCTGCGCGACGCCTGTCCGAAAGGCGTCGACGTCTACTTCGACAACGTCGGCGGCGACATCCTCGACACCGTGTTGACGCGCCTCGCGCGCAAGGCCCGCATCGTGATTTGCGGCGCGATCAGCCAGTACAACAACACGACGCCGGTAAAGGGCCCGGCCAACTACCTGACGCTGCTCGTGAACCGGGCGCGCATGGAAGGCATGGTCGTGTTCGACTACACCGATCGCTTCCCCGTCGCCGTCGCCGAACTCGCCGGCTACCTGAAAGACGGCCGCATGAAGAGCAAGGAGGACGTGGTCGTCGGCATCGGCACCTTCCCCGAAACGTTGCTCAAGCTCTTCAACGGCGAGAACTTCGGCAAGCTGGTGTTGCAGTTCGCCTGACATAGCGCCGCGGCGCAGCGCAACAACCGGCGCATCCGTCGATCGGCGGAGCAGCAGACCCGCTAGACCGCGGTGTTCCTTGCAGCTTGCAGATGCGCGGGGTGCGCCACTTCAATGAGCCACGTCAGCGCCCCGCCCTCGCCCGCAGCGCCGCTTCCCGCGGGCCTGTTTTCGGCATGGCTGGGCCAGAGCCATGACCTGCTGGCGCTGACCGACGAAGCCGGCAGCATCCGCTGGTGCAACCCAGCCTTCGAGTGCAGCACCGGCATCGGACCGGCTCTGGACGCTGCGCGACACCACCGCGCAGCAAGTGTTCGCGGTGCGTGCGCAGCACTTCGCCGAGTTGCTCGAAATAACGCAGGAGTTCGGCCGCCTTGGTGTCTGGGAGCGCGAAATTCCGTCGGGCGCGGGCCGCTGGGACAGCCACGTGTTCGGCTTCTGGGGCATTCCGCCCGACGCCGGCACACCCGACCCACTGCAGGCCGCCGCGCGCGTGCACCCCGACGACCGGTCGAACGTCTACCTCGACTCGACCTACAGCGCCGGCCGCTACGCGGCGCGCTATCGCGTGGTTCGCCCGGACGTCAGCTTGCGCCGGATCCATTCGCAGAGGGAGGTCAAGAACTCGGCGCTCGGCGTGCCCGCCCGCACCGTCGGCATCATGGTCGACGACACCGAGGTCTACGAAGTCGCGCACGCGCACGACCACACTGCCGCGCAGCTCAAGCTCGCCGCCGGACTCGCCGACATCGTGATCTGGCGCCCTGACCTCAAGACCGACCGTGCCCAGTAAAACGACCACGGCTTCAAGGTGCTCGGCATCGCACACCGGCCCGACGGCTTGTCGCTCGCCGAAGCCCGTTCGAAGGCCCACCCGACGATGCGCAACACCTCGCTGATTCTGCAGCGCATGCGCTGGCCACCGGCGTGCCGATCGATGTGGAAGTTCGTCACCGCCGCGGCGACGGCGTGTGGCGCCACATGCTGGTGCGCCGCGTCATCGAGCGCGACGCCGCGGGCGAGGTGATCTCTTTCGTCGGCGTCACGCTCGATGTGACCGCACGCGTGGAGCAGTCGCGCCGCGTCGAGCAGCTCGCGCATCGCCTGGAGGCCGCGGCCAACGCGGCGCGCATCGGCATTTGGTCGAGCGTGATCGGCAGCCGCCAAACCGAGTGGAACGCGCAGATGTACGCGCTCTTCGACCGGGCCGGCGGCGGCGAGCCACCGACGCTCGGCCACTGGATCAGGCAGTGCGTTCACCCCGACGATGCGATGCGGATGACGCACGCGACATACGCCTTCCTGCGCCGTGAGTCCGAAGCGTTCGAGATCGAGTTTCGCGCGCGGAAGCGCGACGGCCGGGTGCGCTGGATGGTGCTGCGCGCCAACCTTGACCGCAGCAACTCCGAGACTGCGCGCGTGTTCAGCATCGCGATTGACGTGACCGAACGCCACGAAGCCGTCGATGCGCTGCACACCGCCAGCGAACGTGCCGCGTTGATCGCGCGCCACGCCGGAATCGGCACCTGGGAAACCGACGACCACGGCCGACCCGCGCTGTGGGACGCGCAGATGTGGCAACTGCGCGGTCTTGCGCCGAGGCCGGTCGCACTGAACCGCGAGGAACGGCTCGCGCTCGCGCACCCCGACGATCGCGCGCTGGTGCTCGATGCCAACCCCGAACTCGACCACAGCTCGCGTGCGACGGCCTGCGAGTTCCGCGTCCGGTGGCCCGACGGCAGCTACCGCTGGCTCGCCTCGCGCTCGGCCGCGCTGCAGGACATCGACGGCACGATGCACCGCCGCGTCGGCGTGAACTGGGACATCACCGAGACCCGCAACGCCGAACTCGCGCGCCAGCAGGCGCTGCTGACCGAGCGCGAAAGCCAGGCGAAGTCGCAGTTTCTGGCGCGCATGAGCCATGAGTTGCGCACGCCGTTGAACGCGATCCTCGGCTTCACGCAATTGCTGCAGTTCGATTTCGGGCACGGCGACGCGCAGGCGCAATTGGCCAAGCTGGGACACATCCGCACCGCTGGCGAGCACCTGCTGACGCTGATCGACGACACGCTCGACCTCTCCAGCCTGCAATCGGGCACGTTGCGGCTCGAACCAAGGGTGATGCAGATCGCGGTGGCGGTCGCTCAGGCGCTACCGCTGGTACACGGGCTCGCGGGCCACCCACGGCGTGAGCCTGCACAGCGGTGCGCTCGCAGGCAGCGTGCACGCCGACCCGACCCGCCTGCGCCAAGTGCTGCTGAACCTGTTGACGAGCGCGATCAAATACAACCGGCGCGGCGGGCAGGTCGTGATCGAGGCGGCTGCATCGGCCAGCGCAACCGACGCAACCAGCGAGCGGGCAGGCGCAGAGTCGATGCGCCTGAGCGTGCGCGACACCGGCCGTGGCATGCGGCCCGATCAGCTCGCGCACCTGTTCGAGCCCTTCAATCGGCTCGGCATGGAGAGCGCAGGCGTCGAAGGTTCGGGCATCGGCCTGACGATCGCGCGCGCTGGTCGAGGGCATGGGCGGGCAGATCGTCGTCTCCAGCGAGCCCGGCGTGGGCACGCGGGTCGAGGTCACGCTGCCGGTGCGGCCGACACCTGCGCCGGTGCCGCTCGGCGTCGCCGACACCCGCCCGCCCGCGACGGCGCACACACGCTCGGGCCAGTTGCTCTACATCGAAGACAACAGCGTCAACGTGCTGCTGGTCGAAGAGTTGGTGAAGAGCCTCTCCGGGTTGCGCATCGTCTCCGAAGCCACCGACGCGGGCGGCGTCGCGCGGGCTTGCTCGATGCGGCCCGACCTGATCCTGATCGACATGCAGTTGCCCGATTTCGACGGCTTCGAGGTGCTAAAGCGCCTGCGTGCGCTGCCCGAGACCGCCGCGATCCGCTGCATCGCGCTCTCGGCCAACGCGATGCCCGACGACATCGAACGCGCGCTGGCCGCCGGCTTCGACGACTACTGGACCAAGCCGATCGCGTTCGAACCGTTCATCGCAGCGCTCGAACGGCTTTTCCCGGCGTCAGCCGCGGCTCACTGAGCCGGAGCAGCTCAAGGCTCCTGCGGGACGAGCCCGCGCTGCTTGAGCATCGGCAGCACGGTCGGCCCACGGCCACGAAACGCGCGGTAAGCGGCCGAGGGTTCGATCGAGTTGCCGGTCGAGTAGATGAACTCGCGCAGGCGCCGTGCAACCGCCGGGTCGAACGGGCTGCCGGCTTCGACGAAAGCGTCGTAGCCATCGGCATCGAGCACCTCGGCCCACAGGTAGACGTAGTAGCCGGCCGCGTAGCTCGAGCCGGCGAACAGGTGCTGAAAGTGCGTCAGCCGGTGGTTCATGCCGGCGACCGCGGGCGCACCGATGCGCGCAAGCTCGGCACGCTCGAACTCGACCACGTCGGGCGCATCGGCGTCGGTCAGCGCGTGCGCGGCCATGTCGACGAGTGCCGAGGCGGTGTAGCGCACCGTCTCGTAGCCCTGGTTGAACAGGCGCGCCTCGTGCAGTTTCGCGATCAGCGCATCGGGGATCGGCGCGTCGGTGAGGTGGTGGCGCGCATGGCGCTTGAGCACCTCCGGCACGGTCAACCAATGCTCGAAAATCTGCGACGGCAGCTCGACGAAATCGCGCAGCACGCTGGTGCCCGAGACGCGCTCGTAGGTCACGTTCGAGAGCAGGCCGTGCAGGCCGTGGCCGAACTCGTGAAACAGCGTGGTCGCGTCGTCGAAGCTCAGCAAGGTAGGCGTACCGACCGCACCTTTGGCGAAGTTGTTGTTGTTGATGATGATCGGCAGCGCGTCTGCTGCGCCGCTGCGCGACTGCTCGCGGAACGAGCTCATCCATGCGCCGCTGCGCTTGGTGGTGCGCGCGAAGTTGTCGTGCAGGAACACGCCGATCGGCGTGCCGCCTTCGCCATGCACTTCGTACACCTTCACGTCGGGGTGGTACGCATGAATCTCGGGCTTGGCGACGAAGCTGATGCCGAACAGGCGCTGCGCGCAGTCGAACAACGCCTCGACCATGCGGTCGAGCGGGAAGTAGGGCTTGACGGTCGCTTCGTCGAGGTCGTAGCGCACCTGGCGCACTTTCTCGGCGTAGTAGCGCCAATCCCAAGGTTCGAGCTGCGTGGGTTCACCGCGCGAGAGTGCGAGCGCCTGCAGCGCTTCGAGCTCTTCGCCGGCGCGCGCCTTGGCGGGCTCCCATACCTGCTCGAGCAAGGCCTTCACCGCGGTCTGCTGGCCGGCCATGGTGTCGGTCAGCGCGTAGTCGGCGTAGCTCGCGAAGCCGTGCAGCCGCGCCTGTTCGTTGCGCAGGGTGAGGATCTCGCGCGCCACCACGCGGTTGTCGTGCTCGCCCGCATGTTCGCCGCGGCTGGTCCAGGCGCGCCACGCTTGTTCGCGCAGGTCGCGCCGCGCCGAAAACGTCAGGAACGGCACGATGTGCGACCGCGAGAGCGTGACCAGCAGGCCGTCTTCGATGCCGCGATCGAGTGCGGCCTGCTTCAGCGCAGCGCGCAAGAAGTCGGGCAGGCCGGTGGCGTCGGCATCGCCGCGCAGCACGAGGCGAAAGCTCGCTTCGTCGGCCAGCACGTTTTGTCCGAAGCGCGTGGTGAGGCCCGCCAAGCGCTCCATGATCTGCGCGTAACGCTGCTGCTCGGCCGCGCCCAGCCTCGCGCCGGCCCGCACGAAGTCGAGGTGAAAGCGTTCGAGCACGCGCTTTTGTTCGGGCGTGAGCGCCAGTGTTTCGCGCTGCGCGCAGAGCGCATCGATGCGCGCGAACAGCGCCGGGTTCATCGACACCGCGCTTTCATGCGCAGCGAGCCGAGGCGCCATCCGCAGCTCGACTGCCTGCAGCGCCGCCGAGGTTTCGCTCGACGTGAGGTTGAAGAACAGGCCCTCGATGCGGCGCAATTGGCGCGCGCTGCGGTCCATTGCAGCGATCGTGTTCTCGAACGTCGGCGTGTGCGGCTCGGTGCTGATCGCCGCGATCTCGCCCAGGTGCTGGCTCAGCGCGAGATCAAAAGCCGGTTCGAAGTGCTCTGCCAGCACCGCCTCGAACGGCGGCAAGCCGTAGGGCGTGTTCCAGGGCTGCAGAAGGGGGTTGCTCGTGGCAAGTGACATGGCGAGTCTCGTGGTAGGAGAGCCATTGACTTTACTGGAGGCGGCTTCACTTGCCCTTCTTGATCGCGGCCTCGTCTTCTTCGAAATAGCGGCGGTTGCTGCAGCCCTGCTTGAAGCCCTCGTGCGACTGCTGGCTCGCCTCGACCCGCGTGTTGAACGCCGTCACGCGCGCCTGGTACGCGTCGATCTGCCGGTCGCGCGCTTGCACCGCGTCGTTGTAGCCAGCAACGGCGTCGGCGCTGGTGCGGTCGATGGTGTCGAGCGTGGCCTTGAGCTCGTCGCCGATGCGCGCGAGCTCGGTCTTCTGCGAGGTGATCGTGTTCTGCTCGGCCAGCAGTTCGGCGTCGTCGGCCGCGACCTTGTCTTTGCGGTCGAAGCAGGCGCGCAGTTGATCACGCGTGAGGTAGGCGCCGCTGGGCTTGCCAGTGCCGAAGGTGGCTTCTTTCTTCGTGGGCTTGTCGGCGGCGAACGTGACCGAAGCTGCCATGACCGCGATCAGGGCCGGCAGAAGCAGCAACGTGCGCGTGAATGATTTTCGGGTGGGAGACATGGCATTCGATCGGTTCGGCAAAAGGGAAAAGTCATGCGACCGCCTCGCGCATGGTCACGAACTCTTCGGCCGCGGTCGGGTGGATGCCGATGGTGGCATCGAACACCGCCTTGGTCGCGCCGGCCTTGAGCGCAACCGCGAAACCTTGAATCGTCTCGCCCGCATCGGCGCCCACCATGTGCAGGCCGACGACCCGGTCGCTCGCCGCATCGACCACGAGTTTCATCAACGTGCGCTCGGTGCTGCCCGAGAGCGTGTGCCGCAGCGCCTTGAACTCGCTGCGAAACACGCGCACCGTGCCGTACCGCGCCCGCGCCTCGGCCTCCGACAAACCGACCGTGCCGACGCTCGGGTGCGTGAACACCGCGGTCGGAATGGTTTCGTAATCGACCGCGCGCTGCTTGGCGCCGAAGAGGTGATCGACCAGCGCCATCGCCTCGGCCAGCGCGACCGGCGTGAGGTGGATGCGGTCGATCACGTCGCCCACCGCATGAATGCCGGGCACGCTGGTGGCGTAGTGCGCGTCGACCATGACCGCGCCGTTCGCGGCCAGTTGCACGCCGACTTCGGCCAAGCCCAGGCCCGCGGTGTTCGGCGCGCGGCCGGTGGCGTAGAGCACCTGGTCGGCGATCTGGGTGCTGCCGTCACGCAGCGTCACGCGCAACCGGGCGCCGCCTTCGGCCGGCATCCGTTCGATGCGTTCGACGCCGGCGCGCGTGTGCAGGTTCACGCCTTTCTTGCGCATCTCGTCGGCAACGAAATTGGCAATGTCGGTGTCGAAGCCGCGCAGGATTTGTTCGCCGCGGTAGAGCTGCGTCACCTGTGCGCCCAGGCCGCGAAAGATCGACGCGAACTCACACGCGATGTAGCCACCGCCGACCACCAACAGGTTTTGCGGAAACGCGGGCAGATCGAATATTTCGTTTGAGGTGATCGCCAGCTCCGACCCCGCGAACGGCGGCACGACCGGCCAACCGCCGGTCGCGATCAGGATGTTGTTCGCGCGGTGGCGAACGCCGCCCACCTCGACCTCGTTCGCGCCCACCACATGCGCTCGGCCGCGAATGATTTGCGCGCCCGCCGCAATCAACAGCTTCGCGTAAATCTCGTTGAGCCGGCTGATCTCGGTGGCGCGGTTCGCCTTGAGCTTGGCCCAATCGAGCGCAGGCGCCACGGCCGACCACCCATAACCGTGCGACTCCTCGAAGGCCTCGGCGTAGTGGGCCGCGAAGCTGTAGAGCTTCTTCGGAATGCAGCCGAGGTTGACGCAGGTGCCGCCGAGCGGCGCATCGTCGACCACGGCCACGCGCGCACCGCGCTGCGCAGCCATGCGCGCCGCACGCACGCCACCGCTGCCGGCACCGATGACGAACAGGTCGAAAGGCGATTCAGTCATGCGGGGCTCCGAGTGTCAGGCAAGTGCCTTCTCCAGCGCCTGCGCGACCAGCGCATTGACGCCGCCCTCGTGCGCCGCAGCGCGCTCGTGCAGGCGTTTGACCAAGTCGCTTGGCAGCTTGCACGCGAACGGCACGAGGCCGGCTGCTGAATCGAGGCGGCGCTGCTCGCGCTTGTCGGTGGCATTGGCGGCGCCTTGCGCGAAACGGTCGGGCACGACAGCGCCTTTCATGCGGCCGTCGAGCTTCTTCTCGAGGTGTTTGGTCAGGTCGGTCTTCTTCATGCTCATGGCGTGCTTTCGTGTGTTGTTTCGTGCATTGAATCCGCGATTGTCTCGCGAGCGCGCGGCGAAAGTCGTCTGGTCTAATCCGGCGTTCCTTCCACACCCCCGGCGCGACCTCCTCCATGGCCATCAAGGCGACCATCTACAAGGCGAACCTGCAGATCGCCGACATGGACCGCAACGTCTATGTCGACCATGCCGTGACGATCGCGCGGCATCCGTCGGAAACGGACGAGCGCATGCTGATCCGCGTGCTCGCGCTCGCGCTGAACCTGCCCGCCGACCCGAACCACGGCATGCTCGAGCTCGCCAAAGACCTCTGGGAGGCCGACGAACCCGCGCTCTGGCACAAAGACTTGACCGGCGAACTCAAGCACTGGATCGAAGTCGGCCAGCCCGACGACAAGCGGCTGATGAAAGCAGCCGGGCGCTCCGACCGCGTCAGCGTCTACAGCTTCAGCCACAGCACGTCGATCTGGTGGGCCGCCGTAGCGACCAAGATCACACGCGCCACCAACATCGCGGTCTGGCAGATCGAGGCCGCGCAGAGCCAGGCTCTGGCCGAGCTCGCGCAACGCAGCATGCAGTTGCAAATCAGTGTGCAAGACGGAACCGCTTACATCGGCGACGGCGAGCACTTGGTCGAGATCACGCCGGTGCGGTTGAATCCGAGCTGAGAACAGGCTGCGGCGCAGCGCGCCACAATCGTCGTCGAACGACTCCAACCGCCCTGATGAATCTCCAGATCGAACACCTGCCCGAACGCAGTCGCTTCCAAGTGGTCGTCGACGGCCAACACTGTATTGCCGACTACCGGCTCGCCGATGGCGTGATGGCCATCACCCACACCGAAGTCGCCACCGGCCTAGAGGGTCGCGGCATTGCCGGCGCGTTGATGCAGGCCGTGCTCGACCACGCACAAGCGCACGGGCTGAAGGTGCAACCGCTGTGCTCGTACGCCGTGGCCTACATGCGCCGCCACCCCGAGAGTGCCGCGCTGCTGGCCTGAACTTTTTTCCTCTCACCCAAACGCACGAGCGCATGTCCGACACCGACCCGATCGACCCCTTCCTCTGGCTCGAAGAAGTGCTCGGCGAGCGCGCGCTCGCCTGGGTGCGCGAGCGCAATGCGCATTCGCAGGCGCTGCTCCAGGCGCGGCCCGAATTCGAGCCGATCCGCACCGGGCTGCTCGCGATGATGAACGCCAAAGAGCGCATCCCACCGGTCGCGCGCCGCGGCGAATACTTCTACAACCTGTGGCAAGACGAAACTTACAAACGCGGCCTGTGGCGCCGCACCTCGCTGGCCGAATACCGCAAGCCCAAACCCGCTTGGGAAACCGTGCTCGACCTCGACGCCCTCGCCGCAACCGAAGGCGAGAACTGGGTCTGGGGCGGCGCGATCGGGCTGCCGCCGGCGTACGCACGCGTGCTTATTTCGCTCTCGCGCGGTGGTGCCGATGCGGCCGTGGTGCGCGAGTTCGACACGGTGGCAAAGGCGTTCGTCGACGGCGGCTTTGCGCTCACCGAAGCAAAGTCGGACGTCGGCTGGGCGGACGCCGACACGCTTCATGTCGGCACCGATTTCGGCCCGGGCTCGATGACGAATTCGGGTTACCCGCGCATCGTCAAGCGCTGGTCGCGCGGCACGTCGCTGGCCGCCGCAACCACCGTTTACGAGGCCGAGGCCGACGACCTGGCAGCACATGTTTCGTTCGATGCGACGCCCGGCCATGAGCGCACGCTCGTCACGCGCGCGATCGACTTCTACACCCACCACCACTTCCTGCTCGAAGGCACCGAACTGCGCCGCCTCGACGTGCCCGATGACGCGCAGATCGCGTTCTGGAACAGCGCAGGCGACCCTGCCGACACGTTGTTGATCGAGTTGCGCAGCGAGTGGTCGGTCGGCGGCCAGGCCTTTCCGAGTGGCGCGCTGCTCGCCGCCGATGCAGCCGCATACCTCGCGGGCGAGCGCCGTTTCGATGTGCTGTTCACGCCGACCGCGACGCGCTCGCTCGCGGGCTACACCACGACACGCAGCCACGTGATCGTCAGCCTGCTCGACAACGTCGCGGGCCGGCTCGAAGAATGGCAACGCACGGCCGGCGGCTTCGTCAAACGCGAGATCACTGCGCCCTTTCCCGGCACCCTCGGCGCCGCCGGCCTGCACGACCCGACGCGCGCCGACGACGCGCTGGCCGAGCACTATCTGCTGAGCTACAACGACTTCCTCACGCCCGACACGCTCTGGCTCGCTCGCACCGGCAGCGATGCGCGAGAAGTTCTCAAATCGCAGCCTGCGCATTTCGATGTGGCCGGCATGCACGTCGACCAGTTCTTCGCGACCAGCGCCGACGGCACCCATGTGCCCTACTTCGTGGTCTGGCCCGAGGGCACCGACTCGGCATGGCCGGCCGACGGCAGCACGCCGACGCTGCTCTATGGCTACGGCGGCTTCGAAATCTCGATGCAGCCCGGCTACCGCGCCGGCTACGGCCGCGGCTGGATCGCGCGCGGCGGCGTGCTCGTCATCGCGAACTTGCGCGGCGGCGGCGAGTACGGGCCCGATTGGCACCAGGCGGCGATCAAGTCGAACAAGCAGCGCAGTTACGACGACTTCATCGCCGTCGCTGAAGACCTGATCGCGCGCCGAATCACGAGCCCGCGCCACCTCGGCATCGAGGGCGGCAGCAACGGCGGGCTGCTGGTCGGCGCGACGATGGTGCAGCGTCCCGAGCTGTTCAACGCCGTGGTCTGCAGCGTGCCGCTGCTCGACATGCGGCGCTACCACCGCCTGCTTGCCGGTGCCTCGTGGATGGCCGAATACGGCGACCCCGATGATCCGGCCGAATGGGCGTTCATCTCGAAGTACAGCCCTTACCAGATTGTGAAGGCGGGCGTGAGCTACCCCGAAGTCCTGTTCACCACATCGACCCGCGACGACCGCGTCCACCCCGGCCACGCCCGCAAAATGGCCGCGAGGATGATCGCGCAGGGCCACCCGGTGCTGTACTACGAGAACATCGAAGGCGGCCACGGCGGCGCCGCCGACAACGAACAGCGCGCGCACGTGCAGGCGCTCGAGCTGACCTACTTGTGGCGCCAGCTCGGGGGTGCTGCTTGATCGATGCCGATGCGAGCGCAGTGCTCGACTTCTGGTTCGGCGCGCCGGGCGACCCCGAACGCGGCAGGTTGCGGCCGATGTGGTTTCAGAAAAGCGACGCAACCGACCGCGAGATCGCCGAGCGCTTCGCCCCGCTGATCGAACGCGCGCTGCGCGGCGAGCTGACGGGCTGGGCCGCCGAACCGCGGAGCGCGCTCGCGCACATCCTGCTGCTCGACCAGTTCACCCGCAACACCTTGCGCGGCACACCGCGCGCCTTCGCCGGCGATGCGCGCGCACTGCGCGCCGCCACCGCGATGGTCGGCGCGCGGCAAGACCAAGTGCTGCCGCCCGAACAGCGCGCCTTCGTCTACCTGCCGTTCGAGCACGCCGAGGGCATGGCGATGCAAGACGAAGCAGTGCGCCTGTTCACGCGCCTTGCGGCCGAGGCGCCAGTGATGGCGGACATGCTGGCCTACGCGCACAAGCACCGCGACGTGGTGGCGCGATTCGGCCGTTTCCCGCACCGCAACGCCATCCTCGGTCGGCAGTCGACGGCGGAAGAAGCGACTTTTCTGCGTGAGCCCGGTTCGGGCTTCTGACTCGGCCATGCTGCGCGAGCCCGCCGAGGTCTTGGCCGTGTGCGCCGATGCGTTGCACAGCTTCGGCAAACCTGTACGAGACGCGATACGCCTCATTGCCGGCCTTGGCGTGGAGGGCGGTACGCACCTCGGCGTAACGGTGCAGCACCGCTCGCGCGTCGCCATCGATCCGACGCAGCCTAACCTGCGGCAGGTGCATTTGATTCACGCAGAGTTGCTCGACGAATTGCGCGCGGGCGGCTTCGAGATCGGCCCGGGAGAGATCGGCGAGAACATCACGACCCGCGGCATCGCGCTGCTCGAAATACCGCGCGGTGCGCGGCTGTACCTCGGCGCGAGTGCCGTCGTGGAACTCACCGGTTTGCGCAACCCATGCGCGCAGCTCGATCGCTTCCGCCCTGGCTTGACGAACGCCACGCTGGCACGCAAGGCAAACGGCGCGCTGGTGCGCAAGGCCGGCGTGATGGGCATCGTTTTGTCGAGCGGCGAGGTGCGTGCAGGCGATGCAATTCGAGTCGGGCTGCCGGCAGGTGTGCAGGTGGCACTCGAACGCGTTTGAGGTTCTGCGTGGTGCTACTTGTTACCCCCTCCCCCAGGGGCAGAGGTAGCCGTGCTCGCCAAGCGCCCCGACTTCAACCGCAGCACGCGGCTGCAGCGCGCGGCCAGCGACTCATCGTGCGTGACCAGCACGAAGGCCATGCCCTTTTCGCGTGCCAGCGCGAGCATCAGTTCGAACACGCCGTCGGCGGTTTCGCGGTCGAGGTTGCCGGTAGGTTCGTCGGCGAGCACGCAGGCGGGTGAGCCGGCGATCGCGCGCGCGATTGCGACCCGCTGGCGCTCGCCGCCCGAAAGCTGCGAAGGTCGGTGCTGCACCCGACCCGCGAGGCCGACTTGCGCGAGCACTGCTTGCGCCCGCTCACGCGCCTCGGGCTTCGCGACGCGGCGGATGCGCAACGGCATCGCGACGTTGTCGAGCGCGCTGAACTCGGGCAGCAGGTGGTGGAATTGGTAGATGAAGCCGAGGTGCGCGTTGCGCCAGTTGCCTTGCGCGCTCGCGCCCATGCCGGCGATGTCGCGCCCCATCAACTCGACCCGGCCTTCGCTCGGCGCCTCGAGCCCGCCCATCAGGTGCAGCAAGGTGCTCTTGCCCGAACCCGAGGCACCGACGATCGCGATCGTCTCGCCGCGCTTGACGGTGAGGCTGACGCCTTGCAGCACGTGCACGTCGAGCGCGGCGTCGCCGCTGCCATCGGTGAAGCGCTTGTGCAGGCCGGTGGCGCGGATGACGACATCCGAAGTCTCGGTGTTCAGCTCATTCATAGCGCAGCGCCTCGGCGGGATCGACTCGGCTGGCGCGCCAGCTGGGGTAGAGGGTGGCAACGAAGCTCAGCGCCAGCGAGATCAGCACGATCGGCACGATGTCGCTGCTGCGCGGGTCGCTCGGCATGCGGCTGACGAGGTAGACGCTCGGCGGCAGCAAGGTCACGCGCAGTGCCGATTCGATCGCCGCGACGATGGAGCCCACGTTGACCGCAATCAGCAGCCCCGCCGCTGCGCCGATCAGCGTGCCGATCGCGCCCGAGACCGCGCCCTGCAGCATGAAGATGCCCATGATCGAGCGGGGGCTCGCCCCCAGCGTGCGCAGGATCGCGATGTCGGCGCGCTTGTCGGTCACGGTCATCACGAGCGTCGAGACGAGGTTGAACGCCGCCACTGCGACGATCAGCGCGAGGATCAAGAACAGCATCTGCTTCTGGATCAGCACCGACTCGAACCACTGCCGGTTGGTCTGCGTCCAGTCGCGCACCGAGACATCGGAGCCGAGCGCCACGGCGAGCCGGCGCGCGACGGCAGGCGCGCGATCGCGGTCGATCAGGCGCAGCTGCAAACCCGCCACGCCGGCCGCGCCGAACAAGGTTTGTGCATCGCGGCGCAACATCAGCGCGAGGCTGCTGTCGTACTCGAAATGGCCGGCCTCGAACGTGCCCGCCACCGTCAGCGGCAACATGCGCGGCGCGCCGGCGGGCTGGTCGGGTTGCGGCAGCACGATCGTGATGCTTTGACCGGGCGCTACGCTGAGCCCCTTCGCGAGCGTCGCACCGAGCAGCACCTGCGCCTCGCCCGGCCGCAGCTTCGCGAGCACACCGCCGCGCAGTTGGCGCACGAGATCCGAGACCTCGGCTTCGCGCTCCGGGTCGATGCCGCGCACAACCGCCGGCCGCAACTCCTCACCGCGGCCGATCAGCGCTTGTGCGACGACGAACGGCGCCACGCCCTGCACGGCGGGGTCTTGCCGCACGCGCGCCTCGACCGCGGCCCAGTCGGGTGGCGATGCCGGGCTCGCGGCATAGATTTCCACGTGCGCAATGACCGCCAGCATGCGGTCACGCACCTCCTTGCTGAAGCCGTTGACGACAGAGAGCACGACGATCAACGCCGCCACGCCGAGCGCGATGCCGAGCATCGAGACGCCCGAGATGAACGAGATGAAGCCGTTGCTCGAGCCGCTGCGCGCAGTGCGCAGGTAGCGCCAGCCGATCTGGATTTCAAACGGCATGCCGCGCGCCGGGCCGAGCGCCGGGCCGCCCCAAGCCGGCCCGGACCCCCCCGGGGGGTCGACTGGCGTACTCGCCGGGCGGGGGGCTCCATCACTCATAGCGCAGCGCTTGCGCTGGCTGCACGCGGCTCGCGCGCCAGCTCGGGTACAGCGTCGCGATGAACGACAGCGCCAGCGAGATCGCGATCACCGGCACGATGTCGCCGCGCTGCGGGTCGCTCGGCATGCGGCTGATCAGGAACACGTTGCCGGGGAAGAAGCTGAAGCTCAGCAGCTGCTCGATCGCCGGCACGATCACGTCGATGTTGAAGGCCACGAGCAGGCCGAAGAACACGCCCGCCGCGGTGCCGATCAAGCCAGAGGCCGCGCCCTGGATCATGAACACGCCCATCACCGAACGCGGGCTCGCACCGAGTGTGCGCAGGATCGCGATGTCGGCGCGCTTGTCGGTCACCGTCATCACCAGCATCGCCACGAGATTGAAGGCGGCGACCGCGACGATCAGCGTCAGGATGATGAACATCAGCAGCTTCTCGACCTGCACCGCATCGAACCAGCTCGCGTTGCTGCGTGTCCAGTCGCGCACCTGCCAGCTCGGGCCGAGGACGCCTTGCAGGCGCGCCGACACGTCGCGCGCATCGTTCAGATCACGCAGGCGCAGTTGCAGCCCGGTCGGCCCGGCCACGCGCATCAGCCGCGCCGCGTCATCGATGTGAACCAGCGCGAGGCCGTTGTCGTTCGGGTAGTGGCCCGAGTTGAAAACACCGACGACATTGAGCGCGCGCATGCGCGGCACCACGCCGGCCGGCGTGACCTGCCCGCCCGGCAGCACGCCGGTGACCTTGTCGCCCTCGCCGACGCCGAGCGCGCGCGCGAGTTCGATGCCGAGCACCACGTTCCATTTGCCTGGCACGAGGCGCGCGAGCACGGTGTCTTTCAAACGCGCGGCGACATCGGTCACGCGCGCTTCGTCGTTCGGCGAAATGCCACGCAGGATCACGCCACGCATCTCGTCACCGCGCGCCAGCAGTGCCTGGGTCGAGATGAACGGCGCCGCACCGATCACCTGCGCGCCGGCCTGCGGTACCGCCTCGATCTGCGCGAGCGTCGCCTTCCAGTCGGGCAGCGCGTCACCATTGGCAGTCGACACCTCGATGTGCGGCACGGCCGCGAGCATCTGGCCCTGAACTTCCTTGCGAAAGCCGTTCATCACCGAGAGCACGATGATCAGCGCCGCCACGCCGAGCGCGATGCCGAGCATCGAAACAGCCGAGATGAACGAGATGAACCCGTTGCGCCGCCCGGCCCGGCCTGCACGCGTGTAGCGCCAGCCGATCTGCAATTCGTAGGGCCAGTTCATGGGAGGCCGATGCTACAGGAGGGGTCGGGTGCAGCTCCGCCAAAAACCTCCGCCCATCCCGCCGACGCAATCCGAAATCGGTGGCCTCACCCGGCGCCGGCCTGCCACGGTCGGCCCGAGACGGCTCAACCCGGCTTCAGCGAACGATCGACCCGCCGTCGTTGGCCACGGTCGGATTGTTCAGGCAGGTCGGGTGGCCGAAACCACTGGCGCTGATGCCGCTGCCGCCGGCCGGGTTGGGGGTGATGTCTTGCAGCATCTTGTCGAAATTGCCAGCGGCCGGCACCGCGCCGAGCCCGAGCAAGCCGCGCACCTTGTAGGCCACGACGTGGTCGGTGCACGAGGTGTCGCCGGAAACGCCGAGCGCACCGACTTTCTTGCCGTTGCGGTAGAGGGTCAGGCCGCCGCCGAACACATTAATGCCACCGATTCGCTTGCCGACCAGTGGATCACCCGGCGTGCCGAACTGACCGGCGGGGCCGTCGTAAGCCACCGTGGCATCGATCGGGTTGCTCTCCTGCAAACCGAACAGGCTGCCGCCGGGCTGGACGGCCGAGAACAGGTTGGCGGTGGACAACGACAGCGCACCGGTGCTGAACGAATTGGCAGTATTGGCCTTCTGGACCGAGATGACGCGACTGCCGATCCAGATGTCGGACGTGACGTCACCTCCGACGAGTGAAGTGACGACCGAGCACACGCGCCCACTGCCATCCACCAGCGTTAACCACATCGGAAAGCCGAGCCCGCCATTCGGCGTTCCGCCCGTGTTGACGACGCTGCGCAAGTGGTGCTGCAGTTGCGCCGAACCGGGAAGTCGTTCGCATGAGTCTGCCCACGCAGGTGTCGCAGCGATCATCGTGGCGAGGCATGCGGCCGAAAGCGTCTTGTTCATGAGATTTTTTCCTTTGATGTGTGAGGGTCCCGCTGCGGGGACCAGCGCACGCCGCCAGACGACACCACCCGGTGGCCCGGCAACGCCGTATGACGGTAGCGATCGCACACGCGCTAGCGACATCCCTACCCTGTCGAACATCATTCAACTTGATGAGCACGCGGGGAGCTCCGGTGTCAGGGCGAGCCGATAGCCACCTGCCCCACCGGTCGTACACCCTACCGGGATAATCGACGCGATGCACTTGCTGATCCCTTTCGCATCCGCCCAGTTCGATGCCGTCTCGCATGTGCTGCACGACCTCGCGCTGCCGAACCTGTCGCACCTGATCGCGCGGTTGACGCTCACGCAGCGCGACGATGCCGATGCTCACTCGCTCTCACCTCCGCACGAACGCGCACTCGCTGCCGCGGCGGCTTGGCAAGGCACCGATGGCTGCCTGCCGTTCGCGGCGCTGTCAGCAGCGCGCGACGGCATCGAGGTCGGCGAGTTCGCGTGGGGCCTGGTCACGCCAAGCCACTGGCATGTCGGGCGCAACCACGTGACGCTGGCCGACCCCGCTGCGCTGAGCTTGACCGAGGGCGAATCGCGCGCCGCGTTCGAAGCGGTGCGCGAGCTGTTCGAGACCGAAGGCTTTCGCTTTGAATGGGGCGCGGCCTCGCGCTGGTATGCGGCGCACGAGAGTCTGGTCGACCTGCCTTGCGCGTCGCTCGACCGCGTGATCGGCCGCGACGTCGAACGCTGGATGCGTGGCAGCGAATCGCGCAGCACGCCCGCCAAGCTGGTGCGGCGGCTGCAGAGCGAGTTGCAACTGCTGCTGTACCCGCACGCGTTGAACGATGAGCGCGAGCAGCGCGGCGCGCTCACGCTGAACTCGTTCTGGCTCAGCGGCTGCGGCCGCGCGCAGCTCGAGGAAGGCGCAGCACCGCGTGTCGACGACTCCTTGCGCGCGCCGTTGTTCGCCGAAGATTGGGCGGCGTGGGCCGATGCGTGGCGCGCGCTTGATGCCGGCGCGATCACCGAATTGCTGGTGGCGTCCCGCGCCGGTGAGTCGGTCATGCTGACGCTGTGCGGCGACCGGGGCGCGCACCGCTTCGAGACCGCGCCGCGATCGGTTTGGCAGAAGTTAGGCAGCCGGTTCAATTCGCCCGAAACGCATACCGTGCTCGAGGCGCTCTGATGAGCAATCACGCACCTACCATCAAGCTGCGCGACCCGCCGCCGCGCGCGGTCTGGGCGCTCGAACAGGCGGGCGTGCCGCCACTGCTCGCGCGCCTCTTCGCAGGCCGCGGCGTGCGCACGCCAGACGAGCTCGACGACGGCCTCGCGCGCCTGTTGCCGCCCGCCGAATTGCTCGGCGCCAGGGCCGCGGCATCGTTCCTCGCCGATGCGATCGCGCGGCAGCGCCGCATTTGCGTCGTCGCCGACTACGACTGCGATGGCGCGACCGCGTGCGCCGTCGCGTTGCGCGGCCTGGCGCTGCTCGGCGCGGCACCGGGCACGCTGCAATACGTCGTCCCCGACCGCGCGATCCACGGCTACGGGCTGACGCCGGCGATCGTCGAGCTCGCACGCGACGAAAATGCCGAGGTGCTGCTGACGGTCGACAACGGCATCGCGAGCCTGCAAGGCGTGGCACATGCGCGCGCGCTCGGCATCGACGTGGTCGTGACCGATCACCACCTGCCCGCGCTGCTCGACGATGCGGTCGTGCTGCCCGACGCGAACGTGATCGTGAACCCGAACCAGCCCGGCTGCGGCTTCAACAGCAAGAACCTCGCCGGTGTCGGCGTGATCTTCTACGTGCTGCTCGCGCTGCGCGCCGAGTTGCGTGAGCGCGGTGTGTTCTCCATCACCAATCAACCGCGGCTCGATGCGTTGCTCGACCTCGTTGCCCTCGGCACCGTCGCCGACGTGGTGCGGCTCGACGCCAACAACCGCCGCCTCGTTGCGCAAGGCCTGCGCCGCATCCGCGCCGGGCAAATGCAGCCGGGCGTGGCGGCGCTGTTCACGGTTGCCGCGCGCGACGCTCGGCGCGCGAGCGGCTTCGACTTCGGCTTCGCACTCGGCCCCCGCATCAACGCCGCGGGGCGCCTGTCGGACATGACGCTCGGCATCGAATGCCTGCTGACCGACGACCCGGCGCGAGCCACTGAGTTGGCCAAGCTGCTCGACACGATCAACCGCGAGCGGCGCGATGTGGAGTCCGGCATGCGCGAGCAGGCCGAGGCGATGCTGGAGCGCCTGCTGCAGGTCGACGCGGCTGCGCCGATCAACGTGCCGTCGGCCCTCGCGATCTTCGACGAAGGCTTTCACGAAGGCGTGGTCGGCATCGTCGCCTCGCGTTTGAAAGACCGCGTGCACCGCCCGACCTTCGTGTTCGCACGCGGTCAAGACGGGCTGCTCAAAGGCTCGGGCCGCTCGATCGCCGGCTTTCATTTGCGCGACGCGCTCGACCTGCTCAGCAAGCGCCACCCCGAGGTGCTGGTGCGCTTCGGCGGCCACGCGATGGCGGCGGGCTGCACGCTCGCCGAAGCGCATTTCGCGACCTTCGATGCCGCCTTCCAGCGCGTCGCGAGCGAATGGCTCGACGCGGCCACGCTCTCGCGCACTCTCCTCGCCGACGGCCCGCTCGGCATCGAGCACTTCAACGCGCCGACCGTGCGCGCGCTCGATGCGCAGGTGTGGGGCCAGGCCTTCGAGGCGCCGGTGTTCGTCGACGAGGTCGAGGTGGTGTCGCAGCGGCTGGTCGGCGAAAAGCATTTGAAGCTCGCGCTGCGCTTCGCAGGCGAGGCCCGTGGCAGCGCGCTGCGCGACGCGATCTGGTTCGGCCACAGCGAGCCGGTTGGCGCCAAGGTGCGGCTCGCGTACCGGCTGAGCGTCGACGAATACAACGGCCGCGAGCGCGTGCAGATGATCGTCGAGGCGGTCGGCTGAAAACCTTGCACCGCACACCAGACGACAACATGATTGCAGTGGAGTTCCCATGAAGCAGAACCTTCGATACGCAGTGATCGCCGTGCTCCTCGCCTTCACGGGTTCGGTCGCGAGCGCGCAAACCCTGCCCCTCAAACCGGTCACCGTCGCGAGCGGCCTGCGCAACCCGTGGGCGCTCGCCTTCTTGCCCGATGGCCGCATGCTCGTCACCGAGAAGGCCGGCCGCATGCGCATCGTCTCGGCCGACGGCCAACTCGGCGAGCCGCTGCAGGGCTTGCCGAAGGTCGAGTCCGGCGGCCAAGGCGGGTTGCTCGATGTCGCGCTCGACCCGAAGTTCACTGAGAACGCGCTCGTCTACTGGAGCTTCAGCGAGGCCGACCCGGAAGGCAGCAGCGGCAACAGCACGGCCGTCGCGCGCGGCCGGCTCGATGGCAACAGCCTGCGCGATGTGCGTGTGATCTTCAGACAAGCGCCGAAGTTCGCGAGCAGCGCGCACTTCGGCTCGCGACTGGTGTTCGCGCGTGACGGGCGGCTGTTCGTCACGCTCGGGGACCGCTTCAGCCGGCGCGACGACGCACAGACGCTCGACAACGACCACGGCAAGATCGTGCGCATCGAATCCGATGGCCGCGTACCGACCGACAACCCGTTCGTCGGCCGTGAAGGCGCGCGACCCGAGATCTGGAGCTACGGCCACCGCAACGTGCAGGGCGCGGCCATCCATCCGGCCACCGGTGAGCTATGGGCCGACGAGCACGGCCCGCAGGGCGGCGACGAGCTCAACGTGGTCGAGCGTGGCAAGAACTACGGCTGGCCGGTGATCACGTACGGCGCCAACTACGGCACCGGCACGAAAATCGGCGAAGGCACGGCCAAGGCCGGCATGGAACAGCCGTTGACGTATTGGGTGCCTTCCATCGCGACCAGCGGCCTCGCGTTCCTCACCAGCGATCGCTACCCCGGGTGGAAAGACAGCGCCTTCATCGGCGCACTCAAAGGCCAGTTGCTGGTGCGGCTCGAACTCGACGGCCGCAAGGTCGTGCGCGAAGAACGTTTGCTGCAAGACCTCGGCGAACGCATCCGCGATGTGCGCCAAGGCCCCGACGGCTGGCTCTACGTGCTGACCGACAGCACCAACGGCCGAGTTATTCGGTTGGAACACTGAGGGCCGCGCGTTGAGGGGCGATGGCCGGCGCTGGCGACATGGGCAACCCGTCGTCCCTACAATTGCCGTGTGGATACACCGACCTGCTGGATGAACGCCGACCTGCACTGCCATTCCGCCGTTTCCGACGGCACGCTCGAACCCGAAGCGCTGGCGGCGCGGGCCAAAGCCAACGGCGTCGAGCTGTGGGCGCTGACCGATCACGACGAGATCGGTGGCCAGCGGCGCGCGATGGCTGCGGCGTCCAGCCTCGGCCTGCCCTACCTCACCGGCACCGAGATCTCCGTGACCTTCGTTGACGTGACGGTGCACATCGTCGGGCTGGGTTTCGACGTCGACAACGCGGCACTCGATGCCGGCTTGCGCGCCACGCGCGGCGGGCGGCGCGAGCGCGCAAGGGAAATGGCGGCCGGCCTCGCGAAGGTCGGTATCAAGGGCGCGTATGAAGGCGCGCTGCAGTACGTCGGCAACCCCGAGCTGATTTCTCGCACGCACTTCGCGCGGTTCCTGGTCGAGAGCGGCGTTTGCAATGACACGCACGAGGTTTTTCGCAAGTACCTGGTCGAGAACAAACCAGGCTTCGTGCCGCACCGCTGGGCCACGCTGCGCAACGCCGTCAACTGGATCACCGACGCCGGTGGCATCGCCGTGATCGCGCACCCGGCGCGCTACAAGTTCACGGCGAACGAGGAGTACGCGCTGTTCAGCGAGTTCAAGGCGCACGGCGGGCGCGGGGTCGAAGTCATGACCGGCAGCCACAGCTCGGCCGATGCGATCCGCTACACCGAAACCGCGCTCGAATACGAGTTGCTCGCCTCGCGCGGCAGCGATTTCCACTGCCCCGAAGAAAGCCACATGGACCTCGGCGCTCTGCCCGCGCTGCCTGCCAAGTTGACGCCCGTGTGGACCGCGCTGGAGGGGCGCATTCACCAACCTGCGTAAGCGTTTGACGACCCGGCAGGCGGGGCAACAAAAACATGTCGCAGTATTTCGAGGTTCACCCCGACAACCCGCAACTCCGCTTGCTCAGGCAGGCCGCGCAGATCCTGCACGGTGGCGGCATCGCGGCGATTCCGACGGATTCGAGCTACGCGTTCGTCTGTCACCTCGACGACAAGGCCGCAGCCGAAAACCTGCGCCGCATTCGCGGTGTCGACGACAAGCACCACCTCACGCTGCTGTGCCGCGACCTCAGCGAGCTCGCGAGCTACGCGCGCGTCGACAACAAACAGTACCGGCTGCTCAAGCTCGGCACGCCCGGGCCGTTCACGTTCATCCTGGAGGCGACGAAGGAAGTGCCGCGGCGTCTTTCGCACCCGTCGCGCCGCACGATCGGGCTGCGCGTGCCCGCGCATGCAGTGACGCAATGCCTGTTAGAGATCCTCGGCCAACCGCTGCTCGCGACCACGCTGATCGCGCCAGGCGAGACCGAGCCGATGAACGAGCCGCACGCGATCCGCGACCGGTTTCAGAAGCTGTTGCAGGCAGTCGTGGATGCCGGCGCCTGCCCGATGCAACCCAGCACCGTGGTCGACCTGACCGGCGACACCCCGGTGCTGATCCGCCAAGGCCGCGGCGACCCGGCACTGCTCGGGCTCAGCCTCGAAGCGAACGCGTGACCGCTTGACACCTAGGACGTTGTGGCCGCGAAGCATCGCGGTCGGCGCGCGGGTCGCCGTGTGGTGCCTCGCCGGTCTGTACATGCTGCAGCCGAACCAGGCGGCGCTGCTCACCTTGTTCGGCAGCTACCGCGGCACTGACCGCAACGACGGGCTGCGGTGGGAGAAACCGTTCTACGTCAAGAAAAAAGTCTCGGTACGTGCGCGCAACTTCAACAGCGAGAAGCTGAAGGTCAACGACATGCTCAGCAACCCGATCGAGAACGCCGCAGCGATCGTCTGGAAGATCGACGACACCGCACAGGCGACCTTCGACGTCGACAACTTCGAGGCCCAGGCCGGTGGTCAACACCGGCACGCTGTACAACTGAGCGAGCGGCCACGCACCGAACAGACCGAGCCGATGGCCAGCCCCGACAAGAAGTCGTTCCTGCTACGCATCGACCCGCAGTTGTGGGCCGAGATCGAGCGGCTCGCCGAGGCCGAGTTGCGCAGTGCGAACTCGCAAGTCGAATACCTGCTGCGAGATGCGCTGCAAGCGCACTCGGGCAACAAAGGCAAGGCAGCGCCGTTGGTCGCAGAGCCCCGCAAACCGAATCGGTGACCGGCCCCGTGCGCGATGCGGCGTATGCTGCATTGCCCACAAAAAGCAGGAGACGCACCATGACCCTTTGCCCGATCGCGATCGTCGCCGGTTGCAGGAAATGCCCGGCGTTCTCGGTGTGCCCGCTCAAGACGGTGATCGGCGACATGCCGAAACCGGAGGCGCCTAAAACGCCCGAGAAAAAATAGCTACGTGCGCTCGATGCGCGCGAAAGCGTCGTGCGCGTGGATCGACTCGAAGTTCTGCACGTCGACGCTGTAGCGCCCGACGCGTGCATCGGCGTTGAGCCGCAGCGCCACGTCGCGCACCATGTCTTCGACGAACTTCGGGTTCTCGTAGGCGCGCTCGGTGACCCACTTCTCGTCGGCGCGCTTGAGCATCGGCCAGATCTCGCTCGACGCCGAATCCTCGGCGAAGCGCACCAATTCGGGCCATTCGATGTCGCCCAGCAACTCGACCCGGATCGTCACGTGCGAGCGCTGGTTGTGCGCGCCGTAGTCGGAGATTTCCTTCGAGCACGGGCACAGTGACTTGACCGGCACGACGACCTCGGCCCAAATAGTCACCGATGGCTTGCCTTCGGCTCGTGACCCTTCGCCGTTGACTGCCTCGGCCAGCCAGCGGCCCTGGTATTCGAGCAAGCTCTGCACACCGGTCACCGGCGCACGCTTGCGCAGGAAAAACGGAAACTGCGCGTCGATGCGGCCCTCGGTGGCGTGCAGCTTGTCGAGCATCACCGTGAGTTCGGCGCGCAGCGTGGGCGCGTCGAGCGGCGTGTCGAGCGCATCGAGCCAGCCGATGAAGCGCGACATGTGCGTGCCCTTCTGCTCGGCAGGCAGCGCGACATCGAGACTCCACAGCGCAACCGTCGGCGAGACCGCATTACCGATGCGCAACTGCAGCGGGTAGCGCAGGTTTTTCACGCCGACACACTGGATCGCCAAGTGCCGTTCGTCACGCTCGCTTTGCGTGTCGGGAATGTGGAGTGCGTCTTTCAGGTTGCTCATGGTTGTCATCTTGTCACCGGAATCCGAGCATGCCAGCAAACCGCGGGCCGCACGGTGGCGCGGATTTGAAGCGAGCGTTCGGCCCGCGTCAATGGACAGTGCGACGGCCGATCATTGGTTCGCGGCCGCCCGTACCAGCGCAGGCCGCGCGCCGAAACGCTTGACGATGCTTTGCTCGATGCCGGCCGCGTCGAGCCCGCATACCGCCATCAGCTTGACCGGGTCGCCGTGCTCGATGAACTCATCGGGGAACCCGAGCGCGAGCACCGGGATCAGGATGCCGGCCGCGGCCAGCGCCTCTTGCACCGCGCTGCCGGCGCCACCCATCACGCAGCCGTCTTCGATCGTCACGACCCCATCGTGCGTGAGGGCCAGCTCGGTGACGAGTTCGACATCGAGCGGCTTGACGAAACGCATGTTGGCCACCGTGGCATCGACCTTCTCGGCCGCCGCCAGCGCCGGGTAGAGCAAGGTGCCGAACGCGAGGATCGCGACGCGCGGGCCGCCCTGAGCCAGAGCACGCGAGATGCTGCGGCGAACTTCGCCTTTGCCGAACGGCAGCTCGGTCAACTCACTGCCTGCTGCCGCACCGGTGCCAGCGCCACGCGGATAGCGCACCGCGACCGGGTGGTCTTGCCGGAACGCGGTCGTCAGCGCGTCGCGACATTCCTTTTCGTCGGCCGGCGTCAACACGCTCATGTTCGGGATGCAGCGCAGGTAGGCGATGTCGTAGTTGCCGGCGTGCGTGGCACCGTCGGCACCGACGAGGCCGGCGCGGTCGAGCGCGAACACGACCGGCAGTTTCTGGATTGCCACGTCGTGAATCAGCTGGTCGTAGGCGCGCTGCAGGAAGGTCGAGTAGATCGCGACGACCGGCTTGAGCCCTTCGCACGCGAGCCCGGCCGCGAACGTGACGGCATGCTGCTCGGCGATGCCCACATCGTGATAGCGCTTAGGAAAACGCCGCTCGAACTCGACCATGCCCGAGCCTTCGCGCATCGCCGGCGTGATGCCGACCAGGCGCTCATCGGCCGCAGCCATGTCGCACAGCCAGTTGCCGAAAATCTGCGTGAAGGTCGGCTTGCCCGGCGTGGATGGCTTGACGATGCCGACCGCCGGATCGAACTTGCCCGGCCCGTGGTAGTTGACCGGATCGGCCTCGGCGAGCTTGTAGCCGTAGCCTTTTTTGGTGACGACGTGCAGGAACTGCGGGCCCTTGAGCTGGCGCAGGTTTTCTAGCGTCGGGATCAGCGAATCGAGGTCGTGGCCATCGATCGGGCCGACGTAGTTGAAGCCGAATTCCTCGAAGATCGTGCCGGGCACGACCATGCCTTTGGCGTGCTCCTCGAAGCGCTTGACCAACTCGAACAGCGGCGGCGCGTTCTTGAGCACCGACTTCGCGGTGTCGCGCGCGGTCGCGTAAAAACGCCCGCTCATCAGCCGCGCGAGGTGGCGGTTGAGCGCGCCCACCGGCGGCGAGATCGACATGTCGTTGTCGTTGAGCACGACCAGCATGTCGGCGTGCGAAACGCCACCGTTGTTGAGCGCCTCGAACGCCATGCCGGCGCTCATCGCGCCGTCGCCGATGATCGCGACCGCCTTGCGGTCTTCGCCTTTGAGCTTGGCAGCCACGGCCATGCCGAGTGCGGCCGAAATCGAGGTCGACGAATGCGCGGTGCCGAACGCGTCGTACTCGCTCTCGTCACGCCGCGGAAAGCCCGAGATGCCGCCGAGCTGCCGCAACGAGCCCATGCGCTCGCGCCGGCCGGTCAAGATTTTGTGCGGGTAGGTCTGGTGGCCCACGTCCCAGACCAGGCGGTCGTGCGGCGTGTTGAAGACGTGGTGCAGCGCAATCGTCAACTCGACGGTGCCGAGGTTCGACGACAAATGCCCGCCGGTTTGCGACACGCTTTGCACGACGAAATCGCGCAGCTCGGTCGCGAGCTGCTTGAGTTCGAGGCGAGAGAGCCTGCGCACGTCGGCCGGGCTGGCAATGGATTCGAGGATCGGGTGTTTCATCTGCAGCTTCAGCTTTCTCTTTCGACCACCTTGTCCGCGAGCAGGCTCAGCCAGGCCGCGTCGGGCAGACCGCTGCGGGCGAGTGCGGCTTGCGCCTTGTCGCGCAGATCGGTCGCGTGGCGGCGTGCGGCATCGAGGCCGAGCACGGTCACATAGGTCGGCTTGTTGTTGCCCTGGTCTTTGCCGGCGGTCTTGCCGAGCGTCGCCGAAGCCTGCGTCGCGTCGAGGATGTCGTCGACCACCTGGAACGCGAGGCCGAGGGCGTCGCCGTAATCGGCCAGCGCCGACCACTGCGCGTGCGTGACGTCACCGCAGGCCGCACCCATCAGCACGCTGGCCTGCAGCAGCGCGCCGGTCTTGCGGTGGTGCATGTCGCGCAGCGCGTGTTCGCCGAGCGGCTGGCCGATGCTGGCGAGATCGATCGCCTGCCCGCCGGCCATGCCCGCATGGCCGGCCGAGCGCGCGAGCAGCGAGCACAGGCGCGCTTGCAATGCGGCCGGCAGGGTCGTGCCTTCATCGGGGGTGAGCACCTCGAACGCCAGCGCCTGCATCGCGTCGCCGGCGAGCATCGCCTGGGCCTCGCCGAACTGCACGTGCACGGTGGGCTTGCCGCGGCGCAGCACGTCGTTGTCCATGCAGGGCATGTCGTCGTGGACGAGGGAGTACGCGTGGATCAGCTCGACCGCGCAGGCCGCGCGCATCGCGGCCTCGGGCAAGCCGTGCACCGCTTGCGCGGCGGCGAGCACGAGCAACGCCCGCACGCGCTTGCCACCGTCGAGCACGCCGTAGCGCATCGTGTGGCCCAGCCCCGCGGGCGCATCGGCGGGCACCCAACGTTGCAACGCGCCTTCGACCAACTCGGCCTCGGCGCGCATCCACGAGTCGAATTCGGCGAGCTTCATGCGGTGCCGAGGTCGAGTGGTTTCAACTGGCCGTCTTCGAGCACCTTGACCTGCTGCTCGACCGCCTCGAGCCGGGCGCGGCAGAAGGTCAGCAATTCGGCGCCGCGCTTGTAGCTTTCGAGCAGGCGATCGAGCGGCAGTTGGCCGGCTTCCATCGCAGTCACGAGGCGGTCAAGCTCGCCGAGCGCTTCTTCGTAGCTCGCGGGGGCGGCAACCGTTGCGGTCGAGGAACTTGTCTTTGCCATTTGCCTTAGCGCGAAAAGCCCTGATTGTAGTCAGGCCGATCGCGCCGCCACGCCTGTGGATCGACGATGCGGTGACGAGTGGTGACAACGGTGAAGATAGCCGGGCTCGACCCCCCGGATACAATCTGCGGCCTGCCAAGCCCGGCAGCTCCGCGTCAACCCGCACCGTGCGCCATCGGCCCACTTTGGGCCCGCGTCAACCCTGGTTTTTGTGGAGATTCGCCGGGACCATGTCCGACCTGAGCGTCAACCTTTCAGCGCTCGAGCGCAGCTGCTCGCAACTTTCGGTCAGCCGTTATTTCGACGATGGCCTGTTCCGTCGCGAGCTGGCAACCCTGTTCGCGAACCGCCCGCGCTACCTCGGCCACGAGCTTGCCGTGCCTGAGATCGGCGATTTCTATGCGCTGCCGCAAGAGGGCGAAGGTCGCGCGCTGGTGCGCACGCCCGCGGGCGTCGAACTGATCTCGAACGTCTGCCGCCATCGCCAGGCGCTGATGCTCAAGGGCCGCGGCAACACCAAAAGCAACATCGTGTGCCCGCTGCACCGTTGGACGTACGACCTGCAGGGCCAGCTGACCGGCGCGCCGCATTTCGCCGACGACCCGTGCTTGAACCTCGCCAACTACCCGACCCAAACCTGGAACGGCATGGTGTTCGAGGGCACGGGCCGCAACGTAGCGGCCGACCTTGCCGGCCTCGGGCCGATCGCCGACCTGAACTTCGACGGTTACGTGCTCGACCACGTGCACCGGCACGAATGCGACTACAACTGGAAGACCTTCATCGAGGTCTACCTCGAGGACTACCACGTCGGCCCGTTCCACCCCGGCCTCGGCCAGTTCGTCACCTGCGACGAACTGCGTTGGGAGTTCGGCGAACACCATTCGGTGCAAACCGTCGGCACGAAGAACGAGCTCGCGCGCCCCGGCACGCCGGCCTACCGCAAATGGCACGACGCGGTGTTGAAGTACTGCAATGGCGAGCTCCCCAAACACGGCGCGATCTGGCTCACCTACTACCCGACCGTGATGGTCGAGTGGTACCCGCACGTGCTGGTGGTCTCGACGCTCTACCCGAAGGGCCCGCAGAAGACGCTCAACGTGGTCGAGTTCTACTACCCCGAAGAGATCCACGCGTTCGAGCGCGAGTTCATCGAAGCCGAGCAAGCCGCGTACTGGGAAACCTGCGCCGAAGACGACGAGATCGCACTCCGCATGGACGCCGGCCGCCGCGCGTTGATGGAGCGCGGCGATGACGAGGTCGGCCCGTACCAGAGCCCGATGGAAGACGGCATGCAGCAATTCCACGAGTGGTATCGCCGGGCCATGAAAGGGCAACTCTGACCAACAGACTCTCGCCAGCCTGGCTGATGGTGCTGGCGTCATTCTTGTTCGCGACGATGGGCGTGTGCGTGAAGCTCGCCTCGGCCGAATACGCGCCCGGCGAAATCATTTTCTACCGCGGCCTGATCGGCGCGGTACTGATCTTCATGCTGGCACGCTCGCGTCACGTGCCCCTGAAAACCAGCGTGCCTGCCTCGCATTTCTGGCGCAGCCTGACCGGCGTGATCGCGATGTTCCTGTGGTTCTACGCGTTGGGCAACTTGCCGCTCGCGACCGCGATGACGCTGAACTACATGTCTTCGGTCTGGATGGCGTTGTTCCTGCTCGGCGGCGCCGCGATGCTGGGTGCGGCGCGCGTCGATGGCCGGCTGATCGGCACGGTGCTGCTCGGGTTCGCAGGCGTTGCGTTGATCCTGCGGCCGACGATCGAGCAAGACCAGTTGTGGCACGGGCTGATGGGCCTGCTCTCGGGAATAATTTCAGCGACCGCTTACCTGCAGGTCACGGCGCTCGCGCGTGCTGGCGAACCCGAGATGCGGATCGTCTTTTATTTCTCGCTCGGCGGCGCGATCTTCGGGCTGCTCACGACCTTGTTCACCGGCATGCACGCGCACACGCCAAAAGGCGCGGCGCTGCTCGTTGCCGTCGGCCTGCTCGCGACTGTGGCCCAACTGCTGATGACACGCGCCTACAGCACCGGCCGCACGCTGGTGATCGCGAGCCTGCAGTACCTCGGCATCGCGTTCTCGTTCGGCTACGGCGTGTTGCTGTTCGCCGACCACGTGACCTGGATGGCGCTCGGCGGCATGATCCTGATCGTCGGCGCCGGCCTCGCGGCCACCTTGCTGCGTGCCCGCAGCAGCGCGCCCGAAACCGCCCACGCACCGCTGGAGCCTTGACGTCATGCCGCACACCACGCTGATTTCTGCCGATGGACTTCGTACCGCGCTGACGACAAGCGCCGACCTCGTGCTCGTCGACACCAGCTTCGACCTCGCGGATGTCGACGCGGGCGAAGCGAGCTGGCGCGCCGGCCACCTGCCGGGCGCGCACTACCTGCATCTGGAACGCGACCTGAGCGGCGCGAAAACCGGTGCGGGCGTCGGATTTCGTGGCCGCCATCCCCTCCCCTCACGCGCCGACTTCGCCGCCACGCTCGGCCGCATCGGCATCACGCCGTCGACGCATGTCGTCGCGCTCGATGGCCAAGGCGGCATGTACGCCGCGCGCCTGTGGTGGATGCTGCGCTGGATGGGCCACGCCGACGTGGCCGTGCTCGACGGCGGCATGGGCGCGTGGACTGCCAGCGGCGGCACGCTCACGATCGACGCGAACCCGCCGATCGCATCAGCGCCCTACCCCGATCGCACCGCGCTCGTCGGCACGCTCGACGCCACCGCACTCGCTGCCGAACTCGGCCGCGTGCGCCTGATCGATGCGCGTGCCGCCGAGCGCTTTCGTGGTGAGGTCGAGCCGCTCGACAAGGCGGCCGGTCACATCCCCGGCGCGACGAACCGCGTTTTCAAAGACAACCTCGGCGCCGACGGCCGCTTCAAATCCGCCGTGCAACTGCGAGCCGAGTTCACTGCCTTGCTCGGCGCGCACACCGCCGCGAACACGGTGCACCAGTGCGGCTCGGGCGTCACCGCTTGCCACAACCTGCTCGCGATGGAACACGCCGGCCTCGCGGGTTCGAAGCTTTATCCGGGCTCCTGGAGCGAGTGGTCGGCCGACCCCGCACGGCCGGTCGCGCGAGGCGGCTGAAGGCTTGTTTTGCATCAAGCCGCGCGGTGAAAGCGCTCGCGCGGGAACGGTCGGCGGAGCATCATGTCTCACCACTTTCAACAGCGAAGGAGACGACCATGTTCAAGCGCATTCTCGTGCCGACCGACGGCTCCGACATCACCGGCAAAGCGATCGCCACCGCGATCGAACTGGCGAGGTCGATCGGCGCGGAGCTCTACACGATCAGCGTGAAAGAGCCGTTCCCGTACAGCGCGATCTCCGAAATGCAACCCACGCCGCCGCAGGAGTTCTTCGATGCGCAGGAGCGCATTGCCGCCAAGCGCGTGCTGGCCGTGGTCGAGCAGAGTCAGCAGGCGGGCGTGAGCTGCCAGTCGCAAACCGTCGAGGCGCTGCACCCTTGGGAGGCGATCATCGACCACGCCAAACGCATGCAGTGCGACCTGCTCGTGATGGCCTCGCACGGCCGGCGCGGCGTGTCGGCCCTGCTGCTCGGCAGCGAGACGCAGAAGGTGCTGACGCACTCGAAAGTGCCTGTGCTGATCGTCCGCTGATTCGCAGACGAAAATTCAGCGTCAGGCCACGCCGTTGGCCTCGAGCCAAGCCACGCACCGCTTCCACCCGTCCTCGGCCGCGTCCTTTTTGTAGCTCGGCCGATAGTCCGCATGAAACGCGTGCGGCGCGCCGGGGTAGACGACGAACTGCGATGCCTTCGCGGCAGCATTGGTTTGCCCGGCTTTGGCAAGCGCCGCCTTCATTTGATCGACCGCCGCCACCGGGATGCCGGTGTCTTCGGCGCCATACAACCCCAGCACCGGCGCGTTCAGCTTGGCCACGAGGTCGATCGGATTCGTCGGCTTCAGCTCGCTCGGCGCGCCGAGCAACTGGCCGTACCACGCCACGCCGGCCTTCACCGAAGGGTTGTGCGCCGTGTAGAGCCAAGTGATGCGCCCGCCCCAGCAAAAGCCGGTGATGGCGAGCTTGGCCGCGTTGCCGCCGTTGGCCTTGGCCCACGCGACGGTCGCGTCGAGGTCGCCCATCACTTGGGCGTCGGGCACCTTCCCGACGACTTCGGCAATGAGTTTGCCGATCTCTCCATACGACTGCGCGTCGCCTTGGCGCACGAACAACTCGGGCGCGATCGCGAGGTAGCCGAGTTTGGCGAAGCGCCGCGCCACATCGGCGATGTGCTCATGCACGCCGAAGATTTCCGAGATCACGAGCACGACCGGCAGATCGGTCTTGCCGGCCGGCGCCGCACGGTACGCAGGCATCTTGAAATCGCCGACCATGATCGTGACCTCGCCGACCGTGAGGCCGGTGCTCTCGGTCTTGACCGTCTGTGCGCCGACCGGCATCACCGAGGCTGCGAAACCGGTGCCGACAGCGCTGCCGAGAGCGGTGCGCACGAAGTCGCGGCGCGTCAGGTCGAGCGAGTTCGAGGGGCCATCGATTTCAAAGGTGGTCGGCATGCGCAGCTCCTTTTTTTTGGGGACGGTGGATTTTAGAAACAGGCCGTTGCGCAGCCCGTGTGTCGCGAAAAACCCCTCGCTTTGCACGGACAATGCGCCATGCAAATTTTGACTCCCCGCACCGCGCCCGCAGACCTTCCGCGCTGGCCCGGCCAGCTCGCCGCGATCGACATGGGCTCGAACAGCTTTCGCCTCGAGATCGGCCAGCTGATCGACGGCCGTTACCGCCGCATCGACTACCTCAAAGAAACCGTGCGCCTCGGCGCCGGCCTCGACACCAACGGCCTGCTGACCGATGAAGCCGGCGCACGCGGCCTCGCCTGCCTGGCACGGTTCGCGCAGCGGCTGCAAGGCTTCACGCCGGCGCAGGTGCGCGCAGTCGCAACGCAAACCTTGCGCGAGGCCCGCAACCGCGATGAATTTTTGACCCGTGCGCAAGCCGTCCTCGGCTTTCCAATCGAGGTGATCTCGGGCCGCGAAGAAGCGCGCCTGATCTACGCGGGCGTCGCGCGGCTGCAGCCTTCGATGCTGCCGCGCCTCGTGGTCGACATCGGCGGCCGCTCGACCGAGATGATCCTCGGCCACGGCCGCAAGCCGGTGCGCGCCGAATCGTTTCAGGTCGGCAGCGTAAGCCTGTCGTTGAAATATTTCGGCGAGGGCCGTTTCACCGAAAGCGCGTTCCGGCAGGCGCAGATCGCCGCCGGCGCCGAGCTCGAAGAAGGGCTGGAGCCATTCGCGGCCACGCACTGGCAAGAGGCGTTGGGCTCGTCCGGTACGGTCGGTGCGATGTCGCAATTGCTTGCCGCCAGCGGCATCACCGATGGCCGCATCACGCCCGACGGCCTGCGCTGGCTGATGGAGCAATGCCTGCGCGCTGGCAAAGTCGAAAAGCTCGCGTTGCCGGGGCTCAAAGAGGAGCGCCGCGCGGTCATCGCCGGCGGCTTGTCGATTCTCTACACGTTGGCCGCGAACTTCGGCATCGCCGAGTTGCTGCCGGCGCGCGGCGCGCTGCGCCAAGGCGTGCTCTTCGACCTCGACGAGCGCGTGCACGCCATCGGCCTGCAGCAAGACGGTCACGACATCCGCGATGCCTCGGTGCGCGAATTGCAGCGCCGCTTCATGGTCGACACGCAGCAGGCCGCGCGCGTGACAAGCGTCGCGCAGGCGCTGTACGCGGTCGCGCAACCGAAGGCCAGCGCCGAGACGCGCCGCGAGTTGCTCTGGGCCTGCGCGCTGCAAGAAATCGGCATGATGATTTCGCACCACGACCACCACCGCCACAGCGCCTACGTGCTCGCGCACGCCGATGCGGCCGGCTTTTCACAAAGCCAGCTGCGGCGCGTCGGCGAACTCGTGCTCGGACAGCGCGGCGGCCTCCGCAAGGTCGAGACCAGCCTGGTGCGCGAAGACTTCGCGTGGCAGGTTTTATGCCTGCGTCTGGCCACGATCAAATGCCACGCGCGCGGTGAGGTGAGCGCCACCGCGATGCGCCTCAAACGCGACGGCGCCAGCGCCGAGTTGCAATTCGAGTCGGGGTGGGCCGAGGCCAACCCACGCACCAAGCACCTGCTCGACGAAGAGGTCGCGATGTGGGCGCGCAGCGGGCCGCTCAAGCTGCTGTTGCAAGTGCAACGCTGACCGCGCAGCCGGGCCTTTCCGCGCGCCGCACCTTCTTTAGCGGGATGACGCCAGCGGTTTCGATGCGCGCTGGTGAAGGAGCTGGGTGATCAGTTCGGGCTCGAACTGGAGCAGCGCCGCGACAAGGCGATCTCGACCGGACTCGGTCGCGAGTTCGGCCAGTTCGATCGAGCCGAAGACAGGCTCGCCGGGTTTGGGTCGGACGAACACGCCGAAGTAGTGCACAAACTCGTCGCGCTTTCTCCTCGACTTGATTTCCTCGTCAAAGAGTGCTTGCGGAACATAAGTCAGGCTCCCGTTGATCGCCACCTTGAACGCCGTGTGCAGCACTTTCGGCGTCTGTTCATCGGCCTCGATGCTGCCGAAGGTTTCTTCGACGACAACGAAGACGACGTAATTGCGGTCTTGCGGCCGGTTGTCGATGACGACGCGCAGCTGCCCGTTACGCCACACCGCCTGAACGCGCATTTCCACCGTCGCTTGCGCCATCTCGCGATGAAAGCCGTGCCAGGTCTGGCCGCCTTCTTCCCACCCCAGGCCGAGCATCACGAGCGGGCGGCTGCCCAGATCAGCATCGACGGAGTCACGCAGCACCGGCCGCAACAGCGTGGCCGGGAAGGTCGGCGATGGCTTCTGCAACGGCTCGCGGCCCAGCAACGCGCCATTGCCAGGATGGTCGAGCGTGGTGCTGACGAACGGGCTCGGGCGGGTCGGGATCCACCAGTCGAAGGTGCGCGCAGGAAGGCTCAGCACGCGGTCGAACTGGCGGTCGTTCATCTGGCTGGTGCCTTCAAAAAGCAGCTCCTCGTGCAGGACCGCAGCGAACGACGTCTGCAGGTGCAGCCGTTTGAAGCCGACGTGGAGCGGGTCGTCCACATACGTCGCGGCTTGCACTGCCGCGTAGTCGGGCTCGTGCCACACCTGCGGCGATACGGCCGAAGACAGCGTGCGCAGCAACACGCGGTAGCGGATCAGTGGCGACGGTCGCGGCAGCGACTGTGTGGAGACGGTGACGATGGCACGCACACGTTGCAGCTCGCGCCATGCCTGGGCCTCGATGTCGCCTGTCACCTTCGGGAACAAGGCCAGGCTCGGCGTGCTGTGAACCGTGACTGCGGCGCCTGGCTCCGGATGACGCTGCAGGAACACGCTGCCTCCCACGGTCTCGCTGCGAACCGGTTGCGTCGCCGCGTGGCGCAACTGAGCCGCCAGATGGACAAGCGTCATGTATCCACTCGACAGCAGCAGATCGGCGTAGCCCTGCGCGGCGCGATCGTTGGCGGCGTCGGCGCACTGCCTGGCATTGGTGATCCGGTATTGCAGAACCGCGGTTCCGTCTTCGTGCACGAGACCGGACGACAGCGGGCTGAGCTCCAGGTTCGCCGGCAGGCGCCAGCGCAGATCGAGGCTGCCGCGGCGGGTCGGCCCCGGCGATGCGACGGCGGCTCCCACGCCCACGTCGGCGAAGAACGAGTCGTCGTGATGGCACAAGTCGATCGCGCCGACGACCCACGTGAAGTCGGCCTTCAGTACGGGTCGGGTCACGCCCGGAAGGGGGTCGACGACATAGAAGTCGTCGATCAATGAGTAGAAGTCGCCCTCCACGTGCATCGTGCGCGCCAGCGTCGTGTTGCGGATCGACGCCGCCAGGTCCGAAAGCTTGTCGGCGACATTGCGCAGCTGCGGCCGCAAGTCGCCGGTCGTCCGAAACTCCGGGAACAGGCTTTGCATCAGCGCCAGGTAAGTCTGCGCCGCCTGAACGCCCAGCGGCAGCGCGAGGCGGCTGTCGAACACCGCCGAGTTGGCGGTCGGAAAGACCGCTCTCTGCGGGGCTGCGCCTTCGGGCAGCACGAACAGGTTGCTCGTGATCCACGGCCAGACCAAGGTATGTTTGCCAGCGTCGAACAGGGTCACGTAGGTGGTCGAGTCGAGCAGGCTCAAGACTTCGGCGGTCGAGATGATGGACAGCAGACCGGTCAGCTGCTGCAGCCGGGACTGGATCTCCGCCTCGCTCATCGTGCCGCTGTCGCGCTGTGAAACGAAGCTCTCAACGGCCGAGCGCGCCGAAACCAGCGCTTGCTTTTGCCGACTCAGCTGTTGTTGCGAGATGACCTGCGCCAACGCGTTGAACTGCCGCTCGAGCGCATCGAACCGCGCCTTGACCAGTTGCTCGAGCGGCGACGGGCCATCGCCGAACAAGCCCAGCATCTTCGCCAGCGCGACCGCGACACCGAGCGCGACGAAGGCGGTCCCGATGGCGCCGGCGATGTTGCCGACAACGCCCAGCAACTTCGCAAGTTCTGGCGGTAAACCCAGGTCGGTGACCTTCTTCTGGAACTCCAAAAATTCCTTCTTGTTCTTCTCCGACGGCAGCGCGTTCCCGATGTCGTTGAACGTCTTGGCGAGTTTGCTTACGTCTTGGGCGGATCGCAGCATACCGCCAGGTGGTGCGTAAGCCGGGACCTCGGGAAGGACGCCCCGATGCATCCGGCCTTCGCTGTCCAGGTAAAGGTTCGGGCCGAGTGGCGTGATGTAGACGGGGTCGCTCATGGTCGGCGCTCCTTGTGACACAGGCAAAACGTTTTTATCGTGCGCTCCGTGGCGGGAAAACGGCCGGCGCGTCCCGCAGGCGCTGAGCGTCAGAAAGCCGCGACCTAGGTTTGCGACGAGACGCGGTGGGGCCGCATCGTGCGGCGTCGAAGCGCGATGCCGGTCGCCATCAGGCCCACCAACATGAGGGCGTAGGTTTCGGGCTCCGGCACCGGTATCGTGACGACCAAAGCGGTCGGGTCGATCGTGTAGTCGTGCCCGCTCGCGCTCGTCAAGAACACGCCCTCGGGCAGCTTGCCGAACCAGAGGGCGGCGGTGTTGGAACCGTCCACGAAGCCGCCGACGTTGATCTGCCGGTTCGGGTCTGTGATGTTGGCCAGCCCGGTAACACCGAAGGTCGCGCCGACCGCAAACACATCGCCGACATGGACGTTGACCAGATAGTCGACATCGCTGCGCACCCGATACAGGCTGGTGGTGTCGGAAGCACGCGTTACTGTCCAGGGAAAGTAGCCGCTCTCGGTCGAGAAAATCTGCGGCCCCAGCCCGGGCAGCAAGAAGCTCGCGTAGGCACTGAGCGCATGCTGTGAATACACCGGGTAGCCGAGCGAATAGTTCGACACCATCTCGGCCAAGAAATTGACTGGCAGTTGGACCAACGCACCCATCGCCATGCCGACGCCGCCGATCGTGACGGTGTCGGCGAACGAGGCGCCGACGTTGATGCTCGATGCCACGTTGTAGCCGCTCGGCGAGTAGTTGCCCGTCGTCTTGTTTTGAAAGTCCGTCGCGACCGACAGCACGCCGCCATAGACGCGCAGCAGGCCCGGCTCGGACGACGCATACCCTCGAGCGTAGCTGCTGGTGTAACCCGTGTCGTTCGGGCCGAAGCTCGAGTACGAAATCAGCTGCCCGCCCTCACCCGACGCCTCCGCGCGGTTGAAGTTGCTTTGCTGCGTCGTGTCGACCGCGATTCGATCGATCGCCACGATCGGCCGGTTCTCGATCGCGGTGTAGCCGCTGACAGCTGCCGTGAAAACAGGCGAAGCGGCCAGCGCCAGGGTCGACGGCACTGCGCAAAGCAGCGTTGTCCACAGCACCAATCGGTTTCCAACGTGGTTCATGAGCAGTTCTCCAAGTTTTGTGAAAACACAGCTTCGGCGTCTCGGTGACTCAGCGCCGCGCGCGTCGCCTCATTGCGACGAATACGGCGGCCAATCCGATCGCCATCAACACGGACTCGCGTGGCTCCGGAATGGCCGCTACCTGCGTGAAGCGGATGTTGTCGACACCCACCCAGTCGGCGAACGACCCGGCAGCGACGACGACCCGCGTGATCGAGGGCGCGCTGTAGCTCAGCGTGTACTGCCCCGGATCCTTCGACCCGACCACCACGCCGAGCAAGCTGGCGCCGTTGAACACGTAGAGCGCTGTGTCGCCCGCAATCGAGACACCTGCAAAATCTGCGCTGAACGACGTGATCGCGGTCGTGAAGTTCGCGGCGAAGCTGGCGTCGCCGTCTTCGGCGAGCCAGCCCGAGAACGAGTGCAGGATGTTGCCGCTGACGAGCGCGGGGCCGCCGAGCGCGCCGACATCTGCGCCGGTCGAAGCGACGATGCCCATGTCGGTATTGGTGGCCCAGTCGGCGTCGGTCGAGTTGCCATTCGTACCGACGAACGCATTGGCCGAGAACACGACGCCGAGGGCAGCGTATTGCGTGCTCAGGATCGTGCCGGGGGCGAGGTCGTCGAACGTGATGTCGGTCGCACCGGCTGCCGTCGACAACAGCAACGAGGCGAGGCATGCGGCACTGAGGGTTTTGCGTGTCATGGTGACTCCTGAGGTGTTGCGTGGATCGCGTTCATGGGCGTGCCGCGGCCGGCACGGGCAGGTCTGTCGAGAAGCCCCACTGCTGCGCGATGAAGCCGTCGCGCGACCGCAGCACGTACCATGTGCCGTCGCTCGGCCGGTAGACCGCGATGTCGGTCTTGCCGTCGCCGTCGTAGTCCGCCGGTACGGCGATGTCGGTCGAAAAGCCCCACTGCGTTGCTTTGAAGCCGTCACGCGACTGAAGCAGGTACCAGGTGCCGTTGCTCGGCCGGTAGATCGCGAAGTCGGTCTTGCCGTCGCCGTCGTAGTCGGCCGGCACCGGGATGTCTTTTCCGAAGCCCCACTGAACCGCTTTGAAGCCGTCACGCGATTGCAGGACGTACCACGTGCCGTTGCTCGGCCGGTAGATCGCGATGTCGGCCTTGCCGTCACCGTCGTAGTCGGCTTGCATCGGGACATCCGTTGAAGAGCCCCACTGCTCCGCCTTGAAGCCGTCGCGCGACTGCAGGAGGTACCAGGTGCCGTTGCTCGGCCGGTAGATCGCCACATCGGTCTTGCCGTCGCCGTCGTAGTCGGCGGGCACCGGGATGTCGTCGGCGAAGCCCCACTGAACTGCCTTGAAGCCGTCGCGGGACTGCAAGATGTACCAGGTGCCGCTGGAGGGCCGGTAGATCGCCACGTCGGTCTTGCCGTCGCCGTCGAAATCTCCCGAAACGATCTTGTCTTTGCCGAAGCCCCATTGCGTGCTGAAGAAACCGTCCTTCGACTCCAGCACGTACCAGGTGCCGGACGACGGCCGGTAGATGCCGAAGTCGGCCTTGCCGTCGCCGTCGAAGTCGAACGCCGTCGCACGCGACGCAGGTTTCTTGCCCTGGCTGACGACGAACTTCGTGCCACCGATCAGGATCGCGCCTTGCCGCGCGTCGCCGGGATTGGGCGCGACCTTGTACGTCACCGCGCCGCTGCCGACACCCGTCGCGCCCGCAGTGACCGTGATGAACGCATCGAGGCGGCGTGCGTCGTAAGGGCAGCCTGCGGTGACGGTCACGTGGACGATGAGGTTGTCGGCCCCTTCGGCGCCGACGCTGACGCTCGCCGGGTCGAGCGTGACCGCACACGCCATGGCGCCGAACCCCGCGCTGCCGCTCTTGGCGGGCTCGGCGGCGCCGGCACCGAATGAAAGTGCGAACGCGACCAGGGCCGCTGCCGCCAAGCGCGCCGAGACGCCGCCGGTCCCGAAGTCGATGGCGTTTGTGCGCATCGGTCTTTCTCCCTTGATGAATGTCACGACGCCGGCAGACGCGCGACCGCCGCGCGCCCCAACACCGTCAACGCCTTCAGCGCCGCCGCGCGGTCACCGCGGGCGAGCGCGGCGCACTGAAGCAAGATCACTTGGGCACCACGTTGCGCGGTGAGCATCGCCATGTCGGCGATCACGCCGCGCGCCGCGTCCACAGGTTCGACCGCGGCGAGGGCAACTTCACCGATGCCGGGCACGGTCTCGTACCGCACCGAATTGCGCGCGAGCGGGTTGGTGTAGCCCAGGGCCATGCCGCGTATCTCGTTAGCCGCACCGTGCTTGCCGGGCAGCAGCTGCAACGCGAAGCTGCCGCCCTCCCACTCCCACACGCAGGCCCGGATGCCATATGCCTCGCGGCTGCTCTCGGGCTTGCCGAGCTGGGCCCCCGGCATAACGGCGGCCACTTCGGAGCGGGTCAGCAACTGACACGGGTCCGCACCCGCAGCGTCTTTGGCACCCGCGGGCACAACGACGACAAAAAGCGTGAGCATGGCGGCGAGCGCCGCGACCGACTTCGACAGGCAAGCGATTTTCATGGTGGGCTCCGTGGCACGTGAGACGGCTCGCACGCCGCTTCCACTGTGCTTAACGGGCCCATGCGGCCAAACCAGACATCGCGCGGCGCAGATGCCGGCGACAAGTTAGGGGGTGCGCTGCGCCGCCGCTTCGGCACGCGCGAGATCGGTGCGCGCATCGGCCTGGTCGGGCGAGACCGCCAACTGCTTTTCGGCGAACAGGCGCACCGCCTCGCGCAGTGGCTCGGTCGCTTCGGCCGGGCGGTCCGCGGCGAGCAATGCACTGCCGAGTGCTGCAGCGGCGGTGGCACGCACGATCTTCGAGGGGTGTGCGTGCAGCCCGTTGACCGCCTCCTGCGCGCGTTCGATCGCCTCGGCATGCCGGCCCTGCAAACGGCGCAGCACGCTGACGCGGCCGGCATGCAGCGCGCGGTCGAGCAGGCCTTGCGCCTGCATTGCCGCACCGATGGCTTCTGCGCTGCGCTCGGCCTCGTCGAGACGGCCCAGGCGCGCCAGCAAAAGCGTGGCCGCGGAGCGCGATCGCAGCGCGTAAGGGTTGTCGGCGCCAGTGCTCTCGCAAAGCAGCCGAACGCTGGTTTCGCAGTGCAACAAAGCTTCGCCGTCTCGGCGCGCGGCGGCGAGCGCTTTCGCGATGGCGGCGTGTGCGAGGCCACGGTTCGAACCGCCTTCACCGCCGAGCCGCTCGACGCAGGCCAGCTGCATCTCGAAGTCATCGACTGCGCCAGTCGCGTCACCGGTGTCGAGGCGGATGTGGCCGCGAAAGTTGACGATGTTGGCGATCTTCGGATACGCCGGGCCGAAGAAACCGGTCATGTCGGCCAGCGCGGAATCGAGTTCGGCGAGCGCCGCCGCGTCGTCGCCTTCTGTCGCCATGCCCATCGCCATCAGCGTGCGCACGATCAGCGTCGATTCGGTGATGCGATCGCCATACAGCGCCCTGGCGTGCGCGATCGAACGCCGCGCCGCGTCGGCCACACCCGGGCGCTGGGCCACGCTGAGCGCGCTGGCGAGCGAGGCCCACACGGTCACGGCATCGAGCGGCCGTGCGGCGGCGCCGGCTTCGGTCAGCACGGCCACGGCCTCCTGCACGCAAGCCAGACCGGCCTCGACCTCACCTTCTTTCATGCGCGCCTGGCCGAGCCAACGCAGGCCATCGAGCAGCGCGTGCGTGGCGTGTTGCCGCTTCGCTTCGTCGATCGCCGGCACGAGCAGCGCGATCGCTTCGCGCGTTTGGTCGAGCTCGACGAGCACGGCACCGCGCACCACCATCGCTGCCACGGTGTGAGGGTGCGCCCGGCCGAGCGCGCGTTGGCCGAGCTCGACCGCCTTGCGCGTCACGTCGGCGGCGGCCGCGTGCCGGGCCAGCCCGAGCAGGCCGTCGCCGATCGATGTCATCAGCTCGACCGCGACCTCGGGGCGGCCGGCGAGTTCGGTCTCGATGCGTGCATGCGCGGCCATCAGCACGTCGGCGGCGGTGGTGGCCGCACCGGCGCCGGAATCGGTGTTGGCGCCCTGCAGGATCGACAGCGCGAAGTCCTTCACCTGCTCTGCGCGCGATGCTGCGTCGCGCGCCGCCTGCGCCTGCGAACGCGCCACGCGCATCTGCCACAACGCCACGGCCGCACCCGCGCCGATCGCCACCAGCACGGCCGCCTGCGCCGCTGCCCCGGCCGGCACCGCGACCACGATGGCCGCACCGACTGCCGTCTCCAGCTTGTGGCGCCGCACCCAGCGCTCGGCGTGGTACCACCAGCCGTCGGGCCGCGCCTTGACGGGCTCGCCGCGCAGGTGGCGCTCGAGATCGTCGGCGAACGCGGCCATCGTCGCGTAGCGCTCGGCACTCGGCTTCGCGAGCGCGCGCGCGAGGATTGCGTCGAGGTCACCCGCGAGCTGGCGCGTGGCTGCAGGATCGCTCGCCGCCTCGCTCGCACGCGGCACCCGCACGCGCTCGATTTGTTTGGCGAGTGCGACAGCGCCGAGGTGCTTGTCGAGCCGGTACGGCCGCACGCCGGCGAGCAACTCGAACACGACGACGCCGAGCGAATAGATGTCGGACGCCGTACCGATCGCGTCACCGCGAATTTGCTCGGGCGAGGCGTAGTCGGGCGTCAGCGCGCGGCCGGCGTTTTTCGTGTCGTCGGGGCTGGCGTCGAGCGTGGCGATGCCGTCGATCGGCAGCGGATCGACGAGCTTGGCGATGCCGAAATCGAGCAGGTGCGCCTGGCCCGCCGCATCGACGAGGATGTTCGACGGCTTCAAATCGCGGTGCACCACGAGCTGCGCATGCGCATGGGCGACGGCGCGCGCCACCTGCACGGCGAGCTCGACGCGCGCGCGCGCCGTCAGCCCTTTCGCGGCAGCGTGCACGTCGATCGCCTCGCCTTCGACGTATTCGAGCGCGATGAACGGCCGGCCGTCGTCGGCGAGACCGGCGTCATACAGCCGCGCGATGTTCGGGTGCGTGAGCGAAGCCAGGATGTTGCGCTCGCGTGCCATGCGATCGGCCAGACTCGCCGCACCCCAGCTCGCGTGCGGCAGCTTCAGCGCGACCCGGCGGTCGAGCAGCCCGTCGGCCCGCTCGGCGAGCCACACGCTCGCCATGCCGCCCTGCCCGACCTCGCGCAGCAGCCGGTAGGCGCCGACCCGCGCGCCAGCCTCCAATGCCGCAAGCGACGCACGTGGCGCCGCGTCGAACAGCCCGAGAGCCGGCGGCGATCGCAGGAAGTCGTCGGTCGCGACCCGGGCATTCGCGCGCAGCAGGTGCGCGAGCAGCGGCGAGAGGTGCGCGTGCTCGGGCGCGAGTGCGGCGAGCCAGTGGGTGCGCGCGACGGGGTCGAGTTCGAGGGCGGTGTCGAGCAACGCGAAGATCGCGCGCCACTCGCCGGGGGAGGCGCGCGGTGCGGCGGTGGGCGCAACGAGCGGAAGCGCCGCGCCGGCCGCGTCAGCGGAGGCTGGCATGCAGGAAAAGCCGCGCTTTTTCCCAGTCGCGGGCAACGGTGCGCACGGTCACGCCGAGCACCTCGGCGATCTCGGATTCGGTCATGCCCGCGAAGTAGCGCATCTCGACGACCTGCACCAGCCGCGCATCGATCGCCGCGAGTTCTTCGAGCGACTCGTGCACGCGCATCACCTCGTCATCGCGCGGGTCGGCTGCGGCAACCGCGGTTTCTTCGATGAACTCGACATGCACCGCATCACCGCCGCGCCGCTCGCTCTGGCGCCGCCGCACGCCATCGACAATGACCGAGCGCATCACCTGTGCCGCATAGGCCATGAACTGGGCCCGGTCGCCGATCTTCAACGCGCCCGATTTCTCGAAGCGCAGGTAAGACTCGTGCACCAGCGAAGTCGTGTCGAGCAGCGTCATGTCGCCGCTGCGGCGCACGCGGGAATGGGCCAGGCGGCGCAGCTCGGGGTACAGCAACGCGTATAACTTCCCGAGCGCCTCGGGCTTGCCCTGACCGATGGCCGAGAGGAGAGAAGTGACCTGACCCATGACACCTGCGGAACTGCGAAAACCGACACGCCGAATGGTAGCGCACGGGTCTTTTTTACAGGTGCGCAAGGAATCGGTAAATCGCTTGCTGTTCGGCGTCGTCGAGCGCGAAGAAGCGGCGCCGCACGGTCTCGGCCTCGCCGCCGTGCGCGAGGATCGCTTCACGCAGCGAAGCGGCGCGGCCGTCGTGCAAAAAGCGCTCGCGCAGGCGCACCTCGATCAACGGCGTGGTGCGCCAGTCGGCGCCGTTCGCCTCGCCCTGCACGATCTTGTCGTCGAGCGCGGGGCCCATGTCGTGCAGCAGCAGGTCGGAGTACAGCAACACGTCGCCCGAACGGCTGCGCAACGACGGCACGTGGCACTTCGCACAGCCGACCGCGGTGAAGGCGCGGCCGTCGGCGGTGGCGAGGCTGGCGTTGATGCGGTTGTCACCGCGCGCACCTGAAGTCGCGATGACCGCTGGCGCTGCGATCGATGAAGAAGCGGCCACCAGCGCATACGCGATCGCCGTAGACACTCCCAACGCGGCCAACCCCGTGCCGATCAAGCGCCACACGCCGCCCGCCTCGCGCAGCCGCGCGACAGGCGTCGTCAGACCGAGCGCGATCATCACCATCAGGAACAGAAACTGATCGCCCTGCAGGATCAACTGGCGCACCTGCGGGTGCACGGCGATCGTCGAATTCAACAGCAGCACGGCGACGAATCCGACCACGAACCACGGCACCGGAATGCGCGCATCGCTCTTGCCGCCGAGCTCATCCCGACCTGCCCGCGCGCGCATCGCCGCGATCACCACGAGCAGCGGGATCAGCATCACGACCTTGCTCAGCTTGACCAGCGTAGCGGCGTTCAATGCGCCCTCGGAGACGGCATACGACGCGCCATACACCTGCGCCAGTTCGAAGATGCTCGCGCCCACCACGACACCGAAGGCGCGGTCGTCGAGCCCCGGCATCCAACCGGCCATGAACGCGACCGGGTAGAGCAGCAGTGCGACCGTGCCGGCGACGGTGATGACCGTGATCGCGAATCCCGCGTGCTGCTCGCGAGCGCGTGTCATGGACGCCACCGAAAGAATCGCCGCGGCTCCGCACACCGCGGCACCGACCGCGATCAGCAGCGCCAGGCTCGAATCGAGTTTGAACACGCGGATGGCGACCACGCGCACGACCACGAGCACGACCGCCAGCTCGATCGCCGCAATCGCGATCGGCAGTGCGCCGAGGTCGGCGAGCAGCGCGAGCGTGATGCGAAAGCCGAGCAGCATCACGCCCAGTCGCAGCAACTGGCGCTTCGTGAAATCGAGCCCGGGGCGCAGCGCGGGCGGGCATTCGAAGCAGCTGCCGAGCAGGAGGCCGAAGAGCATCGCCACCAGCACCGGGTTACGCGCGAGCGGATCGCCCAGGCCGCCGGCGATCCAGCCGGCGGCGAGCGCGAGGGCCGCGGCGACGGCGATGCCGGGCAGCCGGGCCTGCCATGCCGCGCGCTGTGCGGCGCATTGCGCACCGAGCCACACCGCGGGCGTGGCGATGGCGCCGCGCGCTGCTGCCAGCGTGGCTTTCATCGTCTACTTTCCAACGCCAGCGCAGGGCGCGTCAACGTGCGCAAGAAGGCGGAAACCGACGGCGCGGCCTCGGCGTTGCGCATGCCCATTTCGTTCGCGAAGGCTTCGGCCACCATCGCGTCGAGCGTTGCGACATCGGCCTTCCAGCCGTAGCGGCCGATGCGCGTTTGGCCGTCGGCCGACACCACGCGGTTCACGCGCCCTTTGATGCCGTCGCCCTTGGCGATGGCCTGGGCCGCGATGACTTCGTCGGGGATGTCGTCGATGCGACCGATGCCGAACAGCGGCAGCGGCATGCGCAGCGAGACCACGTTGGCACCGCGCGGCAGACCGGCCGTTGGTGCACCGGCCCGATCGTGTAGAAGCGGCGAAGAAGCCACCGAAAAGCGCGCCGCCGTCACGCTGGTGCGGCCCTCGATCGGCAGGATGCGCGAGGTGACCGGGTCCATGCGCGCCACGCGCCGCGCGAAGTGCTGCTCATACGCGCTGTTGCCGCCGGGGCCGGGGTGACACGCCATGCACGAGCTCGCGTTGAACAACGGGCCGAGGCCGGTGCGCGGTGTGAATTCGGTGGCGAACAGGGCCGCGCCCGCGGCGGCGTGGTTCTGCATGTCAGGTGGCATCGCGGGCAGCGCGAGCAAGGTCGGTGCACCTGGCGCAGCGAACGCGCCGCTGCCGTCGAAGGCGCTTACCTCGATCAGCAAGCTGTCGATGCCAGCGCCGCCACCCGCCGCACTTTGCGCCACCAGCCACAGCCGCTGCGCATCGGCCGAGACAGCGATCGCACGCAACCGGCCCGCGCCGATGCGGCCTTCACCGGGCAGCTCGATCTCTGCGCGTGCGAGCACCTTGCCGTCCTGGTCCATGCGCAGCAACGCGCCGTCGCCGCGGTTCACCACGTACAGATCGGAGCCGCCGGCCAGCGTCGTGTGGCTCGCGAAACGCGGGTTGGCGATCTCGGGCACCGCTGCCGCCAGATCGACCGGCCGATGCAGCCAGCTTGATTCGATGTGGCTCAGCCGCTGCAGCGTGAAGTGGCGCGTGTCGTCGCCGAGGTGTGCAAGCACGATGCGGTCGCGCTGTGCATCGGCCACGTACAGCACCCGCTTCGGGTTCCATTTGAATGCGATGCCGATGACGCCCGGGTCGTCTGCACCGACTGCGATCGTGCCGGGCGGCGCGAGCCCGTCGACGCCGTCCTGCACATGCGCCTGCACGATCGCGCCCTCGCCCGTCACCACCGCGAACACCGCGAACCCGCTGCCGTCGGGCGAAGCGCCGAGCAGCGCGGTGCCGAACGCACCGCGACCGATCGCGCCCGGCGTGAGCTGCGCACTCGGCTGCCGGTTCCACAGTGTGGCGAACAAGCCGGTGCGCATCGCCTTCTGCACGCTCTCGCGCGGCGTCTCGGTGCCGACGAAGACGCCACCGGCTGCGTCGCTCGGCGCATTCGCGAGCGGCGCACCATCGGGGTCGACAACGCTCTCGCTGCCCGCGCCACGCATGCCGAACGGCGCGTTCGCGATCCACGGCCGGCCGAACGCGTTGTTGATCGACAGGTAGCGCGGCCCCGATGCCGCCGTGAAGGCCGCGGTGCGCGCGGTGCCGTTGTGCAGGCGGTTCAGGTACGGCGTCGATTGGGCGCTGAAGATCTGCAGCGCCGCGCCGGTGCCGGCACGCGGCCGCAGCGCCAGATCG
>ENA-OBIO01000034-OBIO01000034.1-metagenomes-genome-assembly--contig:-NODE-34-length-83916-cov-27.3486_pt1 | contig 83916 bp, 68 predicted proteins | sample MGYA00153383_OBIO01 | MGnify analysis MGYA00153383 | reverse complement strand
CTTCTTAAGGGGGATTTAGGGGGATCGAGATATGTGCAACGACCCATTAAATTGGTATTAGTTGTTATTGGTTATTAGTTATTAGTTATTGGTAACACAGGAATAATGCAAAAAAAAGATATTTGTAGTGAGGACTTTAGTCCGCATAAAATCTCATATCAATTTCGGCTGCGCCGGAATGATATAGAGGACACGGCAGTGCCATTTCCCTACCTTAATGAATTGTAGGGATACGGCACTGCCGTGTCCTGATTTCGGGTAATATTAATTCCAATGTAACCGGAATTGATATCAGGACTAAAGTCCTCATTACAAACCAATTTTATAACGAATAACAACTAACAAAAAATTAAGTTAAAATACCGCGTGTGAAAGTTCTGATGGTTTGAGATTATTATGAATAACTTCACCATCGCGAAACCAGACAATGCGGCGAGTTTGGCGCGCCACTTCCGGTTCGTGCGTTACCATCACCACAGTCATCCCACTTTCATTGAATTCTGTAAAAATATCCATTACTTCTTGGGTAGTTTTAGTATCCAATGCGCCCGTCGGTTCATCTGCAAGTAATAATACAGGACGATTGACAATTGCCCGGGCGATCGCAACTCGCTGCTGCTGTCCTCCTGATAGTTGATTCGGTCTATTTTGCAGCCGACTTTCGAGGCCTACTTTTGTTAAAGCATCTACCGCACGTTCGCGTCTTTCTGCTGCGGGAATGCCGGCATAAACCATCGGTAACATGACATTTTCTAGTGCTGTCAATTGAGCCAACAGGTGAAATTGTTGGAACACAAACCCTAATTTTAAGTTGCGAATTCCCGCTAATTCTGCTTCGGGCATTTGGGCGACATCTACGCCGTCTAAATAGTAACTGCCGCTCGTAGGTCGATCGAGACAGCCGATAATATTCATAGCTGTAGATTTGCCAGAACCCGATGCGCCCATAATCGCGCAATATTCTCCTTGTCTTACCGTCAAGCTGACACCGTTTAAGGCGCGAACTTCCAGGTCGCCAATCCCGTAAACTTTTGTTACGTCTTGCAGACCGACGATGACGGGTTTTGAGGGAACTTGCAGGTCGAGGTCTTTGTAGGTATCGGTTTGTAGTTCAGGCATTTTTTTTATATTGCGATCGACACAACTAACTACTAACTTAACACTTGTTATCAGTTTTAGGGGGTGGAAGGGCGATCGTTTGGACACTAATTGACGAGATATAAAAAAACTAAATCTTTAACGACGTGTTTGTGAGTTGTTTGATGAGAGTCATCTGATGTTCTAGCACTAGATAGTTATCTAATTTGCTTTTTACAGCGCGGGTCAAGCCTTGATTATTGTGGGCATAAATTAGGTCGAGGATATGCTCTTTTGCTTCCTCGGAGAGTTGAAAGTTGATAAGGCTGCGGGGAGTGTGGCAGTCGCCAAAAATTCAACTATTTCTTCATCAGCTTTGAGGATATTAGTAGCTACAGTCATATTTTCTTTGTGCTTTTTGTGTTTTTATGACAGCTTCTCTAATTCGGTCAACTTTTCCTTGGGAAACAGGGAGAGTTGTTCATCTGGATCGTTGGCAAATCGATCGCGAAGTATTTCTAAAGTTTTTGGGTGATCGGGGTATTGCTTGAGCATGATTTCAAGTGCTGTTTGTCTGGGATTCTTTTGGAATTTGGACTTGCGTTCAAAAGGATGATTGATAGCTATATCCCACAACCATTCAAATATCTCTGGTTCCTCTTTCCACCACCGTGCTATTTCTTGGAATGCTGCACGTCGCACATCCGAATCATCGTCAGATTGAGCGCATTGTTTGAGCCAAGATAAGGTTTCCGGGTCATCTCTCCAACCCCGTACTAATTCTTGGAATGCTGCACCTCGCACCAACGAATTATCATCAAATTGAGCGCATTGTTTGAGCCAAGGTAAGGTTTCATAGTCATCTTTCCACCCCCGTACTAATTGTTGGACTGCTGAATAGCGCATAACCCAATCATCGTCTGATTGAGCGAATTGTTTGAGGATAGGTAAGGTTTCCGGGTCATCTTTCCACCCCCATACTAATTGTTGGACTGCTGCATATCGCACAGCCGAATCATCGTCTGATTGAGCGCGTTGTTTGAGGATAGGTAAGGTTTCGGGGTCATCTTTCCACCCCTGTGCTAATTCTCGGACTGCTGCAAGTCGCACAACCCAATTATCGTCTGATTGAGCGCGTTGTTTGAGCCAAGGTAAGGTTTCCGGGTCATCTTTCCACCCCTGTGCTATTTCTTGGACTGCTGCACATCGCACAGCAAAATTATCGTCTGATTGAGCGCGTTGTTTGAGCCAAGGTAAGGTTTCCGGGTCATCTTTCCACCCCTGTGCTATTTCTTGGACTGCTGCACATCGCACAGCAAAATTATCGTCTGATTGAGCGCGTTGTTTGAGCCAAGGTAAGGTTTCCGGGTCATCTTTCCACCCCTGTGCTATTTCTTGGACTGCTGCACATCGCACAGCAAAATTATCGTCTGATTGAGCGCGTTGTTTGAGCCAAGGTAAGGTTTCGCGGTCATCTTTCCACCCCTGTACTATTTCTTGGACTGCTGTTTTTCGCACATCCCCCTGAGCGTCTGATTGAGCGAATTCTTTGAGAATAGGTAAGGTTTCGGGGTCATCTTTCCACCCCTCCACTAATTTTTGGACTGCTGCACGTCGCAAAACCAAATTATGGTCTGATTGAGCGAATTGTTTGAGAATAGGTAAGGTTTCGGGGTCATCTTTCCACCCCCCTACTAATTCTTGGACTGCTGCATATCGCACAGCAAAATTATCGTCTGATTGAGCGCGTTGCTTGAGCCAAGGTAAGGTTTCCGGGTCATCTTTCCAAGTTGCTGCTACTGCTGCTACTGCTGCTACTGCTTGAGTGCAAATTTTCCTAACTAGATTGATATTTTTTTTATCACGAAAAGGATAGTCATTGATGTCATACTTTGTTAACTTTTTTAAGCGTTCCAGCAATTGACTCTCAACCGCAGAAATCACCTTTCTATCCCTCACCTCATCCAAACACTTTGCCGCCAAAAACAGATTGCGGAACTTTTGCCCTTCCCCATCCTGTTCAATCAAAAACTCAATCAATTTTCCTGTAAACTTTCCAGCAATCAATCCCGCAATCAAGCACAAAACTTCGTGCCAAGATTTATCATCCCAGTGCTTGCCAAAAATCTCGATTTTCAAGTCTTCTAAAGAAAGTTTTTGCGTTTTTTCAAATCGATATACAACGTCCGACGCACAGAAATATTCCAAAAAAGTTCGATGCACAAATCCGTAACTATCCGCACCCAAAAAGCATAAAATAAAGTTGCGGGTTCGCAGTTGGTTAATTATCAACTTTGCCCGCTCTTTCGGTCGATAGAAATCTTTATTGTTCAGATATGCTGTCAGGATATCCTCCAAATCCTCCGCACTAATAATATTGCCAGCCAACCCTTGAGGTGCTGCTTGCATTTGGTAAGCGACTCGCCGCAGCATTTCTTGCTTATCTCTAGCATCAATAGTTTTCGGATCGAGCCTGCTATCCTCTATTAAAGACCTTTCCACATCCCATTGATACAGCAATACCCGCGAAGCTTGATTGTAAAGTTCCGCCCTGTCTCTCGGCAATTCTTGCCCGCGATTTAAAATCGCCATAATCGTCAACAATAACGGATTACCCGCTAAATCTCGAATCGTTGATGAATACGCTAATGCTCTTTCCATGCGCTCACTAATCCGCGCTTTTTCCCCAGCATCAGTAAAAGTTAATTCGTGCCAGCGGTGAACAAACTCCTGAATTTGTTCCGCATTCAAATCTTGGAGAATAAAGTGATGAAACCCTGCATCTTGCAACCGTTGAGGTTTGTAACCAATAATCCGAGACGTGACAATCACTCGCACGCGGGGATACTCATTGGTAAACCGATGAATCGCGGTAATTACATCTTCTCGTTTCCCGGGATCGAAAATTTCATCTAATCCGTCGAACATCACCACAGCGTCGCCTGCTTTAAGCTGTTCCTGCAATTGATGCTGATTCAAGTGACAAATTGAACCCGGACTTTGATGGAAAAATTCGAGGAAGTTTTTGCAATCTCCTGATTCCCCATTGCGAATGTAAGTCCGTAATTCTATTAGCAGCGGAAGCGGCAGAGATGTCACGCTATTTAAGGGCGATCTCGCCCATTCTAATGCTAAATATTGTAACAGAATAGACTTGCCAGAACCCGGATCGCCTAAAATAACAATGTAGGGATACTTTTGCTTGTCCTTTATAACATCTGACACCGATACAATCGGCTGAGAAAAATAACCGCGCCGATATTTCTCTAAATTTTCTAGATCGATCGCGTCTAATTGATTGCTGTCTTGCAGCCGCCGTTGATGTTCTTTAGGAATTTCGTAAGCTTGGGGCAGAAATGATTCGTAAATCGATCGCACATCTTGGGAAATAAAGATTTGCCAAACTTTCAGTTTTTCCCGATAATCGTAGGTATTGGGATCGACGCTGCTTAAATTGAGATTGCTGTAACGCTCGCACAGAGCTTTTTGATATTGCCTCAAGTCAAAATCGGGGATAATCCCCGCCGTTTCTTGAGTATTTTTCTGAATCCTATCCAGATTTTGAACATTCAAGATATCGCACAACTCTTTTGAGTCAAAGAGAATTTCTTGAGCTGCTTTGAGATACTGATTGGCGATGGTTTGCCACTTAAATCTTGCTGGTAGAGAAGTTAAATTTAGTTGAGTCCAGGTTTGTTCTAGAAGTTCTGCATCGAGAGATTCGATCTCGCTCTTAAAAGCCTTACCCAAAATTTCCTTAACAGACTTGTTATTGATAAACTGTTTACCATCTTTAATATACAGCTTAATTTCCTCTGGGGAAAGTCCGCAACTTTTCAACTGCTGTTGCACCAACTCTAAAAACTTTTTGAGCGCTTTGCCTGCTGCGACTTGTCGGGGGTCTTTTTCGCCAAATATGACGTTTTTCACGGAATAAAAAATATCTTTAGCAAAATCCTTCGCGCCGTCTTTGACTAAATCTTCTAAGATGGGTTTAACGAGAATGCCTACTGCTTCCGTTGCTCCCCAGAGCAAAAGCCAATCGATCATAAAGCTAGCCCGAGAATTAATTTATCTTTATAATATAGCAATTATCAAGGATTTATGAAATTCTCAAAAACTGTAGGGTAATCTCCCGTGATTGCCCCGATAGGTTAGGGTAGTATCAGTTTTCTATCGCTGCGCTGCGATTAGCCTTGATCCCCCCTGATTGTTGCCCCCTACTACCCCTTAAAAATCGGGAATAGCATCTAAGTTGCGCTTTTTTACAGGGATTTACGGGAGTTCGACTCGGCTATAACGAGCGATCGACAATTAGCTCTTTTATTCTTGGCGGCGGCTCGAAAATAGTTACATTTTTATATGTTTCTTGTCGATCACTTGTGCTATACTCTAATAATGGGAGTGTAAGTATTATTATACTCAGGCATATACTTCTATTATTTAATAATACCCGCTTAATCGGAAAAAGTAAAGTAGTTGACCCCAAAAAAAACAAGAATTTTTTGAGATATCATTAAGAAAAGTGAAGCGTAAACTTGGCAAGTTGGAAATAGGAAAGTACAGACAATTATGACATACGACTACGACTTGTTTGTGATAGGTGCGGGTTCCGGCGGATTGGCAAGTTCCAAGCGAGCGGCATCCTATGGGGCGAAAGTGGCGATCGCCGAAAACGACTTAGTAGGCGGAACCTGCGTAATTCGCGGCTGCGTACCCAAAAAATTGATGGTTTACGCCTCAACATTTTCGCACCTTTACGAAGATGCGATCGGCTACGGTTGGAGTGCAGTAGAAAGCAGCTTCGACTGGGAAAAACTCGTCACCACTGTAGATACAGAAGTGCGACGACTCAGCAAACTGCACATCAGCTTTCTGGAAAAAGCCGGAGTCGAATTAATCTCAGGATACGCCAAATTTATCGACTCCCACACTGTCGAAGTTGGCGACAGAAAAATCACCGCCGCCAAAATCTTAATCGCTGTCGGCGGAGAAGCGGAAAGAGTCCCAATTATAGGTATCGAACACTCGATTACCTCCCGCGAAATATTCCTGCTAAAAGAACAGCCAAAACGGTTGGCAATTTGGGGCGGTGGCTACATCGGCGTCGAATTTGCCTGCATCATGAACGGGCTGGGAAGTCAAGTAACTCAAATCATCCGACGGGACTTAATTTTGAACGACTTCGACGCAGAAATTCGCACCAACGTGCAAGAAGGAATGATTAAGCACGGAATCGAAATTTTGACAGAAAGTTCGATCAACCACATTGAGAAAACCCCAGAAGGCTTAAAATTAACGCTGTCGGGAGAATCCGAAGGAACGTTAATAGTAGACGCGCTGTTGTGCGCTACCGGGCGCAAACCCAACCTAGAAAAATTGGCTTTAGAAAATGCGGGAGTTGAAACAGACAAAGGTGCGATCGCAGTTACTAAAGACAGTCGCACGAGTCAGCCACACATTTTTGCAGTAGGAGACTGTACCAACCGGATTAATTTAACACCAATTGCGATCGCGGAAGGCCGTGCTTTTGCCGATACTGAATTTGGCAACAATCCGAGAGCAATCAGTTACGAAAATGTGGCATCAGCGGTATTTTCGCAGCCGGAAGCGGCTACAGTCGGCTTAAATGAAGAGCAGGCTAGAGCAAAATTTCCCGACTCAATTAAGTGTTACACAGCCAAGTTTCGGCCGATGTTTCATGCTTTGACTGGTGCAGATGAGAAGGCTTTTGTCAAGTTAGTTGTTGAGACTAATACCGATCGAGTTTTGGGCGTGCACATGGTGGGGAAAGATGCGGGCGAGATTATTCAAGGAATGGCGATCGCTGTTAATATGGGAGCTACGAAGAAGGACTTTGATGTGACTATTGGCATTCATCCATCAACTGCTGAAGAGTTTGTGACTCTGCGGTAAATAGGGGTTTTCAGGATTCTGAAAAACGGGCAAGATGCCCGTTCCACAAGAGAATTTATTTGTTGTGGAACAGGCATCTTGTCTGTTACTATTTGTTGTGGAACAGGCATCTTGCCTGTTGCTGTTTGTGGAACAGTTTTCCACCACAAGCGGATTCATGCTCAAAATAATATTTTAAACAAATTGAACCTTTTTTGAACTTGTCCTGTCTAAACCCCTCAGATAACGAACTGGTGAGGGAGACTTCACAGGTGTTAGGTGTGTCAGCAAATGTTTTAACCGATAACTGTTCCGATTCTGACTTAGTTGCTCAATGCTTAAAGGGCGATCGCACTTGCTTTCGCTACCTTTATCAACGCCACCAACATAAAGTCAGGTCAACCCTTTACCAACTCTGCGGGCCGTCGCTACTTGACGATTTAGCACAAGAAGTATTCCTGCGAGTCTGGAAAGGATTGCCGAAACTCAAGCATCAAGACAACTTTTCTACTTGGCTTTATCGAATCACTTGGAATGTCGCTTCGGATCAAAGACAATCATTTGCTAAGCAGCATTCTTTTGATTCCAAACTCAAAAGTCAAGCAGAGATAAATCAGGTTGATGTTAATAAATATCATACCTCAGATTTGATGCAGTTGCACTATCAAGATTTAGTGCAGCGGGGACTGGAGCAATTGAGCTTTGAACACCGCAGCGTTTTGGTGCTGCACGACTTAGAAGATATCCCGCAAAAAGAAGTAGCCCAAATTTTAGGACTGCCGGCCGGAACTGTAAAATCTCGCGTGTTTTATGCCCGAAACTCGGTGCGGCAATTTTTGCAAAAAGAGGGGATGGACGAGCTATGAAGGATGGAAATAGCGACGAAAAGTTAGTTAGTTTCTTAAAACAATATCGCCCAAATTCTCCCGAAGCTGCGCCCGATTTCGAGCATAAAGTTTTAGCAGCCATAGACAGGAATGAGGCGGCTGCTAGAAAGCGGAATTACCTGGGAGATTCCCAATTTACTGGATCTCACAAAAAATCAGGAATCTTCGGTTTTCCCAAGTGGGTTTTTCCTTCTGCGATCGCCGCTGGGCTGCTAGTTTTTGGGTCAGGCTATCGGGTGCTAATTACCGCACAAAAGGCGGATGAGGCGGCGCATCTAGAAGCATTTCTAGTAAATAATTGGGAAGGTGTATTGAACGATTCTCACGGCGAAAATTCGCCCGAGTTCGCTGTTACCGCTGACACCGAACCGCTAACAAATAACTAATCTCAAAGAGGTAATTTTTGATGTTGATTCACCGAATTTCTGCAATAGCCGTTTTAATGTTTACTCTCGGCACTACAGCGGCTGCAACCGCCGTTCCCAGCCCTGCCCAAACGGAAACGATTGCCCAAAACCAAAAGCCAAATCGACCCGCTGGTCGGGAAGGTGGGCTGTTCGACAAACTCAATTTAAGCGCCGACCAAAAGCAAAAAATGCAGGGTGTTCGCGATCGCTACAAAGACCAAGTTTCTCAGAAAATGCAAGCAGTCCGTCAAGCCAGACAAGAATTGGAAACAATGATGTCAAACCCGACAGCAAATGCCAGTCAAATGCGGGAAAAACACCGCCAAATTATGGGATTGAGACAGCAGTTGGAAGAGGCACAATTTGAAAGTACGCTAGCAATGCGAGAAGTGCTCACACCAGAACAGCGCACCCAATTATCTCAACTAATGCAGCAGCGGCGAGAAACTGCCAAGAACCGGATGCAAAACAGCCCAAAACCGCAGTAATAGTTTTATTTTGGGCGTTGCTGAATTTAGGTATGATTCACTCGCTATAGCAATCCCTGAAATTTAGAGTAGGGGCAAATCAGCAACGCCCCATTTTGTTCAAGGTTTATGAGCTCCCCGACTTCTTGAAGAAGTCGGGGAGCTGGGTGTTATACTTAGTATTTGTTGTTAAATATCACTTGTTGGATGAATCTACCAAATGATTCGAGTTACATTTATTTACACGGATTTGCTTCAAGTCCCGATTCAACTAAGGCTAAATATTTTCGCGATCGCTTTTCTTCTTTAGGCATTTATCTAAAAACTCCCGATCTCAATCAAAACAATTTTTCTGGCCTCACCCTCACCCGCCAGTTGCGGCAAATAGAAACAGAATTTCTGCAAACTCAATCCCCCGCAGAAAAGGTAAAAAATCTAGGGGGAGTTACCATAATTGGTTCGAGTTTTGGGGGGCTGACAGCGGCTTGGTTGGCTCAGCGACAATCGTCAGTAAAGCAAATAGTTTTGTTAGCACCGGCTTTTGACTTTCTCTCGCACTGGCTACCGATGTTGGGACAGCAACAGTTAGAAAAATGGCAGTCTGAGAAATATTTGTCGGTTTATCACTACGGCGAACAGCAAGAGGTGCCGTTGAATTATCAGTTTGTGGCAGATATGGCTCAATACCCTGAAGAAAAATTAATGCGGTCAGTCCCTACGTTAATTGTTCACGGCCTGCATGATACAATAGTACCGATTCAAGCTAGCAGAAATTTTGCCGATAACCGTCCCTGGGTGCAATTAATGGAACTAGAAGACGACCATTCTTTGGGAAATGTCCTGGGGGAAATTTGGGAAGCGATGCAAAAGTTTTGCCAATTCAATAATTAAAATTTGACCAACTTGCAAGTCTCAACACTCAAATGACTCAACAAGATCGATCGACCCGCACCTTAGCCGTTGACATTGGCGGAAGCGGCATCAAAGTTATGGTTTTGGACGCTGAAGGTAAACCCCAAACGGAACGCAGCCGCTTAGAAACGCCTCAACCGCCGAAACCAGAACCTATATTAGAGGCGATCGCCTCTTTAGCCAGCGGACAAGGGGAATTTGACCGAGTATCCGTCGGTTTTCCTGGCGTCGTGCGTCACGGTGTCATCAAAACCGCAGTCAATTTAGATCCGTCGTGGATAGATTTTGATTTAGAAACTACCCTCAAAGACCGTTTGGGAAAACCTGTGCGAGTAGCCAACGATGCCGATCTTCAAGGATGGGGAGCCATTGCTGGGACGGGGGTAGAATTAGTAATTACCCTCGGCACCGGTTTCGGTTCGGCCTTATTTGTTGATGGGGTATTGGTGCCAAATCTAGAATTAGGACATCACCCGTTTCGCAAAGGGGAAACTTACGAACAGCAATTAGGTCGATCGGCTTTAGATATAATAGGTGCAAAAAGGTGGAACCGTCGTCTGGAAAAAGCGATCGCCTCTCTGCAAAATCTCTTTAACTGCGATCGCATTTACATCGGTGGTGGCAACACTAAAAAGATTGTTTTTGAGTTACCGCGACAGGCTAAAATAGTACCGAATGTCAGCGGTTTGTTGGGTGGAATTGCTTTGTGGCGCGATTAAAATAGTTATTAGCCATCAATTACCGTATTTGCCTTCTTCTTCCTTCTTCCTTCTTCCTTCTTCCTTCTGCTATATTATGCTTCCTTTCATCCGAAAAGACTTAGCCGAACTTACCGCCTACACTCCCCATCCGGGCTCCGCTTCAGGAGAATCAGGGCACTCAGAAAGTCTACTAGATCGCCTCGATACTAACGAATGCGCCTACGACTTGCCAGAGGAATTAAAACAAAAGCTAGCTTGGACTTACCAGCAGTTAATTGAGACAAATCGCTATCCCGACGGAGGACACGCAGCACTCAAAGAGGCGATCGCCCAATACGTCAATGAATCCCTAAATGTCCCCCCCCTTAACAAGGGGGGGCTAGGGGGGGTTCCACAGCTCACAACACCCATTACAGCCGACAATATTTCTGTCGGTAACGGTTCAGATGAACTAATTCGATCGCTCTTAATAGCGACGTGCTTAGGCGGAGTTGGCTCAATTTTTGTTGCCAGTCCGACCTTTTCGATGTACGGGATTATCGCCCAAACTCTCGGTATTCCGGTTGTGAGTTGTGGCCGAAAAGCAGAGACTTTTGAAATTGATATTGAAGCGGCGAAAAGGGCGATCCACCAAACAGAAAATCCCCCCGTGCGCGTCGTCTTTGTGGTTAATCCCAATTCCCCCACCGCCAATGCTTTGACAACGGATGAAATAGAATGGTTGTCAACTTTGCCCGAAGATATGTTAGTGGTGATTGACGAAGCCTATTTTGAATTCAGCCAAAACACCTTGGCTGGCAAATTAGAAGAACATCCGAATTGGATAATTTTACGAACATTTTCCAAAGCTTTGCGACTAGCATCCATGAGAGTCGGATATGCGATCGCCAATCCCGAGCTCACCGCCACCCTAGAAAAAATCCGCCTCCCCTACAACCTCCCCGCTTTCTCCCAATTAGCAGCAGAATTAGCCCTAGCACAGCGGCAATTATTGCTAGCAGTAATCCCCGAAATTATATCAGAACGAGCGAAATTAATTGCAGCGTTAACTCAGCATCAAAAATTGCAAGTTTGGCCTAGCGCGGCTAACTTTGTTTACCTGCGGGTGAAAGCTGGTAAAGGGGAATCACCGGAACAGGAACACCAACAAATCATGCAGCAACTAAAAGCTCAAGGAACGTTAATTCGGCATACTGGCGGAGGTTTGCGAATTACGGTTGGTAGCCCGGAGGAAAATCAGCGAACTTGCGATCGAATCGGAGAGATTTTTGATTAAGATTAATATCCACTGTTAGTCAATAAAATGGTAATGATGAACTCTGTAGAACTATTCAGCGGAGCTGGAGGCTTAGCAATAGGTGTATCAAAAGCTGGTTTTTGTCATAAAGCTGTTATCGAGCGGGACAAAAATGCCTGCGAGACGATTCGCGAAAATCAGCGTCGGGGTATAAAGGCGATCGCAAAATGGTCTATTTTTGAGACAGATATCGCTAAATTCGATTTTACATCGCTAGAACTCAAAGATAGGGTAGACCTCCTAGCTGGAGGGCCGCCCTGTCAGCCTTTTTCTGTAGGAGGAAAACACTGCGGAAGTGAGGACGATAGAAATATGTTTCCACACTTTTTTCGGGCTGTGCGAGAACTCAAACCCAAGGCATTTCTTATCGAAAATGTTAAAGGTTTATTGCGTTCCTCCTTCACTAAATATTTTGAATATATTGTCCTACAACTCACTTACCCAGAAGTTGTACAAAGACTTGATGAGGATTGGCCTCATCACCTGTCCCGGTTAGAACAGCACCATACCGCAGGTCGCTGTGACGGACTGTCATACCGTGTAGTGTTTCGCTTGCTCAACGCGGCAGATTACGGCATTCCCCAAAAGCGGGAAAGGGTTTTTATTGTAGGTTTTCGATCGGATTTAGGATTAGAATGGTCTTTTCCAGAACCGACTTGCTCTCAGGAAGCATTGCATTGGGAGCAATGGGTGACTGGCAACTATTGGGAGCGCAATCAAATCTCTAAAAGCGATCGTCCAGATATACCTAGCAAGCTTTCCTCGCGCATCTTCAATCTTCAGTCCAATCTGTTTCCACCTCAAAAAAAGCCTTGGCGCACTGTCCGCGATGCCATTTCTGACTTACCACCAGAAGGTAATAAAGAAAGCCAAAGTACGGTACTAAATCACATTTTTATACCAGGAGCTAGAAAATATCCAGGTCATACGGGCAGCTTGTTAGATGAGCCTGCTAAAACTTTAAAAGCAGGAGTTCATGGTGTCCCTGGAGGAGAAAATATGTTAGTTGCCCCGACAGGACAAGTGCGTTACTTTACACTTCGCGAAGCTGCTAGACTGCAAACTTTCCCTGATGAATACTTCTTTCCCCACAGTTGGACAGTAACTATGAAGCAGTTGGGTAATGCCGTTCCAGTCGCTTTAGCTGAAGTTATGGCTTCTAGTATTCGATCGCGCCTGGAGACAGTTAGAACAGCTAGAGTGTAATCACTATTAAAGATAATTTACTCCATGCTCGAAGTATTTAGAGTCCCGCCAGATTTACAAGAAAACTTAATCGCTTTTTGTGGAAGGCAAAATTGTTATAATCTTCAAGAACTCGATCGCGTCAGAGATGATTTGAGTGCATATTGCGGAGCATATTTGCTGTACTACCAGGGCGACTTCTCAATGTATAACGTCATTCAACAGGCAAACTTAAATAAATGCTGTATGCCAATATATGTAGGTAAAGCAGCTCCGGGCGGTCGTCGGACGGGGCTTACAACTATTGGCAATACTCTTTATGGACGCTTGTCAGAGCATAGAAAGTCGATCGAAGCTGTAGACAATCTAAAAATTGAGAATTTTTCGTTTAAAGTTGTGCCGATGGAAATCGATTTAGTTTCTTGGGGAGAAGCGGTTTTGATCCGTCACTTCAGTCCAGTTTGGAATAGAGAAATATCAGGATTCGGGATACATGACCCCGGAAGTGGGCGAGCTGAGCAAAAACGTTCTATATGGGATAGATTGCACCTCGGTCGCACTTTTGCTGCCAAGCTTCCTCTAGGGAATACTTCCTTCGATATTGATGCTTTGTCGGTTAGTATAACAGAGCATTGTCAGCAGATGCTAGAAGAGTTAGAATGTCCTTAATTTAGTGCTTGATTCGATAGTAATTGAGAAGGAGATAATTTTTTTCAGTCTTCATCATTTCCTTCTCGCGCACGGAGAATGGTTTGGGGAAATACGCCGATTAAAAGTGCCAAAGCTTGATCGGGAATTTGTACTACTGTTTCCGCATCAAAATATTGCTCAAACTGAGTTAAGAGCATTTGGGCGCGTTCCAAAGCTACAGGCTTTCGCGTTAACTGTTCCGTTAACCGCACCCAATGCCGCCGAATTCCAAAAGCTTTCTGTCTTTCTTCGGGAGATTGAGGCGAAACCAAACAAAAATCGCCCACGGGAATCGCCTGCACAGAGTCAACATCAAAAGCACCCCCAACGGCAGCCCCAGGCCCAGCAAACTCCGCATGGAAGCGTTTAATCAAAATTAGACCGTTCCGGCGACGGCTATCTACCATCAACAGTTGGCCGCTGTTGATTTCTGCGAGAATAAGAGAGGAGTGGGGGTGTTCTGTCAAATCTGTGCCAAGGTTTCAATGTCCCAAGTCCGGGTCAGCAGAAAAGCTGGTGCGGATAATATTGCTAGAGTTAAAATCAGACCTGGATCGAGTATCAAATCTGGGATACTCTCACTGCCGATCTAGATTATTCAATTAAACTTATAAATTAATACTGTCACAAGGTGGTAGCGTGAGCGCGATCGAATATCAAATCCAGCTACAACAAGCAGTAGAGACCCTGAAAGTGGATCTCCCGACGCTTTTTGAGCAAGACATCTCCTACGACATCTACACAAAAGATGTTTATTTTCAAGACCCAGTTAACAAATTTAAAGGAAAAATCAGCTATCGCATTATCTTTTGGACTTTGCGATTTCACGGTCAGCTATTCTTTACCGAGATTTACTTCGATTTACACGACGTAAGTCAGACAGCCCCTGATACTATTTTGGCAAATTGGACTGTTCGCGGGACACTACGGGTTCCCTGGAAAGCTCGGATTTTTTTTAACGGCTATTCTACTTATACATTGGATGAGGACGGATTAATTTACGATCATGTAGACACCTGGGATAGAGAACCCGGGGAGATTTTAAAGCAGTTTTTCCGCAAGGGGGAGGATACGAGCTCAGGATAAGCTAAAAAGGTCGATCGCGCCCCGAGCCATTTGGGCCTGCAACCCAAATAATTTATAATAGGTAAAATAATCATCTGCCCTCCGACTCATTTTCTGCTACTTGTAAATTGCTAAAGTAATCGTCACCTCCGATTCATTGGAAAAACATTATGGCTGATATTGTCGAGACTGCAACCAATGCCGGTTATTTCAGAACACTCGTGACTGTTATTGAAGCGGCTGGTTTGTTAGATTTATTGCAAAGTCCGGGCCCCTATACAGTCTTAGCACCAACTGACGAGGCATTTGCCAAAATTCCCACAAATACGATCGCGAACTGGATGGAAGATATACCCAAGCTCAAGAAAATTCTGACCTATCACATCCTGTTTGGTGAGGTACTAACCGAGAACTTGCTTGAGTTAAGTTCGGCTGAAACAGTCGAAGGTTCTGTCGTGGGAATTGATACTTCTGATGGCATTAAAGTGAATGAAGCTAAAGTTCTCACTCCAGATATTATTGCCGACAACGGTGTCATCCATGTGATTGATGCGGTGCTAATACCGGCATTAGTAGTAGCATAAAACTTGCATTTTCACCGATAAATGTCGGGTGCATATTAGGGCATCTTACGCCAATAAATGTAGGATGCGCGGGGAAGATCGCCGATAAATGTCGGCTGCGTATTGCGCACCTTCCCCAACATTTTAAACTAATTATCCGAACCTAAAATCAAGCCCGATCGCGCCGGCAGCATCAATTCCAAATGCCGAGTTTCCCCTTCACCTTTCCAAACAAACTCGCCTTTACCGAACAGCAATTTCTCGTGAGGACATTTCAAAGTAGCTGCCTCGAAGCTAATATTAGCTTCTTGTGTCGCGACATTGACAGCAACAACTATTTCCTCATCCCCCAAAATTCTGGCAAAAACGTAAACCGTTCCCTCAGTAAACAGAATGTGGTACGATCCAGTGCGGAGGGCAGGATATTTGTGTCGCAAAGCTATCAACTGCTTGTGGTAATCTAAAACATCTAGTTCCCAGTGAGCTTCTAAGGGAAAACCGCGGCGGGAATCGGGATCGAGAGCACCTGGTAAACCAACTTCATCGCCGTAGTAAATGCTGGGAGCTCCGGGAAAAGTTAACAGCAGCAAATTAGCGAGTTCGACGCTAGCTTTATCGCCTCCAGCAATTGAGATTAACCGGGCTGTATCATGACTTGCTAATAAATTGAGTTGAGTTAGCTGTATTGGCCACGGATACAATTCCAAAACCTGCTGAATTTTGTCGCCGTACTCTTTAGCAAAAAGCGGCGGATAGGGATGGTAAGAACGGCCTTCAATTTGAGTTAAATCTACCCTGTCGCCCGCTGCAAAAGCAATAGTCGGCGCAGCAAACAGATAATTCATCACCCCGTCAAATTGAGTACCGTCGAGCCATTCCCTCGCATCTTCCCAGACTTCGCCGACAATGTAAGCTTCCGGATTAACGGCTTTAACTCGTTCTCGAAATTCTTGCCAAAATCCCGGGGTTTTAATTTCAAAAGGAACGTCTAGTCGCCAGCCGTCGATGCCGAATTTAATCCAGTATTCGGCGATTTCCATGATGTATTCTCGCACTTCTGGGTTGTCGTGATTGAATACAGGAAGGGATCGATTCCCGTCCCAACCGGCATAATTAGCAGGAAAATTGCCGTCGTAAGCGGATAGCGGCCAGCCTTCAATTTTAAACCAATCCACCCAAGGAGAATTGGGGCCGTTTTCGAGGATGTCGTGGAAGAAGAAAAAGCCGCGGCTGGCGTGGTTGAATACGCCATCGAGAACAACTTTGATGTTGCGATCGTGGGCGGCGTCTAGAAGCTCTTTAAAGGCTGGATTGCCGCCCAACATCGGATCGACTTGATAGTAGTCGTGGGTGTGGTAGCGATGATTGCAGGCCGACTGAAATATGGGGGTGAAGTAAATTGCGTTAATGCCTAAGTCTTGCAAGTAGTCTAGCTGTTCCATCACGCCCCACAAGTCGCCACCTTTGTAGCCTTGGAGGGTGGGGATTTCGTGCCATTCTTCCCACATGAAGTTTTGCAGCAGGCGTTTGCGGGGCTGTTTGCTTTTGGCGAAGCGATCGGGGAATATTTGGTAGAATACGGCGTGTTTAACCCAGTCTGGCGTTTGAATTTGCATATCATTCTCCTGTTTTTCTGGTTTAGGCTACATTAGCAGAGGTTTTTAGCAGATATAGCTTTTGGTAGAGAATGGATACTTTATCAAGTTTTGTCGATCGACAAAACCCCAAACCTTATTCTTTCGTTAAACAGCTTTATTTACTGATAAGTATTTTAACTCACAACTCACAACTTTTTTCAAGATCGATTATGGGTTGATAAGTATTTTAACTCATAACTCAAAACTCAAAACTTCCTTGCCTCCCCCCCTTGTCAAGAAGCCCTCACCATCCGACACTGGACTTGGAGAGTTAATCGACCCTAGGGAGAAAGTTCCTTGAAAAAAGTCTTAGCCATCATCCTCGGTGGCGGTGTAGGCACCCGCCTTTACCCCCTAACCAAACTGCGAGCCAAACCCGCAGTTCCCCTCGCAGGCAAATATCGCCTCATCGATATTCCTGTGAGCAACTGCATCAACTCGGAAATAGTCAAAATTTACGTCCTCACCCAATTCAACTCGGCATCCCTCAACCGTCACATCTCTCGCACCTACCAGTTTTCCGGCTTCACCGAGGGATTTGTCGAGGTGCTCGCCGCCCAGCAAACTCAGGAAAACCCCAACTGGTTTCAAGGGACAGCCGACGCAGTTCGCCAATATCTCTCGCTGCTAGAACAGTGGGATGTTGACGAATACTTGATTCTCTCAGGCGACCACCTCTACCGCATGGACTACCGTTTGTTTGTGGACAGACACCGCGAAACCAATGCCGACATCACCCTCTCGGTTTTGCCGATGGACGAGAAGCGGGCCTCGGATTTTGGTTTGATGAAAATCGACGACAACGGCCGCATTGTTTCTTTCAGCGAAAAGCCAAAAGGCGATGCGCTCAAACAAATGCAGGTGGATACTACTAAACTGGGACTGACAGCGCAGCAGGCTCAGGAAAGTCCTTACATTGCTTCGATGGGGATTTACGTCTTCAAAAAAGAAGTTCTGATAAAACTGCTGAAAGAATCTCCAAACCAAACTGATTTTGGTAAAGAGATTATTCCGAATTCTGCAAAAGACCACAACGTTCAAGCTTATTTGTTTGACGATTACTGGGAAGATATCGGAACCATTGAGGCTTTTTACGATGCTAACATGGCTCTGACAAAACAGCCTCAGCCGCCTTTCAGTTTCTATGATGAAAATGCGCCGATTTACACTCGCCCGCGTTTCTTGCCGCCGACTAAGCTTTTAGATACTCACGTGACTGAATCGATTATTGCTGAAGGCTGCATTCTGAAACAGTGCCGAATCGATCATTCTGTGCTGGGAGTTCGATCGCGCATTGAAGCTGGATGTACGATTCAAGACACCCTGGTTATGGGTGCTGACTTCTACGAACCAGACGCCGAACGGCATTCAAATTTGGATCACGGCGGCGTCGCCCTCGGTATCGGTGCGGATACTACAATTCGCCGCGCGATCGTGGATAAAAATGCCCGCATCGGCCGCAACGTTCAAATCATTAATAAAGACCGAGTGGAAGAAGCCAACCGCGAAAGCCAAGGTTTTTACATCCGCAGCGGCATTGTCGTAGTCCTGAAAAACGCCACGATTCCTGATGGAACTATCATTTAGTTATTAGTCATTAGTCATTAGTTGTCAGTCATTAGTTTTTTAAGTTAAAATCTGTTACTTGGTTTTCCAGTGACTGATTATAAATAACTAAATTAGTGACAGATCGCCAATGACCGATGACTGATGACGCAGTTAATTCTTGTTTTTTGTTGATGATTAATTGCAATTACTGATGCGAGGTTGTCGAAATACTTGGCTTTATTCACACCATTTGTGCCCTAATAAGGGACTGTCTCTATTACGGTCTGCGATGATGGTGATACAGATATGTTCGATCGCCTGCGTCGGGCAAATAGCTTCTGATTCTGGTGTTTGCGATCGTAGCACGACTGACAAATGCGCTGCCCGTTTCTGAGTACAACACAACTCTCGGAACTATCTTTCCAATCGTCGCAGCAGCCGCAAGGCCAACTTAGTAAATAATTCATCCTGTTAGTACCCTCGTAGCGTTAAAAACTTATTGAGCCACCATCTTAGCTTAATTTTTTCAACTGTGTGTGTTCTAGTTAACAAACTAATTAATTTTTGTGTGATCTTTTGTCGACTTAAATCTATTCAGAAATTTTAAAAATAAGATTCAATAGCAGGTCTGGAATGAGAAAAAAAAATCTCTAAAGGTTGTGGAGTTACGGCGCGCTTTATGGTATAGTTTGATGGCAATTTAGGTAGTAGATTAGACAATAATTGCTAATAAAAACGTGCTAGGATTCGCATTGGCCGAAAGATTGATATCGAGAAGTTCGTAGGCGTAAGCCGGGGCGTAGCCATCGCACCGCGCACCGGAAAAAAGATCGATCGTCCGCACCACTCAACCGACGGGCGATCGCACCAGCAACCGCAGCAGCTTTTGTAGCTCGCCTCAAAAAGGCTGCACCATAAAATCTCAGACAGCCGCGGAGTGCGGAAATTGCGATCGTCCCGGAAGCAACAACCGAACTCGATCGAGTCCCAACCTTTGATAACCTATAATTTGAATAATATCAAATCCAATGGTATCGGAATTATGAGCGTGCGATCGTCCTTCGTCGCAGCATGGATCGCGAGCGAGGGCGATCGTAGGCGAGAGCGCCCATGTATTATTTCGATCTAACCGGAAATGGTATAAGATGCCGCAGGCACTTCTGCCCGTGGGATCAAACTAATTCACCATCCTGCTAATTTGGGATTTATGCTTTCTAACAACTAACAACTAACAACTAACAACTAACAACTAATAAAAAGGAGATTACTTAATGGCTGCAACTGATTTTAAAGACTATTACGCTATTTTGGGAGTCAACAAAACCACCAGCGCAGATGAAATTAAAAAAACTTTCCGCAAACTAGCCCGAAAATATCACCCGGATATGAACCCAGGGAACAAAGAAGCCGAAGCTCGTTTTAAAGAAGTTAACGAAGCTTACGAAGTGCTCTCAGACCCAGAAAAACGCAAAAAATATGACCAATACGGTCAATATTGGAAGCAAGCAGCAGCAACTCCCGGCGGATGGCCAGGCGGGGGTGGTACTGCGGTAGATTTTGGCGGCGTTGACTTCAGCCAGTATGGCAGTTTTGACGAATTTATCAATACCTTGCTTGGGCGCGCAGCCGCCAACAGTGCTGGTACTAACCGGAATGGCCAGTGGAATTACAGCAACTACCGCACTAGCACCGGCGGGGGTGGTGGATTTGAAGATTTCCCGGGGTATGAAAACCGCAACGCCGGAACCTCTCGCGACACTGAGGTGACGATTTCCCTGACTCTGGGAGAAGCATTTCGCGGCACTTCCAAGCGAGTCGCCACCGGCGAAGTTTCGATTCCTGCGGGAGTGAAAACGGGCAGCAAAATTAGGGTAAAAGGTAAAGGTCAAGTTGACCCGTATACGAAGCAGCAGGGAGATTTGTACCTAAAATTAGAAGTTTTGCCTCACGCTTTCTTCCAGTTTGAGGGAGAGAATTTGGTCTGCGAAGTGCCGATAACTCCCGACGAAGCGGTGTTGGGAGCATCAATTGAAGTGCCGGCGCCTGAAGGTACGATCGTTGTAAAATTTCCGGCCGGGATGCGATCGGGTCAGTCTTTGCGGTTGCGGGGCAAAGGATGGCCGAAACCGAAGAAAGATGAACGGACTGATTTGTTGGTAAAAATTGCGATCGTGCCGCCGAAAGAACTCACCGCCCAAGAAAGAGAACTCTACGAGAAAATCAAAGCAAATCGCACTTTCAATCCCCGGAATACTCTTAATCAGATGGTGATTTAATCTTAGTCATGATGGCAAAATACTCGCAAATTCTTAAAAATTGTTGGCAGTACGTCAACTCAGATAGGTTGCCGAAAAAACTGGCTTTCTGTATCCTAATATTGACCCCATGATTATAGATTATTGACAGCAGCATAAATTAAGTTTCTGATAGGATGAGGTGTTAAGCTGTTCTGCATTTAAATTGTATGTTAAAAAATAATCAAACTCTTGTGGGGTGGGCGTCCCGCCCGCTCTGAATATACAATTTAAATGTGCGATAGCTTAACTTGACTCTATCAAATGATTAATATAGGCGATAGCTATGTTCAAAAAGCTTGAATATTCTGTAGCCATAATAATCGATGATTGCGAAGTGACAGCGCCTTATCTGAGTTTGGGTATTATTTCACAAAATTAACACGTAGCGTACTTTTTGTGCTGTGAAATGGGCAGAATATCGTGCTGCAATTGATGTTGGCAGTCACAGCGCAGGGTTGTGAAAGCGATCGATCGCCCTGGGTGGCTAATCGAGACTGGCAATTAGCCTGAACTGGGAACTGCCAACAGCTTAATTCGTGAAGAAGCCAACCTTTTTAAACCTAATTTGATATTACTCATCGGTAGCTGTTAGGAATGAAAAATAAATAACTTGCACAATTAAACCCCAGAAGCCTTAATTAGACATAAACGATTCTTCCATTAGTTACTTTATTTATTTTTCATTCCTTAGCTGACTGGGTTGACGACCTTGCTTGATGTTAATGCTAATTTTTTTAGCTCCTTTCTTCTCCAAGTCTTTGATGTAGCCGTTGGTGTTATCAGAAGCTTCATCCTTGCTGTCGTAGGGGCCAAAGTAGTAGGTGCGCTTGGGCGAATCTGTGTCAACTTCCACCCACCACTCGCGACCTCTACTGCTTCCGATTGGTTGAGTCAGTATCCAGAAAGCAGCCACGTACATACCGAATAGATAAAGTCCGAACATAGTAAGTCTCCCAGAAGTCAAGTAGTTTTTAATCTTCTTAATTTACCCTGACAAATAGCTCGGTCGGATCATCCTCAGTGCTGATTTGATTTTGGTATTTTGGGGCGGTTAATGGTGATAAAAATCTGTATTTTGATGGAGAAGATACCGAGTTTTAAGCCGTCACTACAACCAGAAAGTTCGTAAGACAAGGACTAGGAGAAGACGATACTTGATCTTATTGTTGAGGCTTGAGTTATCTTAACCGCGCCCGACGATTAGAATAGACCTCTTGCAAAAATAATTAGACGGCTCATCAATTGATGAAAAGGATTTTTGCAAGAGGTCTAATGTTCTTAACTGCTGAAATCGTTGCCGAAGATTGCTGCTTCTTAATTCCATAATTGAAAGCTCAAACATAATTTATATCAAATTCGGTTCATCGGAATTAATATTACCCACAATCAAGATACGGCAGTGCCGTTACCCTACAATTAATCGTGGTAGGGAAACGGCACTGCCGTGTTCTCAATATCATGTCTGACCGAGAGAATATCAAAATTATTAAGCTGCGACACCCTCTGAGACTTGATTTTCGTAAATGGTGAGATCCAAAGGCTCACAACGTTTGATGCGGATGCTAACTTTTTTGGCTCCCTCGCTTTCCAAGTCTTCGATGTAGCCTGGAGTATTGCTGGATGCTTCTTTGTCGGTGTCGAAGGGGCCAAAATAGTAGGTACAGCGGGGCGAGTCTGTGACAATTTCTACCCACCATTTCTCTTCACTGCGGTGGTTCGGTGCAGCAAACACCGATAAGACTACGACGTAGATTAAAAATAAATAAAATCCGAGCATTTTTTTCCTCTTTATGGGTAATTTATTTTCTCTAGGTCTGACGCTCCTAAACCCAGTTTTTAGGATAAATAAGAGGTTGGATGATAGAGAATTTATGAACAAACCAGGTCGATCGTTTCTTGTGCGCAAGTCCTGTTCTAAGTCTATTAGGGCAGTTTGTACGATCGCATCAACCTAAGTGCTGATTTTAAGGCGAGAATAGTATTCGCAATTAATTAGCGATTTTGAAAAATTAAGCTTTATGGTGGGCTTTGAATACGCACCAGAGAAGATTTTAAGTATGCAGTAGTTTTATAAATTAAATGCGTGACAGCTTAGTTCGGAAAATTTGCTGGAACATAGAGCGACTTGATAAGCTGTTCTGCATTTAAATAGTATATTAAAAAACAATCAAACTCTTGTGGGGTGGGCGTCTCGCCCTAAATATACAATTTAAATGCGCGACAGCTTACTAGCAGCGCCAAAGTATTGTAGGGTGCCACGGGCCGCAGCGTTTCCCTTACTGATGGAAGCGATCAAGCTGACGCACCCTACAGGCCTCGTTAGTGGTTTAAATGCATAACAGCTTAGCAGCGCCAAAGCTGATAAATAGTCGCTAAAATAACAAAACCCGCCTGTGCGGGTTGTGTTATTAACTATAAAATTCCTCAAACCAATCGGATTTGCGTAACTCAGTAGGCTGAGGTTTAGCGCTTGCCTTTGGGGAACTGTTCGATACCAGCCCAACCATAAAAAACCAGCTCGTCGTTTTGGACTCGACACCTGTCTACTCGTAGTTGAGTGCCTTCGAGGGCGAATTTGTCTAAGTCTAGCAAGTTATTGACGTGGGCAATTATAGCTTTAGCCAAGTCTATTGCTTGCTCGTCGCCCCCGTAAGTGACGCTAACAAATTGAATTTTGCGTCGCTCTTCTACTTGCAATTGGGAAGTAATATCTATGTTGACTGGTTCAGTGGCGTCGCCGATCGCAATCTGGGACTGAAGCCGAATTGATTTGTCGGCTCCGAAGCTGACTTCCGTGTTTTGAAAGTGCAAAGATTGCTCTTGATAACTCAGCTTCTGGAGTTTTTCAACTACAAAAGGTGTGTTGAATGAGGTGGTTAAATCCGATCGGCTTAAGACTACTCGCATATTAGCCTGGGTAGGCTGTCGCAATTTGACTTGACCTGCAAAAATTGCTCCAAAATCAATTGAGAGCGCTTGCAGGTAGAGTTCCATCACTTCTATGCGGAGGCCGTTATACATCAACATACCTTTGCCAACGAAGTCAAAACCGTCGATGCTTCCCTGCAAGAGTTTGGCTACTGGTTCGACTCGGATGTTGGCTTCTGCCTTTTCAGAACGTTTGAATAAGGCTGCGATCGCAGCTCCTGCTACTTTGCTGACAAGGCGATCGCCACTTTGACCTTGAAAGGATGTACCGCTAAACAAAGCTGCTACCATTTATTCGTTTACTGATCTACAGTCGCCATTATAACCTCCCATTAAGAATTGTTAAAATAGCTTGTACTTATTCACTTCATAAGTATAGGTTGTTCTTCTTGTCTGTCTTCAAAATAACACTTCGCCGCTTCGCTCAGGGCGAGGCTACGCTCAGTGTGCCGGATTTTTGAATTTTAAAGGCTCAGGGGGGTGCCTTGGAGACAAGCTCGATCGAGCAAAGCTCCATCCCAGACGGTTTGTTCCATCGCGGCACAGAGCAAATTTGCCCCCGTCAGGTTGGCGCCACGGAATACAGCTCCATTCAAGATCGCTTCTTCCAAGTCGGCTCCAGACAAATCAGCGCCTGACAAATTGGCATTGCTCAAATCTGCTTGCTGCAAAATTGCCCGAGCCGCATTAGTGCCCCGCAAATCTGCGCCTCGAAAATCGACACCGGTCAAATCCAAATTGCCGATCGTCGCCCCGGTCAAAAAAGCACCTCCAAAACTGGCATCACGGACTAAAGCGTTAACCAAGGAAGCACCCCGCAAATCGGCATTCCGCAAATCGGCGCCTCGCAAGTCAGCGCCGCTTAAGTCAGCACCACGAAGGTTAGCTCGCAGTACCGCCCGCTGCAAGTTAGCACCAGCGAGGTTAGTTCCACTCAAGTTGGCTTGAGACAAATCGGTGTCAGCGAGTTCGGCTCCCGCTAAGTCTTGGCCAGCTAAATCAATGCCGGCTAACAGATGAATTTTGCCTTTGCGTATGGTTTCGAGGTCATTAATCATTAGTTTTTAGTCATTAGTCATCAGTCATTAGTCATTAGTCCATTTTGATTAGTCAACAGTTAACAGTTAACAGTTAACAGTCCAGTCAATCTATATTGCTGGGACGGTGGCGGTCGTTCGATCGCCCAAATCTTCCAACCAAATATTCGGCAGTTGGCTGGGGCGGCTTGGTAGCTCCATCAAGCCCATTTCTGTCAACCTGACGACGTTGGCGAGACTTTCCACCAAAGCTGGATCGAAGCGACTACCGGACTGTTCCCGGCACTTTTCTAAGGCTTCGGTCAAACTCAAAGCCGGACGATCGCCGCGCGGTTTAGTCAAAGCTTGAAAACAAGCGATCAACCCAATAATTCGCGAACCAACGGGTATCCCTTCGCCTCGCAAACCTTCTGGTCTGCCGCTGCCGTCCCAGTATTCGAGTTTGTGCTTGACAATTTCGGCAACAGGTGATAGTTCCGGCATTGCTTGCAATAGTTGAGAACCAATAAAACTGCGATCGTGCCAAAATGCTAGAGTCTGTTGGTCGAATTGATCGGAGGTTTGAGTAAACACCTCATTCGGGGCGGAAACTAAGCCAATCCGAAACAACAATCCCGCCAAGCGCAACCTACGCAACTGCAAAGCTGGCAAATCCAGAAGTTGACCCAAAGTTTCCGACAAAGCCGCCACTTGCAAAGACGCCGTGGGATTCCAGCTATCGCGTTCGTCTACGCGCTGGGCCATCCGCAGAAATGCTTGGAGTTTATTGGCGTTCAAATTGCGGCTGACGCGCAAAGCTTGACCTTCCAATTCCCACAAATCGCGGCTTTGGCGGTTAATTGCCACCATTTGCTGCTGAGAAGTTTGCAGATAAGTCACGATCCGGGTGACTACGCCGCTAATATCGGCTAGGGGCGGGCCGACTGTGGCGAGAATTTCGTGATGAATTTCCAGCAAACTGTCGGCCAAGGGGGGGTTGTAATGTCGTGTTTGTTCTATAAAAATTTCTGCCGCCGCCGACACCAAGGACTGGTCAAACGACCACAAACCATAGAATTTTCGCTCTGTATCGACTTCTGGCTTGCCTTCTGGCAAATATTCCTCATCTGAAAGTTCGCGACAAAGCACCATTGCTTTGTAGGTTGGGGCGAGGATGATTAAATTCCATTCTTGGATGATGGGGTCGATCGGATCGAGGTCGATTAAAGATACATTTTCTAATTGACCCGTTTTGTGGGTAGCAAAACCGCTGTCAACTACTGCGCCGATGACAACGCGCCGAGAAGCATTAGCAATATCCAGGTAGCGATCGGCTTCCTGCAAATACCATTTTCCCTGCTGAAACGTAACCAAGACCAGCGGTTTGACTGCGATATCATCCGCAGCGCTGGTTTGCAAAATGTGGTCTTCTAGGGCGTGACAGAGGGCTACTAGGGTGTTTTTGAAGTAGACCCCGTAGCTAGAAGGCAGTTTTCCGTCGGGGAGTGTAGCTTGTAGTCTGGCGAGAGTTGATTCTGGATTCATTTCAAAAGGCGGTGCCGGCTCTTAAGTCATTGTAGCGGGCGATCGAACTTATAGAAAGGATCAGATTGTCAAAATCAGGATTTTCGATTTTTAACCGCAGATGGACGATTTGGAAGGCTGATGTGATGCCCTTGTTGATCGAGCGACTGCAATTTTGTCTACACTCTATGTCTTTGGCTAATTTATTGTATCTAATAAACCAGTCTAGAGGAAGACGCTTTGTAACTTAATTATTCTTTACTATTTTCAAAACTCTACTGGAAAATAACAGCGTGATTCAACAAGAGCGGAATTTAGGGGAACAGGCGATCGATAAAGTAGTTGAAATTGCGATTGCCAGCCAACTCGACGAATCGGAAATTTTGTCTGTCACCGTCCAAACCGAACCCCTTCAGTTAGCTAAGGGCGAGGTAGATTCAGTCACCATTGAGGCTGAAGGTTTGGTGATGAAGCAAGACTTACGCATGACAGAATTGCAAGTGCACGTTAAGGATATTTCTGTCAATCCCCTCAGTGCGATGTTTGGCAAAATTGAATTGAACCGGCCAGCTTTGGGGACGGCGCGTGCTGTTTTAAAAGAAAGCGATATCAACCGCGCTTTTAATTCGGAATACATCAGCGGTAAGCTGCGGGGATTAAAGGTCGATCATGATGGACAAACGGTGACAATAGACGTTAAAACTGTGGAGTGCAAGTTGCTGTCATCAGGAAAAATTGGTTTAGATGCTGAGGTATTGGTGCGGGAAACTGCTTCAACTGAAAAGATTTATTTTACAGCAAAACCTCAGATAGATGCAGGTGGCTGGGCTGTTTCTCTTCAGGATGTAGAATACCCTGAAAACAAGGAATTTTCGCCGGAGTTGACTGCTGCTTTGGCGGCTAAAGCTGGTGAAGTTTTAAACTTGCGAAATTTTGAACTCCAAGGAATGTCATTGCGAATTCAGAAGCTAGATGTGGAAGCTGGTTTGCTGACTTTGCAAGCTGAAGCGAAAGTCGAACAATTTCCAAGTTAGCAGCTATATTATTTCCGACTGCACTCATACATGATAAGCGAGGACACGGCAGTGCCGTGTCCCTACAATTAATAATGGTAGGGACACGGCACTGCCGTGTCCTGATTTCGGGTTATACAGCAGATTCCACATTTATGAAGTACACCAGCCTATCGCTGGTTCCCCGTAGGGACACGGCACTGCCGTGTCCCTACACTTCACAAACCTGGAATACGCTGTATTAATTCCGATGCTACCGGATTTGATATTACTCCTGACTCCTGATTACGCCTAGGCCTCCGCACTTTTTCAATCCATCTAAAGTTATAAAAAAATCCCTCGCCCTCCGTCCCAAAATATCACCGCCGTTAGAGGCAGGCATAGGGAGTTTATTTCTAGTCTTGACCAGTAGTAGTGAAAAATTGGAAAAATTTTGTGAACACTGTAACTGCTTTTTTTAAAAGACTGCGTATCGGTCAATTTGTGACTGTATTTATGGCAGGTTTGCTACTGTTTGCCAGCACCGCTTGCAATGCTGGCGATGTTCGAGGTGCTCGGCCGGAGAATCCTCCCGTTCAAATGGGAGGAATGAATAATCCGCACAAGGCCGGTGGTGATGGATACACCAATTATCAAATGTCTACTGACCCTAAAGTCAATCAATCGCCTGCTAAAGCAGAAAAGAATCGGGCTGATTTGTCGATAATGGGCGATCGCCTCCTGGCCTCGACTACCGCTGAGTCTAATTCCTCAAAGCTGCTTTATCCGGGTTCTGCACCGATGGAAACTGACAAGTTCGACCCCGAACTCGCAGGAGATAAATCTCTGTTAGAAGCGCCTGACGGAAAGCCAGCCCGTGGTCAACCCGTATTCGATCGCAGCGATCCCGATGCCAATATTTTGGAGAGAGTAGGCGCCGCCGTTAAAGATGCTTCTGCTTTCCTGAAAGATAGCGCTGAAGATACCAAGGAAAGCTCGGTTACGCAACTAAATCCGCTGCAAAAATAAGCAATCAAAACTTGCGCGGTATCGCCGATTTGTAGGGGCTTTTTCTGAATAGCCCCTACACAATATTCACAAGACTTATGCAGAATCTGTAGGGTTCTCTTCGCCGCACTAATCGTTCGAGCCGACACGATCGGAAGACTTTTGTCGATATGTTCTTAATTAAAATATAAAAATAGGACTTGTGCAAAAAAGGGAAAAGTCAACCTTTGAAATGGCGGCGCTCCCTCTGGCAATGACAAACTCGCAATGACCGAGTTTTCTGATTAATGCACAAGTCCTGTTTTTCTGACTCTCAAAAAACTTTGTTTTATTTACCTTTGGACTCAGAAACATCAGTAATCAAATCGTCTTTATCAACTTTCGGTACAAAATCAGGGCGTTCTTTGGATTCCCAACCCGGGGGGCGCTTGGAGTTGTACCAGGCGAGCGAGCCGATCGACACTGCGGCAATAAAGCCAGCCACAAGAACTGCTATTGGAGTCGTCAAGTTGACATCTGTCATGATAGTTAAATCCTTATTTACTCTACTTCTGTATTATTTTATGTGCTATTGGCGCTCGTGCAATATATCTGAAGACTGAAAAAGCGCGTAAATTGAGGTCATAATACTTAGAGATTGAAAGTAAAGGGCTAATTTTATGCTGTTGTCGATCGCCTTGCTGTTGGCCACCAGTTTCGCCCTGGGTGCTTTACCGCTAACGGGATGGGCGGTGCGAGTGTTTACTCGCCGAGATTTGAGGGCGCTGGGCACGGGTAATGTTGGCGTGTCGGCTGCTTTCATTCACGGAGGTAAAATTGCTGGAATTGCTGCGGTGTTGGCGGAAATTGCCAGAGGAATTTTACCTGTTTTAGCGGGGCGATTTTGGTTCCCGGGTAAACCTGCGATCGCACTTACCCTATTGATTCCTCTAGTTGCAGGTAGATCTGCGATCGCCCGCGGTGGAGGCGTCACCAACGCTGTTTGGGGTATTTTCGCATTTTCGCCGCCAGTGGCTATCACATCGGGCATTTCAGGGCTGCTGGTGTGGGGTTTGGCAGGGGTTTTGTGGGGTAAGGGCGATCGGGCTAGGCTGTTTGCTACCCGTTGCGGATGTCTTTGTACTCCCATTTGGGTTTGGGTGTGGCGGCAAAATACAGCAGAATTTTTAGCAGCAGTAGGATTAGCACTTTTACTCTTTACAATTAGTCTACTTCAGGGTGATGATATGGCTTTATCTCGATCGCAACCATTGCTTTCTCTCGATGACTCATTAGATGCGAAAGTCTGTGGCGATAAAGCTGCGAAATTGTCTCAACTGAAACGAGCCAATTTTAATATACCGTCCGGTTGGATATTATTTAAAGAATCGGGAATTGGGAATCGGGAATCGGGAATCGGGCGTTCAGAAAAAAGTGAAAATTTGTCAATCCCTCATTCTTTAATCGAAAATCTAAAATCCAAAATCCAAAATCGAATGATTGTACGTTCTTCTGCTGTAGGAGAAGACGGCGATACCAGTTCGGCGGCTGGACAATATCAAACCATCGGGCCTGTTTTTACTGAAGCAGAATTAATCGATGCCATCAATCGCTGTCGCCAGTCTTATTGGACTTCGGAAGCAGTTGCTTACCGCCACCAACGACAATTACCCGACACCCAAATGGCTGTATTGATTCAGCCTTACATTGACAGCAAATTTGCCGGAGTCATGTTCACTCGCAATCCATTAGATGGCGGTTCCCAGATAATTATTGAAGCTTTACCGGGAGGTGCAGAATCCGTTGTCGGCGGACAATTTACTCCGGTTCACTTAGAAATTGATGTTAGTACACCGGAATCATTAGAAGCAAGTTTAATCGAAATTAAAACTAATTCAATTATTGATAAATCGATGGTAGCAGAATTAGTTAAATTAGCGCAAGCAATAGAAGCCTTTTTTCACGGAATTCCGCAGGATATTGAGTGGAGTTGGGACGGCGAAAAAATTTGGGTTTTGCAAAGCCGCCCGATTACGAATTTGCAGCCGTTTTGGACGCGAACTATTGCAGCAGAAGTGATTCCCGGTGCAATTCGCCCGCTCACTTGGTCGATTAATCGCCCGCTGACTTGCGGGGTTTGGGGAGAGATTTTTAAAGTTGTTTTAGGCGAGAAAGCGGCTAATTTAAACTTTAAGGAAACGGCAACTTTGCTGGGTTCTCATGCTTATTTTAATGCGACTTTGTTGGGAGAAATCTTTCGGATGATGGGATTGCCGGAGCAGGGTTTGGAATTTTTGCTGAGAGGGCAGAAGATGGGCAAGCCACCTTTGGGGAAGATTTTGCCCTCTTTGCCCGGTTTGTGGCGTCTGGTGCAGCGAGAGAGGGCGCTGAATGCAGAATTTAAGGGCGATCACACTGGTATTTTCCTGCCAGCAATAGAAAGTTTGGAGAAGTTAGAGAAGGAAGAAGGAAGAAGAACCCCCCCCTACCCCCCCCAAGGAGGGAATGAAGAAGTCCGAGGAAAGAATGAAGAAGGAATATTAATGCCCCATGCCCCATGCCCCATGCCCCATGCCCCATGCCCCATGCCCCATGCCCAAGATTTAATCGAATTGTTGGATAGATCCGAGCAAATTCAGGAGTGGCTAAAACCGATTACTTACTACAATATATTAGGGCCGATCGGGCTGGCAATCCGCAAATCAATTTTTCGCGTTTCTGATGAATGGCTGGACAATGACAGCGCACCGGAAATCGCATCGGTGCGAGCTTTGCAGCAGTTAGCCAAAAAGTTGCGACAAGCTGCGACTTCGCAATCGGATGAAACTATTTCAACGGCGCAATTAACACAGATATTTGCTGAGAATTCGGCTTTGCAAGCAGAGTTTGCAGAGTGGCTTGATAGTTACGGATATTTGAGCGAAGTCGGGACGGATATCGCTGTTGCTACTTGGCGCGAACAACCGGAATTTTACCAAAAACTGTTAGTGAATATGGCGGTCAAATCGGCTGTAACTAATTTAGGCGAAAAGCATCAATTAGCCTTGACTTTTGGGCAGAAGTGGCGGTTAGATAAATGTCAGGAGCGAGCTATAGTCAAAAATGAGATTAGCGAAATCTACGCGCGGTTGTTGGCTAATTTACGCTGGACTTTTTTGGAGATAGAATCTGGTGGATTAGCAATGGGTGTATTTGAGGAAACTGGAGATATCTTTTATTTGGAATTTGCGGAAGTTCAGCAGTGGATTCGCAGTGGTGCGAGTGTTTCATTTCAGGATACAATTAGACAAAGGCGCGAACAGTTAACAGTCGATCGCACTCGCTCCATTCCCCCTGTAGTCTACGGCAATCTGTTGCCCAATTCTTACAAAAGCTTGATCGCATCCCCAACATCCGCAACTAACATCCTCCAGGGAATTCCCGCAAGTATCGGCCGTGTCGAAGGATTTGTCAAGATTTGTCGCACTGCGAGCACTGAATTAGGCGAAAATGCGATCGTAGTAGTCCCCTACACTGACGCAGGTTGGGCGCCGCTGCTATTAGGAGCAACAGCAATTATAGCCGAAGTTGGCGGTCAATTGTCTCACGGTGCAATTATCGCTCGCGAGTACAAAATTCCCGCAGTCATGAATATTGCAGAAGCCACAACTCGCCTGCGAGACGGTCAAAAAGTCCGAGTAGACGGCTATCTCGGCACCGTAGAATTACTCGAATAAAACTGATATCAATTCCGGTTACACAAGCGACATCATATACAGCACTTTTCAGGTTAGTGAGGTACACAACAGAGGTAGGGACACGGCAGTGCCGTTTCCCTACAATTAATGGGGGTAGGGAAACGGCACTGCCGTGTCCTGATTTTTTTCCTACGCTTTCAAGAAATTCTCGACAACATAGTTCCCCACATTTCTACCACACTTCAACCCCTCTACGTTACCACTCATGAAATGGATGCCTCCGTAAATGCGACTCATGCCTGCTTCGTCAGCAGCTTGGCTAAAATTTTCAAAAGTTCGCAAACTATTGACAGATGGATCTCCCTTGTCCCCAAAGCCGTAATCCGCACCAAATACAGAACTCATAACAATAGCTGCTGCACTGCTAAAGGTGCTGTGCCCCGAGGTGTACTCTGAGAACGGCGGAGTAACCCACAGCGGAGTCCACTGGGGGTCGGCTGTCGTGTTGGGATTGTTGTCTTTGTCAGCTTGGCGGATAGCTGTCACCGGTCGCCAGGAGTTGTAGTGATACTTGGCATCCCAGCAAGCAATACCTGCATCAGCCAGGGCAATATTTAGGAGGGCGAACAAGTGGGCACTATCTTCTAAGGATTGGCCAGTGAGAGCCGATGCTTCTTCGGCGATTTGGTTCCAGTGACCGGGAGGGGTGAACGTGCCTCCGGCATCTGACCAGAAACGGGAGAGCGCAGTTTGATCTGGGGTGCGCGTAAGACTGTCACTTTTGCCGATTTCTTTGACGTAGTTCAATTCCTCTGCGTACTGGGCACTATCGAGGGCGGGGGGGGCCGGCGGGCGGAACTGAGAACCGCTAGTCATTGCAAAGGGAGTCACGTCCGGCCACTGGGGAGCTAGCCCTGGGGCAAAAGCGGGGGGAGTCGGCACCCAACTGCCGGGGTCGGTTTTGGGGGTGTACTGCACGACTTTGTTCGCGCCGTCTGTACTCCGCCAAGTGATAATTTGGTCGGCAACTTGTTGTCCGAGAGCGATGCCGTCGTCTTTCGATTTACCGTCGGGAATTTTGGCTAAAGACGATGCGTATGCTTCATTGAATTTGACTGTTTGGGCTGGGTAGAGGCTAACTAACACACGGTAGGCAGAGGCGGCGGCGGCGGCTTCTTCTGACGCGCCCGCTGGTGCATCTATGCTGACGCGGTAAGGGCTGTATTTTTTACTAATGGAGTTAACAGAGTCGTAAACTGCTGCCTGAACCATTGCCATGTTGCGGGAGGCTTGCGGAGGTGCTGTGTTGGCTGTCCGCACGGCGTCGAGTAAGGTGCTGTTCCAGTCTGTAACGACGCTTCCTGATATAAAAGTTGTGAAGTTGCTGCGGTTGATGGTGCCACTGTTGACTCCTTGCAATACTACTAAATACTCCCCGGTAAGTTTGTCTTGAATTACGGTACTGTTTTTGTTAGCGTCTGTTCCTTGCTGGATATTTAAATCGTCAAAGGTGAGACCGTTTAGCAATTGAATTTTGTCATTGCCGTTGCCGAAGTCGGTGATGTAGTCGGCAGTGCCTACAGTTGGGCCGCCAGTACCTTTACCAATAGCAAATATATCATCGCCTTCGCCGCCGGTCATGGTATCGCTGCCTGCGCCGCCGTAGAGGGTGTCGTTACCGGAGTTGCCAAAGAGTAGGTCGCGGCCTTTGTTTCCCCAGATGATGTCGTCGCCTGTACCACCGAAAATTGTATCGTTGCCTTGGCCACCGGAGATTTTGTCTTTACCTCCACTGCCTTCGATAAAGTCGGCTCCATCGTTGCCATAAATTATGTCGTTGCCATCCAAGCCGTTTATTGTGTCTGCTTCGGATGTTCCATCGAGAAAGTCAACTTTGGGAGTTCCAGTGATAGATGCCATTGGTATTTATGGGATAGTTTGATTAAAGCGCAATGATTCATACCACGTGTAGATACTTAAACCCGTTTGCTGGTGGTTTAATCTTACTCAAGTTTGTGGTTGGGAAGTAAACCTCGCAACCGGAACTTTATTGAATCTTTAATATTGAACGGACTTATAAGAAGTTTTGCGCTGTGGGTGTGCGTAGAAATACAGTTATTTAAACTGCATAAAATCCTGAAAATTTGTTAAATCTTAACAAGACAACAGTTTTTTTTAAGGTTTAGATAAATATATTTTTTAGAATCATAAAAGAAGCCTATGGTGTAACGGAGTAAGTAAATATTTGTTAAGCGCTTCTCAAGGCTGCGATCGGGTCTAGTTTTGCTGCTTGGCGGGCGGGGATGACACCGAAGCAGAGGCCGACGGCACCGGAGACACTGACTGCAAGTGCGATCGCCATTGGTGATATTCCAGCTTGCAGGGGAGTGAAACTACCGATCAGCAAAATACCGCTGACACCTACGCAAGTACCGACTAAGCCCCCGGCGGCTGATAAAATTACAGCTTCGACAATGAATTGAAATAGGATATCTTGTTGCGATGCGCCGATCGCCTTTCTGAGCCCAATTTCCTGAGTACGTTCGCTGACAGACACCAGCATAATGTTCATAATCCCAATACCACCGACTAACAGGGAAATGCTAGCAGTAGCAGTTAACAGAATGCTCAGAGAACCGGAAATCGCCCCCATTCTTGCCATTAAATCTTTCTGATTTCTGACAGTAAAGTCATCTTCTGTGGTAATCTTATGTCGCAGTCTCAGCAAGTTTTCTACTTGAAATTGCGCCGCATCCATTTGCAATTCATCTTTAATAGAAACATATATCGAAGTAACAGCTAAACCGTAGGGAGATTTGCGCCCGATGACGCGATTGGCCATTGTGTTGATCGGCACTGCCGCCGAGTTATCATAGTTTGTACCAAAAGATGTACCTTTCGGCGCCAATACTCCAATTACTTTCATACTGACATTTTTAATCCGTACCTGTTCGCCAAGAGGATTAGCATTCCCAAAAAGTTTTTCTGCTAATTCCGATCCGAGAACCGCAACTTGATTACTTTGCTTAACATCGAGTTCAGTCAAAAATCGCCCTTTAGCTATTTCAAAACTTCTCACAGTGAGAAATTCTGGAATTGTACCAAAAATTAGAGCCGAAACATTTTTGTTACTGTAGCGAACTAATTCCGAACTGTTAAGCTCTGCGGAGACACCTTGAACGGAAGGGACTTGAGTTGCGATCGCCTTTGCATCAGGTAGTACCAGAGTTTGAGGCGCATTACCGAGCCCGCCGCGCCTAGCATTCGGTACTCCAGCCCTCACAATTAAGACGTTTGTACCAAGGGATTGAACTTGTCCTGCTACAAATTTTTGAGCGCCTTCTCCAACTCCAATCATCGCAATTACTGAGGCGTTACCTACAATCATCCCGATCATAGTTAAACTACTACGAATTTTATTCGCTACTAGAGTTTGACCTGCCATTTTAACGCTTTCAAGAAAATTCATAATTTGTTATTTGTTATTTGTTATTTGTTATTTGTTATTTGTTATTTGTTATTTGTTAGTTGTTATTTGTTATTGGAGGAGGCAGAGCCTCTAGGTATATATTCCCAGGCTCTGCCTGGTAACAAGGAATTACTCTTTCTTCCTTCTTCCTTCTTCCTTCTTCCTTCTTCCTTCTTAAGCACTTCTAAGTGCGACAATCGGGTCGAGTTTCGCAGCTTGTTTTGCGGGTACGATGCCGAAGAATAAGCCGATGCTACCAGAAACACCGACTGCAAGTGCGATCGCCACAGGCGAAACACTAGCTTGCAAAGGAGTAAAAGCAGCTACCAAAAGCACACCGCCGATACCGAATCCAGTACCGATCGCACCACCAGCAGCCGACAAAATCACCGACTCAATTATAAACTGAATTAGGATATCTTGGGGAGAAGCTCCGATCGCCTTTCGCAGTCCAATCTCCTTAGTTCGTTCCGTAACAGAAACCAGCATAATATTCATAATCCCGATACCGCCAACAAACAGCGAAATTGCCGCCACAAAAGCCAACATCAACGTCAAACCATCAGTAATAGTACCCAAAGTCTTCATTAAATCTTTCTGATTGCGAACAGTAAAATCATCCTCCTTAGTGATTTTGTGACGCAATCTGAGCAAATTTTCTATTTGAAACTGAGCGGCTTTCATCATGGTTTCATCTTTAATAGAAACCGAAATAAATGTTACCTTTGTACCGTAAGGAGACGAGCGACCTACGATCCGATTTGCCATTGTTGTCAGCGGCAAATAAACGTTCATATCTTGATTGTCACCAAAACTAGAACCTTTCGGCTGCATAACTCCTATTACTTGAAAAGTCGAATTTTTGATCCGAATATATTGACCAATTGGCTGTGCATTGCCAAACAATTGTTCTGCTGCTTCTGAACCTAAAGCAACTACATTTTCTTCCCTTTGTAAATCTAACTTGCTTAAAAAACGACCTTGACCAACATCAAAGCTTCTGACTGTCAGGAATTCTGGAGTAGTTCCGACAATGGAAGATGAAACGTTTTTGTTGCGGAAAGTAACAAGTTGACTATCATTGAGAGTTGGTGCAACTTCCTCGACAGAAGTAACTTGAGAGGCGATCGCCTCTGCATCTTCCACCACCAAAGTCTGGGGTGGAATCACCGGGCGGCTTTGGGCTTCAGGACTTCCGGGAATGATAAATAGCAAGTTTGACCCCAGAGAGTTAACTTGTCCCGCGATGAATGTTTTAGCCCCTTCACCGATGCCAATCATTGAAATTACCGAAGCATTACCGATGATAATTCCTAACATCGTTAAGCTACTGCGGAGTTTGTTTGCCATCAAAGTTGTGACGGCCATTTTGACGCTTTCTACAATATCCATGATTTTTAGAAGGAAGAAGGAAGAAGGAAGAAGGAAGAAGGAAGAAGGAAGAGAGAAGAGGGAAGAGGGAGCAATTATGAAATAACAAATAATCAATTCGCAATTCGCAATTCGCAATGCCCGATGCCCCATTCCCTACTTCTGATTCTTGATAATATCCTCAAGTTTTTTACCTTGAGGAAGTTCGATGAAAACCCGATCGCCCGCCTTCGCACCCTCCAAAATCTGAATCTTATTACCAATAGTCGATCCAACCGTCACAGGCTGAAACTTCGGCTGTTTTTTCTCATCGGGAACTAGCACACCTGTTTGACCTTTATTAGTCACAATTGCCACCGTTGGCACAACCAAAGCATTGCTGAGCTTTTGACCGACAAATCTCAAATCTACATTCATCCCCGATTGTAACAAATCTTTGCCAGTATCGATCGCAACTCGCACTTGAAATAGCGTCACATCCCGTTCTTTCACAGCTTCCGGTGCAATCAATTTAACCTTGCCCTTAAACACCTTATCTGGATAGGCATCAGCAACTATTTCAACTTCTTGACCCGGTTTAATTTGGCTAATATCAGCCTCTGGGACTTTCGCTAAAACTTCCACATCTCTAGCTAGAGCCACAATCGATGTCGAAGTTGCCGAAGTAGCTTCCGATGCCGAAGTTGCCGGAGTTACAAAAGCTCCTTGGATAGCGTACCTTTGCGTGATTACACCAGCAAACGGAGCGCGAACTTTCGTATCTTCTAACTGCACTTCTTGATAGCGGACTTGAGCTTGAACTTCGGCTAATTCAGCTCGAGCTTGAGCTATTTCTTCTGGGCGAGAACCGTTTTCTTGTACTGCAAACTGGCTTTTTGCTTCAGCAACTGCTGCTTGGGCTTTGGCGATTTCTTCTGGGCGGTTGCCGTTTTCTACTTGCGCTAATTTGCTTTTAGCTTCCGCAACTTCTGCTTCGCCTTTAGTTATTTCTTCCGGTCGCGTCCCGTTTTGCAATTGCTTCAATGCTTGCTGCTCAACTTCAACAGCAGCTTGCAGTTGCTGGATTTGCGACAACCGACTTTCTTGCAGTTGTTCTAGACGTTTTTGGGATTCTGTTACTTTAGCTTGGGCAGTCCGATTTTCTTTGATCAATTCATCCAGTTTATCTTTAGCCAGAGCACCTTCTTGTACTAATGGTCGATTGCGTTGCACCCGTTTAGCTGTTAGTTCAGCTTGGGCTTTACTCGAATCAATTTGGGTTTGTGCTTGGGCAATTTCTTGTTTTGAACTACCCGTTTGAGCATCTGCTAAACGAGCTTGAGCTTGCGCTAATTTAGCTCGTCCTTGATTGACTGCTTCTACACGACTACCGGCGCGCAGTTGCTGCAAGCCGGCTTGAGCTTGCTGGAAACGGGCTCTGGCTGCTGCGACTTCTTCAACGCGACTCCCCGATCGCATTTGCGCGAGACTGGCCTCGGCTTGATCTAAGCGCGCTTGGGCGCTGGCGATGTCTTCCGATCGATTCCCGGCTTCAATCTTAGCTAGTTTGGCTCGAACGCTGGCTTCGCGAGCTTTGAATTGAGCGAGTTGCGCTTCTACGTCGCGGCTTTCCATGCGGGCGACGATTTGTCCGGCTTCGACTCGATCGCCCTGTTCGACAAATAATTCTGCAATCCGCCCGGAACCTTTCGGGCTGAGATTCACGCGCTGTACTGGCTGCACCGTGCCGCTGGACGTAATCCGCACCGTGAGGTTTTGTGCTTCCACGGGCACAGTCATTGTGGCGATCGCATCTACCTTCGGCTGCGATCGACTTTTTACTAAATATATGGTAGTCGGTACAGCTAGCAACCCGGCTGCAACCAACCCGATCGCCCACCGCTTCGATTTCGGCGCGGGTTTTTTCGGAGACTGCTTTTGGGCGATTTTTGTATCTACAACTTTAGTCTCAATGGTCTTGGTGTCTACAGTCTGAGTATCTTCCACCTTGACCTGAGTAGTTTCTTTTTTAGGGCTAACGATCATACCGACTCACCTAATTTAATCTCAGGATTACCTTTAAGGTAAAATTTTTTCTAATGCTTGGCATCGTCTTTGAGACTCATCCGATCGGGTGATTTTAAAAAAAGTTCCCCAACCAGCACCTGTAAACAATTATAGCGAATCTTTGCAATTTATTAAAAAATGTTAAATTTTCTCAGCCAAAAGAGCTAGAGGCGAACAAGTTTGATCGCTAGGGCTGGATTTTTTGCAGACTGGGGCATTCCGGGAGGGCGATCGTGGGTGGATTCGAGGTCGATCAACTCAATAAATATAGCTCAACAATGTAAAATACTTTTCAAATCCCTTGAAAATGGAAAACTAACAAAAATGAATCGCCCTCAAAGTGTGACAATTCTGGCAATTTTGCAGCTACTAAGTGCCATCTTCAGCCTGTTCGACGGCTTAGTCATCTTATTTTTTGCGGGTATTTTTGGTGGAATTGGTGGTGCCCTCGGCGGGGCGAAAGTAGGGACTGTCATCGGCGGGGCGATCGCCCTTTTTGCCGCAATCAGTCTGATTATAGGAATTGCCTCTTTAATTTTAACTTGGGGTTTGTATCAGCTCAAAAGTTGGGCTTGGATGGGAACCTTAATCGTCCATGCGATCGCCGCGCTGGCGCAATTAGCTAAACTATTTGGCACCGCAGGCGCTGGCGCAAATTTTTTAATTCTCGGTTTTGCAGTTGGTTGCATTTACTACCTGTTGCGGCCGGATGTAAAACAAGCATTTGCTATCTAACCAGAGCGTTAAAAAAAAACGGTATTGCCGATCAGAAAGATGAAAACACAAACCAAGTCCCCGCCTTCTTTAGGGCGGCTGTGATTTTCACTCTCGACGGAGTGAATTTGAGGATTGAATTTGATTCAGAAATCGGGGATCTGCCAAAAATCATAATATTATATTATGTCCGGTTAATCAGTTATCATGCTTAGTGCGAGCTTCTAGCTCGCACTCAACAATCAATATAAGCGATCGGACTTGATATTATTCAGCAAGGCCCTAAAAAATATCCGATATCTATAAATTTAGTTAAATACACCGCAGCTCATACCAAATTCGGTTAGCTCCATCCATTAAATTAATCGTAATTGCCCTTACAACTCATAACTTTATTCACTCATACTCTCGAATACTTCAGCCTCTAACCTTTCTGGTTCTGCGAATTCCTCTTCATCAACAGAACTCAAACTTTCCACCACAAACGGCAAACCAGCAGCCATTAAACCGCGTTGAATGCGATCGTCCGTTTCATCAAACAATACAAACAAAGGATGAATAGCCTCAGCCTCATCGCTGTAGATATGCTTGTAGCGGTATGGCATCACCCACTCGTAACTTTTATCCAGCCAAACCTGACACTGCCGCCAGCGGCCCAACAAGCCAGAAAAATCTTCACCAGGGCGATGAATGAAAATCAGAATTTCCACCCCAATTTTAACCTTCCACTCCGGATCGCACATCAAAATTGCTAAATCGCAGGGCAAACAAACCGCGTGTCCGGGTGATATACTAGCACCATTACTTGCAGCATAGGATACTCCTTCTCGTATCCGGGCGATCGGCAAAGGAATGGTAATTAAACTATCGTTAGCGCGGCGGATACTCGGAATCATTTCCATGTAAACCCGATATTTTTTCAGCAGGGCGATCGCAGCAGAAAATTCGCTGTATTCTGCTAGTAAAGCTTCGTAATGTGATTGTTTAACAGACATCTTAAATTAAGTAATAGGTAATTAGCGAACAGTCAACAGCGAACAGTCAACTGACAACAGTCAACTGCCAACTGCCAAATGACTATTTTACTACAGCTTCTCAAACACTGAGAACATCGGTAGATACATCGACAGCAAAATAGAACCCACGATACCACCAACTAGAACAATCATCAGAGGTTCTAGCATACTGGTAAGTCCTTTTACTGCTTCTTCAACTTCCGTTTCGTAGAAAGAGCCAACTTTCATCAGCATCTTGTCAAGTTCCCCAGTTTCCTCCCCAATTGCGATCATTTGAATTGCCAAAGACGGAAAAATTTGCTGTTCTTGTAAAGCAATACTGATCATGCCGCCGTTTTGAATTTCCTGTCTGACATATTCGATCGCATTCGAGATCGCCTGATTTCCCGCCACATCTCGCACAATTTCCAAAGAACTGAGAATCGGCACGCCCGATCGCGTCAGCGACCCAAAGATCACGCAAAACCTAGCCACGGCTGATTTTTCAATCAAATCTCCAAAGACAGGCAACTTCATCGCAATTCGATCGATTTGCAAGTGACCTATTGGAGTTTTATAGTACATATCGAAAGCGATTTTTAGAGCCGCAATCACCCCCAGAACTGTGAGCTGTTGGATAGGAGGCCAAGCCGTACAAAATGCACTAATTCCTAACATAAACAGCGTAAAAGCAGGCAACTCTGCACCAATATCCTTAAAGATTTTAGCGAACGTTGGCAACAAGAATATGGTCATTGCGAAAAAAATCACGATCGCGATAAAGAACACAGTCTTCGGATAAGACATCGCCGACTTAATTTCAGCCTCCGTCTTGTGATTTTTTTCCATCATCATCGCCAGACGTTCTAGGGTTTCATCTAGTACCCCCCCGACTTCTCCCGCCGCCACCATACTGATAAACAGTTGGTCAAAAACATCAGGAAACTTAGCCATCGCCTCTGCCAAGTTTATCCCTTCCTGCACGTCAGCACTCATGCTCCTGAGCGCTCGCTTCAACTTAGCATTAGAACACTGATCGTACAGCACAGAAAGGCATCTAACAATCGGTACTCCTGCATTAAACATAGCCGCAAACTGACGAGCAAAAATAGCCATGTCCTTAACAGTAAGACTGGTAAGGGTATACTCGATTTGCTCTTGAATCTTACTGAAATCAAAGCCACTTTTCGGTTTTTGGCGGATTACATTGGTAGCCACATCTCACCTCTGAACAATTATTAACAATTAGTAGTCAGTAGTCAGTAGTCGGTAGTCAGTTGTTATTGATTAGTTGGTGCATCTCATTTTTGCAAATATATTCATACCTAAATGAGTCGTAAATCTTTTTACCCCACCCCAACCCTCCCCTTAGTAAGGGGAGGGAGTAAGAAATTCACAAATGATTTAGAAGTGCTATGGGAGCGAAGCATTCTGGCAGCAAATCTCTGGTTATCGCTAATAAATTGTTTGCCGTCAGGTGCTTCGCCCTTACAAAATTGAGATACAACCGGTTAGTTGTTGTTTTTTAGCTGTTGTTAATTCCTGGTTGTCAGGTGTTAGTCGTTTGTTGATTGTTACTAATAACCAGTAACCAGTAACTAACAACTAATAACCAATGACTGCTGACTGAATTAACGAGCCCCTACTTTGGCGGGAGCAACCGGTGCCGGGCCGATCAAACGTTCTAGTTCATCAGCCTTAGAAGCCTTAGCCATTGCCGATTCCCAAGTGATTTTACCAGTCTTGTAAAGTTCAGCTAAAGCCATTTCCATTGTCCTCATGCCCAATTTTGCCCCCATTTGAATTTGGGAGTAAATCATGGGAGTTTTCCCCTCCCGAATCAAGTTAGCCATAGCAGGAGTATTCACCATGATTTCCATAGCGCTGCAACGGCCGCCTCCAACTTTCGATATTAAATTTTGGCTACAAATTCCAACCAAAGAGTTAGATACCTGGGCGCGAATCTGCGGTTGTTGAATGGGCGGGAATACGTCCAAAATCCGATCGATCGTTGCAGCCGCCGAATTAGTGTGCAGCGTTCCCATCACGAGGTGACCCGTTTCCGCAGCCGAGATTGCCAGAGCGATCGTTTCCAAGTCGCGCATTTCACCCACCAGAATCACGTCAGGATCTTCCCGCAGAGCCGCTCTCAGCGCATTTGCAAAGCTCTTAGTATCTTCGCCTTTTTGACGCTGGTGAAACAAACTCTTGATATTAGGAAACACATATTCGATCGGGTCTTCAACGGTCAGAATGTGTTCTGCGCGCGTCCGGTTGACCAGATCCAACAAAGCCGCCATCGTAGTAGTTTTCCCGGAACCCGTTTGTCCCGTCACCAAAATCATACCTCTGGGTCTTTCCGTTAAGTCCCGCAAAATCTGGGGTATGCCTAAAGCATCCGCGTTAGGAATCTTAGAAGCCAGAGCCCGCATACAAGCAGCCCAGCAACCCCGTTCCCGGTAAACATTCACCCGGAACCGAGCCAATCCCTTCACCCCGTAGGCGCAGTCCAGTTCCCACTCCATTTCCAACTGCTTGCGCTGCATATTGTTGAGCATTTGGAAAATCAGGATCTGCACTTCCTCAGCAGACATAATGTCGCCGTATTGCGACTGAGGAGTTAGTTTCCCGTTGACGCGGAAGAAGATAGGCGCGCCTGCTTGGATGTGTATGTCCGAACCCCCTTGCTCTACCAGGGACTCCAGTACGTCTTCAATCATCAGACCCATAGATACCTCTCCTAGATCGAGTTGATAGTTATTAATCAATTTAACTCATTCAACAGTTAACAGTTGACTGTTAACTGTTGACTGTTGACTGTTCACCGACGATCGATGAATTAATCGAAAAAGCGCGGCGTCAAGCAGTACGGACAATCCAGCATCTCTGGCTTCAATTCCGCCTGGCAAGTTTTACAAGTAAGTCCCTGCTTGCGTTTTGCTTTCAGTTCCGCCTCTAGCCCGGAGTCAGTAAACGTCACCCGCTCGACTTCTTCAAAAGTAGTCGCGCCTTCTCGCACTAACTGTAAGCTGTAAGCCAACAACGTTTTCATCCCTTCCTCTACTGCTGCTTCCTTAATTTGCTCTGTGGGAGCGCCTTGAGTGATCAGAGTTTGAAGCCGCTCAGTATTTTTTAGGAACTCGTAAACCCCTATCCGTCCTTTGTAGCCTATGCCGCCACACTTGACACAAAGTTGATCGCGGTCTGCGATTTCCTTTCTTTCTTCCACGGGTATGGTGTTGGCTTTGTAAACAGTCAGATCCATTTCCTGAGAAGCCGACAAACCATAGCGACCGAGTTCGGTCGCCGTAGGCTGGTAAGGAATGCAGCATTTGTCGCAAACGCGCCGCATCAGACGCTGAGCCAACACCCCCAACAAAGCTGCCGAAACCATGAACGGTTCTACGCCCATTTCGGCCAAACGCGCGATCGCCCCGGCCGCGTCGTTCGTGTGCAGCGTGGTTAACACCAAGTGTCCCGTCAAAGCAGCTTCCAGAGCCGTTTTTGCCGTTTCTTTGTCCCTGGTTTCCCCCACCAGCATCACGTCAGGGTCTTGCCGCAAAAACGCCCGTAAAATGTTGGAAAAAGTCAAGTCTTTTTCCCGAATTACTTGACATTGGGTGATTCCTGGCAAAGCATATTCGATCGGGTCTTCCGCCGTACTGATATTAATCCCCGGATCATTCCGTTCCGCCAGAATCGAGTACAGAGTAGTTGACTTACCCGAACCCGTTGGCCCCGTCACCAAAATCAGTCCGAACGGACTGCTAGCAGTCTCTCGCACTAAAGCCAGAGTTTCCTCATCAGAGATTAACAAACCCAGACCTAACTGAGTGCTGGAACTATCCAAAATCCGCAGCACGATTTTTTCGCCGTACCGCGAAGGCAAGCTGTTCACCCGGAAATCCACCGTGCGTCCCTCAAACACCCGGCGGATGCGACCGTCTTGAGCTTGTCGGCGTTCGGCAATGTCCAGGTTGGCAATAATCTTGAAACGAGCGGTAATCGATGCGACTACCTGCTTGGGAAACCGGAAATACTCTTGCAGCACCCCGTCTTTCCGCATCCGAATCCGCATGAACTCTTCTTGAGGTTCTACGTGGATGTCAGACACCTTCTCCGACAAAGCTTTAGCCAAAATGATATTGACAGCCTTAATTACCGGAGCCGCCTCAGCATCGTCCAAGGTGTTCGCTAGGTCTTCTTGGTCAGCAGTATCTTCTGCTAGGGAGAGTTCGCCAAAATCTCCCTCCCCTAAATCCATCTTTCTCTGCTTTTCTGCTTCAGCTATTTTGGCTGCTACCTTAACCTGGTCGTCTTGATAGGCCGAAGTTATGTCCTGATAGTCGTCTGGCGTAATCACCCGTCGCTGCAAAGCCAAGCCGTGAGGCTGTAAAATCCGCCGCAAATCTTCTACGGCGTTCAGGTTGTCGGGATCGACCATTGCCACCATAATCGCCGGAGGCTCAGTTTCAGTCCTTGCTACGGGTAAAAACCGACCTTGGTGACAAATGTCGATCGAAATCTTCAATCCATCGAGCATCACTCCGAGTTGCTCGTTAGACATTTCGCTCATCTCCGGGTCAAATGCTTCAACCCCGTAGACTATCTTCCGTTCAAACATCTGCTGCTTCTTGTAAAGCCGCAGCAATTCTGGGGGCAACTGCTGTCCAGTAAGAGCTTCTAATACCTCCGTCAACCGTTTCCCCGACTTCCGGCTTTCAATTTGAGCTTGCTTCAGTTGGTCGCCATTGACGTAACCCGACTGAATCATCTTGTTGAGAGCCGGAGTAAAGGTGCTCACAGCAACTATCGATGTGGAGCGAAATCCCTGGGATGTGTTAGTCATTTATCTCGTTAACCCGCAGGATACTCCCGTTATAGAGTCAGGGCAAACCACAGAGGATTACCCGTACTGGGAGAGGAAAGCGGGCGGGGTGTATCGCTATCCTTGGATAAGTCTATGTTGCCAAAAGATTTGGATAATACTTCAAACAAATCAACTCGTCTTGGCAGTGTCAAGGCTGCCCTACCTATTCCAGCTAAATTTAAGTTTAGCTGTGTGGCTACTTTTACAGCAATATTAGCAGCACCGTTAAACTCAGCGTCGATCAAAAATCCTTCGGAATATTTGTACAATCCGCGTTTTAATTTTTCGCTTGATGCCTTCCAACCTTTGTTAGTTAGTCTGAGAGTAATTCATTTTTTAACTGGTAGAATGACAATAATCAATCTTTCCCTCTCCATTAATCATGGCCATTAAGTCAGCCTGCTGAAAAAACAGAATACAGAAATCCCGACTTCTGTAAGAAGTCGGGCAACTCAATTGTAAGATAATTTTACGTTTAATTAGAGCGACTTAGTTTCTGGCACTCATAAATTAACGATTCTAGATAGGTTGAATGTTTAACTCCGCTTGCGCAAAAGTACCAGGGGCTTATCCCATGCTTCTTCCCACTTTTGAGCAAACAAAGCCCTGGTTGTTTTGCCCATCTGTCATCCCTGGGCGATCGCATCTAGTAATGAGGGCAATTCTTCAGGGGCTAGCAATGTGCTGTACATCAAACCATTTGCAATCAGCATTGTTGCCAGGGGATAGGGAAACTGGGATAGACGAAGGGCCTGTAAACCAATTTCACCGAAAGACGAGCGGCAAACCTCCCCCTTTGCTCGGCTGGGGAGCAACGCTACTGCGACTTAAGTCGCCTACATCTTTCTTCATAGAATTAATCTTTTACCATCTGCCGAAACAATGTTTCTTTAGTAAAATCCAACCTTAAATAAGATGAGCGTGCTAATCTAATAATCACGAGGTAACAAAAATGTTTGGATGCCAACAAAATCTAATCACTCCCGATAAAAACCTCAAAGCAATTCTATAATTCCTTTGCAGTGATACCAATTTTTTATGAGGCTGCATAGAATTTCGATCTGCCCTAACCCCCCTTAATAAGCTAAGCTGTTACGCATTTAAAATAGTATTGTAGGGTGCGTCAGCCCGTAGCGTTTCCCTTGCCTAGTAAGCGATCGAGCTGACGCACCCTACAGGCCTCGTTAGTGGTTTAAATGCGTAACAGCTTATGCTTTATAAACATCTTTTTTGACAATCCTGAAAGCTTTGTAAATCAAGGCTTTTGGGAGCAATCACGACACAAGCATTGACAATTTAACAACCTTGTTTATTGAAAATAGCTGGCATTTATTGAGAATGGGCGATCGAGGAATAAGGGTTTGATAGCCTCGATCGCGATCGCGATCGCTCTCTAAATGTTAAGAAAGATCCTTATAAGGCATAGCTTATTAAGGGGGGTTAGGGCAGATCGAAATTCTATGCAGCCTCATAAAAAATTGGTATTAGTGGTTTGGAAGATCCTCAAATGGGGTTGTTATCGTCATAGGAATAAAGGCAAAAAGTGGATACGCCGCAAATACTGCAAAACAGTAGAAAGCGATAACTGGGTGTTCGCAACCAGAGAGGGTAATAATCCTCTAAAGCTAATACAACATAGCTCCACTGAAATAAAGCGCTATGTAAAAGTAAAAGGGATGGCATCACCCGATGACGGGGACTGGATATATTGGAGTTCAAGAATGGGAGTACACCCCCGAGATACTCGTAAGAGTGTCTAAATTACTCAAGGGACAAAAAGGGAAATGCGCTCACTGCAATAACTACTTCAAAGATGGAGATTCGCTCTTAGGTTGACCACATCATCCCGCTTATCGAAAGGTGGAAGGGAATTGTATGATAATTGGCAACTACTCCATCGACATTGCCACGACACAAAGACCGCCAATGATGGTAGTCTCGGTAACAAATCTAGCTGCAAAAGTGCTAAACCTAAGCCACCAGTGGAACCAAACCTTTGGGTTTGGGAAAACGATATGTTGGTAATGACGTACTGATGACAACAGCCGTTTTATTGAGGAGCGGAATGATGGGAAACTATCACGTTCCGTTTTGGAGAGCAGTGAAGGAGGCGACTCCTTCACTGACTTTAATTATTGCTGTAAGAGTAGTGGCAACTTTAGGGCTTTGTCTCAAAGAAATCAGTAGAGGTGCTTTGTTAACGCCTTTGAAAGTCCCTTTGTGGAATACATCAAGAATCCCCTTGATGAATCGGTGGGGAGTATCAACGATCGCCGATGCCTCAAATCCAGTCTTGCGGTTGGGCAGTCCGTAAGTCAAATTGCTTCGGTGGGCGTACTTTCGGGGGTCGATCGCCATATCGGTCTAGATAAGTGCCTTTGACAGAAGAATTCCACCCATTCATCGGGGGGGATTGTCAATCAGCAAATACTACAGGGAGGCTGCGACTCTTCCAACTGCTAGAATTGATAGGGTTCTGTCGCGCAGCTTTTATGATTGACGAGGAAAAACAGCAACATCCAGATCCTAACTCAACTGGGGAAACCCCAGAGAGTTCTCCAATGGCAAGCGAAAATCCGCCATCTGCCAACTCATCAGCAAATTCCAGCGAAGTAGCCGATTGGGAACTGGAACTTGCTCAAGCTTACAAATCGGCTCAAACCGATCGCTCACCAGAAGCTACATCTGGGGAAGCAGGCACTCCTAGTGACCGCATCAGCCCGATGGCTGATACCCAAGAGTTGTTAAAAAGAGAACTGGCGCAGGTAGCCGATGAAAAACAGGACTTAAAAACTCAGTTGCAAGCTGCATCCACTCAAGTACAAGACCTAAAAAATCAAAATCTCCGCCTAGCAGCAGATTTTGACAACTTCCGCAGACGCACCCAAAAGGAAAAAGAAGAGTTAGATTTACAGGCAAGATGTGTCACGATTAAACCCCTGTTGCCGGTCATCGACAACTTTGAGCGTGCTCGATCGCACATTAAGCCGCAAACCGACGGTGAAATGAACATTCACAAAAGCTACCAAAGCGTTTATAAGCAAATGGTAGATGGTCTCAAACAAATCGGGGTTTCTCCGATGCGCCCCGAAGGCGAACAGTTTGACCCCAACCTCCACGAAGCTCTGCTGAGCGAACCAACAGACGAACACGAGGAAGGAACCATCATCCAAGAACTTGAACGAGGCTATATTCTGGGCGATCGCGTCTTGCGACACGCCAAAGTGAAAGTTGCGGCGCCTGGGTCATCTGTGGTAGCCTCAGATCAAAATCCCGAGAGTTCGGAAAGTTAATCGATATACAAGCTACTGCATTCCTCGAAATCACTGACCCCCGAATAGAATTCGGGGGGCTAAAGTTGTTAGACTCAACAACTTCTCAATTCAGGAATAAAAGCAGATAGGCGCTTGCTCAAAAAATCTGAAAAATGTTTTGACTCGTCTTCGATCTTGTTTTAGGAAATCAATTTTAGATCCTACAAATTCGGTCGGGTAATGCTTGTAAAAACAAGCTGAGTCGTTTTTCATCCCCCAACTTAGTAGTTGGAGGTTTCCAAACATCCCACAAAGTTTTATGAGGCGCTATGGGAAAAATTATTGGAATTGACTTAGGCACGACCAACAGTTGCGTAGCTGTTTTAGAGGGCGGTAAACCCGTCGTGATCGCCAATTCCGAGGGCGGCCGCACAACTCCGAGCATAGTAGGATTTGGCAAGGCGGGCGATCGCTTAGTAGGTCAACTAGCCAAGCGACAAGCTGTAACTAATGCTGTAAATACTGTCTACAGCATCAAACGATTTATCGGGCGCAGGTGGGACGACACGGAAGAAGAACGAACCCGGACTCCCTATACCTGCATCAAAGGCAAAGACGACACTGTTAACGTCCAAATTCGGAACAAGGTTCATACTCCCCAAGAAATCTCGGCAATGGTACTCCAAAAGCTGAAGCAAGATGCTGAAGCTTATTTGGGACAAACTGTTACCCAAGCCGTAATTACAGTGCCAGCCTACTTCACGGACGCTCAGCGGCAAGCTACTAAAGACGCCGGTACGATCGCGGGTTTAGAAGTTCTGCGGATTGTCAACGAACCAACAGCGGCCGCCCTTTCCTACGGGCTCGACAAGCAAAATATTGAACAAAAAATCTTGGTCTTTGACCTCGGTGGTGGTACTTTCGACGTTTCGATCCTGCAACTGGGAGACGGAATTTTTGAAGTCAACGCTACCGCCGGCAACAACCATCTCGGAGGAGACGACTTTGACGACTGCATAGTCCAGTGGCTGGTAGAAGCTTTTCGTACTCAAGAAGACAGCGACCTGTCAGCAGATAAAATGGCTTTGCAACGCCTCAGAGAAGCAGCGGAAAAAGCCAAAATAGAACTTTCACTCTCGCAATCGACTTCCATAAACTTGCCGTTCATCTCCTCTGACGCCAAAGGGCCAAAGCATCTGGAAATGGATCTGTCCAAAGCTCAGTTTGAACAACTGGTGGCTCATTTGGTGCAAGCGACGATCGATCCGGTGACTCAAGCCCTCAAAGACGCAAATTTGACTCCCCAAAATATAGACAGAATTATTTTAGTGGGAGGCTCAACCCGGATTCCGGCAGTTCAAGAGGCAATTAGCAAATATTTTGGTGGCGTGTCTCCTGATAAATCGGTCAATCCCGACGAAGCTGTAGCCGTAGGCGCGGCAATTCAAGCGGGGGTACTGGGCGGTGAGGTCAAAGATTTGCTACTGCTGGACGTGACGCCACTGTCTCTGGGACTCGAAACCTTGGGCGGCGTGTTCACAAAAGTAATCGAGCGCAATACGACTATCCCCACCAGTCGATCGCAAATGTACAGCACGGCGGCAGATGGGCAAACAAGTGTGGAAATTCACGCGCTCCAAGGCGAGCGAGCATTGGTTAAAGACAATAAAAGTCTGGGGAAGTTCCTGCTCAAAGGCATTCCCGCAGCCCCGCGCGGCGTACCTCAAATCGAAGTTACCTTTGAAATCGATGCCAACGGCATTCTCAAAGTTGCCGCTGAAGACAAGGGAACCGGAAAAGAACAAAGTATCCAAATTTCCAATACAGGGGGATTGAGCGAAACGGAAGTTGAGCGGATGCGCCAAGAAGCCGAACTTTATGCCGACGAGGACATCAAGCGCTCTCAACTCGTAGAACTCAAAAATCAAGCCGACACCCTGGTCTATAATTGTGGTGTCACTTTGAAAACCAACACACAATTACTTTCGCAAGAGCTTAAGGTCGAAGCCGAAACAGCAGCAGCAGCCTTGCAGGGGGCGATGGCTAACCCAGACATCACAGCCGAGGAACTCACCGAGCAAATCGAATCTTTCAAGCAACTGCTATACTCGCTCGGGACCGCAGTCTACGACCAAGCCCGCAGCGGAGTAGCACCTTCTGGAGCAGAGATTGAAAGCGAGATGATGTCAGAGCTAGAAGAGTTTGCAGCTACCGACGACAGCATTTTGCTGACAGAAGAGTTGCTACTGGTGACGCCCCAAGCTCCGCCGCCAGCTCCACCAAAGTTGGAACTAAAACCGGAACCCAAACCGGAACCCAAACCGGAACGACAGTCAAAGCGACCGCCAAATCCACAGTCAAATCCACAGTCAAAACAAAAACCGAAGGTTCCTGAACCTGAAGTTGATGATATGAATCCTTTCCTTTAAAACTGAAAATCTCACAATTAAAAGTTAAAAATTAACAATAATAATTTTTAATTTTCAATTGGTAATTTCAGGAAAGGTCGATCGTTTCTTTTTCGTACACTTTTTGTTATTTACCTCCAGGCAAGCAGCTCTATGGCCGGTGATTACTATGAAATATTAAGCGTTTCTCGCAGCGCAGACAAAGAGGAAATTAAGCGTGCTTACCGTCGCCTAGCTCGCAAGTATCATCCAGATGTCAACAAAGAACCCGGTGCCGAAGAGCGGTTTAAAGAAATTAACCGCGCCTACGAGGTACTCTCAGAACCAGAAACCCGCGCCCGTTTCGATCGCTTTGGCGAAGCCGGTGTCAGTGGTGCAGCAGCGCCGGGGTTCCAAGACTTCGGCGACAGCTTCGCCGATATTTTTGAAAGCTTTTTTCAGGGTTTTCAGGGAGGGGCGGGTGGCCAACAACAACAAGGTCGCAGACGCAGCGGGCCCGTGCGCGGAGACGATTTGCGGCTCGACTTGCGGCTAGATTTTCGCGAAGCCGTGTTTGGTGGAGAAAAAGAACTCCGCATCAAGCACCTAGAAACCTGCGAAACTTGCACCGGGACTGGTGCAAAACCAGGAACTAGACCTCAAACCTGCTCAACTTGTACCGGTAGCGGCCAAGTCCGCCGCGCTACCCGCACGCCTTTCGGCAGCTTTACTCAAGTTTCAGTTTGTCCCACTTGCAACGGCACGGGCCAAGTGATTGAGGATAAGTGCGACACTTGTGGCGGCCGGGGTCAGAAAGAAGTGATGAAAAAGCTGAAAATCACAATTCCGGCTGGGGTTGACAACGGTACTCGCTTGCGCGTTTCCAATGAAGGGGATGCGGGCAAACTGGGCGGGCCACCTGGGGATCTTTACGTGTTCTTGGCTGTGAATGAAGACCCGTTATTTAAGCGGGACGGCATTAACGTTAACTCGGAAGTTAAGATTAGTTACTTGCAAGCAATTTTGGGGTGCAGGTTGGAAGTTGAAACGGTTGATGGGCCGACAGAATTGCTGATTCCTACCGGAACTCAGGCGAATACTGTTCTGACTCTGGAGAAAAAAGGGGTACCTCGGTTGGGAAATCCAGTCAGTCGTGGCGACCATTTGATTCTGGTGTCAATAGATATTCCGACTAAGGTGACGGCTGAGGAGCGGGAATTGCTGATGCAGCTTGCTAAGCTCAAGGGCGATCGTACTGGTAAAGGCGGCTTGGAAGGATTTCTGGGCAATCTGTTTCAGAAATAAGTAAAAAAGCGAGCGCAATTGCGCTCACTTTTGCCAGCCAGTTATATCAATTCCGGTTGCACTCCTTATGATAGAGGAGACGGCAGTGCCGTGTCCCTACCCAAAATAATATTGTAGGGATACGGCACTGCCGTCTCCTCATTTCTGCTAATCATAATTCCGGTGCAACCTAAATTGATATTACATCCGTTAAAGAATCCATTGCTGAACTTCCTTCAACATTTGCTATATGAATTCAACATCCAAAATTGAAAATCCTACATCCCCAGATGCTCAGCTCGATCTGCGGGGTACGCCCTGTCCGATCAATTTTGTCCGAACTAAACTGCGGTTGGAGCAAATGGCTCCGGGAGCAGTTTTGGAGGTGTGGCTGGACGCTGGGGAGCCGATCGAACAAGTGCCTGATAGTCTGAAAATGGAAGGCTATCAGATTCTGGAAACGAAATTTGTTGCGGATGAGCCGGATTCAGGCTTTTTTGCGATGAAAGTGCAGCGCCCAGAACAGCAGGAAGCAGGATGAACCCCAATTCGTCCTCGATCGTGGGTACTGTAGTGGCTGTTCAGGCTAACTTCTACCAAGTGAGTTTAGATCCAGAAGCCTGCATTGATGGGAAAAATCGTCCCCTGGCTGATGCTCCGAGTTTGCTGTGCACTCGCCGCACTAGACTGAAAAAAATTGGTCAACAGGTAATGGTGGGCGATCGCGTGGTAGTAGAAGAACCCGACTGGAATGACAACACGGGTGTTGTTTCTCAAGTGTTTCCCCGCCAAACAGAACTCAATCGGCCGCCTGTAGCTAATGCCGATCGTATTCTCCTCGTTTTTGCCCTCACTGAACCCGACTTAGACCCCGCATCATTAACTCGGTTTTTAGTCAAGGCTGAATCTACAGGTTTAGAGGTGAGTTTGTGCCTGAACAAATGCGATTTAGTCACAAAAGAAGAATTGGAACAGTGGCGCGATCGGCTTTCTGGATGGGGATACCAACCCATGTTTATTAGTGTCCGTAGCGGCTTAGGTATCTACAAGGAAGCTGCTAATGACAGTCAAAATGAAGTTTCTGCGATAAACCAAAATTTACCAGGCAAAATCGATAACTCCCTTCTTCATTCCCCCCAAGGGGGTGGGTTTGCTCCTTCTTCCTCTATCCAAACTCACTTGCAAGGCAAAATTACGGTAATTTGCGGGCCTTCAGGGGTCGGTAAGTCGAGTTTGATCAACCAACTGATTCCGGATCTGAATATTCGAGTGAACGCTGTTTCCGGCAAACTCGGCCGCGGGCGACATACTACTCGCCATGTAGAACTGTTCGATCTCCCGGGTGGCGGACTGTTGGCCGATACTCCAGGCTTCAATCAGCCGGCACTTGAATGCGATCCGTCCGAGTTACCTCGATATTTCCCAGAAGCTCGGCACAGACTGACTTTGGGTACTTGCCAGTTTAGCGACTGCTCGCACAGAAGTGAGCCTAACTGTGTGGTGCGGGGCGATTGGGAGCGCTATGAGTATTACTTGCAGTTTCTCGAAGAGGCGATCGTCCGCCAGCAACAAGAGCAAAATTCTAGTAGTGCTGAGGCTAGTTTGAAGCAGCAAACGAAGTCGGATGGTACGCAGCAATACGAACCGAAACTGCAAACTAAAAAATATCGCCGCTCTTCCCGTCGCGTTCAACACCAGTCGCTGCAAGAGATGTGTGAGGAAGACTTAGATGAGAATGATTAAATAGTCGATCGGCTCCAGAACACGGTAAATTAATAGCTAAAATTGAATGGCCTTAAATTTCTTAAAAAAAGTAGAACAGAAGTAAGGTTAGCAGGTTATGCAGGAGTAAAAATACTGTGAATATTCAAGAACTGTTTGAAAAAGGCGGCCCCGCCATGTGGCCCCTGTTGTTGTTATCGATTCTATCTGTAAGTACGATTATCGAGCGATTGTGGTTTTGGGCGAGCCTCCTCACCAAGGAAAAGCAGATAGTTAACCGTATCCTCGAAGCTGCTCGCAGCGATTGGGGTGCGGCTAACGAGATTGCTAGACAAGCTAACCGACAGCCGATCGGGCGATTCCTTGCTGCACCCCTGCGGCTGTACAATCCTGAACCCGACTTATTTCGACTCGCACTCGAATCTGCAGCCGATGAAGAGTTGGCTTCGATGCGCCGTGGCGACAAAATCTTAGAAGCGACGATCGCTCTAGCCCCTTTGCTGGGATTGCTGGGAACAGTTTTGGGTTTGATTCACTCCCTGAGTTCGATCAAACTGAGCGACATCGGCACGTCGGAAACTACTGGGGTGACTTTGGGGATTAGCGAGGCGCTGATCACCACTGCGACTGGGATGATAGTAGCAATTTTTAGCTTGGCGTTTTATCGGATATTTCAAGCTTTTTTGTTCGATCAGGCGAAAATTTTTCGCAAAGCTGGAAATGAACTGGAAATGCTGTACAGGCAATACTGGCCGACGGCTAATGCTAAAGGTCGATCGCTTGATGCAGAATACACCAATTCTTCCTTTGGTTCCGATGGTTTGAACAGGCGTTCTTTGAATTCTCTACCAGAATCTGAAGAACGAAATCGGGAGCCGAAACCGAAATTGAAAGGTTCCGATCCCGATATCGATTCAACTTCTAATAATTAGAGCAAAGGAGAACTGATGAAGATTCACTTAGATACTCCTGCTGAAGAGGCTCGGATTGAACTGGTGCCTTTAATTGACGTGATATTTTGCATTCTGATATTTTTTCTGCTGGCGACTTTGCAACTGACTCGTCAGCAATCGATTCCTGTCGATTTGCCAAAGGCGAAGACGGGACAAGCACAGATGCGAGATATGCTGATTGTCAGCATTGACGATTTTGGGCAAACTTATATCGACCAATTGCCTGTTAACTATCAACAGCTCGATCAAGTTTTGAAGAGTTTCCAGAGCCAAAATCCTGCCGGGTTGACGGTGTTGTACGCTCCTCAAAATGCTAGATATGCCAAAGTTGTCGAGGTTTTGGACAAATTGCGAGAGCTGGGTGGCCGAGTAAGCCTAGCAACTCTTCCTACTTCGGCGGCATCCCCCCAGCCGAATCCCTCGCTTCCCAATCCTGGGATTCCTGCGACACCTTCGATCGGCAATTCGGCTCAACCTTTACCGTCTCCTGTGGCTCCAGGGCAGCAGCAGTTCAATCCCAATCAGTTTCAATCTCCTCTCCCGGCTCCGGGGCAGCAGCAGTTCAATCCCAATCAGTTTCAATCTCCTCTCCCGGCTCCACAGCAGCCCAGAAACTCTGGGGCTAATGTGGGGATTCCTCCTGTTTCGCCTGCACCCACTGCTCCCAGTCTTAAGCCTGGATCTACCCCACCACCGCAGAATGTTGTGCCATCCAATTAGTTAGAAGGAAGAAGGCAACCCCCCCTGCCCCCCCAATGGGGGAAATTCAGGAATAGGGAATAGGGAATAGGGAAGAAGGAAGAAAAAACAGATAAATAGAAATTCTCCCCATCTCCCATCTCCCATCTCCCACTCACCAACTCTCCCCATCTCCTACTCTCCCCCTCGCGGAGAAATGCTTTGCCCGAGTTGGTATAAATAACTGCAATTATTTTGGTTCGTACTGAGCCTTTTTTTTCTTGACAATCAGCGACAGTTGTATCTGTCTGCGGAAGGAACTTTTGCAGCGTTTTCGCCATCTCTATCCCTAAGTTATTTCCTGGGACAGATGGTAACTTTGTCAAATTATTGTTACCTTTTGTAATATACTAAGATCAAATAGGTTTTCTAGGCGTCCTGAAACCAAAAGCCGATCGCTGAAACAAGTTACAAATCTGGCTAATCCAGGTTTTCACTTTCAAGTCACGTTTACTTACAGAGGAGTCACGCGTCATGAGCCAACCAGCAGAATTGTCTTTGGAGCAGCAATTTAGCCTGTGTTCTTTCAAAACACAGGTAACTGATATGAGCCGTGAACAAGCTCAGGATTTTTTGGTCAAGCTTTATGAGCAAATGATGTTGCGGGAAACCATGTATCGCCATTTTCTCAAACACCACTGGGGTTTAGAACCCAATCCAGCCGTTGAGTAGACCAGAGTCGCAGTCGGCGACCTCCGTCTCTTACTCTCTTCCCTCAGTGGAAATGAGTTGGGGGTGATGGGGCGTCACTCGAAGGAAGAAGGAAGAACGAAGAAGGAAGAAGGAAGAAGGGAAAGCCCAGAAAACTAATTGTTTTAGCAATCATCAATGTCCTAAACGCTAAGACGACTTCCAGATCGCACTGTCTGTTTTGATTCCACTAAATGTGGCGAATAGTCTCGGCCATAGTGCGACTGTCGCAGGAGAGCGCAACCATAATTTAGCGCTGCGACGCTCAAAAATTTCAAAATTTTTGAGGATGACTATAAGAATTTCTGAAAAAATTAAATATATTTGTCTTCAATTGCAGCGGATGAGGTGTGACAAGAATGTCGCTCGTCGGAAATCCGATCGCGATCTCCGACGAGCCAGACTTTCAATTTTGACATTAAACTCTAGAACTCGGAACTGTTAACCAAGAGGAAAAGTTATTCCGGCTGACGTTCCAGAGTCGCCTCCATCGTACTCGTCAAGTAATGACCAGACATGATCCCACTAGATTGGTAGTAGCGGTTGTCATCAACGCGGTGAAGGGTATCAAAACCAGTCCGTCGCTGGCGTTCGTCTCCCAGCACCCAATAACGCTGGACGATCGACTGGGGAGCAATCCAACCTTCGCCCTCGACGCGGCCGAGTTCGCTGTGTTGAAGTACAAAAGTATACTGCCGTTCATCGTTGTTGAGGTGTCCTCGGTACTGCAAAATAATCTCTTCGCGATCGCCTCCAGGAAACACGAGCTTCGTCACCATACTGAACCAATCTGTTCGGTTCCAGCTCACTAAAGTTTTGCCTTTAACCGTAATTGGCACGCCATTGCGCTCAATCCAACTTCCTTCGAGCGTCCATTGGCCAGATTCCATTAAAAACGTGTGAGCCACAGTGCTGTTCCTATGCTTTTCCTGCTGGCTACAATGCTGGTGCAACAACGCACAGCCGTTGTCCCTCAGACTCTATGCTATCACGCCCAACTGTGCCAACAAGAGTTAATTTCTCCTAAAAGTACCGGTGCGATCGCACCAGTAACTTGAGGCAGATTGCCGGGAATGCCCCGAACCCGCCATTGTGCTAAAACCGCGAAAGCGATCGCCTCTTTAAAATCTACACTCAAGCCTGCCTCAGAAGTAGTCAACACTTCCACTGGATGCAATTGAGCTTGTAATCGGCGTTTTAAGTAGAGATTGTGGCTGCCGCCCCCGCACAACAAAACTCGATCGGGCATAGTCGGCAAAAAAGTTTGGTAACTGTGAACGATCGAGGCAACAGTCAGTTCTGTCAAAGTAGCCAGCACGTCAGCAGGACTGAGGTCATAAGCCGAGGATTCGACCAAACACCGGCCAAAATAGTCTACACCAAATAACTCTCGTCCAGTAGATTTCGGCGGTGGTTGGCGGAAAAACTCTTCGGCGAGCCAATCCTCGACTAAAGCTTGACAGGGAGTTCCTTGAGCTGCCCAAGCTCCACCTTCGTCACAAATTTTAGTTCCACCAGAGAAGTGCTCGACTGCCAAATCTAACAGGGAATTGGCTGGGCCTGTATCCCAACCCAAGATGCCATTCCCAAGACTAGAAATATCGGACTCGTCCTTGTTTTCCCGCTTTCCCCTGGCCGGAAGATAGGTAACATTCCCAATTCCGCCCAGATTTTGGATGCAGAGGCTGCGATTGGATTCGGCCAGCAGGCAGGCATCAACTATCGGGACTAAGGGTGCTCCTTGACCTCCTGCTGCAATGTCTGCCGATCGAAAGTTACTCACAGTCGTAATGCCTGTCAATTGTGCAATTAGCGCGCCCCGCCCGAGTTGCAAGCTGTAACCCATTTCACTTCCGGGGTTCGGTGTAACAGAATAGCTACTCCTTTCGGTATTCCCCGACGGTCGGTGGTAGACGGTTTGACCGTGAGAGCCGATTAATTCGGCGCTATCATATTCTGCTTGAATTGTCAAGGCCGCCGTGGCAAATTCTTGGGCAATGGCATCATCTAATTCGGCTAGTTCTGCGATTGACAAAGCCTCGCCGCTGCAAACCGAGAGAATTTGCGATCGCAAATTAGGGGGATAAGGGAACGTCTTGCCGGCCACCAACTGCACTTTCAAGTCTGTTTGGGAACCGACCACATCTACCAAAGCAGCATCAATGCCATCCACTGATGTACCGCTGATCAAACCGATAACGCGAGTCATGCCATCTTAGATTTTAGATTTTAGATTGTCCCGGGGGTGAACCCGATTTATTTGAGGTCGATCGTCACGATCACCACAGTAATATTGTCGCGTCCCCCTTTATCCTTAGCTGCTTCAATCAAAGCAGTTGCAGCACCCTCACAGGCGCGAATCGACTTCAGAGGCGAAGCAATCAAAGGATCGGAAAGTTCTTCAGTCAAGCCGTCACTACAAAGTAGCAAGCGGTCTCCAGGTTTTACATCGATCGGCAGAATATCTATCTCGCGCAAATCATCGCGACCCAAACACTGGGACAAAACGTGACGCCAAGGGTGACTTCGAGCCTGGTCAACAGTCAGAGCTTTTCTTTTGACAGCCTGAGCCACCCAAGTTTGGTCTTCGGTAATCTGATCCAAGTGAGAGCCATGCAGTCGGTACAAGCGAGAGTCACCGACATTAGCACACCAAGGCCGCCCCTCATCCCTAAACACTACGACCACAGCCGTAGTACCCATATCAGCACGCTCGGGATGGTTGAACTGATCCGTCAAAATTGCTTGATTCGCAATTAAAAAAGCCTTTTCCAACAACAGCGGAGTATCTTCAGGCTCTTCCCAATGTTCGAGCAAATAAGATTGAATCGCCCCAGTTGCAATCCGGCTGGCTTCTTGACCTCCGGCGTGTCCTCCCATGCCGTCGGCCACTATGAAAAATCGCCCGTCAGAGTCTATGTAGTACGAATCCTGATTTACGGAACGAACTAACCCTGTGTCTGTCTTACCTGCGAAAGAGCGTTTCATAGATTGGGTTATTGGACTCATCGAACTTAAAAGCTTGATTTAACTGGTGCAATGTTTGATTCCAAAACTTAAATCCTGAACAGATTGAAATTTCTGCCTTCCGCGATCGCCAATTCTGGAAAAATTGCACTTATTCAATCTTATATCGTCTGAATCCTAATCGCATCTTAAAATTGTTAGTAGATCAAGTGTATTGAGCAGCGCCTGCCAAAAAACTGGATTTCTGCAAAAAATTAGAGGTTTGACTGGCGATAAATCTAGGAAGCAACAGGTTTTTAGCCAGCCGATAACTGCTGTCAATTTTACAGCTCTGTTGTCAGCCAGCCAAAACTTAACATTCGAGGTTAACTTTTGGCTGGCGAGAAATCTCAAACCTGAAATTTCAAATCCCAAATAGCACAATTATGACATCCTGTCCAGGCGATCGATCCGCTTGAACAAACGCAGCATAGCAAACCCTGCACCAGCAGCTAGGACAGCCACCGCGACAGCCGGCCAGACTTGATTGCTAACAAACAAAATGGTTGCCGACAAAGTAAAAGCACTCATCATCAAAGTATAATTCGTGCCCATTTGAACGCTGCTCATGCGGCGGAGCAAGCGCTCTGCTTCGGCTGAACGGACGCGAATCCGTAAATCTCCCTGTTCGAGCTTGTCAATAGTCTCCTCAATCCGGCGCGGCAAACCCAAAGCAGTCGAACTCACCTGAGCCGCCTGACGGCCGATTTCGTTAAAAATACTGCTACTTGCATCAGAGCCATTTCCATTAGTCATAAGCTGCATGGCAAAAGGTTGTGCCACCTCCATAAAGTTAAAATCGGGATCTAAACCCCGGCCCACGCCTTCAATCGTCGAAAAAGCTCGCATTACAAAAGTAAAGGTAGCTGGGAAGCGAAAAGGTTGACCGTAGGCAATATCGTAGAGGTCGTCGGTAATCGCGCTCACCGACTGATTTTCAAAAGGCTTGTCCATGAAGTTATCCAGCATAAACTGGATGCTGCGGCGCACCGGACTCATATCGCCTGTAGGAACCAAAGCTCCCAAATTGATTAGAGAATCCATAATGCGCTGTCCGTCCTTGGAAGCAATGCCGTAGAGCGTCTCCATCAGTCCTTCGCGGACGTTTGACTGGATTTGCCCCATCATGCCAAAATCGTAGAAAATCAAAGATCCGTCAGCACTAACAGCGATATTGCCGGGGTGTGGGTCAGCGTGGAAAAAGCCATCGTTGAGCAACTGCCGTAAATAAGCTTCAGCTCCCCTTTGGGCGATCGACTTACGATCGATACCAGCCGCTTCCAAAGCTTGATAGTGGCTGATTTTAATCCCCGGTAGGTATTCCAAAGTCAGGACTCGTGGAGCCGCGTACCGCCAATAAACCCTCGGCACCTGTACCCAGTCGCAGTTGCTAAAATTGCGGCGAAAAGTATCAGCATTGCGACCTTCATGGAGATAGTCAATTTCCAGCCACAGAATGCGACAGCATTCCTCATAAATCCCCATCCAATCTCGGCCGCGACCCCACTTCGGATCGTTTTGAAAGTAGCGAGCAATTCCCTTGAGAATTTGCAAATCGATCTCAAACAGCTTCCGCAGCCCCGGGCGCTGCACTTTCACCACGACTTCCGGGCCGGAGTGTAGTTGAGCTTTGTGTACCTGACCCAAACTGGCAGCAGCCAGAGGAATCGGGTCAAAGCTGCGGTAGAGTTCCTGAACAGTCTTGCCCAAATCTTGCTCAACAATTACCTCTAACTGCTCGTAACTGAAAGCAGGCACTTTATCTTGCAGCTTAGAAAGTTCTTCAACAAACTCTGCCGGAAACAAGTCGGCGCGGGTGGAAAATAATTGTCCAACTTTAATGAAAGTCGGGCCCAAATCCAATAGTGTTTCTCGAACCCAGATAGCTTGAAAGCGGCGTCTGGCAACTTTCTTGTCTTCAGTCACGCCTCCCCAGTAGCTCCAGTTTTTGCTGTCGAACCACAGCGAAGCGAGCCAGAGCAGGACAAATGCCCAAATGTCGAAGAAGCGCCGTTGCCGGGAGTATTTTTCGCGATTCCAGCGATAAGCTTTGGTTTTGTGGGATTTACCAGTAGTTTTTAGCTCATCGGCGTCACCAGTCCTCTTGGGGGAGCGCTGGCGATTAACAGAGTCATCAAGGAGAGCAGACACTTCGGTTCCCAAATTGCTTATTTTATGTTGTTGCTTTGATTGCAGGAAGGAGCGCAGGAGCGCATCATCGCTTTGCGCCCGCAAAAGTAAATAGTTTTTGTGGCAGCCCGAATTAGGGCAAACTGCTGCGGTAGCGCTGCAATTCCGATCGCACCAATGCCACTTCGGCGCGTAGCTCGTCAATAGTTGCTTGCAAGTCGGTGGGATGGATGTCTTGAATGGTGGTTGCAGTGCCAGTTCTGGTCTGCATCGCCCCATCGGCTGCTCGATTTGCCCGTTCCACAACTCGATCGGTGAATTGGCGCAGGCGTTCTCTTTGTTCGGCATCAAATTTGCCTAGTTCGGAGAAAGCGTTGGTTGCTGCGCCTTCTAATTGCTCGTACAGTGCCTCGGCAAGTGCTCTGCCTACAAAAAAAGCATGAACTGGGGGTTTACTCATAAAAAAATCTCTGTGCGCTTCCGCAACGAATTATAACTTGCTTATCACCGATGGTGCTTGCTTCCAAAGAAAGGAAGTTTGCCGAAGTTGATGCGCGGCCCGGAGCTTGCACAAAAACAAACCACTTTTTTCAGGAGGCGCGATCGCACGATCCCGATCGCATCCTCGGCCCCACCTCGACCACCTGACATGATGCTCAGAGCCAGTGTTGCTGCTAACTTTTTTTCTCAACCTTGATAGGTTTCGCCAAAATAATGAGCGACATCACATAAGTTGTGTTGTGCCTTAAGCTTAACATAAATCAAATCAAAATATCAAGTATTTATATAAATTTTTCCGACGGGCATTTGGATTGTAGAGGGAATAGAAAATATTTGATAAACTCAGCCCGGGACTATGGGGATTTTTTCTGTCAATTGCCGATTTTACGAGATAGTCGGTAGCAAGGAAGGGCGTTATTTTATCAACAATCAATGGATATTTACTGATTCATAAAACCAAGTGTTTCTCAGCACTTTGAGCAACGAAAATAATCCTAATTTGTCGCAGGTTCAGGAAAAGGCACAGTTGGTTCGGCAACAGGAGGCGGCGAGTAAGGGGCGATCGAACTATCTGAATTGCTGCCACTGCGGCTCGGTATTGGCGGCCCTGCCGATCGCACGGTGGGCGACGCTGCTGGCGGCGCAGATTCCGACGGTGGCAAGGTTTCAGCACTTTTGGCAGCAGGCTGAACCGGTGTCGGAGGCGAGTAGCCCGGCGGTGGCGGTGCCGGTGGCAGGGGCGCAACTTCTGGTACGGGTGCGGATGCTGGTTGGGGTGCGGGTTCGATTCGGGCTTTAGGCTGTGGCATGGGGGGCTCAGAAGGCTGCGCTTCGGACTCGGGCGTCGGGGATGGTGAAGGTGACGCTTCGGGTTCTGAGGCGCGAGTTTCCGGGCTTGGGAGCGCAGAAGGTTGGGCGTTAGCTGCTGAGGGATCGATCGGTTCGGGAATTTGGCTGTTGTCTAACGTGGGTTTGGAGTCCTTGTTGAGGTTGTCGTCGATCGGGGGGCTACTTTCGACAGACGGCTGCCCGAACATCGGCCCAGACAAGTCCCGGGATTTGAGCAAATCTTCCAGAGATGGGAAAGATGGAGTTGTCGATCGGTTGCTGCTGAGACTCGTGCTGTTGTAGCGCCAGGCTAGGTCAAAACCCATCCAGCCTGCAATTGCAGCCGTTACGACAAACGCCAGCAAAGTCAACTGTGGCGGTGGAGGTGCGGGCAATCGCAGACTTTGCTTGCCTTTTCTCTCTGCTGGTGTTCGCTCTGTTTCTTGCAGCATGGTAAGCCAATGTTCTACTGTCTGGGGGCGGTTTTGGGGGTCGGTTTCGAGTCCCTGAAGAATCGCTTGCTCGATTCCCGGGCTGAGGTTGGACTGAAATTGCCGCAACTCCGCGAGGGGAATTCGATCGCGCAGGGGTGCTGCTACAGGTGGCTCGCCGGAGAGCAAGTAGTAGAGGGTAGCTGCGATCGAGTAGATGTCTGTAGCAGGTGTACATTTACCGTCAGATAGGTATTGCTCGATCGGCGCGTACCCTGGCGACAGCAAGTTAGTATGAGTTTGTTTGGTGCCGATGGTAAAGTCGCGAGCAATGCCGAAGTCCATTAACATTACCAGGTGAGAATCGGCTCGCCGGATTATATTTTCGGGATTGATGTCTCCGTGTAGCAATCCGCTGTGGTGAACTGTGCTTAAGGCTGAGGCTATTTGCCGAATGTAGTGCAGGGCCTGGGCTTCTGACAGCGGCTTACCAGTTTCGACTATTTGGGCGAGGGTTTTGCCGGGAATGTAGTCCATCGCTACAAAAGACTGTCCGGCTTCTTCAAAAAAGTCGATCGCCCTGACGATGTTGGAATGCTGGCACTGGCACTGGCGTTGAGCTTCGGCAATAAACTGTTGCTGAAACTGAGCAGATGCTGGGTGTTGGCGCAGACTTTCGTTGAGGGTTTTGAGTACGACTGTTTTATTTAGATGGGTATGGATAGCTCGGTAAGTAATGCCGAACCTTCCTATGCCTAAAGTCGCGTTGATTGTATATTTGCCCTGTTGCAGGACTGTTGCTGTCGCTAAGTTCATCTTTAGTTGATGCCGGTTCCCAAACTATGCTACCGCCTTTGGGTTATTTCCCAGAGTGTAGGATGCACCGGGACGATCGCTCCGAACCCACGGCTTTACTGAGAGCTCTCATATTTTGGCATCTGGCGATCGTTGGATTAAAGTATTCCACTATTTGTCTCTGTAGCATTCGTCTTAAAACTTAACATAATAATTTTCCAATAAAAATCCCGCTCTTGTGGAACGGGAAAGCCATCAGGGTGCATCTATTGATCTAACTATATGTCATGGGGGGTGTAACCCCTTTTGTCTTTAATAAATCTTTACAATTAGTGGCCTTTTGTAAAGATTTAAGTTTTTACTTGACTTATGAGCCATTTTATAAGTGACTTTACCAGAATGATATAGAGGAAACGGCAGTGCCGTTTCCCTACCGCGATTAATTGTAGGGAAACGGCAGTGCCGTTTCTTGGCTGTGGGTAATATTAATTCCGAGAGGTCTTACCGTGCTTCGGCAAATGGTGAAGTAAGTACCATAACATGGCTACATTTGCGACAAATACGACTAACTTAAGTACAGTTACACCTTGAAATAACTCATATATTTCTGGCGGTATACTAATTCCTACGAGCACTAAAACTAAGATTGTTGCCCAGCCTTTTTCGTACCACAAACCAACGGCTTCAACAGCAGTTAAAGCCGCATAGAGTCCGGCAGCTAGTCCGCTAAATAGTAAAGTTTTGGGCTTAATACTTAGAACTTTATCTAATAAAAATTCAACAATTTTTATCTTGCTTTCTAATAAATAAGATTCGGAAAAATCTTCTAAGGCTTGATGATTTTTTAAGGCAAGTAGCAAAGCTATTGAAGTTATTGTCAAGAGGGCAGCCACAAAACTTTTGTAAAGGACAATTGCAATTAAACCAGGAGGGCGCTGTATTTTCACGTTAATGCTCGAAATATCAATAATGTACGATCAGCTTGTTAGCCTGTTTGGGATCGATCTCAATTCCGGTAACACTCCTTATGATATGGAGGAGACGGCAGTGCCGTTTCCCTAATGTGATTAATTGTAGGGAGACGGCAGTGCCGTGTCGAAAGCTGTGAGTAATATTAATTCAGATGCTACCGGATTTGATATGACACACCATACTAAGCTAGAGGATAACGTTGTGCTAAGAAAGAGTTCGCATCAGTGCGATCGCCCAAATCACCATCCAAAGTCGCCGCCAACAAATCATCCAACATCCGTTTAAACCCAGGCCCCGGCTTGTAACCCAAAGCCTTCAAATCGTTGCCGTTTAAAGGCGGCTCAACATTTGCCCACTTGGTGAGATATTCCCAAATCTGGCGGCGGACACTTCGCGGACTTTGTAGGGCGATCGCAATCAACACTGGTAATTCATAATTCCTCAATAGCAACACCAATTGACTTGGTAACTCACACTTCGGCAAATGCTCTGCGAGTTGCTTCTTTCCGGCTTCCAAATGTTGCAGCCGCTTAATGCTATCTGCTGGTAACTGAAGATTTGCAGCCACCTTGTCCCGATATCCCGGTGCTAAATAAGCGATCAAAACTTCCAGTCGCATCTGCCAATCGGGAATATTAATAATTGGGAATTGATCGTTAGGAATTGGGAATTGGGAATTGGGAATTGGGAATTGGGAATTGGGAATAATTGCTTTTTCTTCCTTCTTCCTGAATTTCCCCCCTTGGGGGGGGTAGGGGGGGGTTGACTTCTTCCTTTGTTGCAAACATCGATCAAGCAAACGCAATTGCCGCCACAATTCGCGATCCAACTCCAAAGTCGGATGAATGCAGCGCAAAGCCTGCAAATCTCCGAGCATTTGCAAAGCAACTTTCCAGTAAGGAGCTTGCAAAATGTACTTCAATTCGCTTTTGAGGCGAGTTTCCAAAGCCGGAACTCGGCCGTTTTCCCCCTGAATGCGGTAATAAATCCCACTTTCGACAGCATGGCGGATATATCCTTCCGTCTGCGGCTCGATCGCAAATCCGAGTCGCACCGCAAACCGTACAGCCCGATAAATTCGCGTCGGATCTTCGATAAAACTGTTAGCGTGCAAAACTCGAATTTGCTGCGCTTCCAAATCTTGCAAGCCCCCAAAAAAATCTAACAATTCGCCGCTGCGAGGAACACCCAACCGCACAGCCAGCGCATTAATTGTAAAATCCCTGCGGTACAAATCTTGGCGAATCGAGCTCGCTTCAACTTCAGGATTTGCGGCCGGATAAGCATAAAATTCAGTACGAGCAGTGGCAATATCCACCCACAACGAGCCGAAAGCAGAGTCTTTGTTCCACAAAAGTGCGGCGGTTTGAAATTGACCGTGAATGTCTAAACGCGAGTTGGGGTATAATTTCTGGAGCGCTGAAGCTAATTCTACACCAGCGCCGGAATCGTCGGAACCGCAGTTTCCATCCACTACCAAATCTATATCAGTTAGCGCCAGTTTATCATCCGTTGCTAACAGTAAATCGCGAACAGCTCCACCGACAAGATAAAGTTGCCAGCCTCGCTCTCGTGCAATATTGGCTGCGATCGACAATAATTGCCATAATTCGGCACTAATGCCCGATCGCAACAACTGCTCAACCGACTCAGGCTGATGACGATGGGACAATTGGGCACTACTTCCCCTGTCTCGCCCTTTTTGCTGGTGCAATTCCCGCAATACGTCAGTGCGAGTCACAATTCCCACCAGTTGGCCGTTTTCCAATACCGGCAAACGCCCAATATCGTAGGTCACCATTAAAGCTTCAATTTCTGGGAGCAAGGTATCTGGGGCGATCGTTTTGAGCTGCGGAGTCATGTAACCCTTGACAGGAGCGTGACTGAAGCCGTGGTGCAGGGCGATGTCAATGTCGCGACGCGAGATAATTCCCGCGAGCCGATCGCCCGTATCGACCACCGAAAGCCCCGAATGTCCGTAACGGAGGAGGATACGGTGAGCCTCTCCCACGGAGGTTTCCGGGCGAATACTCCGCACTGGAGACGACATTAACTCGCGGGCTGTGGGAGGGTGAGGGATTTGAGCTTTGAGCGCGTCAGCTAATTGATTTAAAGTCAATTCTGGATCGACATCGCGGGTGGCTAGGGAGGCGGCGCTGGCGTGGCCTCCGCCGCCGAGGGGTTTGAACAATTCGCTGAGGTTTGTGTTGTCGATGCGCGATCGACCGATAATCGTTAAGCGGTTGGAAACTGGCGATTGGGCAATGTTGCGGTTGTTGTCATTTTCGCTAAACTTATAAACATTGCCTAAAAGTAGAGCATCGGTTTCAGTCAAATCGAGCAAGCGAGAAGCTAGCGCCGAAAGTCCGGGCACGAAGGCTTCAGTAGATAGCAGCACCCAAGCTACCTTATAACCGTGCAAAGTTTCCGATCGCAGATTATTGAGCGCTTCCTTCAGCAAATCCTGCAATTGAGGAGACAAACCAGGTTCTACATACTCAGCGATTACGCGCAAACTCGCTCCCTGTTCCATCAACCACGCTAAAGCCCTTGCATCTCGCGCGGTTGCGCCGTCAAAGGTGAGGGAACCTGTATCGACGTGGATACCGAGGGCCATGACTGTGGCTTCCGAAGGCTGAAGGCGAAATTCTCGATCGCTATGCGCTTGTAGCTTTTCGACAATTAATGTAGTGGTAGCCCCGACTGCTTCGATTTGGGTGACAGTCGCGGGGATGTCCAAATCAGCCTGTAGGTGGTGGTCAAAAACAGCTATTTCGCTCAGGTGTGGCAAATCCAGCCACTCGGCGGCTTTTCCCAAACGATCGCGCTGTGAGGCATCAACTATACTAATCGATCGAATTTGTTGCGGATTGACCGATCGGCGTTCAATCAGCGGGTATTCGTCACGATGTAGCGCCAAAAAATCCCGCACCGTCGGGTGACACCCGCCTGTGAGCACAATCCTGCTACCGGGGCGCAGCACGCAAAGTCCCACGGCTGCTCCCAAGCTGTCAAAATCTGCTGTTGTGTGGCACAAAACTAAGTCCATAGCCGAAAATCCCGCATCTCATAACTCACACAGTAGCAATTTCTGGCGCTCAGAGGCCGGAGCGGTCGACACGACCCAAAACATCCGGGAAGAAACCGCAAACAGATGCTGCTGAAAGGATACAGCAAGGAATAAAGCAAAAGCTTTTAAGACTTGTTGAAGATTTTGCTTGACTGTCGTGTCAACGCCCGACAAAATCTAGAAAAGAAACACCTAGAGTATTCTCTAGGCGTTGATTCGTTAATTCATTAATTCCCTAACTTATCATGAGAAGTCCATTGTCTCAAGATCGCATTCTAGCGGTCATCGTTCTGATGCTCGTTCTCGGATCTCTACTGTTGGCTGTCATTGACCCCAGCACCCGTCCCATGTTCGGCGATCTAACCAAGGTTGCTGTCGGGGCTTACATTGGGTTGCACATCCCAGCTCCAGCTCAGCCAAAACGTCGGCTGAAAATGAGGTAGCTTAGAAACCGATCGCTGCATTCCATGTGTCGCGATCGGGCTGTAACCATTGGTTTTAGCTTAGCCCGAAAGACCGCCAGGGACTTCAGTCCCTGTCGGACTGATGCTTTGACCTGGTTGTTGACACGGCTGTAGGCTTTAACTTAACCTTTCCAGTTTTCTGTGCAGCAGCGAACAATGATAAAATTGATAAAAATCTTAAGAGCCGCTGACGCCTGTTCGCGCAACGCCCGAATTTGCCCGGGTTCTTTCGTATCAATGAACCGACAATCTCCCGATCGACCATCGGAATACTGTCAGTCGATTTTAGATTTACTCCACAGACGAATCTGGGAGCTTTAACCTTGGTCTGAAAATTTTAGCCGATCGCGACTTAAGTCGGGAACTTCTATCCATTTATCTGGCCGACCAAAAACCAGAATCTGGAATGTTTCTCCAAGTTCTGTCAAACTATTTCTCAACAATTCACGGTTATATCGAAAGGAGAAAAAATGTTATCAATTGCGTTTCAAGTCGTTTTACTAGGTCTGGTACTGCTATCTTTTGTAATGGTAGTTGGCGTGCCAGTTGCTTATGCCTCTCCCCAAAATTGGGATCAGTCTAAATCCTTAATTTTTGTGGGCTCTGGTCTCTGGTTCTTACTGGTTATTGCAGTGGGTATTTTGAACTTTTTGGTTGTTTAAACTCACTCAATACTATCGGACAAAGAAGGTAAAAGATAGAAGGAAGAAGGCATTCGCCAGCGATTAAAAGGCATTCGGTATTTGGCAGAAGCTAGTAATTTTCTGTTGCCGCGCGAGCCTGTATGTTTTTGCACTCTTTGATTCAGATGAAATGTTTCTGCTTTCTGACTTTTGCCTTCTCGCCAACAAAAATCTAAAATCTAAAACCTAAAATCTAAGCTACAACATTATGACTGTTTTCGAGGGAACTTTTACTCAAACTGAATCTTTGCGGTTTGCGATCGTCATCGGTCGTTTTAACGATATGGTAGTCAACAAACTTTTGGAAGGATGTCAAGATTGTTTGAAACGCCACGGAGTTGATATCAATCCTCATGGCAATCAAGTTGATTTTTATTGGGTTCCGGGATGTTTTGAGATTCCTTTAATTGCTCGTCAAGCTGCTTTTTCTCGCCGCTATGATGCGGTAATCTGTCTGGGTGCGGTGATTCGCGGCCAAACTCCTCATTTCGATTTTGTAGCTGGCGAAGTTTCTAAAGGAATTGCTGCGGCGGCTTTTCAAAGCGGAGTGCCGGTAATTTTTGGGGTGGTGACAACTGACACGATGCAGCAAGCTTTGGAAAGGGCCGGAATTAAGAGCAATTTGGGCTGGAATTATGCGATGAATGCTTTGGAAATGGGCACTTTGATGCGTCAAGTTAATGGTTTGGGTGGAAGTTCTTACGACCAATTGCCTGCTGCGTCTGCTGTTCAAGTGCTGTCGGGCGAAGCAAATCTGGCGATCGCCCCGGATGTATCGTCAGATCAAATATTGTAAATTCTACAAGGCATATTTTGCCAACAATGGTCACAATTCCAAATTCCAATTTTGACAAGTGGCAGCATTTGATTAACTTCCTGTTCTGGAACACACATACCTTCTCAAAGACTGATATCCTCCTAAACTTTTGAATAATGTGGAATAGCTAGATTATCCTCTATTCCCCAAGAGTTATTATGGAATTTTGTTGAATAAGGTTGAATAAATCTCAGAAATCCGTTATGTTAACTGATGTGTAAGTATTGAGGCGATCTCAAATTGCTCCTAGCAGGGCTTTTAGTCTAAATTCTGTAGGATCAGTATTTAACCTCTTCTTAATAAGCAGCTCTGAAAACAAGTTTTTAGGTTAATGGTTGAGAATCTATCGAATGACAATTTTGTCAATAGAATGCCTAGAAAGTTTTCCTGCAAAAGGATTCAGCGTTTTTGATAGTGCCTGAATACTTACAGTTACAGTTACTTATCAACAAGAAAGTGCAAAAATTTTATGGGTGCCATTCAAGCTACGTTTACATCTACCGATCGAGCTTTTCAGATTGAGGGGTACGAAAAAATTGATTTCAGCTTGCTCTACGTAGATGGTGCTTTCAAGCTGGAGAATCCTGAGATTGCGGATAGTTACCGCCAATTCGGTCGCTGTTTAATGGTTGTAGATGAAACAGTCTACGATCTCTATGGTGCACAGATGCAGCATTATTTCAAGTATCACGAGATAGATTTAACAGTCTTTCCAGTTAATATCAAGGAACCTGATAAGACGTTAAAAACTTTTGAAAGCATCATAGATGCCTTCGTTGATTTCGGACTCGTGCGGAAGGAGCCTGTTTTGGTAGTCGGTGGCGGATTGACGACAGACGTAGCTGGTTTTGCCTGCTCATCCTATCGCCGTCGGACTAACTACATTCGCGTACCGACAACCTTAATTGGGCTGATTGATGCGAGTGTAGCGATCAAAGTAGCTGTGAACCACGGTAAGCTGAAAAACCGCCTCGGTGCTTACCACGCTTCGCAGAAAGTAATTTTAGATTTCTCTTTCCTGAAAACTCTGCCGATCGACCAAATACGAAACGGCATGGCAGAGTTAATTAAGATCGCCGTAGTAGGCAACAAAGAAATCTTCGAGTTGTTAGAAAACTACGGCGAAGCATTGCTGCACAGCCATTTTGGTTATTTAGAGGGCACATCTGAACTGCGCGAAGTGGCACATCGGTTAACCTACAACGCGATTCAGTCGATGCTGGCCTTAGAAGTACCGAACCTACACGAGCTAGATTTGGATCGGGTGATAGCCTACGGTCACACTTGGAGCCCGACGCTGGAACTAACGCCGGAAATTCCGATGTTCCACGGCCACAGTGTCGCCATCGATATGGCTTTTTCGGCCACCATTGCCCAACTGCGGGGCTACATTTCGATCGCCGATCGCGATCGCATCTTAAGATTAATGAGCCGCCTCGGACTAGCGATAGACAGCCCTTATCTGACATCAGAACTGCTCTGGAAAGCCACAACATCGATCAGTCGTACCCGTGATGGTCTTCAACGTGCTGCGGCACCGAACCCCATTGGTGAATGTTTTTTCATGAATGATTTGACTCGATCTGAGTTGGATAAAGCCCTACTGGTTCATCGAGAAATCTGTCAGGGCTATCCGCGTTATGGGGATGGCGAGGATATGTATGTGGTATTGCAGAAAGTTGGAACTCGTTCCACAGCCGGGGTTTGACCATGAGACCCGTTACCCCTGTCGGGATTGTGGCCTCTTTACTCGAAAGTCTCGCCGAGCAAGTAGAAAAAATCGATAATCTCGATCAATCTTTCAAGGCCCAATTACAACAAGCCTACGAATTGGCAAATGGTCTCGATCCGTACCTGAATCTTTGTACCACGCCGGAATCTCCTGGCTTAGCCACGTTAGTGAAACGCACCCAATCAGAAGATTGGAGTAAGCGATTCTCTGACGGCGAGACAGTGCGGCAGTTGGAACAAGAGATGCTGTCAGGCCATGTGGAAGGACAATTTCTGAAATTTCTGGTGCATCTGACGAAGGCACAGCGCGTGCTGGAAATCGGGATGTTTACTGGTTACTCAGCACTAGCGATGGCCGAAGCCCTCCCCGCAGATGGGGAAGTGGTGGCCTGCGAAGTAGATGCTTACGTAGCCGAGTTTGCCCAGAAGTGTTTTCAAGAATCCCCCGCCGGCCACAAAATCTCAGTCAAGGTTGCACCGGCCCTAGAAACCATGAAACAATTGGCTGCTGCTGGGGAAGTCTTCGATTTGGTGTTTATCGATGCCGATAAAGCTGGATACACTGACTATCTCGATTTACTCCTAACGACTGGGCTGTTGGCTCCCAATGGCTTGATCTGCGCCGACAACACTCTGATGCAGGGACAGCCCTACTTGTCTGGTACTGCCACTGCTAACGGGGCTGCGATCGCCAAATTCAACCAGGCTCTAGTTGACGATCCGCGCGTAGAGCAAGTGTTACTGCCGCTGAGAGATGGATTGACTTTAATTAGGCGCGTTTAGTAGAACAAAACTTACGCGTCAAAACCAAACAAACCGGGTTTTTTGCCCTATTCGGTGGGCTGTAACGAAGTCCGACCGTCAAAAAACCCGGTTTTTAACCACCCGTGGGTAATATCAAATCCGCCCTTCATCGGCATGATTCATCTCTCTCTTCTGGAGACTCTGCGCCTGCGTAGCTTCAACAGCGGTTTAATCATTCAAAAACCACCGCTAATGAGAGTATTTACTTAGTCAAAAATTATGATCGAAACAGTTTCAAATGCAGCGATACTATCTGAACAGGAAACAAACGCGGCTTCTAAGCGCTTCCAGACAGCAGTCAAAACCATAGCAACCTTAATTTTGCTGCTATTGGTACTGCCCCTGAATATCGCTTTAACAGCGATCGCCCTACTGAGATCCATCATCATCAAACCGTTTCAGTCTCGAACGATCGCGGACTCTCCCCTAACGATTTTGGTCGGCGGCGGCAAGAGAACCAAAGCATTACAGCTAGCCAGATCGTTCCATAAGGCCGGTCATCGGGTAATTTTGGTAGAAACCCACAAATACTGGCTGACAGGTCATCAATACTCTTGGGCAGTTGATCGCTTTTACACAGTACCAAATCCCCAGACAGAGGAATACGCTCAAGCACTCTTAAAAATTGTCCAACAAGAGAAAGTTAATGTTTACGTTCCCGTCAGTAGTGCAGGCGGCAGTTACTACGATGCAAAAGCCAAAAGCGTACTTTCTCCTCACTGTACGGTAATGCAGCTAGATGTCGAAACTCTGCAACGTTTGGATGATAAATATGAGTTGGCAACAGCCGCCAAAGCGTTGGGGCTGCGAGTTCCGAAGTCCTACCGGATTACTAATCCCCAACAAGTAATCGATTTTGATTTTACTGATGCACAGCGTCCATATATTATCAAAAGTATTCCCTACGATTCTATTCGGAGGTTAGACCTGACGAAGTTACCCTGCGCAACTGAGGCGGAAACGGCCGCGTTTGTGAAATCTTTACCAATTTCCGAGAGTAAACCTTGGATTATGCAAGAGTATATTCCCGGGCAAGAATTCTGCACTCACAGTACAATTCGTGATGGTCATCTTCAGTTGCATTGTTGTTGCAAATCGTCGTCGTTTCAGTTGAATTACCAGCATATCGATCGCCCGGATATCGAAAATTGGATTCGTCAGTTTGCCAAGAGTCTCAATCTGACTGGACAAGTTTCCTTTGATTTCATTGAGGCGGCGGATGATGGAGAGATTTACGCGATCGAATGCAACCCGCGCACCCATACAGCCATCACGATGTTTTACAACCATCCCGATGTGGCAAAAGCTTATTTGGAACCAGACCCTTTACCGCAGACAGTTCAGCCTTTGGCATCTAGTCGCCCGACTTACTGGATTTACCAGGAAATTTGGCGATTGGTGACTCATTTGTGGTCGCCAAAGCTAGTTTATGAGCGGTTAAAAATTATCGCCCAAGGCAAAGATGCCATCTTCGAGTGGGACGATCCGCTGCCGTTTTTGATGGTGCATCATTGGCACATTCCCTTGTTGTTGTGGGGAGATTTACAGAAGTCGAATGAGTGGATTCGGATTGATTTTAATATTGGCGAACTTGTGGAAATAGGGGGAGAGTGAGTATGTCAGTATTACGGGTTTTGCATTTACTCGGCTCGGCAGTTAGCGATTTTTACTGTGATTTACCCTGGTTAATGAGCCGCCTGGAACTAGCAATTGATAGCCCTTATCTGACATCAGAACTGCTCTGGAAAGCGACAACATCGATCGGTCGTACCCGTGATGGTCTTCAACGTGCTGCGGCTCCCCGCCCCATTGGTGAATGCTTTTTCATGAATGATTTGACTCGATCTGAGTTGGATAAAGCCCTACTGGTTCATCGAGAAATCTGTCAGGGCTATCCGCGCCGCGGCGATGGGGAAGATATGTACCTGTGGTCAGACATATCTGAAAATCTTTCCACATCAGGGGTTTGACCATGAGACCCGTTACCCCAGTCGGGATTTTAGCCTCTTTACTCGAAAGTCTCGCCGAGCAAGTAGAAAAAATCGATGCGTTTAGTAGAACAAAACTTACGCGTCAAAACCAAAGAAACCGGGGTTTTTGCCCTATTCGGCGGGCTGTAACAAAGTCCGACCGTCAAAAAACCCGGTTTTTAACCACCCGTGGGTAATATCAAATCCGCCCTTCATCGGCATGATTCATCTCTCTCTTGAGACCGTAGCTTCAAGAGCGGTTTAATCATTCAAAAACCACCGCTAATTAGAGTGTCTACTTACTAGAAAAATATGCTCGAAACAGTTTTTGTGGCAGCGATGCCATCTGAACAGGAAACAAACAGGGGGAATAGGCGCTTCCAGACAGCAGTCAAAACCATAGCAACCTTAATTTTGCTGCTATTAGTAATGCCCCTGAATATCGCTTTAACTGCGATCGCCCTACTGAGATCCATCATCCTCAAACCGTTTCAGTCTCGAACGATCGCGGACTCTCCCCTAACGATTTTGATTAACGGCGGCAAGATGACCAAAGCATTACAGCTAGCCAGATCGTTCCATAAGGCCGGTCATCGGGTAATTTTGGTTGAAACCCACGAATACAGGCTGATTGGTAATCGATACTCTTGGGCAGTCGATCGGTTTTACACAGTACCAAATCTCCAGGCAGAGGAATACCCTCAAGCACTCTTAAAAATTGTCCAACAAGAGGGAGTTAATGTTTACGTTCCCGTCAGTAGTCCAGAGGGCAGTTACTACGATGCCAAAGCCAAAAAGGTACTTTCTCCCTACTGTACGGTAATGCACATAGATGTCGAAACTCTGCAACGTTTGGATGATAAGTATGAGTTGGCCACCGCCGCCGAAGCGTTGGGGCTGCGAGTTCCGAAGTCCTACCGCATTACTAATCCCCAACAAGTAATCGATTTTGATTTTAGTGACGCACAGCGTCCATATATTATCAAAAGTATTCCCTACGATTGTGTCCACAGGTTAGACCTGACGAAGTTACCCTGCGCAACTGAGGCGGAAACGGCCGCTTTTGTCAACTCATTACCAATTTTCGAGAGTAAACCTTGGATTATGCAAGAGTATATTCCAGGGCAAGAATTCTGCACTCACAGTACCCTCCGTAACGGTCATCTTCAGTTGCACTGTTGCTGCAAATCATCGGCGTTTCAGTTGAATTACCAGCATATCGATCGCCCGGATATCGAAAATTGGATTCGTCAGTTTGCCAAGAGTCTCAATCTGACTGGACAAGTTTCCTTTGATTTCATTGAGGCGGCGGATGATGGAGAGATTTACGCGATCGAATGCAACCCGCGCACCCATACAGCCATCACGATGTTTTACAACCATCCCGATGTGGCAAAAGCTTATTTGGAACCAGACCCTTTACCGCAGACAGTTCAGCCTTTGGCATCTAGTCGCCCGACTTACTGGATTTACCAGGAAATTTGGCGATTGGTGACTCATTTGTGGTCGCCAAAGCTAGTTTATGAGCGGTTAAAAATTATCGCCCAAGGCAAAGATGCCATCTTCGAGTGGGACGATCCGCTACCGTTTTTGATGGTGCATCATTGGCAAATTCCCTTGTTGTTATGGGGAAATTTGCGTCACCCGAAAGAGTGGATTAAAATTTATTTTCATAGTGGAATACTTCTGTAAATAGGGGGAGATTGAGTATGTTAGTATTACGGGTTTTGCATTTAGTCGGCTCGGCAGTTAGCGATTTCTACTGTTATATATCGCGGGTTTATGCAGAAGATTGTCTGAAAAATGCTGCTAATTCAGCACTTTATGAAAGTCATATTGCCTATGTTTCTACCGATGGCAAATGGTATTTTCCCACCTCTCTCGATCCGAGTGCGATCGCGGCGGCTAATCCCATGTCTCTAGCGGGCGCAGTACAGGTGCTGGCAGATCTCCAGATAGACGTGATGGTGCCCCAGATGTATTGTCTCCCCGGCATGACTCAATACCGAGCCTTGTTCGAGCTGCTGAATATTCCTTACCTGGGTAATACCTCTGAGGTGATGGCCCTGACTGCTGACAAGGCGAAGACTAAGGCAGTAGTAGCGGCCGCTGGGGTAAATGTGCCACAGGGAGAAGTTCTCCACGCGGGCGATCGCCCTTCTATTGATTTCCCGGTGGTAGTCAAGCCAGTGAATGCCGATAATTCTCTGGGAGTTGCGTTAGTTAAAAATGCTGCTGACTATGATGCGGCTTTGCAGACAGCATTGACTCATTCAGAGGAAGTGCTAGTAGAAAAATTCATTGAAGTGGGTAGAGAAGTTCGCTGTGGGATTATTGTCGAAGCTGGCGAGCTAGTCTGCTTGCCGCTGGAAGAGTATGCTCTCGATCGTGATACGAAGCCGATTCGGAGTTATGATGAGAAGTTTAAACCAAAGGACGATGGCAACTTGAGCTTGACTTCTAAGCATAGTCCTAAGTCGTGGATAGTTGACACCAGCGATCCGATTACCGAGAGAGTTTGGGCTCAGGCCAGAAAATGCCACATCGCTTTGGGCTGTCGTCACTACAGTTTATTTGATTTTCGCATCGACCCCGATGGACAACCTTGGTTCTTAGAAGCGGGGCTGTACTGTTCTTTTACACCAAAAAGTGTGCTTGTAAATATGACCAAAGCATCAGGAGTTTCTCTGGATACTTTTTTTGACAGTATGTTGCAAAAGGCCTTATGTGAAATCCCAAATAACTAAGAAATTAGGACACGGCAGTGCCGTTTCTTGCGCAATATTATTTTGGGTAGGGACACGGCACTGCCGTGTCCTCTGTATCATTCTAAAATAGGAACAGGACTTGTGCCATCTTTGAGCTTTTCGCATACTAATCGCTAGACAGAGGAAACCGCAACATGATCCAAACCATATCGAAAACAATCACGTTTGATGAGTTCGTTGCTTGGTATCCAGAGAACTCTGTCCACAAGTACGAATTGCACAACGGAGTAATTGTCGAAATGCCTTTAGGAACTGGTGACCATTCGGCTGTAGCCGGGTTTATCTCTGGCGAACTGTTTTTAGAAATTCGACACCAACAACTGCCCTACCTCGTGCCGAAAGAGTACATAGTTAAGTTTATCGCCGACAAATCCGGCTATTCACCAGATGTAATAGTCCTGGACTTGCCAGCACTTGCAAGCGAACCACGCTGGAAAAAAGAATCCATCATCACGATGGGGTCGTCAGTGCGACTGGCTGTAGAGGTCGTCAGTACGAACTGGCAAGATGATTACCTGGTTAAAGTAGCTGATTATGAAAGATTGGGTATCCCAGAATATTGGGTTGTGGATTATGCTGCTTTGGGCGGCAGACGCTTCATTGGCAATCCGAAACAACCTACTATCTCGGTTTACCAGTTGGTTGATGGGGAATATCAAATCAGCCAGTTTCGGGGAGATGACACAGTTGAGTCGCTGGCATTCCCAGAGTTGAGGTTGACTGCCGAGCAGATTTTTCGGGCTGGCTTGCCGAACTAGCAAGTAAAAATTATGCAAAGGGCGATCGAAGATTGGATGATATTACGATAGTTGGCTACTATTTAATCAACTGAAAACAACTTAAATTGGTATTTTTATAGGGGTAAAATAGTTGTGATGACAAATTGTGATAATATAAAAAAGTGCGATCAATATCTATAAAAATTCATACCGTGCCGTAATGACTGCGCCGCCGAATCCGCCACCGCCGCCAACTCCGCCACCATCCCAATCGACTCCAACTCCCATACAGCAATCTCCAGGAAACACGCAATCTACTACACTTCCAACTGTTGTAGAGCCTCCTCCTCCAGTAACTACGAAATTGGGTACATTTACACGAAAAATCGTGATGAATGTTTTAGAGTTTGTCGATCAGGTGTTGTATGCGTTAATGGGCCCGCTTGGGAGGACGGTTTTTGGGTCAATTCAGGATGCGATCGCGATCGGTATTATATTAAAGCTTCCCGGTTTAATCGGTGAAATTATTATCGGTAAAGATTTTTCAGGTTTCGATATTTGTCTGCAAGAAAGCCCTTGGGGTGTATCTCGTTATGCTTGTTTCATTATTGTAGCTTCTAATTTTTTGTTGTGGATAGTTCTCGCAGGTCGAATTATTGGTCGGTTTTGGGCAGATTTAAAAGATTTGAAAAATAATCCCTAGGAGATATTTGATATGACTTTAGTCAACCGCAAACAAATTAGTCTTTATGAAGAAGCTGAAGCTGGATTAAATTCTTTAGTCAAGCAAACGGCTCAAGTTGGCGCGGGTTTGTTGGGGATACTGTTGCTGACAGGAGGAAGTCCGCCAGCTTTGACAGTAGGGTTAAGTGTAGTTGGGGGAATTGCGTTTGTTGCTTGGAGCGAAGAAAAGCGACTAACTAAATTTTATGCGAGGCGACATCTTATATCATTCATTGGGGTTAACGAAGTCAAAGCCAACAAAAAAGATTCTACTATTGCAGAATTTTTTGGAAATGGTATTGAACATAATCTTGACCTTAAAGTTATAGTCGCATCGGCAAAGGCAAAATCGCAAATTCCTAACTCAGGAGAGTCTCAATCGGTAGAGTTAATCCAAAATACCATTAAACAAATTCTTGAATCAGATACAGATAATTTATCTGAATTGGTGAAACAGGCTGGTTTAAATCCAGATGAAGATTTAGCAGGAGCTGATTTAAGTGGTGTTAAAGGAGTTGGCTGCAAATTGAGCAGATTCAATCTCAGCGGCGCTGACTTAGATAATGCCGATCTGAGTCGTGCCGATCTGAGTTTTGCTAACTTAAGCAATGCTAAACTAACAAACGTAAAACTTTGTCGCGCTGACTTAAGTGGTGCTGACTTGAGAAATGCTTTGCTGATGGATGCTGACTTGAGTTTTGCTGACTTAAGCGATGCCGACTTGAGAGGTGCTGATTTGAGTAATGCCGATTTGAGTGGTGCTGATTTGAGTGGTGCAGACTTGAGAAATGCCAACCTGAGAGATGCCAACTTGAGAAATGCCAACCTGAGATTTACCGACTTGAGCAATGCCTACTTGAGCAATGCCGACTTGAGCAATGCCGATTTAAGTGGTACCAAGTTGAGAAATGCCGATTTGAGTGCTAAAGCTTTTTTGGTGAGCGTAACTTGGTCTTGCGCGGACGCGCTAGAGCAAATTAAACGCTCGGAAAATCAACAGCAACCAGCACCAGAAGCAGCACCAGAATCACAGACAGAACAAGTCGATCGCAATTCCGAAACTAATCAATAAAACAAAGGGACACGGCACTGCTGTCTCCTCATCATTCCGGTGTAACCGGATTTGATATGAATTCCCGATCGCATCCACCCATCCACCGACACCTTGCAATTGGTCAAATTGTGTGATATCATAAAGCGTTCTCAAAAATATCGCAACAGCAACTAATTACTGCATGGCAACGAAGCCAACGATCGCATTTACTCACCTCGGCTGCGAAAAAAATCGCATCGACACCGAACACATGATTGGCTTGCTGGCTCAAGCAGGCTATGAAGTCGATTCTAATGAAGAATTAGCGGATTACGTCGTCGTCAATACTTGCAGTTTTATCCAAGCTGCGCGAGAAGAATCAGTCCGCACCCTGGTAGAATTAGCCGAAGCTAATAAAAAAGTAGTCATCACCGGCTGCATGGCACAGCATTTTCAGCAGCAATTGCTGGATGAATTGCCGGAAGCCGTCGCAATTGTCGGCACTGGCGATTATCATAAAATCGTCGATGTGATGCAAAGGGTGGAAAAGGGCGATCGAGTTTCTCTCGTTTCTGCCGAACCTACTTACATCGCTGATGAAACTACTCCTCGCTATCGCACAACATCGGAAGGTGTCGCTTATCTGCGGATAGCTGAAGGCTGCGACTACCGCTGTGCATTTTGTATTATCCCGCATTTGCGCGGAAATCAACGATCGCGGACGATCGAATCTATTGTCGCCGAAGCTAAGCAATTAGCGTCGGAAGGGGTAAAGGAAATTATCCTAATTTCTCAAATTACCACCAACTACGGCAAAGATATTTATGGCGAACCCAGACTAGCCGAACTGCTTCGGGCTTTGGGTGAGGTAGATGTGCCTTGGATTCGGATGCACTACGCCTATCCTACAGGTTTGACTCCCCAAGTTGTCGCAGCCATCCGCGAAACTCACAACGTTTTGCCTTATTTGGATTTACCCCTGCAACATTCCCATCCCGAAGTTCTGCGGGCGATGAACCGGCCTTTTCAAGCTGGGATCAATGATGCCATAGTCGATCGGCTCAAAGCAGCAATTCCGGGCGCGGTGATGCGGACAACTTTTATAGTCGGCTTCCCCGGCGAAACCGAAGAACACGCTGCACATTTGCTGGAATTTGTCAAGCGCCACGAATTCGATCACGTCGGAGTATTCACATTTTCCGCCGAAGAAGGCACTCCTGCTTTCAGCTTGCCAAATCAACTGCCAGCAGAAACAATGGAAGTTTGGCGCAATTCGGTAATGGCGGCACAACAACCTATATCATTGAAAAAGAATCAAGAGTCTGTCGGTCAGGTAGTTGATGTCCTGATAGAACAAGAACAACCAGAGACAGGCGAGTTGATTGGTAGATCCGCTCGGTTTTCCCCAGAAGTAGATGGACTCGTCTATGTGACAGGAGAAGCGCGGCTGGGTTCGATCGTATCTGTGAAAATTACTGGTGCAGATGTCTACGACCTCTACGGTCAAATATAAGTCTTGCTACAACTGTCGCGATCGGCGGTGCGGCGAACCAAAACCGGACACCAGCCAAAAATGATTAGCGGATTGTGCAGCAAAAGTAAAAGTGAGTACAAAATTGTGCAAGGATATGTAGCAAAGGGGTTATAAACCTTTAGTAGCCTCTGGCGACAATCGACGCTCCCCCGAGGGGTGCGGTAATCTCTACAGAACGATCGGAAAATTTTAACGAATTTAATGTTTTGTTTCTGAATGTAAAGAGTTATGATGATAACAAGCCAGAAATAAGCGGGGATAATTTTGAGATTGCTTCGCCGTCCGCCCTACACCACAACGGTATACCGAAAGAGTGTTGAGATGGATAGGCGGTAACGGTCGCCGCATTCCCTGTTGAATCCCGCAGGCGACGGATTGCGGGATAGCGCCTGAACTAACAAACGTGTCACTACTATGTAGTGAAGTGGGGCTGGTCATAATCCTCACTATAAAATGCCCTAGAGGGAAAACTGGCGAGTACCTCAAAGGAAGTTCAATATCCTGTTAAAGGCTGTTGGAAGCTTACAACACACCGCTGACGGTTTGTGTAGGTCATGTCACAAAATCAAAGACGGCTGTCGAATGGGTAAAATTAGTCACCATCGACGGAGCTGCCCTATACTCGATTGCTATTTAAGAAGGTGCGCGCAGGCGCAGCACCATACAGAACTCTTATGAGTTCCTGCCGCCGAGCAGAAATCCGCATCCGAGTTGGGCGACTTAGAAGGCTAAGACTCGTTATTAGGAGCATTAATGAATTTATTGTTTGAAGGCTTGGGTCTTTCGGAAGAACTCGTTCTCCATCTGGAAACACTAGGCTTTACAGAACCTACTCCCATCCAAGTACAAGCAATTCCGCACTTGCTAGCAGGTCGCGACGTTGTGGGTCAAGCCCAAACTGGAACGGGCAAAACGGCAGCATTCTCGTTGCCCATCTTGGAGCGGATTGATTTAGATCTAACTGCGGTGCAAGCACTGGTGCTGACACCGACTCGCGAATTGGCGATGCAAGTTACTGAAGCCATTCGCGATTTGAGCGGTATCAGTAGCGATGGGCCGGTAAAAGTCGGTCGCTCTCTCCAAGTTCTGACGGTGTATGGCGGTCAATCGATCGATCGCCAAATGCAGCGTTTGAAGCGCGGCGTTCATATCGTTGTCGGTACACCCGGACGCATATTAGATATGCTCAGCCGCGGCAGCCTGAAACTAGACAAGGTAAAATGGCTAGTTTTGGATGAAGCTGACGAAATGCTGAGCATGGGCTTTATTCAAGATGTGGAAAAAATCTTGGATGCTGCACCAAAAGACCGTCAAACGGCATTTTTCTCGGCGACGATGGAAGCTTCCATTCGCAAATTGGTTGTGAGACATTTGCGTAACCCAGTTAACGTCACCGTAGAACAGCCGAAAGCAACGCCGAAGCGGATCAGCCAAGGCGTTTACATGATTCCCCGTGGTTGGTCGAAGGCAAGAGCTTTGCAGCCAATTCTCGAAATGGAAGACCCGGAATCTGCACTAATTTTTGTGCGGACTCGGCAGTCGGCGGCGGAACTCACCAGCCAACTGCAAGCAGCAGGTCACAGTGTTGATGAATATCACGGTAATTTGAACCAAGCACAGCGGGAACGTTTGCTGCACAGGTTCCGCCAATGTCAAGTGCGCTGGGTAGTAGCGACTGATATTGCGGCACGGGGTTTGGACGTGGATCACTTGACTCACGTGATTAACTACGATTTGCCCGATAGCGTAGAAAGCTACGTTCACCGGATCGGACGTACTGGCCGTGCCGGTCGCGAAGGAACAGCAATTACACTGATTCAACCAGTCGATCGCCGGAAACTGCGCTTAATTGAACGCCACGTGCGATCGAGCTTGACAGTACGAAACATTCCGACACGGGCGCAAATTGAATCGCGCCAGTTGGAAAAGATGCAGGGTAAAGTTCGCGAAGCTTTGGCTGGCGAACGGATGGCATCTTTCTTACCTTTAGTGTCTCAGTTGTCTGAGGAGTATGACTCCCACGCGATCGCGGCTGCTGCTTTACAAATGGCCTTCGATCAAAGCCGTCCGGCTTGGATGGGTGCTGATTACGCTCAACAAGAAGATCCCCCAGTTGGTGGAGAAAACAGCGTCAAGCCTGTCTTGATCAAGAAGCGGGCTAAGAGTGTTACACCAAGTAATTCTGTAGCATCGACTTTTTCAGGAACACCAAGTGCTCCTGTTCCCCAAAACAGCTAATTTGTAGGGTGCGCTGAGGCGCACTTTACTTTGAATGTGTGTAGAGATGCGATATCGCGTCTCTACTTTTTTATTGATATCTCTCTTCTCTTCCTCTGTGTCCTCTGCGCTCTCTGCGGTTTAATTATTCCAAAACAACATAAGTCAATATGCAAGTTAGCGCGATCACTAACTTGCATATTGAATCATGGTTAACTCTATTTGTTTGAGGGTATCAATCTAGCGTGTTATAATAAATTATCGATAAATAAATAGTGTGAAAATCGAGGTTAAGTCTATGTCTTCTCAAAATAATACCAATCCTATAATAGATGTGATCCAAGCATTTTCTTGGGTGACGATATTTTTTTGTTGGGGGTGTATTAGATTGTTTATGTTGTGTTGTCTTTGGACACTTACAGCACTTCCGGATGTTATGAGGTACAGTAGCAGCAATTAGTAAACCAGTTTTTAA
>ENA-OBIO01000033-OBIO01000033.1-metagenomes-genome-assembly--contig:-NODE-33-length-84393-cov-30.9972_pt1 | contig 84393 bp, 69 predicted proteins | sample MGYA00153383_OBIO01 | MGnify analysis MGYA00153383 | reverse complement strand
TAAGCTATGCGTTATAAACATCTTTCTTAACATTTGAGAGCGATCGCGATCGAGGCTATCAAACCCTTATTCCTCGATCGCCAATTCTCAATAAATGCCAGCTATTTTCAATAAACAAGGTTGTTAAATTGTCAAGGCTTGTGTCGTGATTGCTCCCAAAAGCCTTGATTTACAAAGCTTTCAGGATTGTTAAGAAAGATCCTTATAAGGCATAGCTTCTTAAGGGGGATGCGAGGGGGATCGAGATACAGCGTATCCCAGGTTTATGGAGTTCTGTAGGGACACGGCAATGCCCTGTCCCTACGGGGATTTATCGATCCGGGATGTACTTCATCAACGTGGAATCTGCTGTATGTGCAACTTCACATTAAATTGGTATTAACAGTCAACAGTTAACTGTTAACTGTTGACTAATGACCAATGACTGAGGACTCATGACTACTGACTGATGAATCTAATTGTCGTCATCCGACTGTATAAATCCGGGGCGGTGCGAATGATTTTTCTGAGAAGTTCATCTGTCACCCAAAAGACGATGGGAAAGGAAAATTTTTTGCTAAATTCGCTGCATACTAGGTTGGTAGAAGTCAGCAATCGGTCGATCGACTCCACTGATTCCAAACCGAGGATCATTAAAGCTGGAGGCTGTGCGCCGTCTACTTCTGCCGCGATTGTCCTGTAGAGAGTTGTCGCCGATTTGGGTAACAACAGTTGCCACGGTTTCTGGGGACAGGTTGCTGCGAGTCGATCGACTATTTGTTGTCGCAAAGCCAGGGAGTTGCAATTGACTAAAAGGAAAGAAGAATAACCTTGGGAAAGGCGGAGGGCCCGAATTAAAGTTGAGAATGACCGCTCGTTATATTTAGCTGAGTCGTACTTATATCCATCGTTTGCCGCTGTATTTTCTGAGCTTTTATCCACAAACATAAATTGCAGAGCTTTATGTAGTAATTTGAGATATTTTCTAGATTAAATGCTGTTTTTCAAGAAAATCTGAATAGCGGAAAAAAATCTGGAAAATGTTCGACCGATCGTAGCACAGTTTTAAGTTAATATCAATAGTGCGATCGACTAATTTAGCTTCACCAGCTCTTGCGCCATCTGCCGCTGTAAAACCCGAGGCTTTGATGTAGTTAAACATACAAAACAATCAGCCACAATGCTCAGCCAGAGGCAAAGTAAACCAGAAAATTGCTCCAGCACCGGGACTGCTAATCACCCCAATTTCCCCGCCGTGAGCGCCAATAATTTGTCGGCAAAGATATAAACCCAAACCCAAACCAACGGAGTGTCGGGATTGATAACCCCTAACGTAAAGGTCAAAAAGATGTTCGCACTGTTCCGGTAATATTCCCGCGCCGTCATCTTCAACAGTACAGCAAATCATGCTTGGGGAATTGGGAATTGGGGATTGGGAATTGGGGATTGGGGATTTATCGATATCCTGTTTCAGTTTGCTGGGATTTATGAAGACTTTCTCGACATTAATTACTTTAGCAGAAACCGTTAAATTAAGTCCTGGAATATTGTGCTTTAAAGCATTAGCAATCAAATTAGAAAATACGCGCCACAACTGAGTATTGTCAGCATTCACGGCGGGCAAATTATCGGGAATCAAATTTTTGAAAGTAGCTTGAGCCTCATTCATTAAAGGTTCCAGATCAGTCGCTACCGCTTCAACTACCGCCTTCAAATCAACCCGATCGCAGTGCAGAACCAAACCGCGCACTTCCCCGGCGTGAACTTCCAACAGCGAATTAATCAACCGCAATTGCTGCTCGCTACCTTGAATCATCCGCTCCAAAACAGAGCGGGGAATTGCGATCGATTCCCCAGTTTTTGTCTGCCAATTTTTCAACACCATTAACATTCCTGCCACCGGGTTTCGCAAGTCGTGAGAAAGAGCGTGAATAAATAGTCGCAGCGATTCTTGTGCTTGTTTGCGCTGCGTGATATCCTCAATGGAACCCTCATAATAAAGCACAGCACCGCTGCTGTGCCGTACCGCCCGCGCTTTCTCAGAAATCCAGACAATACTGCCGTCACGGCGGTAAATTTGAGACTCAAAATCCGAGACTGTGCCGCTTTCCTCGATCGATCGCAAAAACTCATTTCTGCGAACCGGATCGACGTACAACTGCTGCTCAATATCAGTAAACTTGGCCGTCACTTCTTCTGGGGAATCGCAGCCATAAATTCTTGCTAAAGCAGGATTTGCAGTAATGTAGCGCCCGTCGGGAGTGCTTTGAAAAATTCCCTCGCCCGCATTCTCAAAAATGCTGCGGTACTTCGCCTCCGCCACCTCCAACTGCTGGTAAGCAGATTCTAACTCGCGCTTGGTATTAAACTCTGTTCGTTGCAGACATTCGTACCAATAAACCGACAAATCGCAGATCAAACAAAACCAAAATAAATACAAGTAAAACCCACTCAGTCTAAAAGCAGTATACCTAGCAAAACTCAAATTTAAAACCAAATTTATGCCGACATGGCAGAACAAAACGCCGAGTTGAGAAATCAGGTGGAGCCGCCACCGGACGGGCATCAGCGTAGCTTGGGTGAGAAATGCTAAACTCCAGGTTAGAATAGGTAAGTCCCCGACTTTTGCGACGGCTAATCCAAGTTGGACAAGGACTGTCAATGACCAGGAGAAACCCAGAAACAACCAACCCGGATAGCGCTTTCCGATCGCGGTTTTTTGCAGCACGAAACAAGTCAGCAAACCCAATTCTACAGCAGCGCTCGTGTACAAATAAATAATTTTAAATTCCCGGGGAGCGAATACTGCTTCGCCTAGGAGATAGACAATGATTGAAAATGCAAAAAAAATGGCAATTCCCACCGCAGGGCGCAGCCGATCTCGGAGGAAGCGATCGCGCCACACCTCGTAATCCGTTAACTCCTGAACTGATTTTTGATTGCCCAAATAGCTCATACTATTTTAGATTTTGGATTTTAGATTAAAGAATTGGGGAAGAGCGATCGTCCGAGTTTACCGCAGGTAGTGAAAACCAGAAAGTCGAGCCGCCTCCGGGAGTGCTTTCGACGCCGATCGAGCCACCGTGAGCTTTGATAATTTGCTTGGAAAGGTACAATCCCAAACTCAGCCCTGTTAATTGTCGGCTATTCGCGTCTTGAACGTAAAGTTCAAACAGAGATTCTTGCTGTTTGGCGCTGATTCCCACTCCATTGTCTGTTACAGTACAGCGAACCATTTTTACGGTAACTCTGGGCAAGTTGCTGCCGATATTGCCAATTTGACCCTGATAGCGGGGCAGTTGGCAACTACCATTGAGGTGAAATTTGGCGCGGATTTCCTGATTGTTATCAGTGGTGTCGAGCTGAGCCGGACGATCGCCCTCCTGAGAGGAGAGGTTAAAGGCACAGCGGGCGATCGAAGTATTTTGGGATGTTAAAACCTGTGAATTTTCTTCGGAAATTAGCGCTGATTCAACTTCAATTACCTCGGCTTTCAAAGTTATATTAACTCCCGGATGATTGTGTTTGATGGCGTTAGTTAGCAGATTTTCCAGCACCCGCTGCAAGTGTTTGCTGTCGGCATTGACTCTGGGCAAATCTGCTGGTATTTCAAACGTCAAAGTTGCTTGATTTTTTGCCAGCATTGGTTCTAAATCGGCAACAATTGCGGAATTTAAAGACGGCAAGTCCAGCGGTACTGTATTGAGGACAATACCTTTAACCTCGCTAGCATGAGCGTCGAGCAAAGCATTAACCATAGTCAACTGGTGTTCGCTACCCTGAACAATCCGCTGCAAGATCGATCGAGAAACCGCAATATCCTGTAGACAGTCAGAGGGCGCTTTGTTGAGCAAATTTTTCAGCAGTATTAACATTCCCATAACTGGAGTGCGGAGATTGTGAGAAACTGCGTGTAAAAATAGGTCTTTAAGGCGATTGCTCTCTTCTAGTTCGTGCATTTTTTGCTGTAGTTGGCGGGTGCGTTCCTCCACTTGAGATTCTAAGTTAGTATTAAGGGCTTTTACCTGCTGCAAAAGTTGGGCTTGCTGAAGAGCGATCGCCACTTGGGTAGCGAGTTTTTCTAACAAATCAATTTCAAATTCTTGCCACTGGCGGGGCCCAGAACACTGATTGACAGCCAAGATGCCGAATAACTTTTCCCCGAGGACGATCGGCACATTTAACGTCGCCCGAATTTGATAGTCGCTGTAGAATTTGGCAATTGCTTCCCTGACTTGCACGCTAGCAGTATCGAAGACTGTTCGGGCGCGGTTGGTGGCATAAAACGTTCTCAAGAATTCGATCTGGCTCTCGTCAGCAAGCACCCACCCCAGGAGAGAAGGGCATTGGGTAGCGACAGACTCAGCCACCACCTTACCGTACACTCTTGCAGCAAGATGTTCCCCGCCAGCTTCCACAATGCCGATGAAAGCGCGGTCTGCCTTGAAAAATTGCCGGACTTCGGCAACAGTAGTGTTGAGAATTTCTTCGAGGTCGAGGGAGTGGCGAATTCGCAGGGCGATTTCTGAGAGTAAGCGATCGCGATCGGAAGATGCTCGCAAAGCCGCTTCGGCACGGTATCGTTCGGTCACATCTTGAACTGTGGCGGTAATGACGTTTGAGTTAATTGCCGACTGTTCGCAGACGGTGCGTACTTCCCCATCTGCCAGCACGATCCGGTAATTAATGCAATATGGTTTGCGCTCAAACATAGCTTGACACTGCGATCGCGCCACCAATTCCCGGTCTTCTGGATGTACAGCCTGCAAAAAAACTTCTGGTGTTGGTTTGACAGTTCCCGGAGTCAAGCCCAAGAGCCGATAAAGCTCGTCCGACCACCGCAATTCGATATTGGGTGTAAGATGTTCTGCGGATTCTTCGCAGTTATCAGTCGGCTCGATCGCAGTGCAATTTAAATCCCAATTTCCCAAAAGAGCGATGCGCTGAGCGTTGGCGAGACTAGCTTCGCGATCGCGCAACATGGCCGCCGTGCGGCGCACTTCCACCAGGGCTTGCTGACGTTCTGCTACGGCGGCGGCTAACATCAGGGCGACAAGGGCGATCGTACCGGTAAAAGCTTGTAAAAATAAAACTGCCTGTTCGAGATTATCGCTTTTTGCCAAAAACGGGCCTTCTCCCTGCACTGTTCCCAAAATCGCGATGCAAGAGACGATCGAATAAGCAAAAATCGCTCCCGACGGCTGAAACCGCAAAGCTGCCCAAACTATCAAAGGAAAAGGCAGATACTCCAGGGGATACAAAGCGCTCGCCGCCTGTGTTTTTGAGCAAAAAACCAGCCAGCTAAAGCTCAACAAAAGAGTCAGCCAGAGCGCTATTTCCGAATAATTAAAAATCAAGAATCGAAGATTAGAGCGGTTTGCAGTTGCCGGAGATGTAGTTGAATAATTGGGAATGGGGAATGGGGAATTGGGAATGGGGAATTGGTATTTTGCCCAGTTAAAAAGTGTTATAAACTTTGAAATAATCCGGTGTCTCATCTCAGATGTTACACCATTGTCAAAAACAGGCAAGATGCCTGTTCCACAAGAAAATTCATCTCTTGTGGAACAGGCATCTTGCCTGTTCCTAAACAAGTAATTAAAAATGATGGAATATCCCAGTTTTCTTTTAAATTTAAAACTTGCAATAGCGTGATTCAAAGTCAGTAACACTGGCGTCACAATCAAAATTCCCATCCCGTCTCCCAGCCAAGTCGTCCACCAGTTGCGAGAGAAATTGCTCCACTGAGCCCAACCAAAAATGCACGTGCCCAAGTTGCCGAGGGTAGAACCGAGGAAAGTAGACCCGATGACAGCACCTACCACTAAACCCATCACATCTGGCAATCGATCGAGCTTCGTAGAAAATCCGCCCCGCCTCAGCGCCGATTCCCCAACTAAAGCTTGCACGGTGACGCTAAAGGCCGATGTAACTATGACGGCGGAGGGTATATCGGCAATAGAGTTTAACAGCACCGAACCGAGGGCAATTCCCGGCCACACCTGCCGCCCTTGCAGCAACATTGCAGCCAGGGCAATACCGGCGGGCGGCCACACGGGAGAGGCTTCGGCTTCCACCAGTCCCAGTATCGACACTGCGAGTTTTCCGGCGATCAAGTAGGCCAGGGCGAGGATGCCGGTGTGCAGAAGCGATCGAGTGTGGCGGTTGAGCAGTTTCATATTTAGGTGCGATCGAATCCTCCATTGCTAATTTTAAATTTAGGCGGTTTTGGGGCGATCGAACTTCCTGCTGTCGAATCACCTGAGTGGGGGAGTTTGGGAGTGGGAGTGGGAGAGTGGGGGAGTGGGAGGGAGGAAGAGCGTTTTTTGGCGTTGCTGATTTGGAGTATGATTTGCCTCCGAAATTTAGTAGGGGCAATTCATGAATTGCCCCTACTCTAAATTTCAGGGATTGCTATAGCGAGTGAATCATACCTAAATTCAGCAACGCTCCTTCTTCCTTCTTCCTTCTTCCTTCTTCCCTCAATTAAAATCCAAAACCTCGCTTACCATCCGGCTTAGTAGTCAGCCAATTTGTCTTCGCGGTTGCGAGTTGTTCCTCACTAACTGTAGCGTCAGTCAGATTCGCGCCGCACAAATTCGCGCCCCGCAAATTCGCCTTAGTCAAATAAGCACCCGTCAAGTCAGCACCTCGGAAATCTGCACCTTCAAAATTAGCAGTGCTGCAATAAGCTTCAGTCAAATTTGCTCCTCGCAAATTCGCCTTAATTAACCTCGCGTGGCCCAAATTCGCCCCGGACAAATCCGCTGCTTGCAAATTTGTCTTCACCAACCGAGCCTGATAAAAATTACTCCCCGCCAACTGCGATTTTTGCAGTTGCAAACCCGATAGTTCGCAGTCAGCAAAATCGCGTTTACCTTTAAAATATGCTGCTCGCAAACTGTTAACGTCCCACTTAGCCGCAGATTTCGTTAGCCTTGACCCTGCTAAATGGCCATTGGAAAATGCGGCAGTCCCGAAAGTTCTGCCGGACTCAGCCAGACTGCGGGCAACTCTGGGCTGCATCCCCGTGTTTTCGGACTGGGTGAATGAAGTTCTAGTGCGGCTGCTGTGCTTTGTCGATCGCAAATCTTGCTCGGTTTTGCTCTGGGGCGAGGGCCACGAAGTAGCCTCACCGTTAAATATCGTCGGTTCTTCAACTGTGCGGCTAGACCCGTTGAATTGAGTTGCCAAGCCGTCACAAAGGTCTGCGTCTTCAAATTCGCCATTGAGAGCTTTGACGACATCTGCTGCGGATTGAAAGCGGTGACTGACGATCGGCTTCAGCATCTTATCAAGAATCCGCACAAAATTTGGGCTCACCTGAACATGAGGCTGCCAAACAATTTCGCCGGTTACTGCATCGAAATCTAAATCCTTGGGCGACTTTCCTGTCAGCAAGTACAAGCAAGTCATACCCAAGGCGTAGATATCGCTGGCAAATATCGGTCGCAGCGCCATTTGTTCCGGGGGAGCAAAACTAAATGTACCGACTGAAAATTTCGTGTTGGCGGTTTGGTCGGTGGGGTCTAATAATATTGTTTGGCTGACTTGATCTTTTACAGCTCCGAAGTCAATTAAAACTAAGTGGTTGTCTTGAACTCGGCGAATAATATTTGCGGGTTTGATGTCCCGGTGAATTACTCCTTGGCTGTGGATATATTGCACTACTGGCAAAATTTCTAATAGAAAATTTTTAACGTCCGATTCATTGAAACGGCCTGATTGTTTGACCTCTTGTTTCAAAGTCGAGCCTTTAACATACTCTTGAACTAAGTAAAATTGCTGTTCGGTTTCAAAATAGTCTAGCAGCCTCGGTACTTGCGGATGGTCGCCGAGTTGGCCGAGGGTTTTCGCCTCTCGCTTAAATAATTCCCGCGCCATTTCTAAAACTCGTGGCGACGAACTACTGGGTCGCAGTTGCTTGACCACGCAACTCGGCTGACCGGGCAAAGAGATATCTTTTGCCAAAAATGTCGCTCCAAAACCTCCTTGTCCTAACGGTTGAATTACTTGATAGCGAGCACGCAGGAGCAATCGCGCACCGCACGCCTGACACTGGACGATCGAGTCAGGTGGATTTTGAGGATGTGGACAGCCGGGATTTACGCAGTAGCTCATGTTGATTGAGTGTGCCTATGTTTTTCTCATCTAGCCAGCATCGATCGACTGCACAAATACCCTGTTCCTGCTTCTGCTAGAAATACTTATCTCTCAGTTGCCGGCGGGCTGTGCGTCCGATCGCGAATTAGAAGTGCACCTAAGTCTTTTGGGCAAATATCTTTACCCTATTTTTATTATCTCGTTACTGTGAGTTTTTTCAGTTGATTATCCTTGAAGATAGTTTAAAGACTTGCTAAAGTTGCCATTTTTTGTGTAAAGTCTTTCTAAACTTAGGTGCTATGAGCGCTGTTAGATGTCTCTAGCATACCTCATTCTATTTTGAGAATGTTACTGATCTGTCACCAATTGGCGACCTTTGGGGTCATCGCTCGTTTTTGCGTCCATCACAACAATGTGTTGACAAAATTAAACTAATGTGGTAGGAATTCTCGATAATTTATTTTGAGGCTACACAGTCGAAGTTCGCCTGTGCGGACAACGGACAACAGACAACGGACAACGGACAACTAACTAATAACTAAGATTATGCGTATTTCTCTAAACTGGCTACGGGAATTGGTGGATGTGACTCAGACTCCCGAAGAATTAGCCGAAACTCTGACAATGGCCGGATTTGAAGTCGAAGAGATCGAAGACCGCCGCCCGTGGGCCGATGGCGTGGTTTTGGGCAAAATAACTGCGATCGAGCAACATCCGAATGCAGACAAGTTGCGAGTTTGTCAAGTAGATGTTGGCAAACCAGAACCATTGAATATTGTTTGCGGCGCACCTAACGCCAGAGCCGACATTTACGTCCCTGTTGCTGTTGTCGGAACTTTTCTATCAACTATTGATTTAAAAATTAAACCGGCAAAATTGCGCGGCGTTCCTTCCGAAGGCATGATTTGTTCCTTAGCAGAATTGGGACTGTCTAAAGAATCAGCGGGAATTCACATTTTCGAGCTAGAAAACCCAGAATTGGGCAGTGATATTCGCCCGCTTTTAGGTTTAGATGATGTGATTTTAGACTTGACAGCAACGGCGAATCGTGCAGACGCTTTGAGCATGGTTGGTGTGGCGCGAGAAGTGGCGGCGTTGACTGGCGGGAGTTTGAGAATTCCCGCAACTAATGATGTGGTAATTCAGGGCGAAAAAAGTCCTAATTTGTCAGTAGAAATATCCGAGTCTGAAGGATGCCCGATTTATATCGGCACGGCAATTGAATGTGTGAAAATTGCGCCGTCTCCGGCTTGGTTACAGCAGCGATTGCAGGCGGCGGGAGTGCGGCCGATTAATAATGTGGTTGATGTGACTAACTACATTTTATTGGAATGGGGTCAGCCGCTACACGCTTTCGATCGCGATCGGCTACAATCTTTCACCGGCACTACCGATATCAACATCGGTGTCCGCTTTGCCGCGCCCGGCGAATCCTTCAAAACATTGGACGGACAAAACCGCAATTTGCAACCGCAAAATCTGCTAATTACTGCTAGCGACAAACCCGTAGCCTTAGCTGGGGTAATGGGTGGCGAATCAACGGAAGTTCACGAAGGAACGCAAAATTTAGTTTTGGAAGCAGCGATTTTTGACCAGGCAACGATTCGCCGTTCAGCCCGCGCTCAAGGCCTGCGGAGCGAGGCTTCGATCCGCTACGAACGAGGAGTAAATCAGGCGGCCTTGACGACGGCTTGCAACCGCGCTGTAGCCTTAATTTTGGAGTTGGCTGGAGGCGCTGCGACGGTGCAGAAAACAGCCCGTTCCGGCGCGGATGATTTGAGTTTTTCGCGATCGCTCGAATTGCGTCTCGATCGAGTAAACCGGGTTTTGGGACAATTGAAAAGAGGCGAAACAGGCGGCGATTCATATCTGCAACCGGAAGAGGTGAAAAACATTCTTACAGCCTTGGGCTGCGAAGTTGTTCCGGCTGAGAAAGAACGGGTTTTTGCAATAACTATTCCGCCTTATCGCTACCGAGATTTAGAAAGAGAAATCGACTTAATAGAAGAAGTGGCGCGACTCCACGGCTACGACAATTTTTGCGAGACTTTGCCTAGCAAAACAGAACCCGGTTATCTGTCACCAGAATATGCGGCAATTCGGAATGTGCGATCGGCTTTTCGGGCGGCAGGTTTGACGGAATTGATGCACTATTCTTTGGTAAAAACTGAAGGAGACAATCAGGTGGTGTTGGCGAATCCCCTGTTTGTTGAGTATTCGGCTTTGCGGACTGAGATGCTGTCGGGTTTGATTGATGCTTTCGGGTACAATTTGGAGCAGGGAAACGGCGCGCTCAACGGTTTTGAAGTCGGCCGCATTTTCTGGAAAGACGGGGATGCCATGCACGAAGCAGATGCAGTTGCGGGGATTATTGGAGGCGATCCGACTGTGTGGAAATGGCAGCAGGGAGGACGCGATCGACCTTTGACTTGGTTTGACGCTAAAGGTATTTTGGAAAGCGTGTTTCAGGGGTTGGGTTTGGCGGTGGAATATGCGGGCGATTCCTCTAATTCCCGCTTGCATCCGGGCCGCACTGCTGCGCTATCGTTAAAGGGGAAACATTTAGGAATCTTTGGACAATTGCACCCACAATTGCAGCAAGAAAAGGATTTACCTGAGCAGGTTTACGTGTTTCAATTAGACTTGGGATTGCTGGTAAGTAGTTTGGATGAATCCCAAAATTCCACTCGCAAATTCACCAGTTATTCCAGTTTCCCTGCTTCCGACAGAGACATTGCATTTTTCGCACCGATTGAAGTTGCGGTTGCTGAGATAGCTGGTGCGATGAAAAAGGCAGGGGGTAGTTTGCTAGATTCCGTGGAATTGTTCGACGAATACCGTGGCGACAACGTGCCGGCGGGACAACGTAGTTTAGCATTTCGGTTAGTTTATCGATCGGGCGATCGAACATTAAGCGAAACCGATGTCGAACCAGCACAACAAAAAGTTCGCGATGTTTTAGTTGAGAAATTCGGCGTTAGTCTGAGAAGCTAATTGTAGGGTGCGTCGCCCTGAAAAATCCCTAAAAAAGATCCACAATCTCAGAGCGACGCACCCTACGGCTAAATTTGCTAAATCCCCTTATAATCAAATAAGTTAGTTTAATCTTGCATACCCTAATCATTCATGGAATTTGAGTGGGACGAAGCGAAAAACCTTGAAAACATCCGTAAACATGAGATTGATTTTGCTGATGTTCCCGCCATGTTTGATGGTGAAATGCTGATTGAACTAGATGATCGTTTTGACTATGGCGAAGATCGTTGGTTTGGAATCGGTTTTCTCGGTTCTGGAATAGCGGTAGTAGTCTGGACAGAACGTCAAAACAATGTAATCCGAATCATTTCAGCGCGAAGAGCTAACCGTCATGAGCAGAAACGATTTGAACAGCACCTCTGGTACTAACTGGGAGGCTTTAGAGTCAAGGTCAGAAGAGAATATCGATTACTCAGATATTCCACCGCTGACAGATGAATTTTTTGAACGATCGACTTTACGTATTCCAGCAGATCGAGCAAACAATTTAGTTCAGCTCGATCCAGATGTGAAGCAGTGGTTTGAGACCCAAGGAGAACAGTATAAAACCTTAATCAACAAAGTTTTACGTCAATATATAGAAAGCAACAAAAATTAGCACTCAGCATAACCCTGCGTTGCAACGGACGGACTCAATACTGGGAGTGATAACTCAAACCTTTGTACTGCCGTTGAACGCAACCGTATGTAGGGTGGGCAAAAAAACCAAGGGCTTTAAATTGTTATCAATGGCCGCAACATCTCCCCAACCATAAACGAAATATCGGGAAATTGCAAGGGAGAAATACTCCCATCATCCCCAAGAACTGCTATACTTTGATAACCATCTTGACTAGGTTCTCGAAACACGTGAAGTTGGCGATTATTAACATCTAATACCCAATAATCTGCTATTCCTGACAGAGCATAAATTGTCGCTTTTATCCCCAAATCTGTTTTCAATGTTCTATCAGCAACTTCGATTATCAAATAAACTTCAGACGGAGTTGGATGATGATCTTCATAGTAAAGTGGATCTGGTACAACCAGAGCAATATCAGGTTCCGGTTCCGAGTTATCATTTAACCGAATAGGATCTTGTAGTCGCACCAAAACTCGATTTCCCAAACGGTTATTCAGTAACTTCTCTGTGCGTGTCACCGACGCACTGTGTGCGGTTCCTTTTGCGGCCATTTTTACTATCTGTCCTGCCAATAATTCTACTCGTTCATCTTCGTCAAAAATCCCAATTTCTGCCATTCGGTGATATTCTTGAACCGTCAACAGGCGAATGTCTAATAAAGTCATAGTTTTCTCCTCTATGAATTTAGCGATATTATAACCCACGGAGGTAGTTTTTGTTTGTGTAGACGCGGTTTCTAACCGCCGGACTTTAGTGATATTATCATAATGGCGATCGGGTTGATTTTAGATAAACAGCCAGAAATTTAGATTTTTTGATAGGTTGACAGATATGACTAAATATGTAATGTGGGGAAGTTACTGCAAAGATGCCCTCGAAAAACGTGCTCCGTTTCGAGACGCTCATTTAGCGGGATTGGCTAAGCAGAAGGAATCGGGTGTGTTAAGTACGATCGGGCCAACGAAGGATTTAACAAAAGTTTTTGCAATTTACGAAGCCGAAGATGAGGCGGCTGTGAGACAATTGGTGGAAGCCGATCCTTATTGGGTAAATGGGGTTTGGACTGAGTACGACGTGAAAGAGTGGATTCAAGCTTTTTGAAGGGGTGAACAGGGTGAACAGATTAAGATTGGATGACAGCGACTTAGTTCCCGTAGACTATGGCGATTTGCTGGACAAGATTTTAGAAGTTTTGCAGGGAAATAATCCCTTTAGCGTTTCGGCCGATTCCCGTCGTTTGTTAATAGATATTGATGCGGTAGCAGCTCAAATAGCCACTTCGCAAGTGTTGCCGCCTTTGGGTTCTTTTGAACGTCAAGCACATTCTGCTACAGTCAATTTTCCGGCGGAAGTTGAAACTCGATTTTGCAGTCAAATTAGAAAAATTAGAGAACATTTGCGACAACATTTAGCATCGGTTGTGGGAGGGAATGATGCTATTGAAAATTTTGTAGCTAGCTTAATTGAGCCTTTAGAATCACCAGCTTTTCAGGGAAGTGGCACAGATTTAGGTTTTAAATACGATTTTGCCAAATCCTCTCCTACCTTAGCAAAAAAGAAGCTGACTTTGCAGCGCCCAAATACTGTTGGAACAACTGCAATTTTAAAGCTGCATAAATTGACGATTGCTGTGCGAGATTCAGACATCTTTCAGCAACAACTGAAGGAGGGTTTAGAGCATTATATTGATGAAAATGCTGACACTGAAAGCGATAAGCAAGAACTGCATCATCGGCTGGATGAACAGGTTAAAGATGAAAATTCTGATTTCCATAAATTGCTCAAACTTGTAGACAAAGAAACTCTCGGTAAGCTGAATAAAGAAGCTAAGATTACCTACTTGGAGTATCTGCTAGAACACATCCGCACCAGCAGCACAGATAGTGTTGGTATCATTTATTTAGAAGACTTGATCCGGCGGATTAGGTTGCTCGAAGCATACATTAGCGATCGCACTAAAGAAGATGGCTATTATAATGTCAATTATGCAGGTGTCACAGTTAATTACCAAGATATGTTTTCCAGAGCGGAAGTTTTAGATGCACTTCCCATCATTCCGATTGTAGCAGGTTATTTAGGAGAAACCACAGACACTCATCTGAGCGAACGTAAATATATTTTTGGTTTAAAACTGAAATTTGGCAACGAAGTTCAAGCCCGCGGCGGCGAACCTGTATTTGATTATAACCTGAATTTGTTGAATCCTGACAGTGATGAACACAAAGCAGAATTAGCGGATGACTATACTAGCGAAACCTTCATCCGCAAGGTATTAAAAATAGCATTATTGTACTATTTTGTATTTGCTTCTCACAGCAATCCTTTATCACCGGATTACAACCCTGACTCAGAACTAACTTACGATCCGAGACAAAGTTTTGAATCCGCCGTAATGCCTGTATTGCAGGGTTCTGATGAACAGGCGAAAGAGCGGATATTTCGAGGGATCAAAAAAGGGTTGACTGCATATCATATTGAAGTTAAAATAGACCGTCTCAAGCAACTATTAAAAAACTTTCTAGACAGGCAAACAATTTTGCCAACTCGCACAGAACCGCGACATATCAGCGTCAAAAGAGGTATTTTAGAAGACATCGATAATACTTTAACTACTGGTCGATTTTTTAATGATGTTCTGCAACGAAATCCCAAACAATCACTCCAGTATATCGCTGTTGAACAATCGAGCATCAACGAAACAGCTATCTGTCAACTACCAGTCACTATCACAATCGAAGATGTCCGCTACTTCTCGACTGATGAATTTCAAAATTTCAGCATGGAATATAACATTAAGGACATCAATACTTTGCCTGTACTTTGGGTTCCTGAAAGTCTGATGAATGTATATAACAGCAGTTTTTCCAAGCAGTATAAATTGCTGTTGTTTCGTTATAACAATAAACGTTTAGACAGCAAGGAAGGTTTAAAATCCGATGCAGCATTTGTTTACAAATTGGCTGTTTCGCTGCTGTCTTATATTTCTCTGCAAATCTTGTTACACAATCAGAAAAAGAATTTGTTTATTCCGATGGTGAGACTTCACGAAGGCGACGAAAAAAACCCTTCGCCGTCGGAAAAGTTTATGGCTAACGTTTCTAAAACATTGTCTCATCTGTTTAGTGAAAAATACCGATCGACTTCTCAAGGATTTCGAGTCAAGAAAAAACCGAATGATTTCAGTATCCGCAACGGTTTAAGTTCCCTCTATTCAATATTGCCTAAAAAGTTTAAATTTAGGAATGTTCCACTATCTCCAGAGTTGGACAATTTAGCAATTATTGTCGTCTCAAGCTGCGAAAGTGATGCGAAAAAAGGTAATAGCGATCGATTTCAGAGAAAAACGTGTTTGTTAGGCGAAGTTGCGGGAATCAAACGCCTGTCAGAGGATACAATTCAAGTCGGAATGCTGAAAACTTTGTCAGAAAACTACAGCGTTCAACACCTTTACAGTCAGCCGTCAATCCTTGAAGATACTGTCAGCCAGCTTTACAAGCATGGCTATCGCAATTTTCTGTATATTGCACAAGTACCTTATACAAGCACACTGCACATTACCCAGACTGATGAAGATGAGCAATTGTTTTTTATGTCAAAAAAGCTCATCCAAACTTTGAAAGGAGATCGGCAAGATATCAAGATTTATCCGGTATTTTTTGATAAATATTACGTCCGCAGTCCTAAAGAACACAAGGGAGAATCTTTCTACATTCAGGATACAACGGAACTGGAAAGTTTATCAAAAGATCCCAGTCAACAAGCTGTGATGTTTTTTAATCTGTTTAATGGTATCACAGTAGAGCAAGGGGAAAAGAACTTTTACAACGGTGTGATTTCTTACTCTACACTGTTGAATATATACGAAGGCATTCTGGATGACCAAGATATTCGCCAAGGTTTGATGTACGATGGTGAAATTAAAGATACTTTACTGCACTATTTAACCATCTTCCACTTTTCTAGGTATGAAGCCCGTCAACAGATTAGTTTGAAACTCGATCCCTACGCTCATATTATCGGCGATGATTCTGTTGGTAATCTATCTATATTTAGTCATGCGGGCGGGAATGCGGAGTTTAACTCGCTGGCTTTTTTGAATAAGGTAAGAGAAGTCTTGAATGTCGGTTACGGAGGTACGCAATCATGATCAGTGCAGATTTTGGACGACTGTTTGAGGTTGGATTCAATATCGGGATTCTGGCATATATTCAAAAGGAAAAGCTAGCTCATAATTTCGGAGATTCCTATCGTCTAGATTTGCAGCAGTTAAAATTGCCAAAGATGATGGCGGAAATGATCAGAGAAGCTAAGTTGCTGGCTAGTTTAGATGCTGAAATCGCTGAAAAATGGAGTTTGTTTTTTGTCCAAAAAGGCTTTCTTGGTGGGTTGAACTTTTTCCGGGAGTACGTCAAATCTACTGGCTGGAATTTGCACAGGTTGGAAATTGTCTATTGTCAGTGCAATTTTAGTAATGATAACAGTATTAGAACCTACAAAAAGGATGATAAAGAAGCGTTTAAAGAGGTATTATCTCAGTTAACAACTGCCAGAATTAGTTTATCAGATGATGAGATTAACTCGTACATCCGCCGTTACTCGAAAAAAGGGGAGTTTTTGCAGGCTGATACGCTGATGCTGTTACAGTATGGGAATGATTTTAGAATTCTCTGCGTTGATTTGTCTGTGTTTTCTCCGACGCTGGCTCCAAAACCGGAGGATATCAATGAAATAGAGGTGATACGAAAATATTTGCTCAGAGAAATTAGCTATTTGCGATCCAAAAGTGTGTTTTCTAATCTGCGGATGGATACCAGCACTTTGGGTGTGGATTTCTCGGAGGATTTAAAAGGCTATTTCACAGCTTTTAAGTATAAGGATAAGGAAAGCGCTAAGTTAATTCAGGCTGGTAGCTATGCTCACAGTTTCTATGGATTTCTGCAACAAACAGGTATCCTGGGACAAGATACTGAAGTGTTGTTGAATGTTGTCGGTTATGCCGATCGCAATATTAGCACAATTTCCCTACGCAAGGACAAACTTAAGCTGTTAGCAACTTGTTCGGAAATTTATAAAAATGAATCTAGGAATCAAGAAATTAGCGACGCTCGCAGCGAAGTTTTGGATGTGATTCAACTCAACGCGGCTCGCAGTTTCAAAGAAGGCAGAAAGTTTGTCGATTCTCTGTTAGCAATTGAGAAAAATCTTACTCAACCCGTATGTCATACAGAAAAAATTGAGAATTTTGTTAATTCCATTGATATTGTATCAGATAAACTGGCAGATGAATTGCAAATCGATCGCGGTTTGCATTTGAGGAATGCTCACGCCCAATTGATTGTGAAAGCGCTTCAATCTGATGAAACTTATATCTTTTTGACTGGGAATCCGGGAATTGGGAAAACAACTGCGATCGCAAATTTCCTGAAAACACATATAAACGACGGTTTCTTATTCTTATACGTCAGTCCCCGCAAGCAAGTAAACTTGGATATTATCGAGAAATTCAAGGATAAAAATACTGGTTTGCTGTGCGATAATCGCCTATTTTGTATTAACACAAACTCTGATATTATTGCCAGCTATTCGGGAAAGCGTACAGTCAAATATAGCTCAAATAGCCGCAGCCAAAACTTTGCACAAAAAACGGTTAATTTTCTCAAAGACAATCCAGAAAATCAGGTAAAAGAAAACTACCAGCGACAAATTGCCAGAAAAAATGAAACCGTAATTGAACTAGCTAGCCTCAAAACTATGGGAGTGCTAAATAGCATTTGTCATGGAATTTATAGCCTGATCAACTGTAAAACTTCTAATAATATCGTCGCTACGGTTTCTATCCAATCTTTGAGGATGAAAGAAAATCGACAAAGTACCCTTGATTATTTAGAACAGATATTTCAAGATACTTATAACAAACGGGATAAACAAGTCATCTCCACCAAGATGCAAGAAATATCTAGGCGGATCAAACACATTTTCATTATGATAGATGAAATCACAGGAGATGACGGTGGTGTTGAGTTTTTAGCTGGAATTGCCAAGATGGTTAAAAATCATGAATTGCACAAGCCACAACACGGTTTTAATACTAAAATTATTGTAGCAGATGCTTCTATTGTTGACCCAGATGTGATCAAACAACACCTTGAAAATACCTCGCATGAACCGGATAAAATTTATTTTAAGAAGTTACCGAAAAATTCCGATGTAATTGAACCTTTACAAGTCACTCCTTTTGAATTTAAACGGCTACCTGCAACGGTAATCAATGCCAATTCCTACCCAGCCCGCAGTTTAGAGATAACTTATAGGGTATTTGTAGAAACTGTTAAATACAATGAAGATGCGTCCTTAAAGGAGGATAATAATTTAGTAAAACGGGTACAGTCTGAAATAATTCAGGATATCAATCAGCGATTGGCGCAACCTGGTGTCGAACAAATTATAGTCTATATTCAAAATAAGCGAAGATTGGCAGAATTGATTGATAAAATTCAAAAAGAACGAGAATTTAATCAGTTTGAAGATTATCTAGAAATTCATGCCAATATCTCGGAGGAGGAGAAAGCAAAAATACAGGAGTGCAAAGATACAGCTAAAGTCATCTTTATGACTGTATCGGGAAGTCGCGGGTTATCTTTCCCGAAAACTAAGCATATTTTAGTAGATATTGCTCACTTCCAGATTGAGAAAAATCTGATGGAAGTGATACAGGTAATTTATCGAGGGCGCGGCGAAGACAAACATGGTAAAACCCTTGATGGTGAAGATAAGGAGTTGGTTTTTTATCTGTCTGATACAGCAGTTTATTACGCTGATGATGCGGAACTTTCCCTGCAAGAAAGCAAATTGAGTTTGTTGAATTTATTACTAATTCTCAAGACGGCGGTGATGACGCGAATTTCGGGATACGGTTATTTAGGTAGGGAAAAGTTTTTGATGATTCCGATTGGCGGGAAGTCGGTTTCAGCAGTGGGAGATACTTTTAGTAACAAGATGGCTTCTCTAATTAAAACGCTAAAGAGCGAAAGCATCCGAGGAAATAGGTTGCTAAAGGAGGTTTATACGAGTTTAGAAGAGCTTTTGGGGCGTGGGGAGTTTGTTTTGACGAATTCTGATAACTCTCGTCACAAGGGCGATTCCTATCTGGAAATGCGGGATGATTTTAATCGTAAGTTTTTGGATAAGTGTAATCCGCTGGATGGTTTGCTGAGTTATGATAATCTAGAAATTGGTCATATTTGTGGTAGTTTGTTGGTAGTGCCTCTAGCTAATCAAAATTTGCTGGAAAAATACCAGATGCGGCTGCATCAAGAAATTCAGAAATGTGTAGATAATGGGTTGCTGGAAAAAATGTACCGGATTAGGGATAGCGAGTCGTACCCGGAGAATGTACGATCGGCTATAACAGGAGGTGCGATCGAGCTTTTGCAATTTCTCAACAGCGATGTGGAGAAAACTCAGTATTTTGAAGAGCAGAGTCAACATTTCGATCGCTATTATGCCATACCGCTGTTTGCTTTTGTTAGTGGGGAGGAAATGCAGGAGTATTTTGCTGACAGCGGGCTGGAAGAACCGGAAGACAGGCAGTTTCGGGATATCTTGTCGGCTTATATGCGAGAAATGTATCCTGTAGATAGTGTAATGCCGATCGGGCACAAGTATCAAGACTTCCCATTTATCGTATTTAGAAGCTACAGTTTAGAACAAAGTCGAGCCAAAATGTTCACAGATAAGTATCTGTTGAGCTCCAACGAGTTGAACGTGCTCAACTTGATTTTATCAAAAGATGCAAACATAAATTTGTAGGGTGCGTCATTTGAGAGTTTTCTCAACTGTATCGAAGATATTCTACTGACGCACCCTACTCAACTGAGACTGTATAATAATCAATAAACAAAACACTCACTTAAATAAACATGACAGTCAAAGTAGGAGACATCGCACCAGATTTCACCTTAACCTCGCAAACTGGCTCATCCGTCAGCCTTAAAGATTTTAAAGGCAAAAAAAATGTCATCGTCTACTTTTACCCCAAAGACGACACACCCGGATGTACAGCAGAGGCTTGCGCTTTTCGTGATAGTTATGAAGTTTTCAAAGACGCAGGTGCAGAAGTAATTGGGATTAGCGATGATTCTCAGCAGTCTCACCAGAAATTCGCTACCAAATATCAGCTACCTTTCATTCTTTTGAGCGATACTGGCAATAAAGTGCGGCAATTATATGGCGTTCCTGCTACACTTTGGATTATGCCAGGTAGAGTAACTTATGCGATCGACAAACAAGGCGTTGTCAAGCATATTTTTGACTCAATGCTGGACTTTAAGGCGCACGTTTCGGAATCTCTCAAAACTTTGGAAGGTATTAAAGGTTAGATATGATAGGATCGGAATGATTTAACCGCTCTTGGCGCAGAAAACACAGAGGAAGAGAAGAGGTAGAGTGAGACAGAGACAAAGAAAGGACTGAAGTCCTCACTACGAACCTGTGGTTTGTAGTAAGGACTTTAGTCCTCTCTTTGCTGATAGCAATTATCTAACCTTTCGCAGCACCCGATTTTTCGGGTACAGCGCTTTCGGCAGTTTTGCCATTTTTGCTATTACCGTTACCGTTGGCATTGCGTGGTTGGATAACTCCATAGCCGCCGTGAGTCTTGCGTTGGTAGAGCACGTTAATTTCGCCTGTTTCCGCATTACGGAACATATAGAAATCGTGATCGATAATCTCCAATTGTTCCAAAGCTTCTTGCACACTCATCGCAGGCATAGCAAAATACTTTGTCCTGACTACCTCGGCTGGAAGTTCGGGAGTTCGATCGCCAATCAAGTCGGCAACAACAGGAAGTTCTTCCACCACAGCAACCGTTTTGGCGTTGCTAGTGGTTTTATTGTCGTGGCGTTTTTCCTTAAATTTCCGCAGTTGACGAGCTATCTTGTCGGCAACTAAATCGATGCTGGCATAAAGGCTTTCCGTGCTTTCCTCAGCCCGAATCACGCTGCCATTAGCATAGATAGTCACCTCAGCAGTCTGCTTAGGATTGATCCTGGGGTTACGAGCCACCGATAGATGGATATCCACCTCTGTCGTCAAAGATTGAAAGTGGCTGACGGCCTTTTCAATCTTTTGATTGACGTACTCGCGAATCGCATCGGTGATTTCTATATTTTTACCCTGGATAACAAGCTTCATAGAGCTCCCTCCCTTCTGTAACGTGGGTATGTTTTATACAATAGCACTATGTATTCTACAAAACACTTATTTTCAAAGTTTTTTTAAAGTGTTGACAATTCTTAATTTTAACTGCGTCAATATTCAGTAAAAACACTCTTGATTTTTTTATGCTTTTACCTTCTTTTTCTCAACATCTCAATTCTCCATCCTGCTTGCTCTTTGATTGGGAACAAGTACCCTACTCCGAAGCTTGGCAAATCCAGCAAAAACTGGTACGAGAGCGCCGCGAAAATCCAGATTTGCAGGATGTGCTGATTTTGCTGGAACATCCGCCTGTGTACACTTTGGGACAGGGCGCGAAGTTGGAATTTCTGAAATTTGATAGCGAAACTGGGCCGGAATTGCACCGAGTTGAGCGGGGTGGTGAGGTGACTTACCATTGTCCAGGCCAGTTGGTGGGCTATCCGATTTTAAATTTGCGCCGTCATCAGCAGGATTTGCACTGGTATTTGCGACAGTTGGAGGAAGTGCTGCTGAGAGTGCTGGATGTTTTGGGGTTGAAGGGGGAACGGGTTCCGGGGATGACTGGAGTTTGGGTGGATGGGCGCAAAGTAGGGGCGATCGGCATTAAGGTCAGCCGCTGGATTACCATGCACGGTTTTGCTTTAAATGTGTGCCCGAACCTCGAAGGTTTTAAGCAAATTGTACCTTGTGGGATTCCAGATAAGCCTGTTGGTAGTTTGGAGCAGTTTATTCCAGGAATTGAGGTCGATCGCGTTAGGGCGATCGTTCTGGCTGAGTTTGCAGAAGTATTTGGGGTGGAAATTGTGCGCTCGGCAGAATTAGAATTGATATCAATTGCGGTTGCACCGGAATAATACCGAGGAGACGGCACGTGTCGTCTTCTAATTTCTTGATTTTGATTGACCAGTCAGTACCTGCTTCAAGACTTGCAACAGAATGCGAGGTTGCAACAGTGTATCAGCAGATTTCAGCATATGCATCACTTCAAAAAAACTGAGTGTAGTTTGAGGATCGTGAACAGTTAAATGAATGACTTGGTTTATGTACCATCCCATCAACTTTTTCGGGAGGTTAGGAACTTTTGTAATGCCTCGAACACTTGGGTATTTAGCATCTTGAGTCGTAGCGGCCATCCAAGGGATAGCATTGATCTCTGCCAGTTGTTTCTGAAATATTTTTGGCAATCCAGTTAGGCTCGGTGAGAGTTGTTGAGCAATGTTTTGCAAGCAGGTTTCTAAGGCTTTTACTCCCAAGGCAGCTACGCTCATGCCTTGACCATAAATTGGCGTGAACACACAAACAGCATCTCCTAAAACCACAAATCGTTCGGGCTGCCGCTTCAGGGTTTCGTAGTGGAATAATCGGTTGCCTGGAGAATGGTAAATCCTAATCGGCGTACAAGGTTTTGCATCCTTGAGAGCATTGTAAATCATAGGGCTAGGTAACTGTTGGAGCCCATCCAAAAGGGCAGCTTCATCTTTTGATAGGCGGTACGGTAAAGTGGCACAGAAACCCAGAATCCAACGGTTATTTTCGATCGGGTATAGTATCGCCATTGAAGTTCGTTCGGGTGGAGATGATTGCAGGTAAACACCTTTCTAATCGGATTGAAATCCTGTAGGAATTTCATAGATGCGACCGGCATATCCCATGTCCGCTGTAATTACTGTTTCCTTTGGCGCTTCATAGCCCAATGCTTTCAACCATTTGGAGGCTTGTGAACTATACCCGCTTGCATCCACCACAAAATCAGCGACTAAGTTTTGCTCTTGTGCCTCTCCGGTTTCCTGACGTTGCCGGAATTGCACTCCAGTAACACTCGTTCCATCTGGAGTTGCAATGAGTTGAGTAACATAGCTTTCCTCTAGAAAATGAACTTGACTCATTCCTAGTAATCGACGATGAATTAACCAATCCAAAATGTAGCGACTAAAAGAGAGGACTTTAAATTCTGAGGGAAAACGAGTTGTCCAGCCAAAAGGATTTAGCCATTCCACATCGCCTCCCATATCCACAGTAACTGCTCCTTCAGCAATTAGTTCTGCTGCTAAGCCAGGAAACAAACCTTCCATAATTTGACGACCTTGGGTCAGCAACATATGCATTTGAGTGCATTGAGGAACGCCGCTGCGAGGTTCTGCTAGAAGAGGAAAATGATCGCGATCAATGACTGTCACTCTCTCAAAATAATCAGTCAAAATTCGAGCTGTCATCAGTCCAGCAATACTCCCACCAATCACCACTGCATGAGTACCTAACGATGAATTTGTCATAATTGTAGAACAATATTGAGTTATTAATTTTTGCTTAAAGTTTGCAGTTATACCTCAAGAGGCTGAAGCACAACTACAAAGTTTTAAAACGGAATCGGGTCGAAATCTGATTGTCAGAATAGTTTATACAGTACCACCTTGTATCCGATTTTAAATTTGCGTCGCCACCAGCAGGATTTGCACTGGTATTTGCGACAGTTGGAGGAGGTGCTGCTGAGGGTGCTGGATGTTTTGGGTTTGAAGGGGGCGCAAGGGGGCGCGGGTGCCGGGGATGACTGGGGTTTGGGTGGAGGGGCGCAAGGTGGAGGTGGGTGCGATCGGCATTAAGGTCAGCCGCTGGATTACCATGCACGGTTTTGCTTTAAATGTGTGCCCGAACCTCGAAGGTTTTAAGCAAATTGTACCTTGTGGGATTCCAGATAAGCCTGTGGGGAGTTTGGAACAGTTTATTCCTGGAATTGAGGTTGATCGCGTGAGGGCGATCGTTGTGGCTGAGTTTGCGGAAGTGTTTGGGGTGGAAATTGTGCGATCGGAATTAATCAGCCCAGCCTCATCTAACTCCGACGCTCTAACTGTTTAATTACTCTCAAAACAAACAGCGACATGAAAGCACCAATTAATGCCAGTTGCCACAAACCGCATCCTGCCGCAGTTCCTAAAGCTGCTGACACCCAAATAGCGGCTGCTGAGGTAAGCCCGTGAACTTCAGGTTTGCCTATTTCACGGGCTTGAGATTGCCGCAGGATTTCTCCGCCTCCCAAAAAACCAATCCCGGCTGCAATGCCTTGAATTACGCGCTCGATCGCATCTCGTTCATTTTCATGTTTACCGATTGCCAGCGGTATTAAAACAAACAGTGCACAACCCATACTTACTAGCATATGAGTTCTCAATCCCGCTGGTTTATGTCGGAGTTGGCGCTCCCATCCAATAATTCCCCCAACAAACATGGCTAGGCACAACCTTAATAGTATGCCTAGCCAATTATCGGGAGACCACAAGTTAGCTATCGACAACGTTTTACTGCAATAATTAATCGGATGATTCCAATACTAACGCAGCACGAGGTCCGATCGCAATCTCACTGATAAATCTTGTTCCGGGCGAATCACGATCACGTCAACGCTGCGCCGCCCCAACAATACTCCAGCTAAAGCGCCGATGCCAGCGCCGCCCAATACTTCTTCAGTGGCGATCGCTTTGTCGCCGGTAATGCCTGCTAGCGCTGCTGCTGCGGCGGCACCCAATGCTGCACCTTCCGCTACTGAACCTCCGGCAGCACCTTTTTGAACTCTTTCGGTTCTGGTAATAATTCCCGAATTGCCATCAATCCGATAGCGTTGGCGACGGCTGATAATTAACTCTCTGGCAACAAATTGAGTACCACTTTGATTGCCTCTTCTAACTGGTCGCAATTCCCCAACAATCTGGCTGCCTGCGGGGATTAAAACTCTGCCTTGAGCTGTGCGGATGTCTTGCGCTACTTCTAAAGTTAGAGGTGCTGTTTCTTCTCGGGTGACAACTATTTTGTCTTTTTCATATCTAACTGGAATTACACTGCCCGAGGGAATTCGGATGCTATCAAATTGTGAAATTCGTTGTTGAGCTTCGGCGGGAGTTGCTATCACTAGCGGCGCGCTGGTTGCAACGGTAATTCCTAGTGCGAAGATTGCTGCTGTTGCCGATCGCCATTTTTGAGAAGTAATCATATATTTTGTCTCCTTGGTTGATTTTTTTACTTAGGAATTGACTGCTACTAAACTTGTTTTTGGTTGCGAATTCATTTGATGTTTTTATTATGGCAGGCTGGAATTCGGCACGTTGGGAAGATAAGGTAGATAATAAAATATTTGAAAATTTGAGAAAATCTGGAAACTCAGCAAGACTTGGGCGATCGGGAAGATAAGGAAGATAGTCAAGAGTTAACTGTTGAGAGCATTTAAGGCTAACAATCCTGCACCGAAAGCTGGTTCGGATCTGGGCGAAATTACCTTGGCTTTTGGGACGATCGCACTTATGCCAGCCTCAAACCGCTCCCGGCAATTTGCTTCGCCACTCCAGACACCTCCGATTGTCACAATTTCCAGGTCTTCTGTTGGATTAAATAGCCCTGAAATAGCTGTTTTCGTGGCTAAGATCAATTCTGCCACCGCACTATTAATAATGTCATTAGCAACACGATCGCCCTCTGCTGCGGCGCGATCGACAATTAGCGATAAAGCTGCAATTTCCTTCACTCCCCAACCGCGTCGATAAACAACTTCTACCAATTCCTCCAGGTTTTTCAGACCTAAATATACTTGAAATTTTTCGGCAAGTGTGGTATGATCTCCCCGTCCATCGTAGAATTTTAAAGCAGCTTGCAAGCCACGAATTGCGATGTCATATCCGCTACCTTCATCGCCTAAAAGATATCCCCAACCGCCGACTCGTTGAGTCTTTCCCTGACTGTTTTGCCCGAAAACAATTGAGCCTGTCCCTGAAATCACCGCAATCCCTGAAGCATGGCCGATGCCGCCCACAAGGGCGATCGTGCAGTCGCTACAAACTACGATATTCTGAGGTTGCGATAATTGGCTAATTTGTAAATTCTGGACGAAAAACTGCACAATTTCAATATCTCTGGGACGCCCGACGCCTGCTAATCCCAGGCAAATTGCTTCTATGTTGAAATGGCGATCGGCTTTGATGTTAGCGGATAGAATTGCTTGTTCGATCGCCAATTGAATCGATTGTTTGGCTGTCTCAATTCCCAGCGTTTGATAATTTGATGGGCCTGCTTCGCCGTGTCCTAAAATTTGCTTATTTTCGTCCATTAACAGACAAATAGTCTTAGTTCCGCCGCCGTCTATACCGAATACATAACTCATGCCAAAATTCTTAATTTATCTTACGAACTAACATCTTGACGGCTGTGACACAATGCGGCTATGCTCAGTGCTATGGGTTGCTTTGTTCAGATGAAGCAACCGCCGTCGCCCAAAAATCTAGTAACGCCCCCCAAAGCTGTTGACGCAGCAATGGGAGGCTAACCCCCAAACTGATACCAGCAGTCTGGAGGCTAACGGAAGATTGTAACATCGTCTGTAGCCACCCTGCTTTGCATTGAAGTGCGGGGTGGCTGGATTTTTGGGTTTTCCTAGAAAACCCAAAAACAAGGACAGAATATCATGTCACAAGAGTTTTTATCCAACTCTAACGAATCCGTTAGCGCAGCCCTCGAAAAGGAGCGCCCAAATGACGACTCAGCAGTATCCGAACAGGATGTGGTGCTGTTAACGATTGTCGCTTCGCCCAAGGGTGTAAAAGAAACCATACTTACTTTGTACCGACTGGGATTTGCTGAAGTCGGGGATTGGAGTCCCGTACAGCGCGCGGCAAATCCGAAGCAAGTGATGAACGTGCTGATCCGCCGCAGGCGATCGACTCAAAGACAGTTCTAGACGCACGGGTGGTGAGGAACCGGGTTTTTGGCGAGAATGCTTGGCTGTAGCCCGCCAAAACGGCAAAAAACCCGGTTTCTCAAGGTTGCGATCGCATTTCTCAGCATTCAAAATCGATTGTTTAGACATTGTTGGGGTCAATTCCGGCCGCTCGGAGTCGATCGAGCAATCGCTCTTTTTCCAGCCGTTCCCGTTCCAGTTGAGACTCAACCAAAGCAAGCTGAGACTCAGCTTGTTCTAACTGAGTCTCAACTTGTTCTAACTGAGTCTCAACCTCTTCTAACTGAGTCTCAGCTTGTTCGGCTCGGTGTTTTTCTATTTGGGCTCGCTCCGAACCAATTAGCAGCAAATTCCCCTCGGAATCCCACCACCGCAACCAGATTTGTGTTTGATTTTGATAACTTCCTTCCCACAAGCCCAACTCTATCCCTAAAGGAGGAATAGGATAATGCCCGCGCTCGTTGGGAGTCGTTTTTTGATAGTCACCATTAGCAAATTGGTAAACCTCTAACTTGTTAGTTTTAATCTCAAAAATCCCGTAAAAATGTACGCGCATAATGCGCTCGTAAACCCAGAATTTTCCAGGTTTTTGGACATCCCCATCGTTATTGTAAAGAGGAGTTCGATCTCTTTCATCAGAGCCGTCGCCGGAAGCAAATTCGAGGACAATTAACGGAGCTAAATGCTCTCGCCACAGCACATAAGAACGGCGATATTGACCGTCTATTTTCGGCGGTACGTCGGGAACGTAGAACCAGTCAGGGGCTTCGGCGCCTTTTTCGGCGGGTTCGGTTTCTCGCCAGTAAATGCCGCAGTCTTGACCGATCGCATACAATCCATCGGGATGCCGTTTTTCTAAAATTGGCCCGATCGAATCTGTGAGAATTATGCTCTGAGGATGTTCTTGAAAGTTTTTCACAAAGGTTCCGTCTTCCTCTGGTAATTGCGTGTGATCGGGAAAGGGTTTTGGTAAATCTGAGATGGTTGTAGAAGTCATTTTATTTTTAACCACTTCGGAATGCAGATGTATCTATTGTATGCTTTGTGCTATTGGCTTAAATGGACAGAACAATACTAATCACAATTAAACCGAATAAAACTAACCAAACGACATTTTGCTGACACCAATTTTTGATTGATTGCGGCCAGCCTCCGCTGATGTAACGGCTCTTCTGCGCTACAAGTGGCTTGGCTTTGTCGTGATAAAGCGTGCATTCCTTGGCGAAGGGACGCTGCGGGTAGTTGCAGGTATCGTCTTCGTGGTAAATACAGGTAGTGCAGAGAAATTCTGTTGATGCCGATCGATACAGGGGAATACCGGGATGACCGAAAGCCTTGAGAGGGGTTTTGCAGTGCGGACAGGAAAGGGCTTGAGCGTCCACAGGTTGGCGACAGCGGGGGCAATCAGGCATTGACTTTGCTCGTGGTGGGGTAAGGTTGGAGGTAGGTAGATTAGTGGGTTTTCCGAACGCGGATTGGTGCGATCAAACTCCCCATCAGGTGACTGGATGCTTCAAAATAGAAAGGTCGGTCAGCGCTGGTGTAACTTTAAGTTTACAAATGGTTTCGCAGCTTTGGCAGTCGGCTTGAGTTGATCGGGTATTACGGAGCAAACAACCGGAAAAATCTATGGATAACAATAACTTACTCAAACAACTGGTAATGCTGGGCATTGGTACTACCTCCCTGGTAGCCGAGAAATTGCAGGAAGCTAGCGAGCAATGGGTCAAAGATGGCAAAATCAATCCCGAGCAAGCCAAAACCTTTGTCGATGACATGACGGAACAGCTTAAGTCGGAGCAGGGTAATTGGGAGACGCAGTTGCAGCGACAATTGCGGAATATTCTGCAAGATATGGGTGTGCCCCGCCAGTCGGAAATGGATGAGTTGCGCGGTAGGCTCGATCGACTCGAACGTCAGATGCGGGATCTAGAAAATCGCAACTGGCGCTGAGGAACGATCGGCGAACCACTTCGCTGCTATCTTGTGATAAGATTGTCAACCGAAGGCAGAAGGCTCAAAAAAGCACTTATATCGAAGGCAGAAGGTAAAATTACAAACATTCTGACTTCATTGTTTCTTTTGCCTTTAAAATTAACTGAAACCTGCCATATTTTGGTAGAAAATTTCAGATAAAATTTGGTAATTCTGGTTGTAATAGATATCTTGGATATCTGAGATATCGCGGTTAAAAGTATCAGGAGGATTTAATTTTGCGAGGAATTCTGGTCAGCCTGGGCGTAATGCTGGTTTGCTTTGTGTTTTTAATCGTCGCTCAAATGAGCGGCTATGTACCTACAGCAGTTGCCTCCGAAGTGAATAATCCTTTAACCGATGCTGCGCTTGAGATAGTCTCAGCGAAGTCTTTCACTGAAGATAGCTTGCTAGTAGCTGATGCTAGTTTACTCGAAGTACCAGCTACTATCGCTGGCAATAACATGACTGAAAATACTGAGAAAACTGTCACCACAGATTCAGGTCTGAAATATGTTGAATTGAAACAGGGTGATGGGGCGACTCCAAAAACCGGCCAGACGGTTGTAGTTCACTACACCGGCACTTTGGAGGATGGCACGAAATTTGATAGTTCGCGCGATCGCAATTCTCCTTTTCAGTTCAAAATCGGCGTGGGTCAAGTAATTAAGGGTTGGGATGAAGGTGTCGGTACAATGAAAGTTGGAGAACGCCGCAAGTTGATTATTCCTCCCGATCTCGGTTACGGTGCTCGCGGTGCGGGCGGCGTGATTCCTCCGAATGCTACGCTGATTTTTGATGTGGAATTGTTGAAAATTGCTGGTTAGGTAATGTCAACCAACGTCAGTGAAATACTCCCACATCAAGCTGACTACAGCTACTTGTAATGAACTCTTCGGCTTCGCTCAGGATGAACGAAGCCCAAGGGTCGAAGAGTTCAGAATAAACTCCGCCGAAATAGGATGTGGGATTCTTTATAGCCCGATGAAAGGCATACAAAGTTTCCTTAAAAATAATTTCAATCCGATCGTACAGAACTACTGAGATATAAGCGGGTTTTTACGAAATAATATCAATAATTCTGGTTGCACTCCTTATAATAGACTTCTTGCAAAAATAATTAGTACGGGCTCTCCGGCCTATCCCACAAGAAAAAATGAATCTTGTGGGATGGGCCGGAGAGCCCGTCCCATTAATTGATAAAAAGGATTTTTGCAAGAGGTCTATTAAACAAGAACGTAAACCACATAGAGAAATGCTGTTTACTATCAGGAAATGTGGGGACAGTTGCTTAATTTGACATGACGAAAGGCAATGCTGTGTCCCTAGCAGGAGCCAGAAAGCAGCCCGATCGCCAGGCAAGCAAAACCGCCGCAGCAGATCGGCAAAATCAGATTATGCTATAGACAGAGATATCCCAGCCATCCTATGGGCGGTACTCGGCATACTTAAAAATACTATGTTGAAGTCGTCGGAGCTTTTAATAATGGTTCAATTTCATATTCAAACAGATAGTGATATTCCAGCATCTACCCAACTATTCAATCAAATCAGATTTGCGATCGCCTCGCGACAATTTCCGCCCGGACATCGCTTACCCAGCACCAGACAACTAGCCATGCAGACGGGTTTGCACCGCAACACCATCAGCAAAGTATACCGACAGCTCGAAAATACCGGACTCGTGGAAGCTCAAGCCGGATCGGGGATTTACGTCCGGGCCCAAGGCCACGAAGGCGGCAGCAAACTCAAATCTGCGATTCTTGATGAATATCCCCTTGCCAACAAAGTAGTTCAAGAAAGTCTCGATCACCTTCTGGGACAAGGCTGTACGCTCAACCAAGCCAGGGAATTATTTTTGGCCGAAATTGACTGGCGCCTCCGGTGTAGCGCGCGAGTCATCGTCACAGCCCCCACAGAAGACATTGGCGTGGGTGAGCTGATGGCAAAAGAACTCGAACAAGCTCTGCGTATCCCGATCCAGTTAGTAGCGATGGAAGAGTTGGGTACTTTTCTGGATCAAATCTCTTCTGGTACTGTGATCACCAGCCGATATTTTATCGGAGAAGCAGAATTGATTTCGGCACCTCGTTCGGTGCGAGTCATTCCCGTGGACATCTACGATTATGTTCAGGAGATCAAATTAGTCGGGGATTTGCCGAAAGACAGTTATTTGGGTTTAGTCAGTCTGAGCCCGGGAATGCTGCGATCGACTGAAGTGATTATCCACAGCATCCGGGGCGAGGATTTGCTGGTGATGACGGCTTTGTTGTCAGATGCCTACAAGATTAACTCGATCGTGCGATCGGCCAGAACAATTTTTTGCGACCAACCGAGTTTTGCTACAGTCAAAGCTGCCATCAATGCCGCCAGAGAAGATATCATTCGTCCCCCACACCTGGTATGCTCGGAAAATTACATCGGCTCTAAGTCGATTAATTTGCTCAAGCGCGAGCTGGGCTTGGGATGACGAAGGAAGAAGGAAGAAGGAAGAAGGAAGAAGGAAGAAGGAAGAAAAACAATTCAACTTTTTTAAGTTACCAATGCCCAATGCCCAATGCCCAATGCCCAATTCCCAATTCCCAATTCCCAATTCCCAATTCCCAATTGTAGATGTTTGCTGTTTGCTGCCGCTTGGGTTATGCGGCTTTCAAGCAATACAGCGGGCGTTTTGAGGTGACTCAAGTTTATTCAGGGCGAAAGTTATGGAAAGCCGTTGCAAGTTTAGATTTGAGAGTTAAGATTTGAGGGCTAAGACTTGAGAGTTAAGATTTGAATGAGTCGGTATAAGTTCAAATAAATCTAAAATCCCAAATCTAAAATCGTAAGTGGTGATATCAGACAGAGGAAAAACATGACAGTAGCAGAGCGACAAAGTAACGCACAAATTCTAGAAGTAAAATTGCAGAAATATTTGCAAGCAGCCGGATTTAAAAATTTACCGCTTTATATCAGTTGCGATTTTCGAGATGAATCTTTGACGGTTGTCGGAGAACACCCGCGCAGTTTAGTGCTCAAGGCTAAACCGACTTTTGCGGTGCTAGAAGCAGCAATTCTCGAAATAGAACCAGAATCTATTCAACAGATTGGACTTTGCCTCAAAATTACCGGGCAAAAACAGCCTTATGCTTTCCATTCTTTTACCATGCACCACCCTGTTTTGTCAAGACCAAAAACAGTACAAGTGTTCAAAAAAACCGAGATTCCCGCAGCAGAAACGGGGATAGTCTTAGCGGCAAATACGGCGGATGCAGCGGATGTAGCTGAGGATCTGCCGTTAGAAACAGAGGTTAAGAATGCGGCGGATGATGAATATTTTCCTGATTTTTCGGACAGTTCCAACAATTCCGAGCCGATCGCCTTTAAGGTAGCTCCAATCCCGGCAGATATTGGAGACAATCCCTTCGATGTCCTGGATATGGAGCCTGCGGTAACAGTTGCCCAAACTCCCAAGCATTCACCGTTTGCGATGCTGGCGGCCGCCGGAATCGTCAGCGTCGCAGCGGTAATTTTGGCAGGCGGTTATTACCTGCTGAGTCGCCCCTGCGTCATCGGAGAATGTACTGCATTAGTTAATGCCAAACAGTTGAGCGAAAATTCGGCGAAGACGCTGAAAACTTCAAAAGTTGCTAACAGTCCCGAAGAAGCGCAGGAACAGTTAAAACAGGCGATCGCCCTCTTAGAACCAATTCCCTCTTGGTCAATTCATCGCGGCGAAGCTCAAAGCGCCCTGGAAAACTACCGAGAGCAAAGTCAGAATGTAAACTCTGCGATCGATGCAGCACGCCTCGCGCGATCGGCAGCCCAGAAAACCCAAAATCCGCCTTATTCTGCCGAGAGTGGAAAGGAAGCGCAATCTCTGTGGCAAAGTGCGATCGCCCAACTCGGAGAAATCCCCACCAACAGTCCAGTTTATCCGTTTGCTCAGAGAAAGACCAAAGAATACCGGAAGAATTTAGCCAGCGGAAACAAGCAATTAAGCACAGAGAAACAAGCCGAAAAGACGCTGCTCGCCGCCAAAAGTATAGCCCAAATAGCAGAAGCTCGCGAAGCAGTAGCGACTACTGCTGAGACTTGGGCGCAAGTGCAAGCAGGTTGGGAAAAGTCCCTAGCAATTCTATCAGAAATACCCAGCAGTACGCAATCTTACCAACAAGGTAAACTGCTAGTTCCGAAATACGAAACCAAGCTTTCACAGGCACGGGAGCGCAAAAATGTGGAAGGAATTTCGGAAAATGCTTATACTCAAGCAGTGACTTTAGCAGCGGAAGCTCAAATTTTTGAGGGCAAAAACGGCTGGTTTAAAGCATCAGAATACTGGCGCAGAGCTTTGAGTTACGCCGAGCAAGTTCCGGCGGCAACTTCTTATTCTCAGAAAGCCAAACCGCTGCTCGATTCCTACACGAAATCATTGCGGGAAGCAGAAGTAAGATTGCAGGAAGAAAGGAGACTGCAAAAAGCGCGCGCGGATTTAGATAAAACTTGCAAAGGTAAACCGAAGATTTGCGACTATACTGTTAGCAAAGGTTTGATTGCGGTGCAGATGACTCCCGACTACGTGCAGAAGCTGCAACAAACTTTTATCCAAGCAAATAACAACAATGCTGTGAAGACTCGCCAAGCTGTAGAAAAGCACGTTGAAACTTTGCAAAAGGCCTTAGAGGCGATCGGCGATAATGCCAAAATTCCGATGCAAGTGTACGATGGCGATGGTAAGCGGATTGCGAGTCACGAACCTAATTAGTGCACCTTATATCAATTCCGGCTGCGCCGGAATGATATAGAGGACACGGCAGTGCCGTTTCCCTACGCCAGATTAATTGTAGGGAAACGGCACTGCCGTGTCCTGATTTCGGGTAGTATTAATTCCGATGCAACCGGAATTGATATTACCTCCCACGGATAGCACAAAAATTGATTTATTGCGTAAATCTTATGTATAAAAAATGTTAGGAATCAAATGCCAGAAATAGTAGTCAATCCAGCCTGAAAAATTTGTTGCGCCGTCAAATTCAACTCAGGAAAAGCTGCGGACTCAATGTTGTCATTTCCTCGAAATTGACTAACTTCATACTCGCCATCAATCAACCGATAAATCGAAATAGTCGGTTGCTTGGGATTACCGATAAACCTGCGGCCGCCCAAACCGAGATAATCCACAATCCAGTATTCAGGAATCCCGATTAGTTCGTATTCACCTACTTTTTTGATGTAGTCATCTTGCTAATTCGTACTAACGACTTCAACAACCAGCGGAATTGATGCCCCTTGAGTCACAGTGGAGAATTTTTCCCACAGAGGTTCTGAGGCTAAATTGGTTTCATTTAATATCAGAATGTCAGGTAAATAAGCTGACTCATTTTCGGACGACTGAACTAATACTTGTCCGGGGATGAAGTACGGCAGGTTTAATCGATCGAATTGCGCGGTCAATTTTCTGGCTAAAAAACCGACAATTTCTTCATGTTCTCCTAATGGCTGTAGTTTTTTAACCACCCATTCGTTGTGCAGTTCATAAAATCTGTCTTCTGGTTTCCATTCCGCAAATTCTGCAAAAGTTAGCGGTTTAGTTGGAGTTTTAATCATGGTTATTCTCCTTAGTGATGAGTAGGGCGGGCTAGAAACAGCCAGGAGACGGCAGTGCCGTTTCCCTACAATTAATCACAGTAGGGAAACGGCACTGCCGTCTCCTCTATATCATTCCGGTGCAACCGGAATTGATATCACTCTGTGTCAAACAGGCCGGAAAGCCTGTTCAATAAAGTAAGGCTAAATGCAAGTTCCTACCTACATTATATTACCAATGCCCAATGCCCAATGCCCAATTACCATTTAATCAACTGTGCATCTTGATTGAAAAACCTGCGGCACAATCCCTCAGTCAATAGCAGAGTTGCGATTAAAGTTGCCAGCACTAACACAAACATAATTAAAATCTGGTAAGATGCCGCATCTAAAGGACTGACACCGCTGAGCATTTGACCTGTCATCATTCCCGGCAAACTCACGATTCCGACGACTGTCATTGTGTTTAATGTGGGGATTAATCCAGCTTTAATTGCATCTTTTCGGTACTGCTTTACTGCTTGTTGCGGTGTGGAACCTAAACTTAAATGGGTTTCTATTTCTAACTGGCTGCTATTAACTGTACTGACAAGTCTTTCACCGGCGATCGCCCCGGAGTTCATGGCATTGCCCAAAATCATCCCCGCTAAGGGAATTAGGTATTGCGGTTCGTACCAAGGATCGGGTTGCAAAATTAGCAAGTTTATATAGGCGAGAGTCAATGCCGTACCGATCAAAATCGATGCCGAAACTAAGGGGAGTAGGTGCTTAATTTTTTTGCTGATTCGGTTACTAGCAACCATGCTAGCTGTTGTCACCATGATTGCTAAAATTGCTAAAACTAGCCAAGGATTTTTTCCCTCGGGGGCAAATATGACTGCGAGTACGTACCCGACGAGGATTAGCTGGATCAAGGTGCGGCCCGCGGCGATCGCGATCGACCCCTCCAGCCCCAATCCCTGCCACGCCGAAAGCCCGATCGCGATCGCCACCATCCCCAAAGCCCAACCCAAATCAGTAAAATCTAGTTGAATTAACACAGGCGCTCCCTTAAAGGTAAAGTGATTATTTGCCTATCCAACTATAAAATATTTCAATAAACGTTTCTCAGAAACAGTTTTACTGCAAGAATTTGCTTTGATAATGGTTGAAATTTGTGGTGTAAAGAGTGAATAACGTTCCCCCCCTCGACTTAAGCCGTCAATACGCCCAGATTGGCGACGAGATAGCTGCTGCGGTACAAAAAGTGCTAGCCTCTGGCGCCTACATCGGCGGCCCGGCGGTGAAAACTTTTGAACAAGAGTTCGCCAACTACATCGGCGTTTCCGATTGCGTTGGTTGCAACTCGGGCACCGATGCGCTGATTTTGGCTTTGCGCGCCCTCAAAATTGGCCCGGGCGATGAAGTGATCACCACTCCTTTTACCTTTTTTGCTTCGGCTGAGACAATTAGCGCCGTCGGTGCAACTCCGGTGTTTGTCGATATTGATGCTAGGACATTTAACATGGATGTCGATCGACTCGAAGCCGCAATCACCGAAAAAACCAAAGCAATTATGCCCGTCCACATCTTCGGTCAACCGATCGATATGACTCGGTTGATGGACATTGCGACTCGACACAATTTACTTGTAATTGAAGATTGCGCCCAATCTGTCGGCGCCGAATGGCAGTCTCAAAAAGTCGGCAGCATCGGTCATGTCGGCTGTTTCAGCTTTTATCCGACCAAAAATTTAGGCGCTTGCGGTGACGGCGGGGCTATTACCACGAACGATCGGGCCCTAGCTGCTGCAATGAGAATGCTCAAAGAACACGGACAGTCTTCTAGGTACTTTTACGAAGAAATTGGCTACAACAGCCGTTTAGACGCTCTGCAAGCGGTGATTCTCAGCATTAAATTGCGGTATCTCGACAGTTGGAACGCCCAGCGGCGGGAGAAAGCGGCACTTTATGGCGAATTTCTCTCCCGGGTGCCCGGAGTTGCTGTCCCCAAAGAATTGCCCGAAGCAAAAGGAGTTTGGAATCAGTACACCATCCGGCTGACCAGCCCAGAAGACGCGCCAAATCCCTCTGGCAATTTCCGAGACTCGGTGCGGACTAAGTTGCAGGAATGTGGCATCGGTTCGATGGTTTACTATCCGTTGCCTTTGCACCTGCAACCTGTTTATAAATCTTTGGGCTATCTGACTGGTCAGTTGCCCCAGGCCGAGCAAGTTTGTCGCGAAGTCTTGTCTTTGCCCATGTTCCCGGAACTGTCGAGGGATCAACAAGAGCGGGCGATTTATGGGCTGAAAGATTGTTTGGCACCCGACGATCGCATCCGGTAGCTTTGGGGCGATCGTCGGGTGCCAAGCTTCGCTTCGGCAACGGGCGATCGAGGGAAACGCAGGAGAAGATAAGAATTGCGGGGTTGCAGTGCTGTCAGAAATTGCAGCAGTCAGGGAGATCAGTTAAGTTTTTTGACTGATCACTTGTACTTTTATGTACTATATTTAATGAAAAGAAACAAATTTAGGCTGGCAATCCGTTTTGAATGGGTGCATTTTCGGCTCGCCTAAGATTTGCGATCGGTAAATGATCGAGAAGGAAAAAGGAAGAAGGAAGAAGGAAGAATAAATAATGTTTCAACTTTCGACTTCCAATCCCCGATACTCTTCGGCCCGATTCCCGATTCCCGATTCCCGATTCCCGATTCTCAATTTAACCTGTAATTTTCATAAGATAAGAGGAACATAAACGAGTGCGTCAGTACCAATTCACTCAAGCTAGACGCTACGATCCACAAGCGATCGCTCAGTATTACCGCAACCGTCCACAGAAAGCAATCTGGCGAGCAATTACCGTTATTTGGTCTTTTGCAGGCTTTGTCATCGCGATGCTGTGGGACAGTTGGCAGCACGAAGTCGCAGCACACCAGCCGGAACGGGCTACACACCTGCGACAAATACTCACTCGCTTGGGCCCCACTTTCATTAAAGTTGGGCAAGCCCTTTCTACTAGACCCGATTTAATCCGCAAAGACTTTCTCATAGAACTGATCAAACTTCAGGATCAATTGCCGCCCTTTGACTCCGCTTTAGCTTTCAAGATTATTGAAGCTGAACTAGATCGCAAAATTAGCGAAATTTACCGCGAAATCTCCCCCGAACCTGTCGCCGCCGCCAGTCTCGGTCAAGTGTATCAAGCTCGCCTCCTCACCGGAGAAGAAGTAGCAGTTAAGGTTCAGCGACCGAATTTGCTACCAATCTTGAGCCTTGACCTTTACTTAATGCGCTGGGCTGGTGGGTGGTTGGGCCCGCTGTTGCCGCTGAATCTCGGTCACGATCTCTGTTTAATAGTCGATGAATTCGGTATTAAACTATTCGAGGAAATTGACTATATCAATGAAGGCCGCAACGCCGAGAAATTTGCGACAAATTTTGCCGACGACCCCACCGTAAAAGTTCCGAGTATTTACTGGCGTTATACTGCAAAATGCGTTCTTACTCTCGAATGGATTGACGGCATCAAGCTGACAGATATGGAACGTGTTAAAGCCGCAGGTTTGGATACCGATACTTTAATTGAAGTCGGAGTCCGCAGCGGTTTGCGGCAGTTGCTGGAACACGGATTTTTTCACGCTGACCCCCATCCAGGAAATCTGTTTGCCTTAGCGGACGGTCGCATGGCTTACATTGATTTTGGGATGATGGATCAGATGGAAGAAACAACTAAAGAAAATTTGGTTGATTCAGTCGTTCATTTAATCAACAAAGATTATTTGCAGTTAGCCAAGGATTTTGTCAAACTCGGCTTTTTGACTCCAGATACAGATATTATGCCGATCGTCCCGGCGCTGGAATCTGTCCTCGGCGATATCGTCGGCGAAAAGGTGGCAGATTTTAACTTCAAGACGATTACAGACCAGTTTTCGGGATTGATGTACGATTATCCTTTCCGAATCCCGGCGAAATTTGCCTTAATTATTCGGTCTCTGGTAACAGAAGAAGGTTTGGCCCTGACGCTGAATCCCGATTTCAAAATAGTCGAGGTGGCGTATCCTTACGTAGCACGGCGTTTGTTGAACGGGGAATCTCCGGCACTACGGCGTCGCCTGATTGAGGTATTATTCAGAAATGGCAAATTTCAGTGGAACAGGTTAGAGGACATGATCGCGATCGCCCGGTCCGATCGTAGTTTCGACCTGCTACCAACAGCACAGCTAGGCTTGCAATTCTTGATGTCAGATGAAGGGTCATTTTTGAGACACCAATTGATCTTGGCTTTGATTGAGGACGATCGCATCCACACCGAAGAAGTTCGCAGCTTGTGGAACCTAGTCAAGGAAGACCTGCAACCAAGCCGCCTATTCAACGTTGCTCTAGGCGCTTTGGCAGAATTTTCCACAGCAGGAACAGCCGCCCTGACTCGACTTTAGTCAGTTGTGAGTTGTCAGTTGTGAGTTGTCAGTTGTGAGTTGTGAGTTGTGAGTTGTTAATTTCAATTCCCAATTCCCAATTCCTAATTCCCAATTCCCAATTCCCCATTACCCCAAAAGAATTATTCGTGTATTATTTTCTAGAACCTCCCTATTTTTTTATGACGGCTGGATTGCTAGCAGGAATGGCTTGTGGCTTAGCCTTTGAAGCAACTCTCAAACAAGCCGTACAACTGTGGTCAAAAAATCGTGATACTCGCACATTAGCTAACCTGCAAGGATTGCAACTATTCATACCTTTCCTGGGAATGGCCGGCGGAATTTGCATATTCTTAGCTTCTGGTGTAGAAATTTTTGGAATTCCCAAATTGTTCGCTTACGCTTTATCTTTGCCCCTAACCATACTCACAGGCTGGCTAATTTGGAGACAGCTAGGTAAGCTGCTATTGGAGTTAGAACGGGGAGGCTCCCAAGCGCTCGATTTGGATTCTTTTGAAGAAGGATGAGAGTTAAATATTAACCCTCTTTTCTGAGAAACAAGGGGGTTGATAGTTCTCTAGTATTATCCTAATTTGACGTTTTTTTAACCACAGAGAGCACAGAGAACGCAGAGGAAGAGCCAAAAAAGAGGTCCACAACTTATACAGTAGTTTTGGTAGAGAATTTACAGGATAAAACTTAAAATTATAAATCGAATGGGTAAGTTTATTGTTACGGGTGCAGCAGGATTTATCGGGTCTCATCTAATAGAAGCTCTTTTAAATCGAGGGAATAAAGTAATAGGCGTTGACGAGTTCAACGATTACTACGATCCGCAGTTGAAGCGAAAAAATATTGCACATTTGGAAAAATATCCTGGTTTTGAATTGATGGAAGGGGATATTTTATCGTTGAATTGGCGATCGCTCTTATCCGATGCAGAGGTAATTTTTCACCAGGCGGCGCAAGCAGGAGTTCGTGCTAGCTGGGGTGACGGTTTTCGCAGTTATACGGAACGGAATATTAACAGCACTCAAGTGTTGTTAGAAGCGGCGAAAGATGCGCCAAATCTACAAAGGTTTGTGTATGCTTCCTCTTCTTCAATTTACGGTAATGCTGAAGCTTTCCCCACGAATGAAAATGCTTGTCCGCAGCCAGTTTCTCCCTACGGAATTACGAAGTTAGCAGGTGAACGTTTGTGCGGACTTTATTACAAAAATTTTGGCATTCCGACTACTTCGCTGCGTTATTTTACCGTTTATGGGCCGAGACAACGCCCTGATATGGCTTTTCACAAGTTTTTTAAGTCGATTTTGTTGGATGAACCGATTTCAATTTTTGGCGACGGGTTGCAAACGCGGGATTTTACGTTTGTCAGCGATTGCGTTGCGGCTAATTTGGCTGCGGCTGAGGTTGCGGAGGCTGCAGGGGAAGTTTTTAATATTGGTGGGGGAAGTCGGGTAGTTTTGAAGGAAGTTATTGATACAATACAGAGAATTGTCGATCGACCAATTCGGATCAGTTTTACTGAAGCAGCCAGGGGAGACGCGCGACACACTAGCGCTGATGTGTCTAAAGCCAAGAAAATATTAGGTTATCAGCCACAAGTTAGTTTAGAAGAAGGATTGAGGCGAGAATGGGAGTGGATTCAATCTTTATACAGTTAGATACGATCCTAGAAATTCCGCAACTTAAATTGAACATTATTAAGTTTTTGAATTATCCAATTTTTGAAATTCCTCTCGAAGCGAACCCGCCAATTGGGAGGCGCGAGTTTTGGCTGTGTTTCCCGCGACTTCAAATAACGGTAGTGCAGAAATACATCTCGGTAGGGAATCTCAACATCTTCACCAGCACACAATTGAGTAAACTTTGCAGCCGAAATACTCATGTAATGCAAGTAAGTAAGTCGCCGTCCTTTATCGTATAGAACATAATCTATCACATCAAATTGAGAAGACCAATGATTCCCCGTCACCTGTTCGGGTTGAGCATATGCAAAGTTGTAAAAAGATATTTTGCTGCGGGCAGTTAAATAGTTAAACAAAGGTTGGTCAGTTCCCCGCAAAGACAAGATTTCCGATTCTCCTGATGTTAAATATTCTAACATTTTGGCTAAGTTATTGCGATTCAAAACTCCTTTTTTGGAAGCAAACCAACCCGCACAAAAAATCTGAGATTGTAGTCTCTCAAAATTAAAAATATCGGCTAGTTTTTCGGATGACAAATCAAATACATAATTGAGGTCTGATTTGTATTGAAAATCGTTTGCTACCCAATCAACCTCATCGAGTTTTTGATAAATGTAATCGAGAGAACCCATTAACAGAGTGTCCGCATCAAAATAGATAAATTTATCAAAAGGGCCGTCAAAACAACAAAATTTCCGGTGCATTCCCAAACAGTGTACTGGCTTCCAGCCTTTAACTTGCCAAACTTTTTGAGCTTTTCTGTGAGATGTCCAAGCTTTAGTTGCAAAGTCTTCCCAAAATTGGATAGAATCAGTGTTTTCAAAGAGGGTGACATTGTGACGAGTTGCAATTTCTACTCGTGCTTTTTTCATTCTATCATCATAGGGAATGATACAAACGGGAATATCTTTTGCACCGTTGATTTCGAGACTATTTAATAAAGCGACTAAGTGGTCGAAAACAACATCATTCGCTAGGATATAAATGCCATTTGTCATAGTTGTTAATTAAAAAATTAATCCGGTAGGGTGTGTTGGGCGCTTCCTAATTATCTCGAATTATGTCGAATATCAATATAGCGCCCAACGCACCCAATCATCGTCTCAGGTGCGTTGGGCGCTACATTCATCTGGCATTATATCAAATATCAAAACAGCGCCCAACACACCCTACAAATATCGAAATATTCTTTGCATTAAATTAACTTTTTCCTCATACAAATAACGATAATGTTTCCACAATTCCCAGTATGGACTACCCGATTTAATTGGTATCCCGGCCCAATGAATATATTTTAACCTTTTACCTTTGTCATAAAGCACATTATCTATTTCCTGAAAATGCTTGGAACCCGCCCAGCTTCCAGGTTCAGTGTCCGAAGCTTTGACAAGATTGCAGCGTTTGGGAATCAGTTTAAGAATGATGTAATTTAGTATAGGCTGGTCGGTAACATTTTGAGTGAAATCAAAATATTCTCGATGCTGCGAACATTCGCGCAAGACTTCGTACATTTGGGATTCGGAAATAGTTCCTTTCCTGGAAGCCCAAAAGCCGCTGTTGAACACATCTTGAAGTTCGGAATCTGTAAAAATATGCTGTTCTTTGACAACATCTGAAAATACATTCCGCAGTTTTTCGTTAAGGTGGTGGTAGTCGCAGCAAAAGAAATCTACTTCTGATAGTTTGTCGAGGTTGGCTGCGATGTCTTCAAAGACGATGATATCGGTGTCGATGTACAGGAATTCGTCAAGCGGGCCAAACCAGGCGACGAGTTTTCGCATTTTATTGGGAAGGGCTAAGAAGTGGCGATCGAACATTTGGCCAATTTCCCTGGTAAACTGTTCCACAAACCCCAGATTTGGGAACAATCGCACGTCGTGGAGACCGCTGAGGGTGGCGGCGACTTGCTGATAATTGTCGTCGAAGGGAATCAGAAAAATTGGTACTTGACAGTTGTACAAACGTATGCTGTTGACAAGGGCGATCGAGCTTTCGATCACTTTATCATTCGCCACAATATAAATACCGCGATTCATGTATTTATCCTCAACCTTCTCAATACCCTTGTTAACAAATTCGGCGAACAAACATCAGTATAAGACTTAAGCAGTTCAGTAAAAATCGGACGCTTCTCAGGTTCGCGGAGATAGCGGTAATGCAGAAACAAATCGCGATAGGGAAACTCAATATTTTCCCCAGCACAAACTCTCCGAATCAAATCCGGCGGTACACCAATATAATGAATGTAAGTCAGTCGGTTTCCCTTATCGTACAAAATATTATCGCGTTCTTCAAAATGTTTAGAACTGACGCAGCAGCCAGTTTTCTCACCATCCGGGAGGCTATAAGCAAAATTATAACTATTCATCCCAGTTTTCATCATCATATAATTGAGCAACGGCTGTTCCCCCGCACCTGCATATAGAATTTCCGCATCGCCAGAGTGCAGTTGAGCTACCAGCCATTTTCTAGTATTTTGGTCAAACAATCCTTGCTTGCTGGCGTAAAATCCCGAACAGAATATTTCCGAGTCGATCCGATTTTTCTCAAAAACTTCGAGCAGTTTTGGCGACTGGATGTTGTATACTTTAGTTGGATCGCGAAATTGAAAATCGTAAACTACAAAATCCGATTCCTCTAACTTCTGAAAAATAGGTTCGAGGGAATTCATCACCAAAGTATCCGCATCCATATAGATAAACTTTTCAAATGGGCCGTCGAAAGCGCAAAAGCGCCGGTGCGCGCCGTAAAGCCGAAACTTTTTGCGGTTCAAACGCTCTGGTGCGGCGGCTTGCATGAATTTGTCCCATCGCTGAATTGATGCGCTATTTTCATAAATAAACACGTTGGGACGGTTGACAATTTCAGCTTTGATTAGCTGTATCTGGTCGTCGAAAGGATAAATGCAGACGGGAATATTTGAGCCTAAGATAATTTCAATACTGTTGAGAAAGGCAATTAGTTGGTCGTAAACTGTATCGTTGGCTAGCGTGCAAAGTCCATTCATATATCGTATTCTCTGGGTTGATTTTGATTTTCTGTCATTGCGCTATTTCCTAAGATACAAAGTTAGACAACCAATTCAGCAAGTTCAATTCGTGGAGAATGATTTGTCTGGCTTCCGCAATTTTCTCCCTCGCTTCATGCCAGTAATCAGGGGTTGCGATCGCATCTTGAATAAATTCTACTCCTTTCTGATCCAAACTCGGCAGCCGCAGAAAACTCCCCGCCGGCAACAACTTATCCGCCGCCACACCGCCGTAATAAATTGGCAAACTCCAAGCTAATAAAGCATCCCAAAGTTTCTCGCTGACATACCAATCGTTCTCTGTATAATTCTCAATAGCCAAATTGTAATAGTAAGGCGCGACGGCGTGCCATTTATTATTGACAGTGCCGTTTCCGTGAGCCCAAGTTGGCAAGTTTCGTCCGTAAAGGTCAAAGTTTAATTGTTGTTGTTGCAGCAATTTGATAAAGTCTAATCGGTGGCGGTGATTAGCGCTGCGACTAACACCGGAAGTAATCCAAGAACAGGATTTTGTTTTAGTTGGCGCAGGCATTTCATCGAGTTCTCGAAACGAGTTGTTGTGATACCAAATCGCAGGCATATAATTGGGGTTGGGTGCGAAGTCGTCTGGCCCGGAAATGTAACCGCAATAAAGTTTTGCTCGATCGTAGTTGGCTTTGGTAATTTCAATAACTTCTGGTAATGGCGGCTCGCGGATTAGGTAAATTATGCGTTCCTGGGGGACTCCGCGCAATTTGTCTCGGATGTCGTTTTCTGGATTTTGAGGGCTGGAACGGCGGATTTTGTCGAGCCAGGATTGTTTTTTTTGTGGTTTGGGAAAGTCGAATTGATACATGAGTAAAAAGTCTGGTTCTGGGTGGTTGGCTAACATTTGAATGTTGCGCCAACGGCCGAAGTTGTAGGGGGTTTGTTGCCACAGCCAGTCGCTTTGATTCATGCCTGGGTATGTGGTGATTGTGCCGATGATTTTTGGGTTCATAATTAGTAGTATGTAGGGTGCGTCAGCTTGGGTGATTTTCGCAATAATTGATAATTTAAAAGCTGACGCACCGCACAGTGAATGGTGCGTCAGTATGTAGGGTGCGTCAGCTTGGGTGATTTTCGCAATAATTGATAATTTAAAAGCTGACGCACCGCACAGTGAATGGTGCGTCAGTATGTAGGGTGCGTCAGCTTGGGTGATTTTCGCAATAATTGATAATTTAAAAGCTGATGCACCGCACAGTGAATGGTGCGTCAGTTTTGATAATTTGATCAATTGTCTGTCGCCTGGGGACTGACGCACCCTACAAATGAGTTATCCACATAACTCAAAATTCTCTCGATCCGGTTTTCCCACGAAAACTGCTTGACAAAATCCATAGTTTCTGGATAACCTTCGGCCTTCCTCGGATATTTTGTTAAACTAACTTGAATACTTTGTGCAAATTCATACGGGTTATCCGGCGCGCACCAAGTCGCAGCGATATTCCCCGATTTAAACTCAAGCAAAGATAGAATTTCCGTCGCCACAATCGGTGTTCCAGATGCCATATAATCGAAGAACTTCAAAGGAGATGTGAACGTCGCGGCGGGTGTCAAACAATGCGGGTGAAGCAACACATCGGCGGCTTGCAGCAAGCTAGCAAGTTGATTTTGAGGCAGGTAGCTGAGAAATTTGATGTTGTTAACTTGCTTGTCTTTTGCTAACTTTTGGTATGCTGTTACTTGGGATGAATCGCCACCTGCGATCGCAAATTCAACTCCCGGCAATTCTTTCGCCACATCAACCAACATATCCACACCTTTAAACGGGTAAAGCCCGCCCGCATAAACGGCTAAATTCTCTCTGCCATCTTCTAATAACTTTTGTCGCCAATTCTGGGCATCTGCCGTTTGTCTCGCGAGAAACAATTGATTGAAACCGTTGTGCAGCATAATTACTTTTTCCGGCGGCATTCCATTCTGAATCATACTTTCTCGCACTGTATCCGCAACAGTTACAGCAATCTGAAACAGCGGATTGCGGACAATTTCCGACTCAAATTGCTTGTTTTCATGGTGATGCTGTTCGTAGATAGCGGGAATTCCGTTTTTAATCGCAGCTTTCACAAAGTTCCAGTCCCGTGTGTGGACGATTTGAGTCGATTTTCGCAGGTGAATCGGTAGGTAGTATTTTGAGACTATTGTACTCGAACTCGTCCACTTGCTGTCCAAAAGGTCGATCGGCCAAGGCATCGGTAAATCTGCTACTTTTAATTTATCTTGGATATTATATATTTTCGCAAGTTTTTCATCAGGTTTTCGAGGTTGAAAAGGACGTAACCAATCAATCGGATTAAAAGCACTCCATCCTTTGCGGAGATATACCAAAACTGCTGGTAAACCGAGATTTGCGGCCGCATTCGCAGAGTGCGCAACTTGGACTAAGCTGGCTACATTGGGTTGCGGCAAGACATTTCTGGTAAAAAATACATAATATTTAGACATGGGCATTGGGCATTGGGCATTTTGACTGTTGACTAAGGACTAAGGACTAAAGACTAATGACTAATAACTAATAACTACTTTTTAACAGCCTGACGCTTGATAGTATTTTCGATAAATTCTAAAGTCTTGAAAATATTAGCAGCGGAGTGAAATGATTCTCTGATTAACTCGTCTCTTTCTTCGGGAGAATCTACCATTTCATCTACTAGCAATTTGAGGTAAGCAATCATTGGAGTCAGGCGCGTCCGAATTTCGTAAGAGCCTCTAATTAAAGCTTCATCGCGTGCGGTTTCTTCGGCAAACTGTACTGAATACAAGCGAGTGTAGTAACCTCCTTTGGCTAGCAATTCTTCGTGGGAGCCAATTTCTACGACTTGTCCGCGATCGATCACGGCGATTTTGTCGGCTTTTTGGACTGTGGAGAGGCGGTGGGCGATGACTAAGGTTGTACGATCGCAACTCAGTTTCTCGATCGCCGATTGCACGTACCTTTCCGAAACCGTATCTAGCGAACTCGTTGCTTCATCTAAGATTAAAATCTCCGGGTTTTGCAACAGGGCTCTCGCGATCGAAATTCTCTGACGCTGCCCTCCCGATAGTATCACACCCCGATCGCCAATTTGAGTATCCAGCCCCTCCGGCAACAGTTCGATAAACTCATAAGCATTTGCTCCCTTTGCCGCTTCCATAATTTCTGCCTCAGTCGCTTGGGGCCTAGCATAAGCAATATTCTCCCGCACAGAAGCATTAAACAAAAACGTATCTTGGCTAACAATACCCATCGCTTTTCTGAGGCTTTTTAGCTCAAATTTGCGCAAATCTATGCCATCGATCGAGATACAACCTTCAGTAGGATCGTAAAATCTCGGCAGTAAATCTGCCAAAGTTGACTTACCAGAACCCGAATTTCCTACCAATGCCAAAGTAGTACCATGAGGTAGAAATAAATCGATTCCTTGCAGAACTACATTTTTGTGATTTGGATAGCTAAAAGATATTTTATTAAAATGGATTCCCGATCGCAAATGAGTGTAAGGCACGGAACCATTCAGCATAAACGGCTTATCATCGCAGCTCAAGAAATCATTTACCACTTCTACACTAGCCGATGTATTAGCGAATTGACTACGCCCGCTATTTAACTGAGAGATCAAAGGAATTAACCTAAAAAGTACCAATAAATAGGTCAACAAAACTGTAGAAATAGACTCTATTTCATTGGCAAATATTGTGCGCCCTATAAATATAATCAAAATAATCACTATCAAATTAACAACTTCGTTAATTGGGGCGATCGCCGCATAGTTTACCTGAGCCTGAAAATCCGCTTGTTCTCGTCTTTGAATTAAATTCTTAATCCGTTGATACTCCCTTTCCTCGTTCCCCGTTGACTTAACTAGCCTAATCCCAGTCATGGTTTCGAGCACCCTAACCGAATAATCTTTCGACATTTCAGAAAGCAGGTGGCCAAAATACTTAGAACGGTTAATAATATGTTGATTTCCCCAAGCAACTAACCCCAACAAAACCGTAGCTGTCACCGTCAGTTTCCACGATATAGAAAGCAGCAGACCCACAAATACCAAAACGGTGATTGAGGTAGTAAACATTCCGATCGCGATACCAACTGCACTAGCAGTCCGACCAATTTCTCCGCCCAACCTATTAATTAAATCCCCGACTTTAGTTTTAGAGTAAAAATCTAAATCTACTTCTAACAACAACCGCAAACCAGTTTCTCGCAAATCAAAAGTTAAAGAGCGCGTCAGAGAAGTAGCTAATAAAGTATTGATATAACTAGCAATGTTTTTCAAGATAATTGCCAAAACAATCGCCGCTGTCATGAAAACCAACCGCTGATTTTGAGGCATTCCTTCAAAGGGATACATCAAAGTTTTAATGAAAGGTGGAGCGCCGCGTAACTCGACAGCTTCCTGCAAAAAACTTAAAAGCACTGGTACGATCAAAGTAGTGCTGATACCGTTGAATAAAGCTCCAGAAAAACCGAGGATCACAGTTAACAGAATCCTCCCCGGATATCGTCTGGCAAATTTTAGGAGTAGCTTATTAGCAGACATGAAGCATTCCCAGATAAACAGTACGGCATCTCAAAATATTCTTTAATTACAGCCAGTGTTTCTTCCTCCATTCAGTCGCTTTAAAGTTACTTAGACTTAGGTGCAATTAGAATATCTGAAAGTATCGGTGCCATTGCTTGAATACTATATTTTTTCACGCATCTTTCCCGAGCTTTCATTCCTTGCAAATTCGCTGCTGTCAGATTTTCAAATATCCATTGAATTTTTTGGGAAATTTGAGCAGGAGAACTCGGCTCGACTAAATAACCAGTTCCCCCTAAAATTGCTGGAATATCTCCCACTCGCGTAGACAAAACAGGCTTAGCCATTGCCATGCCATCTGTCAGCTTAAGCGGAAACTGAGCCACGGCTGTGAGAGTCTCTCGCTGAGGAACAACCACAATGTGAGCCGCCGCTACAACTTCAGGCATCGTCTCGACTGGAAACCTTGGCAGTTTAACAATCCAACGCCCCCATTGTTGCATAAGTCTATCATCATAATCATCATAAGGACTTCCGCCGACGATCGCTAATTTTAAATCTGGCTCATTTAACTGTTCGAGGGCTATCAAAACATCCTCAACACCTTTGTGAGGTCTAGGCGCACCCGGAAACATCAGAATTCTATACCCCGACAAGCCGTAACGCTGTCTACTCAATTCAGGATTGTATTTAGCAGGGTCGAACATCTCAGTATCCTTGCCATTAGGCAAATATACACCACCAAAACGCTGTTTTAAAAACTCAGTATCCACTGTGACAGCATCAGCACGGGAAACTAAACTTTCCATCCACTGGATGTATAGCGGATGATCTGGTTTTCTCAATTCACCATTTTGTTTGAAAATATCTCGATAAAGTTGTTTGAAATTAGGGCGGTATTTCCATTCATCTCCGCCGAACCAGCTAAGTTCCCAATCATCTATATCTAAAATCACAGGGCGGCGAGTATCTAGTTTTTTTAGCAGTGATAAACCAAAACTTGTAGGTTTAGGTTTGACTGCATAGATAATATCCCCATCTATTTTTTTTAAAACTTTTTGAGCATCCATCAAAAACCCAGGATAGTTTTTCCCCGGTATCGCATATACTGGGATGTTTTTCGGAGGAATAGCATACAATTCCTTGCCAAACTGAAATCCAACAACTTCTACGTCATAGTTAAGCTCAATCAGGACTTGAGCCAAGAGAAAAGCACGAATTGCACCTCCTCCCGACAAATCGCTCACCACTAATGAAACTTTCACTTGGTAATTTTTTTATCAAAAAGCTGACTTATTTTCCTGCTTAACCGAGCTTTTGTCAAGGTTGGCAAAGCAAAAAATAGTTTTTTTAGGGAAATTCTCGAATCTTTTAAAGCTAGAGCATCTTTGATTTCTTGTCTTAATTTAGTGGCTTCTAAGGCTGTTCGCAAATAAAGGTGTGGATGAATCAATGAAAGCTGAAAAATGTTAGTTTTTTCTGCTGCTTTTTGCAAGACTGGATTAGTTGTTAAATATTCTGCCTTAGCAAATACAAGTATATTTTGGGCGTAGTACCATTTAACTCGATCGTTTTGCCATATTTTGTTTCTTATGCAGTCAATCGCCACATATCCTTGCTCTTGAAATAGTTTCGCCCAATACTCTGGCCACTGTTCATTTACGTGATTTGTGCCTCCTTGAAATGGCACTGCGGCAGAGAATAAAATAACTGGGCCCAGTTTCACTAAAGACTCTACAAATACCTTGGCGCACTCACATGGCAAGTGTTCTGCGACTTCTAAGGAAACAACTAAATCAAATTGCTGTTTGATGGGTAAAGGCTGGCTTAAGTTTAATGCTAAAAATCTGTCAGTAGGAATTTCTAGCATTTTTGGATCTACCCAATCACCGTCGATTCCCAAAATATTTTCAACGCCGAATTCTTGGAATGCTGACAGCCAGGTTCCTGTGCCGCAACCAACATCAATTACTCGCTTTGGCTGCACAAATTCCCAAAGGATAGGGATGATTTCTCGGGCTGATTCTCGGGAGGTTTTTTGTAAGTATTTGTATAGTTCTTTAGTGTAGTGTTGCACAGTAGCGAGAGTAGTTATATTTTTTTTGAACCGCAGAGGACGCAGAGTGAGAGGAAAGTTTATTTTAAGCGCCAGGGATTGTTAAGTTGATTTGGTAAAAATAGTTGGGCTGTGCGATCGACTATTCGAGTAAAGGGCGATCGCGTTACATTCTTGGCGTACTGCGGGCGGTAGGGGTAAGTGCAGTGCATGACTTTGATCGGTTTGTCGATCGTATAAACATCTTTCCACTTATCCAAGTAGTTGTAAACAGGGGACAATGTTTTCATTTTCGGTTTCACAGATTCAACAGCAGCGGCAAAAGCTCCTTGATCTTTTAATAATAGCACATTTTGATTCGCAATTACTATCTCGAAATATTTCTTAAATTCTTGGAAAAATTTGTGATTTTTACTATTTTTGGTAAAAGCGATAAATCCGCCATTATATTGAATGCTATTTTCGTTGAGTGGGAATCCTACTGATTGCAGAGTTGAGACAATATCTTGCTTAACTCTTAATAAATTAGCAGCTTTGGCGATCGCAGGTTGCACATCTTCCGTCACCAGCAAATCTACCTCATCAAGAAACTCAAACACCTCATCTATTGGCGATAGCAAACAAATATCGCAATCCAGATAAATAGTCTTCTCAAATGCAGATTCTTCGTACAAAGCCAGCTTAGCTTGTCGCGAAGCTAAAACAGGATTTTCGTGAGAGGGTGCAGGTTTCAATATGACATTTCCGAATACCTGAAGTAAAGGATATAAAAATCTGGGGACTCTATCTATTAAAACAATAATTGGTTCGCGGTGAAACTTCCTGACAGATGCTAGAAAATGAACGCAATCTTGAAAAGAGTACAAACCAGTTAAAATTGTGATAAATCCCTTAGTTTCTAGTTTCACTTTTCTCGATTCCTCACGTTAAGTTAAGTGGTGCTTTGAGGACACGGCAATGCCGTGTCCCTACCCCCATTAATTGTAGGGACAGGGCAATGCCGTTTCCCTACCTTATGTATTTGACTGGTCATCGATTTAACGCATCTAACTTGTCTAGAATTTCAGCACCTTGTTCCATATCAAATTTACGAGCAAAGTGGAAATTGCCATTAGTAATTGTGGCATAATCTTGAATTGTCAGCGTGCGGGGCGAACCAGCAACTGCTCTTCTATAATCAATATAGCGCTTATCGTCATTCACCAAATTAAAACTTTTGCTATTGACCAATATAGTTTGTACAAAAGACTCTTCAGGTACTACGGTTCCTTGATAGTAGGCAACAAACTCAGGGCGAATGTCAACAAAGTTTTTGATATATTCAACGCACTTTCGAGAGAGAGTATACCACGCCAGACCCCCATAGCAAATAAATTCATTGTTAAATGGAGTCGATCGACACGGTATCCCTACCAGCGGCCCATAAGTCAGATAAAATTTCAGCCAAGTCATCTTTTTGACGATCGGCAATTGCTGAAAATCTTTCAAAAAACGGTAGCTAGATTTTCCTGGCACTCGCCAGTAAATACAATAATACCGCTTAAATCCCTTATCTCGATCCCAGGGTATTTCATCAGCAAAAATATCCCAATAGCGGATAAAACCATCGGAGTCTGTTTGCGCGAGAAAGTTTTCAGTTTCTGACAGGGGCTGAGTCGGATAATCTTGACCAGTCAGATTAATTAGCCAGTCAAAATCGGAATTGTTTTCAAACAACCAGTTAACTGCATTTAAGTATGGTTGAACTTGACAAGAAAAATCACCTCGGATTAAATACTCCTGATTTTGCAATAAATGTATATCTGACAAATCTTGCAGTGGGGTCAAGTCTAAATCGCACCGATTAAAGTTGTGATTAATTAGGATTTGAGCATCAGGACTCGATCGCTTAATCGTGCGAACCAGTCGATAAATTTGGTCAGGAGTTTGATGAGTCTGGATAAAATAGCAAATTTTCACCATCATTTTATAGATAAAAGTTGATTAAACTGGCTTTGTACGCGGTTCGCTTTCAGAATTAGATAGCGACGAATCAAAAATATTTGCTGCTGGGCAACTGATGCCATACACCAGCGATAGTAGGCAGGAATAGCTACGTTTGCCAAAAAATTACGCCACTGCAAAGTAATTTGAGTATTACCGATTTCCTGAGATCTGATTATGCTATTGTCTACCATTTTTTGGCGCAAATTCAAATCATTTTTCAGACGAAGGAGAGCAGCAATTGCCTCCTCTGTTGAAGCTACTTCTATGTAATCAAGTTCACTTTTGCGATCGTGGCGATAGGCAGATTCCTGCCCCAGAATGGCGGGAATGCCCGCGTGCCAAGCGTTAATCAATTTCGAGGCTGGTTTGGAGTCAAAAGTGTTACTGCCCTCAAAACTGCGAACAGCCACGATTACATCAACTTCGCTATAGTCGTGCCAGCGATCGCATTTTACCACCTCCCAGCGCAAACCCAAAGCACTGAGTTGTTCCTCCCACTGTGGTTGTTGCAATTGGGCTGCTAGAGTGCCTAAAACGCCGAAAAAAGCAGCATTTTCAAAACGATCGCCCCGGCTGCGATCGCGCGGAATTAACTTTGATTGCAGCCAAAATCTCAGCGGATAACTCTGCCACAAAATTTGCGATCGCTTTAACAATTTATCTCGATCATTTTGCACAATTTGTAATTGAGCATATGGGTGAGGTTCTCGATCGACTTTAATACAAACAATCAGTAACTTTGACGATGGTTTTAAGTTATCCGACAAAAAATCTCGATGGGAAATTACAATTCCTTCATTTGGCATAAAATTTATTAATTTACATCGCCATCCATCTGCTTTCAAATAAAGATAAGTTTGCAAAGTCCAGTCATACTTCCCTCTGCCGTACCTGGTACCCCAAAAACTCATCCAGTCGCCGTATTCTTCAGGAATTTGTGGCAATTCTCCCGCTGGCCACTGGCTTTTGGGAATATAAAAATAAATCGGTGGTAAACTCTCCTTCATTCCATCCAGCCTGCAATTGAACAACTATAGCATTTCTCAGTTGAGATATCCCGTAGGGACACGGCAGTGCCGTGTCCCTACAGCCGTCTGCTGTATTTGATTCGATTGAAAACCGCTATATTTATCAACTGATATTATATTTTACTTGCGTCAGTGCGTCCACTCCCAAAAACTCTCGCTCCAGTTATCTCGATAATTAAAAATTCCTTCCCATTCATAAAAATGTACAAAATCTTTCAAATTAATTGCTTTATTGATATCTCTCATCATGTAAAGAGGTTTTTCGCCATAAAAAGAAGCCCACATAGTATAACTGCTAGGCGGCCCAACAATATAGTCGCACTCAGCCAAAGCATACATATCCTCAATTAAATGACCGTTGGCAAAAACGCAGTGATAATTATCAAACAACTTAGGGTTTTGCTGAATATTAGAGCAAATCAAAAACTTAATTTTCTTCCCTTCAAATAGTTTAACTACTGAATTCATCACTTCTAAGTATTGCTCAGTTTTGTAAAAGTATCTTCCCCTTTGATGCTGAGTGTAATCTCCTTGACGAATGTGAACTCCAATGATGATGTCTGCATTATTTTTTACATTCAACATCAAACTATCTACATTAATTGTATATTGTTGTAATGGTGTAAAGTAGGATCTAATCTCGTCCGCGTACTTGTGTAACTTTGGCAAATCTTCTACAAACCAGCCATCTCGAAATAACCAGCCTTGAAAACAAATAGTTGAAGTGTGTTTGAGTGTTTGAATATCCTGATAATTTATCCAATTAAACGGCTTCTCTCTGGTTATTTCTTGCATTTCTAAGATATTTTTATTGCTTAAACTGTTGATAAGTTTAAAATATTTACTTCTGATAAACTTGTTACCTGCTAGGGTAAAATATGGAGGAGGATAACAGCACAAAAAATTCCCAGCGGTTCCAACAAAGTATTCTGCATATTCCTCAAAAGCCGGATTGAGGACTGTTAAATTATGCTCGATCGCGAAAGCGATGAAATTTGCAAAAAGCAGTAGTCGGTTGCCTAGTTGTCCAGATTTAGCAGATATTATGAGCATACAGCGTATTCCAGGTTTATCACAGTAGGGACACGGCAGTGCCGTGTCCCTACGGAGCAATGCCGTTTTAGATGCGCCTCAGCTTATTCTGCCTTCGAGTGGCGTTTTTGATGCCACTGCCAAGCATGGGAGATAATATCCTTAATGTCGGGATATTCGGGAGACCAACCCAAGGTTTCGATCGCCTTTTTGCTGCTACCAACCAAAGCAGGCGGGTCTCCTGGACGCCGATCGCACTCCACAGCCTTAATCTCTTTTCCCGTCACTTGGCGAGCCGTTTCTATCACCTCTTTTACCGAAAAACCGCCGCCGTTCCCCAAATTAAAGAAATCTGATTTGCCGTCATTTAACAAATATTCTAGTCCCAAAATGTGAGCCGATGCTAAATCGTTAACGTGAATGTAATCTCGGATGCAAGTACCATCAGGAGTATCGTAGTCTGTGCCGAAGATTGCGATCGAATCTCGTTTCCCCAAAGCAGCGAACAACACTAGCGGAATCAGGTGAGTTTCGGGATTGTGATCCTCTCCTAACAACCCGTTTGGATCTGCACCAGCCGCGTTAAAATAGCGAAAACAAACAGACTTGAAATCGTACGCAGGATCAAAATCAGACAAGATCCGTTCTACCATTAATTTAGTAGCACCGTAGGGATTGATTGGATTTTGTGGGTGGTCTTCTGTGAGCGGAATTTTCTCTGGTACGCCATAGGTGGCGCAACTAGAAGAAAACACAAATTTCTTGATTCCAGCACCGATCATCGCTTCCAAAAGGGTAATTGTGCCGATGACGTTGTTGCGGTAATATTTGGCTGGGTCTGTAACAGATTCGCCGACGTAAGCGTAAGCCGAAAAGTGCATTACCGCATCAATTTTGTGGGTGGCGAACAGGTTGTCCAGCAAAGTGCGATCGCTCGTATCGCCAACTACCAACTCTACCTGCAAAACCTGCTCTACTAAATCTCGGTGGCCGTAAACTAAATTATCCAAAATTACCACGCCGTAACCAGCGTTTTTCAATGCTAATACTGCGTGAGAGCCAATATATCCAGCTCCACCCGTGACCAAAATAGTTGGTTTTTCTGTACTCATTTTATTCTGCTTTGTTTTGTAACTACAAGTCCGGTAGGGACACGGCACTGCCCAAGGAGTGTCAACTTAACCTCAAAAGTAGTATCAGTATATCGTCTACCGATTAAGCCCTGATCCCCCCTAGCCCCCCTTAAGAAGGGGGGGACAAGAACTTACTCAAAGTCCCCCTTCTTAAGGGGGATTTAGGGGGATCTAGACTTTGCCTAAAAGCGACATTTATCAAGGGTTTCAGTCTTAAGTTGACACTAATGGACACTGCCGTGTCCCTACTTACATTGTGAATTTGCAAGTTCAATCGATAAACTTAAGCCGACCAATTTGGAGGTAATCAAATACCCGATTGATTTGATGTCGATCCTCCTCTGAGATTTTATCATCAGAGAGGATGGCGGAAGTCAAAACTAAATGTTCCCGGCGAGCAATCTTGCCAGATGCTACAATCCGATCGACCATTTGAGAAATTGTTAAGTTCGATTTTTTGGGAGATGTTGACATTTATTCGATCGCCTTTATGTCAGAATAGTTAAAGCTGGTTGCAGTTATTGACCCAAAAATTGTCGATACCAGACCACAAATCAATTTGTAGCACAGCAAACATCAGGTATCAGAGTTTTACTCCGAAAGATAGATGCGCGGAGTAGATAATTCAGCATTTTGCCTTCGGATAGCGTTCAGACTCATCCAATTCTATAGTAATTTTCCAACAGAGGCAGTTTTATATGCAGGTTTATCGGCTTCCGGTACTATCCGACAACTATATTTTCTTGTTGTACGATCGCGATCGCCACACAGCAGCCGTCGTCGATCCAGCCGTCGCAGAGCCGGTCTTGCAGCAACTGATCTCGCTCGGAGCCGAATTGGCCGCAATTTTCAATACACACCACCACAGCGACCACGTAGGTGGCAATCGGCAACTGATCGATCGCTTCCCGGAAGTTAAAGTATACGGCGGCGCCGAAGACCGAGGCAGAATTCCGGGACAGCAAGTGTTTTTGCAAGCGGGCGATCGGGTTAATTTCGCAGACAGAACCGCCGAAATCTTCTTCGTACCCGGTCATACAAAAGCTCACATAGCCTACTATTTTCCTCCCAACAACCCAGGGGAAACTGGGGAATTGTTCTGCGGCGACACTTTATTTGCTGGAGGCTGTGGCAGACTATTTGAAGGCACTCCGAGTCAAATGGTAGCCTCCCTCGCCCAACTGCGAAACTTGCCGGACAATACCAGAGTTTGGTGCGCTCACGAATACACGCTGAAAAATTTGCAATTTGCTCTGACTGTGGATGGGGACAATCCCGGTTTACAGCAGCGCTTGGGCGAAGTCAAGGCAGCCCGCAGCCGGAATGAAGCTACGATACCATCATCGATCGGCATCGAAAAAAGCACAAACCCATTTTTACGTTGGGATTTTGCGAGTCTTCAGTCAGCCGCCAACAGTCAAGATTCAGTGCAAACTTTCGCTCGATTGCGCGGGATGAAAGACCGATTTTAATTCACATATTGCATTTTAAGAACAGGCAAGATGCCTGTTCCACAAAGAGTATACTTCTTGTGGGGGTAGCCGGAGAACCTGCCCAAAAAGGGTTATTTAGAATGGTGCAATATCTCAGTTATAACGATCGTTATAATAAAATGAAAAATTTAGGCCATACTGAACCGCAACCGCAAATCAACTCCTCTGTTTCAATGAATTCTCACAAAGAACTCTACTCAAACGCGCCGGAGCCAACCGATGTTGGGATGGTTTTGCAATTGGCAGATGGCAGCATTCAGGCGTGCAATGCGATCGCGCAGCAACTGTTGGGGATCACAGCAGAACAAATGCAGGGCTGCACTTCAATCAACAGCCCGTGGCAGACTGTGCGCGAAGATGGCTCGGATTTTCCCGGCGAAATGCACCCGGCGATGGTAGTGCTGCAAACCGGGCAACCTTGCTCAAATGCGATTATGGGCTTTTATCAACCGCAGGGAGAATTGATTTGGTTGAGGCTGAATTCTCAACCTTTATTTCAAGGAGATCGATCGACTCCCTATGCGGTAGTTACCACTTTCACGGAACTCGCTCAACCTCAACCCGAAGCAGCCAACAGCGCGCCCGCCCAACAACTGTCAGATACCCTCGAAAGTATTTCCGATGCGTTCTTTGCTTTGGATAAAGACTGGCGGTTTACCTACCTCAATTCTCAAGCAGCGCGGTTGCTAAATCGACTTTCGGCAGATTTGATCCATAACAGCATTTGGGAAGAGTTTCCCGAATCTATCGGGAGTTTGTTTGAGCGGGAATATCGCCGCGCCGCCACAGAGAAAATTACAGTTAGTTTTGAATCTTTTTATCCGCCACTCAATGCTTGGTATGCGGTACGAGCTTATCCGATCGCCTCGGGACTTGCCGTTTATTTTCAAGATGTCACCGAGCAGAAAGCGGCGGATGCTGCTTTTGTTAAACAAGCGGAAACTTCGCGGCAGCAATTAGCAGAAATCGAGGCGATTTATGCTAGCGCGCCGATCGGACTTTGCTTCATCGATACCGACTTGCGGTTTGTCCGCATCAACGATCGCCTAGCAGAAATTAACGGAGTTCCAGCCGCCGCTCACATTGGTAAAACATTGCGCGACATTTTACCAGAACAAGCCGATAATTTAGAGCCGCTTTACCAACAAGTTATTGCCACTAAAGTCCCCCTCGAACAGCTTGAAATTCATGGGGAAAACTCCGCACAGCCGGGAGTCGATCGCGCTTGGCTGTTGAGTCTTTATCCGCTGACATCCGAGGACGATCGCGTGTTGGGCGTGAATGTGACAGTGTACGAAATTACCGATAGCCAAGCTCGCAAAAAAGAAATTCAACGGCTCAACCAGGAACTAGAGCGCAGAGTTAACGAACTGCAATCAATCCTTGATGCTGTACCCGTCGGGATTGCGATCACATACGACGCGCAGTGTCATGTAATTCGCGCTAACAGGTTTGCTCAGTCGATGCTAACAGTGGGGCCCGATACGAATGTTTCTGCAAGCGGAAAGCAAGCCGAACTCCTTCCGTTCAGACAACTCAGCAACGGAGTAGAAATCCCGCCAGAAGAGCTCCCAATGCAGCGGGCTGCGGCTTCCGGCGTCGAAGTGCGAGATGTGGAAATTCAAATGGTGCGATCGGACGGAGTAACCTTTGATTGGTTGGTGAATGCGGTGCCGTTATTTGACCAACAGGGCGCAGTTCGCGGCTGTGTCTCGGCGTTTATGGATATTAGCGATCGCAAACAAGCTGTTGCTGCTTTGCGCCGCTCGGAGGAACGCTACCGCAGTTTGTTTGAGTCCCTAGACGAAGGCTTTTGCGTCATCGAAATGCTGTTTGACGACAACGAAAAGCCGATCGACTACCGCTTTTTGGAAGTTAATCCGGCTTTCTTGAAACAAACCGGACTCGAACAAGCTGTGGGTAAAACGGCGCGACAGATGCTTCTCGGGCTCGAAGATTATTGGTTTGAGGTATTCGGCAAAGTCGCGCTCACAGGGGAGTCAGTGCGCTTTGAACACGCCTGGGAAGTCATGAACCGCTGGTTTGAGGTTTCGGCGTTCCGCACTCCTGAATCCCAGAGCCGAAAAGTCGCCTTACTTTTCCAAGAAATCACCGATCGCAAACAGTCGGAAAATCTGCTGCGACAACAAGAAGAGCAACTGCGGCTGTTCGTCAAACATTCGCCTGCGGAGGTGGCGATGTTCGATCGCCAGATGCGGTATATGCTGGCGAGCGACCGCTGGCTGTCAAGTTACGCACTCGGCACTCAAAACGTTGTGGGTCGATCGCACTACGAGATTTTTCCCGATGTACCCGAGCGTTGGAAACAAGTCCACCAGCGTTGTCTGGCGGGAGCAGTCGAAATGTGCCAAGAAGATCCGTTTCTCCGGGCTGAGGGCTACGTTGACTGGGTGCGCTGGGAAATTCACCCGTGGCGGATCAACAGCGGTGAGATTGGCGGGATCATAATTTTTTCCGAAGTAATCACCGAGCGCAAAAACGCTGAACTCGCACTGCAAACTGCTTCCCAGCAAGTTAGTAATATTCTAGAAAGTATTGCTGATGCCTTTATCGCGATCGATTCGCAATGGCGCTATACCTACGTTAATGCCGCTGCTGAAAAACTGCTGGTGCGATCGAGAAACGAGTTGTTAGGTCGATCAATCTGGGAGCTATTCCCCGCCGAGGGAGAATCCAATTCGAGGGTATATGAAGAATTTCATCGAGTAGTTAACGAGCAAGTTTCTGTCAAGTTTGAAGAATTTTCGCCTTCACTTCAAATGTATATAGAAGTCAGCGCCTACCCAGCGGCCGAAGGACTTACGGCTTATTGGATCGATATTAGCGATCGCAAACGCACTGAAGCAGAACTGCGGCAAAAGAATGCAATTTTGAGCGTGATTAATGAGTCAGCGCCTACGCCAATTTTTGTCAAAGATCGAGAAGGACGGATTATTTATGCCAATCCAGCCACGCTGGAGGTGCTGGGAAAAACTGCGGCTGAAGTAATTGGCCGGCGCGATCGCGAGTTATACCCAGTAGCAGAACTGGGAGCCATCGTCAGCGAAAACGATCGGCGGATCATGGAATCCGGCAAAACAGAAGTTGTCGAAGAATCTCCCGATGGCATTCGGACATTTCTGGGAATGAAAGCTCCCTACCGCAATGAAGCCGGAGAAGTCATCGGCTTGATCGGTATCTCCAACGACATCACAAATCGCAAACTAGCCGAAGTCGCTCTGCAAGAACAAACTAAGTTACTGCAAGTAATTATTGACAGCATTGGCGATGGTTTGATTTTGGCCAACCAACAAGGGGAGTTCGTGCTGTTTAACCGAGCCGCCGTAGCGATATTCGGTCAGCTATCGAATGAAAAATCCCATCAGGAATGGTCGAACACCTACGGACTATTTTTGCCCGACCAAAAAACCCTCTTCCCCGACGAGCAACTACCTCTAGCCAGAGCAATCAAAGGCGAATATGTCAATGATGTAGAAGTATTTGTCCGGCGCAAAAAATCAGAACCTCGCTGGATAAGTATCAGCGGTTATCCGGTAGTTGATGCTAGCAGCGAAATCACGGGCGGAGTGATTGTCTGTCGCGATATCACAGAACGCAAACAAGCCGAAGCAGCGCTGAAAGAAAGCGAAGAACGATTCCGCAATATGGCTAACAATTCTCCTTTTATGGTCTGGGTAACAGACTCCACAAGCTATTGCACTTTTCTGAGCGATAGCTGGTATCAATTCACAGGTCAAACTGAGGAAACAGGTTTGGGATTTGGTTGGATAAACGCGCTGCATCCAGAAGACCGAGAACAGGCCAAAAACGTATTTTTGACCGCCAACGAATGTCAGGAACCTTACCGCGTGGAATTTCGTGTGGGGCGCAAGGATGGCGGGTATTCTTGGGCGATCGATGCGGCTGCTCCCAGATTTTCTGAAAGCGGACAATTTGAGGGTTTTATCGGCTCTGTAATCGACATTACAGAGCGCAAACAAATGGAAACCGAGCGCGATCTGGTTCTGCAATTAGAACAAACTGCGCGCGCGGAAGCGGAGCGGGCCAACCGAATTAAAGATGAGTTTCTGGCGGTGCTTTCTCACGAGTTGCGATCGCCCTTAAATCCGATTTTAGGCTGGTCGCAACTGCTGATCGGCGGTAAGCTAAGCGCCGCTAAAACCGCCAAGGCCTACGAGACGATCGAGCGCAATGCCAGACTACAATCTCAACTAATCGAAGACTTACTCGACGTGTCTCGAATTCTCCAAGGAAAACTCAGATTGACTGTCGCTCCGGTGAATCTAGCAACCATTATCTTGTCTGCTTTGGAAACAGTGCAATTAGCCGCCGAAGCTAAACAAATTCAAATTGAAACAATCTTAAATCCCCATGTCGGGCAAGTTGTCGGCGATACCAGCCGCTTGCAGCAAATTGTCTGGAATTTGTTATCGAACGCGGTGAAATTCACGCCAGAAGGCGGTCGAGTTGAAGTTGAATTAACGCAAATCGAACACAAAGTTGAAATTAAAGTCACGGACACGGGTAAAGGGATTGTTCCCGATTTCTTGCCCTATGTTTTTGAGCATTTCCGACAAGAAGACGGCGCGACAACTCGCAAATTTGGCGGCTTGGGATTGGGATTGGCGATCGTCCGCCAGCTCGTCGAACTTCACGGCGGAACGGTGTTTGCAGAAAGCAACGGAGAAGGTCAAGGAGCGACGTTTACGGTGAGATTACCGCTATTAAATGATGATTCTAGAAGGCAGGAGGAGGAAGAACGTCATTCGGCTGTCAGTCCCGCTCTTTCATCTTTGCCGCTAGCTGGATTGAGGATTTTGGTGGTAGATGATGAGCCTGACTCGCGAGATTTTGTCGTTTTCGTGCTTGAAGAGGCCGGTGCGGAGGTGATCTCCCTGTCATCTGCTGCTGAGGCGCTGCTGTCGATCGAACAAACTACACCGGATTTGCTCGTCAGCGACATCGGAATGCCGGAAATGGACGGATATATGCTGATAAATCACATCCGCACTCAGCTTGCGCCGGAGTATCGGCAATTGTTGGCGATCGCCCTAACGGCCTATGCTGGAGAAGGGAACGAGCGCCAAGTTTTGGCAGCCGGATTTCAAAAACATTTAACTAAGCCGATCAATCCAACCGAGTTAGTTGCTACTGTAGTGCGATCGGTCGCTACCTACGGGGCATAGTAGGGACACAGTGCGGTGTCCTTCTTCGTGTCAACCAACACGTAAAACCCTCAGTCCGCCAGGGGTTAAAACCCCTGTCGGACTGGCGGGTGAGCGGGAGGACTGGCGGGTGGTCGGCTTAAGTTGACACTAATTAGCTGGTGGGCTGTCCGTACCTACTTTTCTCTCATCCCTCATCCTTCTTGCTTCTTCCTTCTTTCCTCCACCTTGCGATCGTCCCTGAAACTTCGCTATTATAAAAAGTTGCAGTTAAAACCCCACAATCAACGATCATGGCCAAGCGCGTCCAATTAGTTCTAAACAAAGATGTCAGCAAACTCGGCAAAGTTGGCGACGTAGTAGAAGTAGCCCCCGGTTACGCCCGCAACTACCTAGTACCCCAAGGAATGGGATTTCGCGCAACTCCGGGAATTCTGAAGCAAGCAGCACGCCGCCGCGAAGAAGAAAGACTGCGCCAGTTAGAGCTCAAACAGCAAGCTGAAGTCCGCAAAACCGCCCTGGAAGCAGCCGGGCCTTTCATCATCTCCAAGCAAGTCGGCGAAGGAGATTCGATTTTTGGTACTGTTACCAACCAAGAAGTAGCAGAGCTAATTTTCAACTCTACCAGTCAAGAAGTCGATCGGCGTGGCATCACCCTACCCGAAATTCGCGAAACTGGTACATACAAAGCTGAAATCAAACTTCACGCCGAAGTTACCGCCGAAGTTGATATTCAAGTTGTGCCAATGTAATAGTGATTGGGAATTGGGCATTGTTAACTGTTAACTGTTAACTGTTAACGGTTAACTGTTAACCAACAACAACTAAAACAACTAATTAATAACTAATGAGCGATTCGATGCCGACAAATATAGAGGCAGAAGAAGCAATTCTGGGCGGGATCTTAATTGACCCCGAAGCCATTTCCCGAATTGCCGAACTTCTGCGTCCCGAATTTTTTGCCATCACCGCTCATCAAGTCATTTATCGATCGGCATTAGGGCTATTTTTGCAAGGGGAACCCACCGATTTAATGACGGTGACAACTTGGCTAACCGACCGCAACCAGTTAGAACAAGTCGGAGGACTGACTAAATTAGCCCAATTAGTCGATCGTACAGTTTCAGCAGTCAACATCGACCAATATGCAGCCTTAGTTGAAGACAAATATCAGCGCCGCAAATTAATCGAAGCTGGCAACAACATAGTACAATTAGGTTACGAGACATCAGCGCCACTAGAAACAGTCTTAGACCGCGCCGAACAACAAATTTTTAGCATAACTCAAGAACGTCCCCAACAAGATTTAGTATCGATCGGCGAAACACTAAACCAGACATTTCAAGACCTCGAAAATCGCAACGAAGGGCTGACACTTCCAGGTATTCCCTGCGGTTTTTATGACTTAGATGCAATGACAGGAGGCTTTCAGCGATCGGATTTAATCATCGTTGCTGCGAGGCCATCAATGGGGAAGACGGCCTTTTGTACCAACATTGCCCACCAAATCGCCGCTGGACAACAGAAACTGCCCGTTGCCATGTTTAGTCTAGAAATGTCAAAAGAACAGCTAGTGCAGCGCATTTTGTCCAGTGAAGCCAAAATAGAAAGTAACCGGTTGCGATCGGGTAGAATCAGCCAAAATGAATGGGAACCGATCAGTGCAGCCATTGGCAGTTTATCAGAACTGCCGCTATTTATTGACGATACTCCCAATATTACTGTGATGGAGATCCGATCGAAAGCGCGTCGCCTCCAAGCAGAACAAGGTGGAACTCTGGGATTAATCTTGTTAGATTACCTGCAATTAATGGAAGGTAGCAGCGACAACCGCGTCCAAGAATTATCTCGAATTACCAGAGGCCTCAAAGGTTTAGCCCGGGAACTCAACGTGCCGATTATTGCCTTATCTCAGTTGAGTCGGGGTGTAGAAGCTAGGACAAACAAACGGCCGATGATGTCAGATTTGAGAGAAAGCGGAAGCATCGAGCAAGACGCGGATTTAGTCATTATGCTCTACCGCGATGAATACTATAACCCTGATTCGCCCGATCGCGGAATTGCCGAAGTAATTATTACCAAACACAGAAACGGCCCCACAGGAATCATCAAACTATTATTTGACTCGCAATTTACCTTGTTTCGCAATCTGGCATCTCCCAAGCGATCGTAACTTAATCTCCGATTTCCAGTTCGCTTGCTGTCTTTCTACCATTCAAAAAATAAGTCCGCATTTCCCCTTTACCTTTAATCTCGATCTCGCCGCGGTCTTCAAATTCATATTTATCCCACAGCAATGCGTAAGTATAGTGGCTGACTTGAATGCGGCCTGGTATGCCGTGAGATTCCATGCGGCTAGCTGTATTTACCGCATTTCCCCACAAGTCGTAAATGAATTTTTTAGTACCGATTACTCCCGCCACCACCGGGCCGCTATTAATCCCGATGCGGAGGTCAAATTTCGCGTCTAGCTTCACATTTAATTCCTGAATTGCTACTAGCATATCCAGTGCCATTTCCGCGATAACCTCTGCATGATCTGCGCGTTCGATCGGAATGCCGCCTGCTACCATATAAGCATCCCCGATCGTCTTAATTTTTTCTAACCCATGCTTTTCGGTCAGTTGGTCAAAAGTCGAGAAAATTTCATTCAGCAAGTACACCAATTTAGTTGCGGACATCGTGGTAGAAATTTGAGTAAAATTCACCAAGTCAGCAAAAAGAATTGTAGCTTTTTCAAACTTATCTGCAATTACTCCTGGTTCCTGCTTCAACCTATCGGCGATCACCTCTGGCAAAATATTTAGTAGTAAACTATCAGTTTTTTTCTGTTCTTTCTTGAGTGCAGACTCCATCCGCTTGCGCTTGGTAATATCGTGAAAAAACACCGAAATGCCATCGTGACACGGAAAAGCCCGGACTTCCAACCACACTTTTAAGGGGCGATAATATTTTTCAAAAGTTACTCCTACTTGTTTTGCTACAGCTTCGTGAGACTCTTCATAAAATACCGAATTTACTAACTCGGGAAACTCTTCCCAAAAATTCTTACCAAAAAGTTGTTCCGGCGACTGCTGCAAAAATTGCGATGCTTTGTAATTGACGTAAGTAAATCGCCACTGGGGATCAAGAGCAAAAAAAGCATCGCTCATTCCTTCTAGAAAATTAACAATTTGCTCGTCAGTAGAACGGAGTTTTGCTTCTACTTGTTTTTGCCGAAACTGGGCGCGCTTTAATTTAGCATAATTAATTCGCAACTCCATTTGGCTGATAACTTGCCTTCCTAAAGTCCGCAGCGCTTCTAGCTGTTCCGGGGTGAGATGGCGCGGAACTGTATCTAGGGCGCACAAAGTGCCGATCGGGAAACCATCAGGAGTTACTAGCGGTGCTCCAGCATAAAACCGAATATTGGGATTGGAAGTTACTAGGGGATTTCCCGCAAAGCGATCGTCTTCTGTAGTATTGGGTATAACTAACAATTCGTTGGGATTTAAAATAGCATGAGCGCAAAAAGCTAACTCTCTGGGAGTTTCTGGCGCTTCCAGACCGACTTTTGATTTAAACCATTGCCTGTTAGAATCTACTAAACTTACTAAAGCAATAGGAGTACCACAAATATAGGATGCTAAAGCTGTTAAGTCATCAAAAGCTTCATCGGCATCTGTATCGAGAATGTTGTAGCGGTGAAGTGCTTTTAGCCTATCTGCTTCATTGCTAGGTAAAGGTACAGCCTGCATCGGTAGTGGCGACGAGGATATATGTTTGCGAAAAATGCGCGCAAGTCTCTGGGCTGCGAATCTTTGGACTTGCTTCGCCAGTTTTTCAACTAGCATCAATAGACTTGTTTGCCAAGCTTTATTCATCTTTATTTATTTTTATTGACACCTGATGGAACAAGAGTATAGGAATTTGGCTTTCACAGGAGTAGAAACCGGAGAGTTCCCTAGAAACAGACAAGCAAGTGGGACTGTAGCACTCCTAAAAAACGCTGTCTACAAAATCGGGATGCTCCCTGATGAAACTATGTAAGTGCGATCGACTTCCTGTGTACTTACGTATTTACTCCCACTAACTCCTCGATCTCCAGAGTCTTAGTTGGCAAGTTTTCTGTTAATACTTCTCTACCCCCTTCAGTGACAAGTATATCATCCTCAATCCTGATTCCCCGCACATCTGCGAATTTTTCCAACTCATCCCACTTTACCAAATCTTTATATTTGGCGCGAGTTTCTGGGTTATTTAAGATTACTGGAACCTGATAAAATCCCGGTTCGATCGATACCAGCATACCCGATCGCAAAACTCGATTTAGCCGCAAAAATCCCAATCCAAACCGACTGCTTCTAACTCTCCCTGTTTCATAACCAGCCAAATCTCCCAAATCTTCCATATCGTGAACATCCAAACCAATTAAATGTCCGATACCGTGTACAAAAAACAGCGCGTGAGCATCCATTGCTACCAAATCTTCAACATTGCCCTGCAAAATACCCAAATCGACCAATCCTTCCGCCATAATTCGAGCAGCTAAGAGATGAATATTTTGATATTCCACGCCCGGACTAATTTTATCAATACAAGCATCATGAGCCGCCAAAACCACATCATAAACAGCTCTTTGAGTCGCAGAAAACTTGCCAGAAACAGGCCAAGTGCGAGTCACATCAGCCGCCCATCCCATTGAGGTTTCTGCACCGACATCTGCTAACAGCAAATCTCCTGCTTGTAGCGGATGGTAATAATGTTCGCTGTGCAGAACTTCGCCATGTACTGTAACGATGCTGGGATAAGCACAAGTCATATTTTGCGAGATAATGACACTTTCCATTGCAGCGCGCACCCCTGCTTCAATTTGAGCTTTTCGAGTTGCCGCCATTCCCGCTTTATGAGCTGCTACGGTGACAGCAGCAGCATCTCGCAATTCTGCCAAACTTGCTGGATCGTGGGTGAGGCGAAGTGATATAATTGCCTTGGTTAGTTCTAGGTCTATTCCTGCGGGGGATTTAGATGATGCCAGAGGTTGATGGCGTCCCGCCCCGCAAGCTACGAGGATTTGCGACTGTTGCACAGCCGTCAGATTGTCCTGAATGGCGATCGTTGCCGCACCCATTCCCCGTGACTTTAATTCAGCCATTGGGAAAGCAGCATCAGCCCCAATTAGTTCCGCAATTTCTGCTCTTTTCGGCATTTCCCCGTGCCAAAGTGTGCTACTAGGAAGTGCATCATCTAAGAACAGTTCTAATTTGCCCGATTCTAAGCGAATCGCAGCATTTTCTAACGGCAAACCAGCAAAATAGAGAAAGTGACTGCTTGCGCGAAATGGTAACTTTAGAGCCGGATAATTACGAGCAATACTGCTACCTGACCAGAGAATTGCCGGAAAATTAATTAAACTAGCCAGTTTTTGCCTGCGTTCTTGCAAAGCATTTCTTAACAAATCGTAATCTTTGGTAATTTTCATGAAAAGTTTGGTTTGTAGTAAGGACTTCAGTCCTTTTTCTTGACTATTTTCTATTCTAGACTTTAGAGTATAGGTAAATTCACTGAAATAGCTATGAAAACTCCTCAGAAATCAGCTCGTAATTCTGTACAAGTACGCGATTGGCCGATCGCACAATTGCCAGGATTGAACAACGAGAACCAGTCTCAACTAGAAGAATGCGGAATTACGACAACTCAACAACTAATTCGCATGACTAAAACAGCAGAGGCTAAAGCGCTGCTGGCGCATCAGTTGCAGGTTAACCTTCAATATGTCAACAAATGGGTTGCTCTGGCTCTATTGGCTCGCATTCCGAGTGTAGGCTGCCAATATTGCGGGCTGTTACTTCACGCCGGCGTCGCTTCTCCGACTCAATTGGCGCAAATGCCGGTGGGAAGATTGCACGAACAAATCTTGAGAATGCACGTAGCGATGATGCAGCGCAACGATTTAACTCCTTCAGTCGATCGCGTACAAAAATGGATTGAAGATGCTAAATTAGTCATTAGTTAGTAGTTAGTAGTCATTAGTTATTAGTTATTAGTTATTAGTTATTGGTTATTAGTTATAACTCACATCTTGCACCATTGTCAGCAACAGGCTCTCCGGCCTGTTCCACAAAAGATAAATTTTCTTGTGGAACAGGCCGGAGAGCCTGTTCACAAAAGCTTATTTAGAATGGTGCAATATCTCAGTTATTTGTGGCGACTAACAGTCAACAGTCAACAATCAACAGTCAACAATTATTTATTATGTCAATTCAAGTTTACGGAATCCCGAACTGTGGAACCTGCAAAAAAGCGTTCAAGTGGCTGGAAGATAGCGCAGTTACCTATAAATTTATCAACACCAAAGAAAATCCACCGACTCGCGAAACCATTGAAAACTGGGTAAATTCTTTAGGTTTTCAACCAATGCGAAATACTTCCGGTCAATCTTACCGTGCTTTGGGCGAAGTTCGGAACAATTGGACAAATAAAGAGTGGATTGAGGCTTTTGCTGAGGATGCGATGCTGCTAAAGCGTCCTCTGTTTGTCAAGGATGGAATGGCGGTTTTAGTCGGTTTTAGAGACACACCAGATGTGATGCGGAAAAAGTTGGGAATTTAGAATTTATAGATTTTAAACCGCAGATAAAGGCTGATGAACGCTGATGAACGCTAGTGAAAGAAAATTACTAATCTCAGGACTTTTTTCGTTTCATAAATTTCATCTCGCCCACATCATCCGTAAAACCCCACCGTTCATAAAATGGTATCATCTTCGGCAAACAGTGAAGTCCTAATGTTTCAACAGCTTGCAATTTAGGATGATTTACAACTGCATCCATCAACTTCACACCTAGTCCCATCTTGCGGTGCGTTGGGTTGACGATGACATCAAAAATTGTTGCTCTATACACAAAATCGGTGATGACGCGAGTAAAAGCAATTAGCCGATCGCCCTCATCGACCAAACCAATGATAACATCAGCAGGGGCCAGCATTTTCACCACATCCTCGCGGTTGCGCTTGTCGCACCAAAACTCGTTTTTGTATAAATCCATCAAGTCAGAAACCTGACTTTCCGTGAGAGTTTCAACAATCCGATATTGATTTAGTGTATCGGTCATACTCTATTTTACCGTAATCTAGTTTAATTGCGCGATCGGCAATGTCAAAATAGCGATCGTCATGGCTAATGACAAACACCGTTTTTCCCCGTCGCTTCAACTCCGGTAACAACTGCTTATAAAAAATATCCCGGAAAAACGGATCTTGATCCGAAGCCCATTCATCAAACAAATAAATCGGCCTATCTTCCAAATACGCAGTCAGCAAAGCCAACCGCTTGCGCTGTCCTTGAGACAAAGCCGTAGTAGACAATATACCATCTTTCACCTCAACTTTATTATCCAAATGAAACTGTTGCAGATAATCTACGGCTTGCGCGTCTAAATCGTGGTTAGTCATGCCCAAAAGGCGATCGAACAAATAGAAATCCGAAAATATCACAGAAAAATGCTGCCTGTACCATTCTCGATTCTCATCAGTAATCCGCTGTCCATCTAGCAAAATCTCTCCCGATTCAGGAATATACAAACCAGTAATTAACTTAGCCAAAGTAGACTTACCGCTACCATTTCCACCAATGATAAACACCAACTCACCCGCATGAAACTTCAAACTTAAATCACCCAAAATAAAATTGCTATCTTCCTTCTCTCCAGGATAGCGATGAGTTGCTCCCTTTAATTCCAAAGTCTGCCAATCCGCAGTTTCAACTTTTTTTAGCGCAGAACTTATCTCAGCTTGACTAGCCAAAGCCAATCCCATTTTTTCTATCTTTTCCACCGAAGTGTTAGCCCGAAAAATCGCAGGCAACCTTTGCAAAATATTCTGAAACGGAGACATCAAATAGGTGCTTGTCAGAATATAAGCAGACAAAACAGGCGTAGAAACTGGCACAAATTTGGGTAAAGCAAACAACAGCAAACCCATCAGCATAAAAAACAGCAACTGCCCGACTCCGATCGCAACTGCGCCAGTATTGAAAGCAGTCACGTTATAATCGCGGGAAGCATCAGCGCTTACCTGCAATTCTTCCGTAAAAAACTCTTGGCGGCGCAAGGAATGCAGTTTAAGTTCCTTAATTCCATCAGTAATACTACGAAAATGCTTAAACAATACATCTTGTTCTTCTCTGGCTAAATCGAAGAACTTCCGCATTTTGTTGAGCAACAGTTGTACAGTGCCAATCATCAGCACCAAAAAACCAAATACCACCACAAAAACCGTGCCAGAAATCGTGCTTAAATAAGCCAGACAGCCGACAACAACGGCGATATCAACACACAGAAAAGGAATCAAAAATATAGTATTAGAAAGAGTTCCCACATCATCAGTCAGAGTAGCCAGCAAGCGGTTAGCGCCCAACTCTTCCAAATTCCGCAAAGGAGTAGACAAAATACCGCGACTCAAACTCAGACGCAGGTTATAAACTGCTTCTTGAGATAGATAAATTAACAAAAATTGGGAGACAAATCCACTCAAAAGAGCCAAGATTGCTAATCCCGCAAAATACCAGACTAAACTAGCATTAGAATTGTCGCTGATGGCGCGGTTGATTAGAGAAATTAACATAGCGCTACAACCGCCGCTGATTAAACCTGTGAGGATAGCGATGGAAACATTTAACCAAGAAGCCTTTAACAGTAACCAAATTACATTCATATTTTACCTCTAAAATCACTCTTATCTGCGTTAATCCGCGTTAATCTGCCTACATCTGCGGTTAAAAAAGATAATTTATTCACTCTCCTCAATCTCAAATACAACCAACTCATAAATATCACTCATCGACATTTGCACTTCCACTGAAGCGAAGGAAACTATTGCTGATTCTCCTTCATATTCCTGAAACAACCAATCATTCGATTCGGTTTTAATATATTGTGCGACTAAAAATTTGTATTGGCTGACTAATACATATTCCCGGAATTGAGGAATCGATCGATAAAACCGAAACTTATCCTCTCGATTAACATCCTCGCTATACTTAGAAAGTACTTCTACAATCAACACAGGATTTAGTATTTCATCATTCCGTCCTTCCGTCAAAGCAGGTTCTTCTTCAATTATCATAATATCAGGATAAGTTCCCCGTCGGTACCGAGGAATCCACAACCGCAAACCGCTGATAAATACTTCTGCATTCTTCCCCCGCAAAGCAGTATGAAAATAAGCACAGATATTGCCTTTAATCTGGCTGCGATTAATAGTGCTGCCTGCAATTGGTACAATTTCTCCATCGCGGTATTCATTTATAAACTCGGCAGTTTCTTCTAACTCCCGGTACTCATCTAAAGTATAAAACTTTTGCTGAGTTTTTACTAGCATTTTTGCCTCATGCAGCACCGGAAAATTTACCGAATTAGCAATAAAACAAACATGATGTGCGTTGTCGTGCAAACTGCGGGCTTTTTCCAAAACGTCACCAGCTTCGATTGTTACCAGCGGATGCAAAATTACCTCTGTAAACCGAATCTTGCCATTTTTTTGTGCCATCTTGCCCGTCGCTACATCCGAGTAAGAAATCACCCGAATTCCCGCCCTAGCGCACAAAGCAAGATAGCTCAACATATGGCAAGCTGACAGTGCCATTAACAGCAAATCTTCGGGATTGTACAGCGCAGCATCGCCCCGAAAAGTCGGGTCTGCGGAACCCACAAATGGCGGCTTGCCATCAATATTTATTACGTACTCGCGAGAATAAGCATCGTAAGAGGAAGTAGAACCTTGACTGGCACCAGTCCAAATAGTATTGATGCGATATAGGTGTTCTTTAGCCACGATTAATTACCCACTTTTAGCTGTCAATCTGCCTGCATCTGCTGTTAAAAATTACAATCACCAGTATATCACAACAAAAAAGAAACGCCCAACTGTAAAAAGTTAGGCATTTTTCAATCTTTCAAAACCAGGTAAAATTAATCTTGGCTAGAAAACGAATTCGATTCAATTTTTGCAGCAGCTACCACAGGTTGCACGTGACTCAAGGCCGACTGCAACATGGGAGTTTTGGTAACAGCATCGTTAGCCAAATTAAACAAAGGATTAGACAAAATTCCCGCCAATGTTGTCGCAACCAAAGTCAGTACAACACTGACTTGCAAAGGCCGCATTCCTTGAAGGTTCCAGCGAACTTCAGGATAATTCTTGACAACCTCTGACATTTCTTGAGGTTCCTTCACTACCATCATCTTGACAACGCGGATGTAGTAGTAAATTGAAATTACGCTAGTAACTAATGCCAAGATAACTAAGCCGTAAAGTCCAGCTTGCCAGCCAGCCCAGAACAGATAGATTTTGCCGAAAAATCCAGCTAGCGGCGGAATTCCGCCGAGAGAAAGTAAACAAATACTCAATGCTAAAGTTAGCAATGGGTCTTTTTGATACAAACCAGAGTATTCGCTAATTTGGTCGGTTCCAGTCCGCAATGAGAACAGGATGATGCAGGCGAAAGCGCCTAGGTTCATAAACAGGTAAACCAACAGATAAAATATCATGCTGGAATAACCGGCTTCGGTTCCTGCAACCAAACCAATCATTACAAAACCGGCTTGGGCGATCGACGAATAAGCCAAAAGCCGCTTCATGCTAGTCTGGGCAAGGGCAACCACATTTCCCAACACCATGCTGAGTATGGCTAAGGCTGTGAATACGAAGTGCCACTGTTCGATAAGTACGGGGAAAACCGTAGTTAACAAGCGGATTGCTAGGGCAAAACCGGCGGCTTTGGAACCGACAGAAAGGAAGGCAACAACTGGTGTCGGCGAACCTTCATAAACGTCTGGTGTCCATTGGTGGAAGGGAACCGCAGAGATTTTGAAAGCAATTCCGGCGATCGCAAAAACCAACGCAATCACTAAACCGAGAGATTGACCGTCATTAACAGTAGGAAGATGAGATGCGATCGCACTTAATGTAGTTTCACCACCAGACAACCCGTACAACAGCGACAGCCCGTAGAGAAACACCGCCGAAGAAGATGCACCAATTAACAAATATTTCAAAGCCGCTTCATTGGAACGCGGGTCACGTTTTGTGTAACCCGTCAGCAAATAAGACGAGATACTGAGAGTTTCCAACGAAATAAAAATCATCACCAATTCATTAGCACCGGAAAGGAACATTCCCCCCAAAGTAGCGGTCAGCAAAATGCCGATGAATTCCGCTAAAGCAGTACCAGTTTGCAATATATAGCGGACGGATATCAAAATAGTGACAGCCGCAGTCAAAGCAATAATTCCGCGAAATACTAAACTCAAGGCATCGCTATTAAAACCGCCTAAGAACGAGATAGTATTAGTGTTGTCCGCTTGCAAACACAAGGCACCGACGGCCGCGAGTAAACCGGCAACAGCAACGTAGGGAGTCCAACCAGAGGAACTGCGGCCCACGATTAAATCGCCGACGAGGACAACCAAGAGGGTGACAATGATGATTCCCTCTGGCAATATAGTTCCAGCATTTAGCTGGGCGGCAAGAGTAGCAAAATCCATATTTTCAGACAAGTTGGGTAATACAGGCTAGGGAAGCCTGTAATGGGCGGTGAACTGTTAGAAATTCTTTACCAAATTGGATTGTAGACGATTCCAGCCTCCCGTTCCCAGTTTTGTCAGTGTTTGTTGCGATATCTTGCAGATGGGCCTTACTGTTCCCAACTTCAACTGGTTCCCAGTCAGAGCCGAGGAACCCATGTCTGGAGGCTCTGTTTCGTCGATCGCACGCGCAAACAGGAGGCTTTGATCCCCATAGCGCGATCGAACTTACCGTCAAAGCTAATATTGATTAGACATCTCCAGAAAAGCCTGTGAAGAACAGGCATCCTGCCTGTTCCACAATAATTATCGGAGATGTCTATTAGACATCTCCTAAAAAGCAAGTCTTGAACAGGCAGGATACCTGTTCCACAATAGTTATTGGAGATATATATTGAGTGAGGTCAAAATTATGTCTTTGAACCAGTTTAAGGATTCCAGAAAAGTAGAAGTTGTTCCCCACAATCCAGTATGGCGATTTACCTTCCTTGAAGATTCAAAACAGATTACATTAGCTATGGGAGAAAATGTTGTTACCATTCACCATATCGGTAGCACAGCGATTCCGAACATTTATGCAAAACCGATTATTGATTGCTTGATTGAAGTGAAAGACATTGCTAAAGTAGATGAGCAGAATCCAGCAATGGCAGCTCTCGGTTACGCAGCGATGGGCGAATTTGGCATACCCGATCGCCGTTTCTTCCTCAAAAATAGTGCAGCAGGCAAAAGAACTCACCATCTCCACACATTTGAGGCTGAATCACCGGAAATAAAACGTCATTTAGCATTTCGCGATTATACGATCGCCCATCCCGAAGTCGCACAGAATTACAGTGAATTGAAACGCGAGTTGGCGAAAACCTATCCAGAGGATATTCAAAGTTACATGAACGGCAAAAATGGGTTTATCAAAGAGGTAGAAAAGAAAGCATTAGAGTGGCAAGATTTGAAAATAATCGACAGCGATTTACCAACTTTAGCTAACTAACGATCGTTTCCGGTTGCATCGGTATTGTTCCAACAGTCAACAGTCAACATTACCTTACGGTGCAACCAGAATTGATATTACACTAATTCAGGAACTATCAGCCCGCATTCAGCAGTCTCAGCATCCATCCAGTGCATCATGTAGAGACGCGATAGTTAGGAGACTGCACGTGCGTGCCGTGTCCCTACAATATTATTTTGGGTAGGGACACGGCACTGCCGTCTCCTAATTTCTGGTAATCTTTCACCCGATCGGCAATAACTTGAAAATTAAGGTAGTTTGAAAATAAGCCCTCAGTTTTTCCAAAAGCCTTGACATCTGACATACACTCTGTAAATTAAACACTCGCTTCTGCGCCGCCATCCATATATAAAAGATGCCATGTCAACCTTAGTCATCGTCGAATCTCCCACAAAAGCCCGTACCATTCGCAACTTCCTGCCCTCCAACTACCGTGTAGAGGCATCAATGGGCCATGTGCGCGACCTCCCATCCTCCGCCGAAGAAATACCAGAAGCCGTTAAAGGAGAAAAATGGGCGCAACTCGGCGTAAACGTGGATGCGGACTTTGAACCCCTCTACGTCATCCCGAAAGACAAAAGGAAAATTGTCAAAGAACTCAAAGACGCCCTCAAAGACGCAACAGAACTGATTCTAGCCACTGACGAAGACCGCGAAGGCGAAAGCATTTCCTGGCATTTGCTGCAAATCCTCAAACCCAAAGTTCCCATCAAGCGGATGGTGTTCCACGAAATCACCCGCGAAGCCATCCGCGACGCCTTGACTCACTGTCGCGATATCGACAATCGCGTCGTACAAGCCCAAGAAACTCGCCGAATTTTAGACAGACTCGTCGGTTACACCCTCTCTCCGCTATTGTGGAAAAAAATCGCTTGGGGTTTGTCCGCCGGCCGAGTCCAGTCCGTCGCCGTCCGCCTGTTGGTATGTCGGGAACGGGAACGCCGCGCCTTCCGCCAAGGTAGCTACTGGGATTTAAAAGCGACTTTGACCCCTCCCAAACCTCCCGCCAAGGGACAAGCGGGTGCATTTGACGCCAAACTGGTAACAGTAGGCAATGTGAAAGTTGCCAACGGTAGCGATTTCGATGAAAATACCGGCAGGATTATCGCAGGCCGTCGCGTACTTTTGCTGAACGAAGAACAGGCGCGGGCTTTACTAGAACGCATTCAAAACAAACCTTGGACTGTCACCAATCTCGAAGAACGGCCAGTCACCCGCAAACCTTCGCCGCCGTTTACAACCTCGACTTTGCAGCAGGAAGCTAACCGCAAGCTGAGGTTGGGTGCGCGGGAAACCATGCGAATCGCCCAAAGTCTCTACGAACGCGGTTTTATCACCTATATGCGGACGGATTCGGTACATTTGTCCGAACAGGCGATTACCGCCGCCCGCAGTTGCGTCCAAGAACTGTACGGTAGCGAATACCTCAGCCCCCAACCGCGCAAATATACAACCAAAAGCAAAGGTGCCCAGGAAGCCCACGAAGCTATCCGCCCGGCCGGCAGCACTTTTCGGACTCCGCAGCAAACCGGACTAGATGGCGTTGACTTCCGCCTCTACGATTTGATTTGGAAACGGACTGTCGCTTCTCAAATGGCCGATGCGCGCCAAACTCACGTCACGCTACTAACTTTGGTGGAAGATGTCGGTTTCCGTTCCAGCGGGAAACGCATCGATTTTGCCGGTTTCTTGCGCGCCTACGTGGAAGGTTCCGATGACCCAGATGCGGCTTTGGAAGACCAAGAGGTGATTTTGCCGGCGCTGAAAGTTGGTGATAAACCCAATTGCAAAGACTTGGAAGCAGTTGGCCACGAAACTCAGCCTCCCGCCCGTTTTACCGAAGCTTCACTCGTTAAAATGTTGGAAAGCGAAGGTGTGGGCCGTCCGAGTACCTATGCGAGTATTATCGGCACTATAGTCGATCGCGGTTACGCCAAATTAATTACCAACGCCTTAATTCCCACATTCACCGCTTTCGCCGTCACAACTTTATTGGAAACACATTTTCCCGATTTAGTAGACACCGGTTTTACTTCCAGAATGGAACAAACCCTCGATGAAATTGCCACCGGCGAAGCGAAATGGCTGCCGTATTTGGACAAGTTTTATCGAGGGGAAACTGGCCTCGCAACTCAAGTCAAAGAACAGGAAAGTCAAATCGACGCCAAAGTTGCTCGAACTGTGGTATTGGAGAATATTTCTGCTAAAGTGTGCATCGGTAAATACGGCGCTTATCTGGAAGCAGAAAGCGAAGACGGCCCGGTAAAAGCATCGATTCCCCAAGATTTGACTCCGGCGGATTTAGACCCGGAACAAGTCGAGTTTCTGTTAAAGCAAAAGACTGAAGGCCCGGAACAATTGGGTCTCCACCCGGAAACTGGGGAACCGATTTTTGTGCTGATTGGTACTTATGGGCCCTACGTTCAGTTGGGAGAAATCACTGAAACTAACAAGAAACCGAAGCGGAGTTCTTTGCCGAAGGGGATGGACAAGGATAGCATGACGTTAGAGATGGCTGTGAGCTTGCTGACTCTACCGCGCTTGTTGGGGACTCACCCGGATACGGGGGCGAAGGTGCAGGCTGCTTTGGGGATGTACGGGCCTTATGTGGTGCATGACCAGGGTAAGGTTGGTAAGGATTATCGATCGATCAAGGTTCCTGATGATGTTTTGACTATAGGGCTCGATCGGGCATTGGAACTATTAGCGCAACCAAAAGCCGTTCGGGGTAGCAGCAAAACAGCCACACCTTTGAAGGAATTGGGCGCGCATCCAGAATCGGGAGAACTTCTCAATGTTTACGATGGCCGTTATGGGCCCTACGTCAAACACGGGGATATCAATGCGTCTTTGTCTAAGGATGAATCTGTGGAGAATTTCACCTTACAAAAAGCACTGGATTTGTTAGCAGCGAAGGAAGCAGCGGGCGGCGGAAAATCTAGCAAGTCGAAGAAGTCAACAAAGACAACTGCGGCGAAGTCGGAAACGGCGGCTAAGAAAACAACTACTGCGAAGAAAACCACTGCGGCGAAATCGGAAACTGCGGCGAAGAAAACCACTACTACTAAGAAGGCGGCGACTGCTACGGCGAGTAAGAAGAAAACAGAGTGAAATTAGTAGTAAGTTGTTGTGCATTTAAAAGACGATTGTAGGGTGCGTCAGATAAGAAAGCGTTTCCCATGTAAGCGGAGCGTGTTCTAGCTGACGCACCCTACCTGGATCGTTAGTGGTTTAAATGCGTAACAGCTTAAGGAGACGTTAAAATTAGTAAGGACACAGCAGTGCTGTGTCCCTACAAAACTCACAGATTTCTTTTGGATGATGCGTTATCGAAGAAATAGAAACTTTTGGGCTGCTGTATTGCACGAGCAAAATAAAAGGATAGAGAGATTTCAGGGTGAAGATTCCAAAAGATGCGGTCATCCCAGACGATAAGATAACTGGTTATCTGCTGGTACACAAAGCCAGAAATGATAAGTCAAAATTCTTGGCACGGGCTGGATTTACCTCAGAAAGAAAACCCAGAAGCACTGAAAGCAGCCATCCAGTCAGTTGTGGGAGTAGGTGAGGCGATTGAAGAGAGGAATAACGAGTATGGAATCTTTTATCGAGTTGTAGGAGAACTCGTTGGTACAAATGGTATAAACCTATCTGTCGTTACAATTTGGCTGCAACGACGGATTGATGGAAAATTTCAGTTTGTGACGCTACAACCTTTTAAGGAGACTTAACATGATTCTAAAGCTATATCAGGAAGTTGCTTTAACTCGTGACTTACCAGAATATCAACTCAGAGCTGGAGATATTGCCACATTGGTTGATTTTGTTCCTCATCCTAGTGGTGGTGAAGAAGGCTGTCTGTTGGAAGTATTTAATGCTGTTGGTGAGTCTCTTACAGTTATAGCCGTCCCTATCTCTACTGTAGAAGTTCTCCGCCCTGATGAAATCTTAACTGTTCGTTCTTTGGCAACAGCAGGTTAATCTATCGATTGGTGGTAGTGACGAACTCTTCCTGATTGCGAAGCATCGAAACATAGACAACAGCGAAAGTTAGACGATTCCAATTAGGTTGATTTAGTGTGAATAAAATACCTCCAGCAAGTGCTGCCCAGCCTACGGGGCCGAGTATAAGCGCAATCCCCTGACTCATACCCATATAAATTGCAAAAGGTAACGTAATCCCCAAAGCATTAGTTAGACCGCCCAGAACAGTGCTTGCCAACAGATACACCCCAAAACCACTCATTTTTGCAATGGTGATTACACTGCCGCTCAACAGCAAACTTTCAAGAGCTGGATCGCTGCTATCTCTTTTCATCTCTATAACAAGCTTTTGTCTTTGCTCTGGTGAAAGTTGCTCGAGCATATTCTGAAACAGTTTGGTCACAACAGCAGTTTCAATCTCTTGGGTTTCTAAGTCGCGCCACTGACGACCGCTTAATGTGGTTGCCCAATCAATACTGATACGATCGGCAACATCTGTCACAACTTGTTTCCAAGAATCATTCCAGAAAAGTTTGCCAATACTTCCAGCTCTGAGATAGCGTACATGATTCCAAAGAATATCAGGAGCATCACCAAATGCCGATTCGGTCAGCTCTGCTAGGTTTTTTCGTTGCTCTTTTGTAGCTGATTGAACGATTTTGTAGAACTCTTGCATTGCTGGATCACCTCAAATATTCCACAAGTAGCTAGCCTACCATACCGTAAATTGCCCACACTGGAAAATTTTCATACTTTTTCTGAGTAAAAATTGACACAGATCCAAACCATGAACTATATTAAAGACATGGATGCAGCAGACATGATCTAATCATGACATCCCGTTACCCACGAGGGTCGAGGAATTCCGGTAAAGACGTTCTGAATACCAAGATTTATATTTTGGCGAAGGCTCCTTAAGGAGCCTTTGTTATTTTAGGGCTTCGGTAATTCCTGATTATTGAATTTAATTAAGATATAGATGGCTGCCCCGATCGATAAACACGAATCACTCTTCCCGTTAGTGTCTCAGCAGTAGATATCGCATCATTAATATTTGCAGTTAGTCTGGGAATATCGTCATCTCGCGTGCAGGCAATAATACCGCAGTGGTCAGGTTCCAGCTTGTGCAGTTGAAAGAAATCGCGCCGGTTGACGGTCAAAACAGCCCGATTTTCACTAATGGCAAATGCTAATACATCCTCATCAGGTAGTCCAGCATTTCCTGCTTCTTGAACAGTCAGAACATCATGCCCCAAAGACCGCAGATTTTGCACGACTTGTCGCGGAAATTGTTCGTCTGCGTAGATACGCGCCATAGGTTTATTGGATATTTTCAGGTGTATCTAAAATTTCGTCGGCCTCATCTTGCTGTCGAATTGCTGACTCAATTTCGTCAGGATAAGCTTCAGTATAAGCCCAAACATTTACCAAATCAGCAGCACTGAGATGGGGATAGCAATCTAGGATAAAAGCATCAGTAGCGCCGTCATTGCGATAGCTGGCGAGTAACCAAACCGGAATACGAGTTTTGTCAATACAAGCGTCGCCGCCCATCACGCCGGGAGTTTTTGTAATCGGGCGGCCGCTGTTTTTGAGACTTTGGGTTAAGATGCTGATGGCCTCAGCTTTGTCGATCGGCGTTAAGGCCAAAAGTTGTGCTTCTAATTCTTGGATTGTCATAGAAATTTTAGGATTTATGAATTATGTATCTATTTGCTATTATAGTGCGATCGCCACAAATCATCTATAATAGAAAAGTCAGCGCTCGTGACACCGAAATTATGAACATCAAAGTCGTATTAGAACCCAGTGACGAAGGTGGATATACCGTCTATGTTCCCTCACTGTCAGGCTGCATCAGTGAAGGGGAAACGATTGACGAAGCGTTAGCAAATATCCAAGAAGCGATCGAACTTTATTTGGAGCCGATGGCAGATGAATTGAGCATTTCCGAAGGTGCAATTGTGAGGGAATTGGTGCTGTGAGCAAAGTTCCCAATCTTCCTTATACTCAGATTATTGCTGCCCTACAGCGAGATGGATGGGTATTTGTCCGCCAACGGGGGAGCCACATTCGACTGCAAAAAGCTATGCCAGATGAAGTCTTGAAATTGACTGTCCCAGCTCATCGCTCAGTCAAGCGTTCTACTCTAGCTCAGATTTTAAAACAGGCTCGTATAGACCTCGATAAATTCTTGGATTTATTATAAGTAAGAAGAGAAGTTCCCTTCAGCATTGAGTTTATCCAATTTAATTTCACACATAAATCATTCTCACCTCTACCTAAAGAAGTATCTTCTTCATTACTGGCTTTCACCCCGCAGCCTCCGGCTTTTCTGCCGCGATCGTAGCGCGCTTGTTATTCAAAAATTAACGTTGATTTAAACTTGGATTTAGATAAAACTGGTATACAATTCAATTGTTTGCTTGTGAAATATGGAGTAAACATAAATTATGCACTCCGACAAAGAAACCGGGTTTCCCCCGAATTTGTGGGTTGCAACCAAGTATTTTTGTAAAAAACCCGGTTTCTAGGCCCCCATCTTTCAGAGTTAACCGATAAATCACCAAAACTCAGGATTGAATCGCTTATGATGCTAGGAACGACCGAAATCCCCCAATTAAAACCGCTTTCCGACTCAGAACTCGGCAAAATCAACGCTTACTGGCGGGCGGCTAACTACCTTTCCGTCGGACAAATCTATCTCCTCGACAACCCGCTACTCAAAGAACCCCTCAAACTCGAACACGTCAAACCCAGACTCCTAGGACATTGGGGCACCACTCCAGGCCTCAATTTCATCTACGTGCACCTCAACCGCCTGATCAAAGCCCAAGACTTAAACGCCATCTACATCGCAGGCCCAGGACACGGCGGGCCGGGCTTGGTCGCCAACACCTATCTCGAAGGCACTTATACCGAATATTACTCCAACATTTCCCAAGATTCCGAGGGAATTCAACGACTGTTCAAACAGTTTTCGTTTCCCGGCGGTATCCCCAGCCACGTCGCCCCGGAAACTCCCGGTTCGATTCACGAAGGCGGGGAACTTGGCTACGCCCTTGTCCACGCTTACGGGGCAGCCTTCGATAATCCCGATTTAATCGTGGCGGCTGTTGTTGGCGATGGGGAAGCAGAAACTGGCCCGCTGGCTGCTAGCTGGCATTCTAACAAGTTTCTCAATCCGGTTCGGGATGGGGCCGTGTTGCCGATTCTGCACCTGAATGGCTACAAAATTGCCAATCCTACGGTGTTGGCCCGCATTCCGCGCGAGGAATTGGAGAGTTTGATGGTCGGTTACGGCTACAAACCTTATTGGGTGGAAGGTTCAGACCCGGAAATGATGCACCAGTTGATGGCTGCAACGATGGATACGGTCATTGGTGAAATTAAGGCGATTCAGCAGGAAGCCCGGACTAATGGCTATTCCGATCGCCCTCAGTGGCCAATGATTGTACTTAAAAGTCCCAAGGGTTGGACTGGGCCGAAGGAAGTTGATGGGAAGAAAACTGAGGGTTCGTGGCGATCGCACCAAGTCCCGCTAGCAGAAATGGCTTCTAAGCCAGGACACGTCCAACTCCTGGAAGATTGGATGAAAAGCTACAAGCCGGAAGAACTGTTTGACGACAAGGGTAAACTGATTGCAGAATTGGCGGAACTTGCACCCAAGGGCGATCGACGGATGGGAGCAAATCCGCACGCTAACGGTGGTTTGCTGCTAAAAGACTTGAAAATGCCAGAATTTGCAGACTACGCCGTAGACGTGCAAAAACCGGGGACTGTAATGGCAGAAGCAACCCGCGTTACCGGTCGCTTTCTGCGGGATGTGATGAAACTCAATCAGGAAAACGCCAATTTCCGCATTGTTGGGCCGGACGAAACTGCTTCAAACCGCCTCGATCCGGTGTTTGAGGTGACTGGGCGGGAGTGGATGGGTAGTATTTTACCAGAGGACGACGAGCACCTTTCTCCCGATGGGCGCGTGATGGAAATCCTCAGCGAACATCTATGTCAGGGTTGGCTGGAAGGCTATTTGCTAACAGGTAGGCACGGCTTTTTCTCTTGTTATGAAGCGTTTATTCACATCATTGATTCGATGTTCAACCAACACGCTAAGTGGTTGAAAACTACTCGCGATATTCCTTGGCGCAGACCGATCGCATCTCTCAACTACCTCTTAACATCTCACGTTTGGCGGCAAGACCACAACGGTTTTTCGCACCAAGATCCGGGTTTTATCGACCACGTAATTAACAAGAAAGCGGAGGTGGTGCGGATTTATTTGCCGCCGGATGCGAACACTTTGCTGTCAGTAACTGACCACTGTCTCCGCAGTCGCAATTATGTGAATGTGATTATTGCTGGAAAGCAGCCGGCTTTGCAATATTTGGACATGGATGCTGCGATTAAACACTGTACGACAGGCATCGGTATTTGGGAGTGGGCTAGCAATGATAAAGGTGGCGAACCGGACGTGGTAATGGCTTGCGCGGGTGATGTTCCGACGCTGGAAACTTTGGCTGCTGTTGACATTCTCCGCCGAGATTATCCTGAGTTAAAAGTGCGGGTGGTGAATGTGGTGGATTTGATGACGCTTCAGCCTTCGACAGAACATCCTCACGGTTTGTCTGACAAGGATTTTGATGCTTTGTTCACGACAGATAAGCCGGTGATTTTTGCTTTTCACGGCTATCCTTGGCTGATTCACCGCTTGACTTATCGCCGGACGAATCACCCGAATATTCATGTCCGGGGTTATAAGGAGGAGGGTACGACTACGACGCCGTTTGATATGGTGGTGATGAACGATCTCGATCGCTTCCACTTAGTTGGTGATGTGATCGATCGCGTTCCGAAACTAAGTTATGCTGCGGCTTATGGCAAACAGGCGCTGCGGGACAAGCTGATCGAGCACAGGCAGTATATCAATAAACACGGCGACGATATGCCGGAAATCCGCGACTGGAAGTGGCCGCACGCGGGCGCGGTTTCGTCGTCGGAAATGCCGAAGGAAACGAAAGATCCGACGGCGACAGGAGATCAAAGCGTGCGATCGGGTGCTCCTGGGTAAGTGCGATCGCGCTATGAAAAAAAGTCCTCAGAATTTGAGGGCTTTTTTAGCTGCTACGATCTCAGATATTTGTCGCCGATCCGCGAGTCCGCCAGGGAATGAATTCCCTGTCTCATAGCGAAAGTCGGTTGAAACCGACTGGAGATTTGAGATTTTAGATGTTAGATTGGAAATTATTGATTTGAGATTGGAGATTTGAGATTTGAAATTAGGAATTAAGTGGTTTATTTAATTGGCTTTTCATTCCTCTTTGAGAGGACTTTCGCTATGAGACGGGGTTTTTAACCCCCGGCGGACTTGTGGGTAAATCGATATCTTCATGTCTGCGCCATCTGCGTTAATGAGGCTAACGCGCGATCGAGTAATACCTCAACTTGGGCGCGAGTTACTCCCGGAAACCATTCGAGAAACTGGTCAATAGAAGCGCCATCTTTAAGATTCTCGAAAAAGGCCGCAACAGGTACGCGCGTTCCCCGAAATACCCATGCACCACTCACCTTGGTTGGATGACGTTCAATGACTTCAAATAGGTCTATAGTCTGCATGACATTCCTCGCTTTTTGCGGATGAAGTAAAACAACTAAGATATAATTAGTATTAGCATAAATCAACCACGATTTAGGATTTGTACATTCAAAAGGATCGGTAATGCTTAAAGAAATAGAAATCCACAATTTTAGGTGCTTTGAGCAAATCAAAATTTCTGGGTTTGAAAGAGTCAATTTAATCGGCGGTAAAAACAATGCTGGCAAAACAGCCTTGCTAGAAGCAATTTTTCTCTATAACGATCCCGACGGTAGAAGTATATTTGCATTAAAAAAGCTGAGAATGGAATCGTCAGAATCATCAGAATCTTTAGAATGGATAAGCTGTTTCGTATTTAAACTGGTATAATAATAAATCACAAGTCACAGAAAAGCCAGAAGTATGCCAGCGAAAAATCATCTAAATTTAGAGCAAGTCAAAAAGCTTCAACACGCCTTAAAACAAGAAGAAAATGGAGAAATTAGAGA
>ENA-OBIO01000032-OBIO01000032.1-metagenomes-genome-assembly--contig:-NODE-32-length-84446-cov-4.93799_pt1 | contig 84446 bp, 77 predicted proteins | sample MGYA00153383_OBIO01 | MGnify analysis MGYA00153383 | reverse complement strand
GGCAGCAGGGCTCCTGGTGCTGGCCGCCGGCTGCGGTAGCCAGCACCAGGAAAGTCTCGGGGGCTCCGCCGTCACGCCCCCGTCCGCCGTCACGCCCCCGTCCGCCGTCACGCCCCTGTCCGCCGGCGACGCGACGCCCGCCGCCGCGCCCCCGAACCCGACGGCGACAGGAGCCCCAGTGACGGCATCGCGCGCCCCCGGTCCCCTTGATCCAGGGGCCGCGCAACGGGCCGCGGAACGGCTGGCCACCACCACCCCCTCGCGCCTGCCGACGACGCCGGCCGCGGCCGAGGTGCTGCTGGCCGCCATGCCGGGCACCGTCGCCGGGGCGGCGCGCACCCGCAGCGGGCCGAAGGACGTCACCTGGGCCAATGGTTCCGCGGTGACCGCCGCTCCCCTCGCCGAGGCCGCCGCCCCCGGGCAGTCGATGCGCCAGTTCTTCGACGCGTTCGCCGCCAGCGGACAGTTCACCGTCGCCCGCCGGTCAGGGCCGTCCGACCGGCTCCTGTGGTTCGTCGGGACCGGCAACCAGACCGGCGGGTCCCCGGTCGCTGCGCTCGCGGATGCGGACGGGCAGTGGCTGTACGGCATCGAAGCCGCGGACGGGCAGGCCCTCCAACAGCTCGTCGACGCGGTCGTCGCCCGGACGAGTTAGGCGCTCCGGCGCCCGACGCTCGCGGTGACCTTCACGGCCGCTACGACCACCGCCAGCAGGGTTGCGGCCACGCCGTAGAGGAACGCCGCGCCGTGGGCGTCCGGCGCGAGGATGAGCCAGCCGCCGGCGACCGCGCCCTGCAGCGCGAGGACCATCAGCCAGCGGCGCCCGGCGACAGCGGCCGCCGCGAGCACGAATACGACGAGCAGCGCCGCCGCCACGATCCCCAGCGGCCTTGCGGCAGCCGCACGCGAGATCGCCTCGTCCGTCGGCTCGACGTACAGGGTGCGGAAGGACGCGCGCATCAGCACCGCCCATGAGACCGCCGCGAATGCGAGCAGCAGGGCGGACGTTGGCCCTGCGCTGCGCCCCAGGGCTCTCATCCCCAGCGCTCCCCTCGTCCGCGGCGAACTGACGGCCTCACGTCATCACACCGAGGATCGTTCCAGCAGTGACCTCGGGAGAGGTCACCCGTCCGCGCGTCCAGGAGCGACCGCAGTGGCCGTCAGCCGACATCAGGTCGGCGCGGGGGGCGCCTGGCGAGTGCGAGGTCGTCCTGCTCGCCGATCCAGGTGTCGATGCGTTGCCACAGCTTGACCAGCCAGTCGCCGATCTCGGCCTCCCCGGTGGGTACGGCGGACGCGGGCTCGCGCCACCACAGCACGTCGAGCTCGCGGCGCAGGGGCAGCCCGGCCCAGATGCTCTGCAGGTCCTGCAGGTTGTCGTGGCCGGTGTGGCCGACCACCACGACGTCGGCATCGGGGGCGGCGGCCAGCGCCGCGACCGTGCCGGCGGGCCGGGGCGGCAGCACGTGGGTCATCTGCTCAGCGCGGGCCGCCTCCGCCACAAGACCCCCGCGACGCAGCCTGTTGACCGCGGCGCGGTGCCGGGTCGGAGTCCAGTCACCGCCCTCGGGAAACAGGACGAGGGCGTCGTGGGCTGTGAGGCTGGCAGCCAGGTCCGCCACGGCAGCGGTCGCCACGTCGCCGCCCCGACCGATGAAGCGGCTCCCGAGCCGGGACAGCAGGACATCGACGGACGGGTCCAGGCGCAGCCGTTCGGTCACCACGATCCGCGGGAAGCGCCCGTAGCGGCTCATCAGCAGGTGCACGAGCACGAACGAGGCTCCCGGACCGGCGTGCCGACCGAGCACGATCACCGGATGCGCGCCGGTCAGGTGGTAGCGGTCGGCAGGTTCGGTGACCGGCTCGTGGACCTCCAGCCGGAACCGGAACGTGAAGCCGGCCAGGCCGACGAGCGCGCCGAGGAACCGGCGGAGCACCGCGAGATGCAGTTCCTGCGCCCTGGCTCCCTGCGTACGTCCGACGAAACGGACCCACAGGCCCAGGCAGGCCAGCAGGCACGCTGTCTCGCCCGCCAGGTAGGCCATGCCGAACAGCCAGGCCCGAGGCAACCGCCACCGCACCGGCCCCTTTCCGACGAGCACAAGGACGGCCGCGGTCAGCGCGTGCCCGACGAGGACCACCGGGAACAGGACCAGGGCGAGGACGGCGAGCAGCGGCATCAGCGGTGCCAGGAGCAGCCGTCGTGCCCACCGGGCCGGAATCGGCACGGCTACCGGGCCGCCAGGTAGGCACCGGTCGCCGCCCGGGCCGTCTCGATCCGTGGGCGTACGACCCGAGCGTCGCGGTATCGCAGCGACGCCAGCGGGGTGCTGTCCTCGCCGGTCGGCAGGACGTGGACGCTCACCTGCTCCGGTAGGTCAGCCATCTGCGCGGTGAACTGGTGCCGCCGGGCGATCTCGAACGCGACCAGCCCGACCTCCCACGGCCAGCGGGGGACGGTCAGCGGCCGCTCTATCCGGCCGACGTGCAGGACGTACACCTCGGTGGCGCCGAGGGCGACGGCGCGGCCGACCGGGAGCGAGTCGACCAGGCCGCCGTCGACGAAGTGCTCCTGACCGACGCGTACGGGCGGCAGCAGGCCGGGTACCGCGCACGACGCCAGCACCGCGTCGACCACTGGACCGTCCACGAACCAGTGCGCCCGGGCGCGTTCGATGCTCGCTGCGACGCACTGGAACGTCACCGGTAGATCCTCGATCAACCGGTCGCCGGCCTGTGCGGTCAGCAGCGTCCGCAAGCCCCGGTTGTCGTGCAGGTGCGTCCCGCTGCGCGCCAGGTTTCGCAGCTGGCCGAACAGCCCCGCCCCGAAGACGTCACGGGTCCCGAGCTCGGCCCACATGTCCGCCAGTCGGGCGGCCGTGGCGAGGCACGGCTGCGCCGCGATGGCTGCCCCGTTCAACGCCCCGACCGACGACCCGACGACCAGCTCGGGCTGTACGCCGGCCTCGAACAGCGCCTGCAGCATCCCGACCTCGCTGGCACCGAGCAGCCCGCCCCCGCCCAGCACGAAGGCGATCACGACGTCGGGCCGCGCTGCATGCCGCTCCCCTTCCAGCAGTCCCGCAGCGTGCCATGACCCGGCTGATGGCCGGCCGCGCCCTTGCCCGAGATGACCGTGCCTGTCGGCTCCCGCTCTGTGGTCACGATCGAGGATGCCTGTGCTCCGGGGGTGCTCGCGACGCTGCCTCGCTTGACGGCACAAGTGGAAACCGTTTTCATATCGAGATGGGCGGGATGGCGACGACAGCAGACGCGGGCGGGGGCTCCCGAACAGCTGCATGGCGGACGGCTGCGCGGCGGCTGGCCGCAGCGGTACTGGCCGTCGTCCTCGTCGGCTGCGGCTCCACCGCTGAGACCGCGACCAGGGGCAAGGCGGCTGTGCGGGTGGTAGCCGCTGAGAACGTCTGGGGCGACATCGTGCGGCAGGTGGGCGGCGAGCACGTGCAGGTGATGTCGGTGCTGAACGACCCGGCGGCCGACCCACACAGCTTCGAGACCGACCCGAAGACGGCCGCCGCCGTCGGCAGCGCCTCGTTTGTGGTGCTGAACGGCGCCGGATACGACGACTTCGCCGGCAAGCTCCTGGCGGCCAGCCCGAACGACAAGCGCGTGGTGCTGACTGTCGCCGAGGCCGTCGGAATCGGCCCCGGCGCGAACCCGCACCTGTGGTACTCCCCCGACTACCTACGGCAAGGCGCGCAGGCGATCGCCGACCGGCTCACGACCGCCGACCCCGGAGATGGCCCGGCGTTCCGGGCCAACCTGCAGAGCTTCCTGACGTCTTACCAGCCCTACGTCGACACGCTTGCAGCGATCAAGGCGAAGTACGGCGGGAGCGCGGTCGCGTACACCGAACGCGTCCCCGGCTACCTCGTGGACGCGGCCGGCTTGACGCTGGGATCGCCGGCCGCCTTCGCGCAGGCGGTCGAGGACGGCACCGACCCGAGCCCCGGCGACACGGCCGCGTTCAACCGGGCCGTGCAGGACCGGACCGTCAAGGTTCTGCTGTACAACGCACAGGTCACCAGCCCGACCACGGGCGGCATCCAGGCCCGGGCAAAAGCCGCGGGGATTCCGGTCGTCGGCGTGACCGAGACGATCCCGGGCGGCGTGGTGGACTTCCAGACGTGGCAGACCGGCCAGGCCAGGTAGCCGGGGACGCCCCCCGACGGTGCAGCTGGCCGGAGCCGGGCTCAGGTTCGGCGAGCGCTGGCTCTGGCGCGACCTCGAACTGGACGTCCAGCCCGGCGAGTTCTTGGCTGTGCTCGGCCCGAATGGTGCCGGCAAGACGAGCCTGCTGCAGGTGCTGCTGGGGCTGCAACCGCTGTCCGGCGGCACCGTTCGGGTCTGCGGGCGCGCGCCGCGTCGAGGCAGCGACCTGGTCGGCTACATCCCGCAGCAGAAGGCCCTCGACCGTGACCTGCCGGTGCGGGCCCGCGACCTCGTACGGCTGGGACTGGACGGCCACCGGTTCGGCGTACCGCTGCCCGACCGCAGGGCCCGCGCGCGGGTGGACGAGGTGCTCGCCGCGGTGGGGGCGACGTCGTACGCCGACGCGCCGGTCGGGCTGCTGTCCGGCGGCGAGCAGCAGCGGCTGCGGATCGCCCAGGCCCTGCTCGGGGACCCACGGGTGCTGCTGTGCGACGAGCCGCTGCTCAGCCTCGACCTGCGCCATCAGCAGGAGGTGAGCAACCTGCTGGACGCCCGTCGGCGTACCGCAGATACGTCCGTGGTCTTCGTGACGCACGAGGTCAACCCGGTGCTGCCGCTGATCGACCGGGTGCTCTACCTCGTCGGTGGCCGCTGGGCGGTCGGTACCCCCGACGAGATCATGACCGGTGAGCGGCTGAGTGAGCTGTACGGCACCGACGTCGACGTGCTGCGGGTGCGGGGACGCATCGTCGTGGTGGGCGCTCCCGACGGGGCGCACGCCGAGCCCGGTGCCGACCACCACCACCACGCCGAGGGCGACGACCACACCCACGAGCACGTACGGGCCCGCTGATGGGGCTCACGTACTACCTGGGCCAGCCGTTCGCCCAGCACGCACTGATCGCCGCGACCCTGGTCGCGGTCACCGCCGGCCTGATCGGGCCGTTCGTCATCATCCGGAACATGGCCTTCGCGGTGCACGGCACCGCCGAGCTGTCGTTCACCGGCGCCGCAGCCGGCCTGGTCGTCGCCGACGACCCGGTGGCGGGCGCCCTCATCGGGGCGCTCGTGGTCGCCGCAGCGATCGGGCTGCTCGGCGCCCGCCAGCGCGAACGCGACTCGGCGATCGGTGTGATCCTGGCGTTCGGCCTCGGGCTCGGGGTCTACCTGCTCAGCCTGTACCGGGGGTTCGCGACCGCGGCCACCAACATCCTGTTCGGCCAGATCCTGGGGATCAGCAACGGTCAGCTCGTGCTGTTGGTCGCCGTGGCCGTGGCAGTCCTGGCGTCCATCACGGTGCTGTACCGGCCGCTGCTGTTTGCCAGCGTCGACCCCGACGTCGCCGAGGCCCGCGGGGTGCGTACCCGCGCACTCGGGGTCGCGTTCCTGTTCGTGCTGGCGCTGACCGTCACCGAGGCCGCCCAGATCGTCGGTACGTTGCTGGTCCTCAGCTTGGCGATCACCCCGGCGGCTGCCGCCCTGCGGCTGTCAGCCCGGCCGGCGGTCGTGACCGCGCTCAGCGTCGGCTTCGCGCTGCTTGCCGCCGACGGTGGCCTGGTCGCCAGCCTGGCGAGCAACCAGGGCAAGCCCAGCGTCTTCATCACCGGTATCAGCTTCGCCGTGTACGTCGCTGCTCGGCTGCTGGGTGGTGTTCACGGGCCATCGTTTCGCAGGTCAGCCTGAGCACACCGCGCAGGTCCCGAACACCTCCAGGGTGTGCGTGACGTCTGTGTAGCCGGCGGTCCTGGCGACGCTCTCCGCCCAGGCCTCGACCTCCGGCCCGTCCACCTCGACGCTCGCCCCGCAGGTCCGGCACACCACGTGGTGATGGTGCGACGACGTCGCGCACAGCCGGTAGACCACCTCGCCGTCCACGCTGTGCAGCATGTCGACGGCGCCGTCGGCGGCCAGCGCTGTGAGGTGCCGGTAGACCGTCGTCAGCCCGACCGGCTCGCCCCTCGCCCGCAGCTCGGCGTGCAGCTCCTGCGCACTGCGAAACCCGGCGGCCGCGGTCAGCACCGCCTCCACCGATGCGCCCTGCCGAGTCGTACGCACAGCCACAGTCAACCCCGTTCCGGCGCAGGCCCCGTAGCCGCGACGGCGCCCGGTCTCGCCGAGGCCGGCGGGGATGGCCCAACCGGGCTATGTGTCTTAGCCCGTCCAGCGTCGACAGGAGGGCGAGCGGCGCTGCCCTTGCCCCGACCAGAGCTCGTTCCCGACGTCTGGAGCCCCCGTGCCGACCCTGCTGCCCGCCCCGCCCCGCCCCGAGGCGGCGACCGCCGGCGTCCGGGCGGCCCTGGCCCGGCAGGCCGCCGGCACGGCCGCATTCGCGCTGGCGTTGTTCGGGCTCGCCTTCGGTGCCGTCCTCCTCGCGTCCACGGGCTCGCGGGTCGCGTCCTGGTGGCCGGCGGCCGGTCTCGCGGTCGGCGTGCTGGCTGGTTCTCCGCGCAGTAGGAGGATGCCGCTGCTGATCGCGGTGTTCGGGGCCAGTGCCGCTGCCAACTATGCCGGTGGCCGCCCCCCGGTGGTCGCGCTCGGGCTCGGTGCCGCGAATGCCCTGGAGGCCGCGCTCGGCTCCTGGTGGCTGTCCCGCGGGACACCGGACGGCGAGCGGCCGCCGCTCGGGTCGCTGGCGGACCTGGTCCGGCTGGCGGTCGCCGCCACGCTCGGGGCGGTGGTCGCCGCGACGATCGCGACCGCGGTGGTGTGGGCGGTGCAGGGGGCCGCGCCGCTCTCGTCCTGGCGGTCGGTGGCCGCCGCGCACAGCGCGGCCGTCCTGGTGATCGTCCCGCTCTTCCTGCGTACGCCGGCCGCCCCGCGATGGCGTACCTGGGAGGCGGCCGGGCAGTGGGCACTGCCGCTCACCGTCACGGCCATCGTGTTCGGGCCCGGGCAGCGGCTGCCGCTGGCGTTTCTCCTACTGCCCCCGCTGATGTGGACGGCGCTACGCGGCGGGGTACGCCGTTCGGCCAGCCAGCTGATCGTCGTCGGAAGTCTCGTCGCGCTGCTCTCGGCGCACGGAGGCGGCCCCTTCGCCGGCGCCCGCTCGCCGGTCGTCACAGGGCAGCTGGTGCAGGTACTCGTCCTGACCGCCGCGATCGCCGTCCTGACGCTCGCGGTTGTCGTCTCGTCCCTCGAGTCAGCCCTGCGCGGGCTCGCCGACCGCAAGTGGTTCGACGACGAGGTGCTCGAGACCGTCGGCGCCGGTGTGCTGGCGTGCGATGCGAGTGGGCAGGTGGTGCTCCGCAACCAGGCGCAACGACGCATCACGCTGGTCGCGGACGACGAGCGCCCCACCAACGAGGATGTCGCCGGCCGGATCCGGGTGCTGCTCGCCGACGACACCGAGCTGCAGCCGGACCGGAGTCCGTTGCGTAGGGCCCTGGCGGGCGAGCAGCTGACCGATCTGGCCGTCCGGATCGGACCGGTCGACGGCCGACCCGAGGACATGCGTCACATGGTCGTGACGGCCCGCCGCATCGCCGCGGAAGACGGCACCGTGCTCGGCGCGGTGGCCTCCTTCAACGACGTCACCGCCGAGCGCCGGGCTCTGGACAAGCTACGCGCCAGCGCCGCCTTCCACGACGCCGTCCTGGCCGCGAGCCCTGACCTCATCTATGTCATCGATCCGCGGACCGGCGCCCCCGTCTGGACGTCACAGAGCCTTGGCGAGATGCTCGGTCACACCGCCGAGCAGGTGCTGTCGCTCGGGGCTGACGCGGCTGCTGCGCTCGTCCACCCTGACGACACCGGTGTCCTGCTGGCCGCGAACCTGGCAGCCCAGCACCTCCCCGACGGCGAGGTGCTCCAGGTGAGGTACCGGGCCAGACACGCCGACGGGAGCTGGCGGTGGCTCTCCCGGCGGGTCACGCGCGGGTCACGCCGTTCGCCCGCGACAACGGCGGCGCGGTCGTGCAGGTGCTCGGCGTGGCCCGCGACGTCACCGACACGGTGGTCGTCGAGGAGCGGCTGGCCCGCGCGGCCCTGCACGATCCGCTCACCGGCCTGCCGAACCGGCGGTTGCTGACCGATCGGCTCGCCGAGGCACTTGCCCGGAGCACCCGTACCGGTAGCACCGTGACGGTCCTGTTCTGCGACCTGGACGGCTTCAAGGCGGTGAACGACACGGGCGGCCACAGCGCCGGCGACGCCGTGCTGGTCGCGGCCGGCGAACGCCTCCGGGCAGCCCTTCGCGACCAGGACACCGTCGCCCGGGTCGGCGGCGACGAGTTCGTCGTGGTCCTGGAGGGGCCGCCGCCGCTGCCGGGCAGCCACGACGAGCCGACCGCGGCCGTCGACGCCGTCACGGAGCGCCTCCGGACGGCACTTGCCCAACCTGTCCTGGTGAATGCAAAAAGGTTCCGGGTCACGGTCAGTATCGGTTCGGTGCAGGCGCGTACAGGCGACGACCCGGACCGGCTGCTCCGAGATGCCGACAGCGCCATGTACCGCACCAAGAGCGCCGGCAAGGACCGGCGCAAGAGCTACCTGCCGGCAGCCGGCTGACCCGCACAGCGAGATGCCCCGGAGAGTCTGCTCCGGGGCACCTCGTGTGTGTGGGGGGATCTCGTTCGTCAGGTCGCCCAGGTCATGGCCCCGTCGTGAAGGTCCAGTTGCTCGGGACCAGCGGGGCGTTGCCGGCATCGCGGATGCCTGCCGGGGTGAACACGACCCGGTACTGGGTGAGGCCGGCCAGCCTCAGGGCCGGGTCGAGCGTCGCCGTCAGGGTGACCGGGTCGTAGGTCACGGCGACGTTGAGGCTGGCGCCGTTCGAGACCTTCTGCAGGCGCATCGTCGTGCTGGTCACCCCGGTCACCGCCTCGCTGAAGGTGGCCGTGATGTTGGCGGTGCGTGCAAAGCCGGTGCCGTTGAGCGCCGGTGTGCGCGCGGTGACGCCAGGCGGTGTGTTCACGGTGGCCGCACCCGTGGTGAAGCGCCAGGTGAACGCAGCGAGCGGGTTACCCGCCACGTCGGTGATGCCGGGGTTAGTGAGCCGGACCGTGTAGACGCTGTTCGGCGCCAGGTTCACCGCCGGGTTGATCCGCGCGGTGTTGGTCGCGGCGTCGTACCCCACGCCTCTGGTCACCAGGACCCCTGCGCTGTCCTTCAGGGTGAACCGACCAAGAGTGATACCGACAACAGGCTCGCTCAAGGTGGCGGTGATGGCGGCGGCCGGGTCGACCCCGTTGGCTGAGGCGCTCGGGACCGTGGAGGTGACGATCGGCGGCGTCGTGTCACCGAAGGGCGTGACCGTTCCGGAGGCCGGTGAGTCCGGTCCCGCGCCCCACTGGTTGACCGCCCGCACGGTGAACGTGTACGCGGTGCCGTTCAGAAGGCCGGGCACCACGACCGAGGTGGCTGTGACCGAGGCGGGGATGACCGGCGCAACGCTGCCGGCCGGAGTGCTGACGACCTCGTACCGGGTGACCGGTGAGCCGCCGGCCGGCGGGGTCTGGGCGACCCAGCTGACGGTGGCGGACCTGTCGCCCGCAAGGGCGGTCGGGGCGGCCATCACGGCCGGGAGGGCCAGGGTGACAACTCCGTCGGAGAACTTCAGTGCCTCGATGCCGGTGAGGGTGTCGATGCCGTCGATCCCGCCGTTGCTGTTCACCGTGGTCACACCGTTGACGCTGCTGATGGTGTAGGCGGCCCGTGCAGCGGAGAACACCGCCGTGTCGATGGAGCCGACGTCCGTGCCGGCGGCCGGGCTGGTGATCTCCCGGACCGCGACCAGGTTGCCCGGGTCCACCGTGCCGGCGAAGACCGCTGCCTGCAGGGTCGGGCCGGTGAGAGCGCCGGTGGAGTCACGCAGGTACTGGCTCTCCATCAGGTCGGCCGAGCCGATCTGCGTGGCCGCATCGGCCGGGTTGTTACGGACGCTGATCCGCACGGTGAGGGCCTTGTCGCCGTCGATGATGTCGTTGGCGCCGCGACCTTCGATCGTGTCGCTGCCGGCACCGCCGAGCAGGATGTTGCCCTGGCCCCAGACATTGCCGGTCAGGGGGCAGGCGCCCGGGAAGGACCGGCCGGCGACTGCCGCGGCAGTTTCGGGGAAGCCGGCCACCGGCGGGAGCAGGGCGGCGAGGCCGGAGATCCGGTCCAGGCCGGCCTGGTCGAGTGCGTCGCAGCCGGTGAAGCCGGCTCCGCCGAGCAGGCTGGGCACGGCGTCGTCGCCCTTGATGCTGTCGTTGAAGGCCGAGCCGGAGTTGGCTTCGGTCTCCTGCCAGCGGTCGCGGTTGACGATGACGGGCAGCGGCAGCCCGGCGAGGACCTGGTTGATCTTCATGTCGTCGTCAGCCGCAACGGTGTCGTACTGGTGGATCGCCCAGTCGAAGCCACCTGCACCGGCGAACCGGTCGATGGCCGCGTTCGCCGACATGATGTCGTCGCCACCTTCGGCGTCGTAGTCGTTCTCGCCGACCTGGCCGATCATGATGTCGTTGCCAGGGGCTGCCTGCGCGGGGTCGTTGAAGAACGGTGCCCCGTGGTCGCCCTGCAGCAGGTCCTGGCCGCTACCGCCCTCGATCCAGTCGTCGCCGCCGTCACCGAAGACGGCGTCGGCGCCCAGGCCGGCGATGACAAAGTCGTTCCCGGGTCCGGCGAAGGTCTCGTTGTCGTTGGCCCCGCCGTTGGTGAAGTCCTGGCCGTCGCCACCGAGCACGATGTCGTTGCCGGGACCGGCGTCGATGGCGTCGTTGCCGGGCCCGCCCTTCAGGACGTCTGCGCCGTCCAGGTCGGTGATGATGTCGTTTCCGTCGCCGCCGAGCGCGACGTCGTCACCGCCGTTGCCCTCGATGACGTCGTTGCCGGGGCCGCCCCAGAAGGTGTCGTTGTCGTTGCCGCCGTAGACCCGGTCGGCGTTCGCAGTCCCGTTGTAGACGGCCTGGGAGTTGATGCCGGACGGGTTCACGCTGTTGATCGCCCGGTACTGGATCGTGCCGTCCGGCTTGCGGAGCAGCAGCTTGCTCTCGTCGCAGTCGGTCGTCGTCACGTCGTCGGTGACAGTCGAGCCGTTCGCGAGGAAGCCGGCCGGGGTACCGGCCAGGTTGGCCAGCTGGAACCGGCAGTCTGCGGTGGCGAAGGCGTCGGCCTTCAGCGAGTTGGTGCCCTCGGTGTTGCGCTGGATCAGCTCGCCGAAGGAGTTGCCCTCGAGCTGGGTCCGCAGGTTCATGCCGACGGTCCGGTTGAGGTAGTACAGCCGGTCACCGTCCTGCAGGTTCTCCAGCTGGTTCTGGAACACGTAGTTGAACGTGCTCCCCAGTAGCCCGCCGAACAGGTTGGTCTTCTCGGCCAGCCCGCCGACCCACAGGTCGACGTCGTCGAGACCGGTGGTGGTGACGCCGGCGGCCGTGTTGGCGTACGCGCTGGTGCTGAACATGAAGGCGGCAGCATCGGCCGGGATCAGGGCCGGGTCGGTACCGGGAGCCGGGTCGACGATCAGCTTGGCGGCGGCCCGCTTGTCGGCGAGGGACGTCGCGTTGACGACTGTCGGGTGCTGCCCGTACGCCGCGACGAAGTTGATCAGCGACTCGGGGTGCTTGAGGTGCTGACCAAAGTCCGTCCAGTCGGTGTACGGCGACATCTGTGCGTCGTTGGTGGTGGCGTGGATCTGCCGGCGGGTGCCGTTCAGCGACGGGACGCCGGCCTCCCGGGCCCGGGCCATATTCAGGGCCGGCAGGTCCAGCGGCAGGCCGAGCAGGTTGTTGCGCAGCGTCTCGGTGACGAACTCGTCGAGCTCGTTGCCGACCTGCGACGAGGAGCCCATCGCGACAGACCCCGCGGCCTTCTCGGGAGTGAGCGGGCCGGCCAACCCACCGTTGAAGAACTCCGGCGGGTTGAGGAACGCCTTCAACAGGGGCAGCGAGTTGTCGGACTTCGCGCCGCCGGCGTCGACGTTGGTGCGGGCGACGGTGTCGTCGAGCATGGAGTGCCCGAAGCGGTAGACCGCGTGCGCAAACTCAGCCTTGATGGCCGGGTTGACGTCGGGGCTGTAGACGTGGAAAGGCCGCACCGCGGGCTGCACCTTGCGGGCAAACTCTTCGAAGACCGTGTGCTGGTACTCCATCTCGGTCACGAAACGGGCCGCCTGGAACAGCCGCTCGCCGTTCCAGCCGTCCGGCGTACCGGTCGTCGCCAGCCTCCAGTCGCTCAGCGCGGCCACCCCGGTCGGGCTGTTGTCGTTGGTGAGCGTGTTGCGCATGTCGCTAATCAACCGGTCGTGCTCGGAGTGGAAGACCTGGTGGATGGTCGAGAGCGCGATGTTCTCGTTGCAGCGACCGTCACCGCAGGCGAAGTGCGCATCCAGCATCTCGTCGTCATAGGTGCCGGCGGGCTGGTTGGCGAAGTCGGCGGACGGCGTGTTGTCCGCGTCCGGAGTGGGCGCGACCGGTGGCGTCGCTGGGTTGTGGTCGGTGTCCTGCGGCGACGGGTCGGCGTTGTGCGCGATGTCGGTGAAGAACGGGGTGTCGAAGTGCAGCACGTCGGCCGGCACCGGCACCGGGATGGCGATGTTGCCCTCAATCAGGCCAGTGGTGGTCACATACTGCGGCAGCCCGTTCGGCCCGGGCTTGAACTTGCCGTACGGGTCCACGGCGAGCATCGGGATGTTCGTGACGTCGGGGTCGACCAGCCGCAGGCCGAGCAGCGTGGCGGCCTGCTGCTTGACGGCCTTCCAGGTCCCGATGCCGGTACGTCCGTCCGGCGATCCCGCGTAGGTCAGGCCGGCGTCGAGACCGCCGAGGAGCCGACCGGTCGAGACCGGCTTGCCGAGCGAGTTCTTGGCGTACTCGCGCAGGAAGGCCTGGTGCGAGCCGTGCGAGGTGTAGGTCTGGCTCTGGTCCACCCACGGGGTGTCGGTGTTGTTGGCGTCCTGGATGTCGTCGTCGGTGCCGAGGAGCCCGTCCGGGCCGGGCTGGTTCTGCGCTCGGGTCAGCACCATGAAGCGCTGGCTGACGGGCAGGTCGTCGGCGTTGCCGAAGATGTGGTCCTTGCCGGCGACCAGCGGGTCGTCGTTCTTCAGCGGCACGAAGACGGTGCCGCCGCCCTTGACGGTCTGGTCGACGCCGTGGTCGAAGAACTGGCCGAAGAAGGTGAACAGCGAGTTGTAGGGCGGCGACAGGCCGACGTCGGTGGTCACGTTCGGGATGAACAGCGTCTGGTGCGACGGCGTGCAGCCGACCGGGACGGCATCCACCGGCGGCCGCGCGCTCGGGTCGGGGTCGGTCGTGCACGGGACGGCTGTGGCGGTGCCGGCCTGGGTCCTCACCGGGAACGCCGCCGCGGCCAGGGCAGCCGGGTTGGTCGAGGTCTGGTCGACGATCAGGTTGCTGGCAATGCGCGGCTGCGCGTCGACCACCGAGCCCGACTTCTGCTTGTAGCTCGTCGGCCCGGGCGGCCCCACTGGGAAGGCGGCGGTGATCGGGTCGGCGTCCTTGAAGACCGGCGTTGTGAGGCGTGGGAACGTCCGGTCGGCTGCGGCGAAGCCGTCGCGACCCGGGAACAGGTTGTTGCAGGACCCGTCCACCGTGCGCAGGCCGTAGGAGGTCAGCCGGTCTGGGATCTGGTCGGCGCCGGGTCCGACCAGCGTCCCGCACGGGTTGACCGCGGTGTAGGTGGCCGCGTGCTGTTCAGAAATCTTGATCTGCTTGAGGATGAATGCCAAGTCAGCCGGCGTGACCGTGAACCCACTCCCGACGATTGCTGCCCCCGCCGTCGGCAGCAGGCCGGCTGGTAGCGCTGCCGTCCCCAGTGCCAGCGCTGTGGCGACCGCGAGGGTCGCTCGCTTTGCGCTCATGTCTTCTCCCACTGTTGAGCTGAGCCGCTGCCGCAGGTGCTGCACCGGGCTGCGCACCCTGATGGGGCCCAGCCCGGCGGACGGTAGGCAGCGGTCGTGAGCCACCCGTCACAGACACATGGCGCAACTGCCATCTACAGACTTGACGCTCGTATGTCGGTGCAGCGGCAAGGTCACGACAGTCCGGCACGAGTCGCCGGGGGGTCCTGAGGAGGAGCCATGCGAGTGGACAACTGCACGTCCCTGGGCGGGACGGCGTGATCTCCCGGCGTGACGTCCTGCGTCTCGGGGCCGTGGGCGCCGGCGCCATCGCCATCGGTGGCGTCTCGTCGGCGGGCGCAGAGCCCGTACCGGTCACCAGCACCCTGGCACCGGTGAACACCCCCGTGCCGTACAAGAACCTGTTCCGCCGGCCGCCGGAGCTGCTGCCGTACGAGGTGGGCACCGACGCCGCGGGGCCGTGGGCCAGGTACGAGCTGGTCGAGCAGCTCGCCAGCGCCAACATCCTGCCCGGCCTGACGACCACCATCGCCAGCTACAACGGCACCTTCCCGGGGCCCACGATCCGGTCGGAGACCGGCCGGCGCGCGGAGGTCCGGATCCGCAACGCCCTGGGCAGCCCGCTGCTGCACGGCGGGGAGTTCGACAGCGTGACCCACCTGCACGGCTCGGCGTCGCTGCCGCAGTACGACGGGTACGCCAACGACATCACCCGGCCGGGCTGGGTGAAGACCTACCAGTACCCGAACTGGCAGAACGCCCGGACGCTCTGGTACCACGACCACCGCCACCACGCGACGGCCCAGAACGTGTACGCGGGGCTCGCGGCCTTCTACCCCCTGTCGGACCAGTACGAGCGCGCCCAGCTCCCGCAGGGCGAGTTCGACGTGCCCGTGATGGTCTCGGACGCGCTGTTCAACGACAAGGGCGGCGTGGTGTACGCCGACAACGGCCAGCACGGCCTGTGGGGCGACGTGATCCTGGTCAACGGGGTCCCGTGGCCGACCATGAAGGTCAAGCGGCGGATCTACCGTTTCCGGTTCCTGGTCGGCTCGATCTCACGGTCCTACCGGTTCGCCCTGAGCACCGGCGACCCCTTCTACGTGGTCGGTACGGACGGTGGCATGACACCCACGGTGCAGGCCGTCTCGTCGTGGCGGCAGGGGACCGCGGAGCGCTACGAGGTGCTGATCGACTTCCGCAAGTACCGGGTCGGCCAGAAGATCCAGCTTCGCAATCTCAGTAACAAGAACAACATTGACTTCACGAGCACCGGCAAGGTCATGCAGTTCCAGGTCGTCGCCGGTGGTAGCGCGGAGGTCAACACCATCCCCACCACGCTGGACCGCGGGCCGCAGTTCTGGAGTGAGAAAAGCGCCGTCGACACGATGTCGCTGACCCCGGAGATGGCGACCGCGCACCGGCGGATCGAGGTGCACCACGACGGGGGACTGTGGAAGATCAACAACGAGACCTGGGAGGACGTCGCCAGCAGCGGCTTCATGCGCGTTGACGACCGGAACCCCGCGAAGTACGCGATCGAGTCGTGGGAGATCGTCAACGCCTCGGGAGGCTGGTTCCACCCGGTCCACATCCACCTCATCGACGGCAAGATCATCGCCCGCAACACGCCATCGGGCCAGGCGTTCGCCTGGGAGGGCGGCCCCAAGGACGTCTTCTACACCGGCGAGGGCGAGTCGATCACCGTCCTCATGCAGTTCACCACCGGCGCCCAGGAGGGTGGCCGGTACATGATCCACTGCCACAACCTCGTGCACGAGGACAACGACATGATGGTGCAGTTCGCCGTCGGGGACCCGCTGGGGAACGACCCCGTCTGGGCCGACCCGCCGATCCCGGACATCTACTCGACCGGCGCCCGGCGCCCGGTGTACGCCGCCGCGCTGCCGCTGGGGACGTGAGGTGCCTGAGCGCGGGACGACGGCGCACCGCCGAGCCTGGCCCTGCGCTGTCGTGGCTGCCGCTGCGACGGCGGCGCTGCTCGTTCCCCGGCGGGCGGGCCGGTGGCCTTCGCGGCCCCGGTCGGCGGCGGAACGGTGGGCGACGGACGGCCCGATGTCGGGCCCTACGACGGGAACCTCGTACGGCGCTGCGAAGCCGTTGCCCTGTGGGGCCCGGATGGGTCTGCCGGGCCGGGCCTGCGCATCGAGTTGCTCCGCACCGCGCTGGCGCAGGGCCTGACCCTGCTGGACCTGCCGGTGGACGCCGTCAGCCCCACCACCCTCGCCTCCGGGGTGCCCGACGTCGTGGGCTGCCTGCCGCCGGGCGCCGTGTTGGCCGCCCCGGTGGCCGGCGCGGTCCGGGCCGGGCACGAGCCGGTACTGCTGCACGACCTGATCCTGGCCGCCCGGCCCGTGCCCGGCACGGCGCAGGCAGCGGCGGTCGCCCTGGACCGTGAGGGGGTGCTGACCGACCTGTTCGGGCAGCACCGCATCGACGCGGCCGGCGGCGCGGAGCTCCTGGTGCACTACGTCGGGCCGCTGCTCGGATCCGCTCAGGTGGATGCGGCAAGAGCCTCGGTGGCGCGGGCCGCCGGGACCGGCCCGGCCGCTGTCGATGTCCGCCCCGGTTCCCCGGACGGTCCCGGGGTCACCCTGGCGCTGGAGCCCGAGCTGGCTGCGTCGCCCCCGGTAGGCGCGACGCACCACCACTGATCTGCGTCATGCAGGCAACCGGCGTTCAGGCCACCGGCACCCCGGCGCGCGACCTCAGCGACGTGAGCGTCAGGGCAGGCGCAGCGACAGCGGCGACGGGACGGACGCCGGGACGCCGTGGCGCCGGGAGCTGGACGGCGACGGCGTGGAAGGCGTCGCGCGCCTGGTTCATCACGGTGACCGATTCGGCCGAGCCCTCGGCGATCAGATGGCGGGCCCGGCTCAGCAGCGCGTGGGCGGCGAGCATCGCGAGCCTGCTGGCCCCGGCCAGTGCGGCTGCCTGCGCGGCGGATGCGGCGGCTCGTCGGTGGTCCCCACCGGCCGACCGCAGCTCGGCCCGGGCCAGCAGGCGCAGGGTCGAGGCCCTCGGCGGTGGGTTCTGGGCGCCGGTGCTCCACTCGAACAGGTCGAAGTGCTCACGGGCGCTGCTGCCCCCCTCGCGAGCCTCCGCCCGGGCAAGCAGGGCCGCTGCCTCAGGGAGCAGCAACGTGCAGCCCGACGAGACGGCGCGCTCGACGAGCTCGATCAGCCCCGGGATGGCGGCTGCCGGCCCGTGCTGCTCCGCGCGCAGCGTCGAGGTGGCGAGCAGGAGCAGCTGGGCGCCCAGCTCGCTGCTGTCGTCGGTCCCCGCAGCGTGGCCGGCTGCCGTGCACTCCGCCAGTTGCGCCCCGACCAGGTCGTAGCGCTCGACGAGCAGGCGAACGGGCAGCCAGGCCCAGTCGGGGCCGGCCCGCTCGACGAGGGCGTCGAGGCGGCCTGCGTCGACATCGGCGCCCGGCTGGCCGAGGTCGTGCGCCGCGAGGGTCAGGAGCAGCGCCAGGCCGGCGGTCAGCTCCGGGGAGCTGCCCGCAGGCTGCGCGGACTGCAGCCGTACGAGTCCTTGCTCCGGGCGCCCAGCCCCGCCCAGCAGCAGCTCCACAAGGTGCGGGGTGAGCCGCGCGCAGGAACCGCCCGACCGCAGGGCGGCCGGCAGATGCGCATCGGCCAGCGCCCGGTCGTGCTGCCGGCGCCGGAGCGGCTCAGCCGGCTGGTCGCTGCCGGCGCGCCTGCTCTGCTCGACGTTGCAGGCCGGCGGTACGAGGTGGGCCACGTCGTCCCGGCGGGACCGCCGCGAAGCCGGCGAGACCGGGGTCGTCACGGAGCCCACGACTGCGGTCGGCAGGGTGTGCAGCGGCTGGGGCGGCGAGGCGGACACCGCTCGCCGGGCCCGCCAGGCGTCCTCCGGCCGGCCGAGCTGCTCGAGGACACGGCCCAGCTGTCGGGCAAGGCCGGAGCCGTCGGTCGAGAGGTCCACCTGCACGTCGGCGAGGGAGCAGACCTGCAGCAGATGCGTACGGGCATCCTCGTGGCGGTCCTCGGAGATGGCGGCATCCGCGGCCTCCAGTGCGGCCGCACAGGCCAGCTCCGTCTCACCGATGGCGAGCCAGTGCACGACCCGCTCGGCGGAGCTGATCAGACCCCGCTCGGCGATCGCCCGGTGCAGCCGCCGGAGCGTGCTGCGGCGCACCCACGAACGGATGGCGTCGGCGAGCAGCGGATCGCGCAGCACCTGACCGCCGTCCGCCGACCGCAGCAGTCCGAGGTCCGCGAGGTGACACAGGGTCCGCTCGAGGTCGCGTCGGGGCGGCCCGTCCCGCTCGCCGTCGGGGTCGGTCAGCAGCCGGGCGAGCTCATCGGGCGTCGCGGACCGGTCCAGCACCGCGATGGTCGACAGCACCTCCTGGTCGAGCGGCGAGAGCCGCGCGGCGGTCCTGGCCATCGACGACCGCTCGGCAGCCTGGCCGACCACCCCCGACCCCTCGAGCAGCACCATTCCGCGGCCGGTCGAGTGCACCCGGCCGTCGCGGAGCCAGCCCTGCAACGTGCGCGCCGCCTGGCTGTGGCTGCCGCCGCACTGCTCCGCGAGGACGGCGACCAGGGCCGGGTCCGGGCGGTCCCCGAGCACCAGCTCGGCGAGCAGGTTCAGCTCTTCGCGCAGCAGTGGGCGCAGGTCCACCACGACCCCGGTCGGCGTGCCGGGGCGGGTGTCGGCGCCAAGCACCAGCACCACGTTGGTCGTCCTTGCAGGCAGCCGCGCGGCCTGGTCGTCGTCGTCCTCGACGTGCAGGACCTGCAGGTCCGGCGCATCAGTCGACAGCCGCCCCACGCCGCCCGCGACGGAGCAGGCCGCGACCAGCCGTGCGCCGGCGGTCGCGCAGACGTCGGTCAGCAGGTCGCGGCGGGCGCCCGCGGTGTCGCCCACCAGATGCACGGTCAGCGGGGCGCCGGTCCGGCTGGCGCCGTGCAGCAGCGTCAACAGCCAGTCGCTCTCACGCCGGCGGGGAACGGGCCCCCAGGGCGGCGGCCCACCGCTGCCGGCCAGCAGCTCCAGGTGCAGCTCCTGCGTCGCGGGCGACGGGTCGACGCCGAGCTCGTCGGCCAGCACCCGTCGGCAGCGGTCGAACTCCCGCAGCGCCCGCTCGACGGCGCCAAGGTGAGCACAGGCCCGCATGTACGTCCGACTGGCCTGCTCGCTGGCCGGGTCCTGCTCCAGGACCCGGCTGGCCAGCTCGCTGGCGTCGGCCAGCCAGCCCAGGGTGAGGGCGGCCTCGGCGCCTGGCCCGGCTCGTGCACGGCGACCGGGCCGAGCCGCAGCGCCTCGGCTTCCAGCACCGAGCGCACGCACCCGGCGTGCTCCCCACGCCGGGCCTTGCGCTGCGCCTCGAGCGAGATCCGCGCGTAGACGGCGACGTCGACCCACGCTCCGACCAGGGCCATCCCACCGGGGCCACGCTCGACCGCATCGGCGCCGAGGACGGTACGCAGTTGCGAGGCGGCGGTACGAAGGCTGGCGCGCCCGTGCGCCTCGTCGACATCGGGCCAGAGCTCCTCCAGGAGCACGTCGACCGGGACCCCGGCGCCGTCGGACAGGGCGAGCAGGCGCAGCAGATCCGCTGTCTTGCCGGTACGCCACTCACGTTCGTCGACGCAGCTGCCATCGCGTCGGCGGACCTGGAACAGCCCGAGCAGGCGTACCTCGAGCAGGTCGTCGGTGGCGCAGAGCGTGATCGGCCCGGCATGTAACGGCGCGGTGCGCGTCGGCACGATATTCACAAGCACGACAGCCCCCCCAGGAGTCGAGATGACACCGTACTCATCCTGAGCGGGGCCGCAGGCGTTTTTCTGGAGACGCGCCCGCCGAGCCGATCTCACCTGTCGGCCAGGGTGTCGTAACATCTGGTCGCGTGCGGGAGCTCGGGACCGACCGGGCTGAGAGGACGGCTGGCTTGCCGTCGACCGCTGGAACCTGACCGGGTAATGCCGGCGTAGGGAGAGCACAGATGAGCGGCCCCGTCCTGCAGCGCGTAGAGGCACCGCTGACGCTTGCCGATCCGCCGGTGGCCAGCCAGGGGCTCGCCGAGACGCTCGGGCTCTGGGGCAACCTCGGCATCAGCCTGCTGTTGCCGGTCGCCGCGGCTTTTGTCGTGCTGCCCGGGCGCCCGCTGTGGGTCAGCCTGCTGGCGATCGTCGTCGGGGCCGTCATCGGGGCTGGCCTGCTCGGCCTGACAGCAAGGCCGTCCGCGGTCGAGCGGGTGCCGGCGATGGTGCTGCTGCGCGGGCTAGTGGGCTACCGGGCCTCCGCGCTGCCGACGGTGCTCAACGTCCTGCAGTGCGTCGGTTGGGCCACCTTCGAGATCGTCATCATCGCCGAGGCGGCGTCCCGGGCACTGGGTACGCCGCGCTGGCCGTTCGTGCTCGTGGCGGGCGGGCTGGCCACCGCGATGGCTGTGCGCCCGCTCGGCGCCGTGCGGGTGCTCTCCCGCTATGCGGTGTGGGTGGCGCTGGCTGCCACGGCGTACCTGTTCGTCCGGGTGCTCGGGCAACCCCTGCCGCGGGTCACCCAGGGCGGCGCGAGCTCATTCTGGACGGCCGTCGACGTGGTGATCGCCCTGCCCGTGTCGTGGTTCCCGCTGGCCGGCGACTACACCCGGCACGCCCGCAGCTCACGGACGGCCATGGTCGGCTCCGCGGCCGGGTACGGCGTGGCGACCATCGCCTTCTTCACCGTCGGCGTGCTCGCGCTGTCGGCGTACGGCGTTGCCGGGCTCGACGTCATCGGTGCCCTGCTGGCGGTGCCGCTCGGCCTGTTCGCCGTGTTGCTGCTCGTCGTCCTCGAGCTCGACGAGGTGTTCGCCAACGTCTACTCGACGGCGGTGTCGACCCAGAACCTCGCCGGCCGGCTCGACCGCCGGGTGCTCGCCATCCTGGTCGGGGCGGTCGCGACCGGGCTGGCGCTGACCGTCGACATCACCTCCTACGAGGCCTTCCTGTTCCTGCTCGGCGCGGTCTTCGTGCCGCTGGCCGGGGTACTTGTCGTGGCCTACCAGCTGGTGCCGCGCGGCCACTGGGACACCTCCGACACCGCGCCCGGCCGGCCGCTGCTGCTGCTGCCCTGGGCCGCCGGCTTCGTCGCCTACCAGCTGACGCTGCCGACCTCGTTCGACGGCACGTTCAGCGGCTGGACCACCTGGTGGACAGCCAGGCAGGGCGACCTGGGGATTGCGGCAACCAATGGCCTGTCCGCCTCGATCGTGGCGCTGACCGTGGCGACGCTGCTGACCGCCGCGGTGCTGGTGCCCGCCGCGGTGCGGCGACGGCTGTGAACGCGACGATCGGGATGCCCCGCCTGCACGTGCTCACCGATGCCCGGTCCGGTCGCGGCGCGCTCGACATCATCGCCGGTGCGCTGTCCGGCGGTGCACCGCTGGTGCAGGTGCGGGCCAAGGGCGTGACCGACCGGGAGCTGTACGACCTGGCGGTACGGGTCAGCGGGCTGTGCGCGGCGGCCGGCGCCAGCTGCATCGTCGACGACCGGGTCGACATCGCGCTCGCGGTCGGCGCCGCAGGGACGCACCTGCCGGAGCCGATCGGGTCGGCCGGCGTCGCCGCCGTGACCGCCGCAGTCGACATCCCCGTCATCGCGATCGGCGGGATCACCGCAGCCCGGGTCCCCGAGTTGCTGGCCGCCGGGGCACACGGCGTCGCCGTCGTGGCTGCTGTGTCGGGCGCTGCCGACCCCGCCGAGGCCGTCCGCGCGCTCCTGCGGGCGCTGGGGCCGGGATCAGTGTCGGGGCCGGCATGACCGATGTCGTCGTCGCCGGCGGCGGGGTCATCGGGCTCGCGGTGGCCTGGCGCGCGGCGCTCGCCGGGCTGTCGGTCGCCCTCGTCGACGATGCGCCCGGCGACGGCGCCTCCCGGGCGGCGGCCGGCATGCTCGCGCCGGTCACCGAGGCGGCGTACGGCGAGCAGCAGCTGCTCGCGCTGTCCCGCGCGTCACTCGAGCGCTGGCCGTCGTTCGCCGCCGAGCTGCAGGAGGCGTCCGGCTGCCCGGTCCCGCTCAGCACCGCCGGCACCCTGCTGGTCGGCGTCGACGCCGACGACCTGGTCGCGATCGGCGAGCTGCACGCCTACCAGCGCGAGCTCGGCCTGGCCGCCGATCGGCTCACCCCTCGCGAGTGCCGGCGCCGCGAGCCCAGCCTGTCGACGCGGATCCGGGGCGGGCTGGTGGTCCCCGGCGACCACTCCGTCGATCCGCGGGCGCTGCACGCGGCGCTGGTCGTTGCCGCCGCCGTCGCCGGCGTGCATACCGTGCCCGCGCGGGCTGCGGAGCTGGTCGTCCAGGCGGGTCGCGCTTGCGGGGTCGAGCTGGCCGACGGCACCCAGCTGCCGGCCGACACCGTCGTGCTGGCGATGGGCGCCGACAGCTCGCGGCTGCCAGGCGTTCCTGCGGGCGCCGTCCCCGTACGCCCGGTGAAAGGGCAGATCCTCCGGCTGCGTGGGGCGCCGGTCCTGGCGGGCACCGTCCGGGCGCTGGTGCGCGGTCGGGCCGTCTACCTGGTGCCGTACGGCGTGGGCTGGCTGGCCGTCGGCGCCACCGTCGAGGAGCTGGGCTACGACGCGCGGGTGACCGCCGGGGCCGTACTCGATCTGCTCCGTGACGCCGCCGAGGTCGTGCCCGCCAGCACCGAGCTGGAGCTGGTGGAGACCCTGGCACGGTTTCGGCCGGGTACGCCCGACAACGCCCCTCTGCTGGGGCCCTGCGTACTGCCGGGGCTGGTGCTCGCGACCGGGCACCACCGCAACGGGGTGCTGCTCACCCCGGTCACCGCCGACGTCACCGCCACGCTGCTGGCGACCGGGGTGCTGCCTGAGGTGGCAGCACCGTTCACGGCCGCGCGTTTCTCCGGTGTCACCGGCGACCTGGTCGCGCCATGCAGCTGACCGTCAACGGCGCACCGGCCGAGCTCGCGGACCTGGCGACGGTGGCCGATCTGGTGGCCGCCCGGGCGCCCGATGCGCGCCGGGTGGCCGTCGCCAGGAACTCTGCGGTCGTGCCGCGCAGCGCCTGGGGCAGCACCCAGCTCCGCGACGGCGACGTGGTCGAGGTGCTCGCGGCGGTCGCTGGTGGCTGAGGACGCCTTCGGGCTCGCCGGGCAGCAGTTCGGGTCGCGGCTGCTGCTGGGCACCGGCGGTGTGCCGAGCATGGAGGTGCTCGAGCGGGCCATCGCGGCCTCCGGCACCCAGATCGTCACCGTCGCGCTGCGACGGGTCGACGCCGCGGCCGGGGGCGCGCTGCTCGACGTCATCGAGCGGGCCGGCGTACGGCTGCTGCCCAATACCGCCGGTTGCATGACCGCCCGCGAGGCGGTGCTGGCCGCGCAGCTCGGCCGGGAGGCGTTCGGGACCCACTGGGTCAAGCTCGAGGTCATCGGCGACGAGGACACCCTGCTGCCGGACCCGATCGAGACCCTGGACGCCGCCGAGCAGCTCGTCGCGGACGGCTTCTCGGTCCTGGCGTACACCGGCGACGACCCGGTCGTGGCCCGCCGGCTCGCCGACGCGGGTTGCGAAGCCGTCATGCCGCTCGGCTCGCCGATCGGCAGCGGCCTGGGCATCCGTAACCCGCACAGCATCGCGCTGATCCGCGAGGCGCTCACCGTGCCCGTGGTCCTCGACGCCGGCATCGGTACGGCGTCGGACGCGGCGCTCGCGATGGAACTGGGCTGCGACGCCGTGCTGCTGGCCTCCGCCGTCACGAGGGCCCGCGACCCGGAGCGGATGGCCCTGGCGATGCGGCTCGCCGTCGAGGGCGGGCGCCTCGCCCACCTCGCGGGCCGGATCCCGCGCCGTTGGCACGCCAGGGCCTCCACCCAGCAGCACGGCAGGCCCGACCTGTGACCGGCACGCCCGGACTTCCCCCCCGGCGGGCACTGCCCCGGTTGCTGGTCCTCACCGACCGGCACGCCTGCGTGCGGCCGCTGGTCGACGTCGTCCGCGCGGCTGTCGACGGCGGCGCCCGCGCCGTCGTGCTGCGCGAGAAGGACCTACCGGACGACGACCGGGCCCGGCTCGCCGACGAGCTGCGGGCCGTGCTTGATGACTCGGCGGTCGCGGACACCGTCTCTGAAGGCGTCCTGCTCGTCCTGGCCGGCACCGCGATGCGTGGCGAGGCGATGCACCTGGCGGCCGCCGACGTCGTGCCGGTGCCCCGACCCGCCCTGCTCGGCCGGTCCTGCCACGACGCCCGCGAGCTGGCTGCCGCGAACGACTGCGACTGGGTGACCGTCTCGCCGGTGTGGGAGACCTCGAGCAAGCCCGGCTACGGTCCCGCGCTCTCGCCGCGCTGCTGCCGGGTGCGCCACCGGCGTACGCCCTCGGCGGGGTCGACAGCCCCGCGCGCGCGCAGCAGGCCCGGGCGGCCGGTGCCCACGGCGTCGCCGTGCTCGGTGCCGTGATGCGCGCCGACCGCCCCGACCGCGCCGTCGCGGCCCTGCTCGAAGCGCTACGGGGCGGCCCGTGACCCGGCCCGCCGATGCGACGCCGCCGGTCGCCCTGACGATCGCGGGGTCGGACTCCGGCGGCGGCGCGGGGCTGCAGGCCGACCTCAAGACGTTCTCCGCCCTCGGGGTCTTCGGCACCTGTGCGGTCACCGCCGTCACCGCACAGAACACCCGCGAGGTGTGTGGCGTGCTCCCGGTGCCGGCAGCCTTCGTGGTCGCGCAGATCGAGGCGGTGCTCGACGACCTCGACGTCCGGGCCGTCAAGACCGGCATGTTGGGTACGCAGGAGGTCGTCGAGGCGGTCGCCCGGCTGGCCGCGCAAGGACGGCTCCCGCACCTGGTGGTCGACCCGGTGATGGTGGCGAGCAGCGGCGCCCGGCTGCTCGAGCAGCGCGCCGAGCTCGCCTACGTCGAGTTGCTGCTGCCGCACGCCGCCGTGCTGACACCCAACCTGCTCGAGGCAGAGGCGCTGCTCGGTTCCACGATCGGCACGCTCGCCGAGCAGCGTGAGGCCGCCCGCGCCCTCGGCGCCCTGGGCCCGCGCGCGGTGGTCGTCAAGGGCGGCCATCGCGTCGACGGAACCGACCTCGAGGCCGTGGACGTGCTGTGGGACGGCGCGCGGGTCAGCGAGCTGCGGGCGCCCCGGCTGGCAACGGCCAACACGCACGGCACCGGCTGCACCCTCGCGGCGGCGATCGCGGCCGGCCTCGCGGGCGGGCAGGACGTGCACGACGCGGTGCGGGCCGCGAAGGCGTACGTGGGCCGGGCGCTCGCCGGTGGGGCTGGTTGGCGGCTCGGCGCCGGGCACGGGCCGCTGGACCACTTCGCGGCTCGCTGAAGCGTCGACGCCGGGGTCAGCCGCGCGGTGGGCGCAACATCGCCGGGTGCAGCTGGGTGGCCCCGCCGCGCCGGTACAGCGCCGCCGGCCGGCCGCCGCCCGGCCCGGGCGAACCGTCGCGGCCGACCGGCACCAGGAAGCCCGGTGTTCCGGTGACCTTGCGGTGGAAGTTGCGCGGGTCGAGCACGGTGCCCCAGGTCGCCTCGTACACGTGCCGGAGCTCGGCGACGGTGAAGTCCGCCGGGCAGAACGCCGTGGCGTACGGCGAGTACTCGAGCTTTGCGCGGGCCCGTTCGACGCCGGCGGCGAGGACGGTCGCGTGGTCGAACGCCAGCCGGTCCGGTTGGACCGCACCGATCGGCACCCAGGCGACGGAGCGGGTCGACGGCCCGGGCCAGGGCGCCGGCAGGTCGGGCGCGAACACCAGGTACGCCACCGACACCACCCGCATCCGCGGGTCGCGGCCGGGCGCGCCGAACGCCCCGAGCTGCTCGACGTGAGCCAGCTCGCGGCGCACCCCGGTCTCCTGCCCGAGCCGGCGGATCGCGGCCGCGTCGAGATCCTCGTCGGGCTGCACGAAGCCGCCGGGCAGCGCCAGCATCCCGCGAAACGGGTGGGTGTCGCGCTCGACGAGCAGCACCTGCAGGCGCCCCTCGCGCACGGTCAGCAGGACGACGTCCACCGTCAGGCCGAACGGTGGGAACGCCGACGGGTCGTATGCCCGCAGGAACTCCTGCTCAGGGATCATGCATCCTCCAGGACGGCGGTCCACGCCGGGTCGCCGGGGTCGAGCCGACGAGCCTGCTCAGGGAGCGCCGCGAGGGCGGCGGCACAGGTCTCGCGAGCGGCCAGCAGGTCCTCGTCGGCCGGCAGCGGCGCCTGTAGCGGCTGCGCGCCGGGCACCCGTTCGGGCGTACGTCGTAGCAGCTCGCCGTCCGTGGTCCGCCACGCCCACTTGCGCCCGCCGTGCGAGGTCTTGCCCTCGCTGCGCTTGTGCACCGGCCGCAGCGGCGCGTCGGGTGCGTCCGAGTCCGCGATGGCCACCAGCTTGTAGACGAAGTCAGCGGTCGGCGCGCCGGAGCCGGTGACCACGCTGGTACCGACGCCGTACCGGTCGACAGGTTCGCCGGCGAGCCCGGCGATCGCGTGCTCGTCGAGGTCGCCCGTGACGACGATCCGCGTGCCGGTGGCGCCGAGCTCGTCGAGCAGGGCGCGGGCCTTGCGTACCTGCACTGTCGGGTCGCCGCTGTCGAGGCGGATCGCCCCGAGCCCGCCGCCCGCGACCTCGACCGCGGTGCGGATGCCCTGCGCGGTGTCATAGGTGTCGACCAGGACCGTCGTCCCCACGCCCTGCGCCGCGACCTGCGCCTCTACCGCCTCGCGCTCGGAGGCGTACGCGAGCACGAACGAGTGGGCGGTGGTCCCGACGGTCGGCACGCCGTGCCGCCGGCCGGCTTCCAGGTTGCTGGTCGCGCTGAAGCCCGCAACGTAGGCCGCGCGGGCCGCCGACACCGCCGCCTGCTCGTGCGTACGCCGGCTGCCCATCTCCAGGAGCGGCCGGCCGCCGGCGGCCAGCACCATCCTCGCGGCGGCGGACGCGACGGCGCTGTCGGCGTTGAGCACCGACAGCACGAGCGTCTCGAGCAGCAGGCCTTCGCCGAAGCAGCCGTCCACGGTCATCACCGGGGAGCCGGGAACATATGTCGAGCCCTCCGGGTAGGCGCTGATCGTCACCCCGAGCCGGCGCCCGGTCAGCCATTCGCGGGTCTGCGGCCCGACGACGTCGCGCAGCGCCTCGATCTCGGCGGCGTCGTACGACAGCTCGGCGAGCAGGCCCGGCAGCCGGCCCTGCCAGCCGGCCCTGCCCGGCCACGATGCCGAACCGGCGCCCCGGCGGGAGCCGGCGGGCGAAGACCTCGAACACGGCCCGCCGCCCGGCGACCCCGGAGGCCAGCGCGGCGTCGAGCATCGTCAGCTCGTACCGGTCGGTGAGCAGCGCGGTGGACATGCCGGCCCCTTGTCGTCGTGGTGACGACAACCTACCCGGGGGCCGCCGCGGTCTGACAGGCTGCAAGCGTGCCCGAGCTACCCGAGGTCGAAGCGCTGACCGCCTTCCTACGCGGGCGGGCCGTCGGCTGCACCGTCGCCCGCGTCGACGTGACCAGCATCCAGGTGCTGAAGACGTACGACCCGCCGGTCACCGCGCTGGCCGGGCTGCAGGTCACCGGTGTGGTCCGGCGCGGCAAGTTCCTGGACCTCGACGTCGACGGCCTGCACCTGGTGGTGCACCTGGCCCGGGCCGGCTGGCTGCAGTGGCGCGACTCGCTGCCACCTGCCCCGCCGAAACCAGGGAAGGGCCCGATGGCGCTGCGCGTGCACCTCGCGACGGCGCAGGGGGAGCCGGCCGGCGGCTTCGACCTGACCGAGCAGGGCACCCAGAAGCGGCTTGCGGTCTACGTCGTCCGCGACCCGGCGCAGGTGCCCGGCGTCGCCCGCCTGGGCATCGACCCGCTGGACCCGTCGTTCACCTCCGACGTGCTCGCCGGTCTGCTGGCCGGGGTACGAGGTCAGGTGAAGGGGGTGCTGACCGACCAGAGCGTGCTCGCCGGGGTCGGCAACGCCTACAGCGACGAGGTGCTGTGGGAGATGCGGATGTCGCCGTTCAAGCCGACGTCCTCGCTGCGCCCCGACGACGTCCAGCGGCTGCACGACGTCCTGGTCGGGACCCTGCGCGCCGCCGTCGGTCGCGCCGAGGGCCTGGCCGCGAAAGCCCTCAAGGCCGAGAAGAAGAGCGGCCTGTCCGTCCACGGCCGGGCCGGCCAGCCCTGCCCCCGCTGCGGCGACACGGTCCGCGAGGTCTCCTTCTCGACCAAGGCGCTGCAGTACTGCCCGACCTGCCAGACCGGTGGCAAGCCGCTTGCCGACCGCCGCCTCTCCCGGCTGCTCAAGTAGCCGGGCCGCCTACGCCACCCCCGATCGCCGTCCAAGCACCGAGTCAGGGACGGGCGGGGCGGGCGCGCTCGCCGTCCTGCTCACGGAACAGCCGGGCCGCCGCGACCCGGGTCGAGATCCCGTACGTCGGATAGGCCTTGATGACCTGGGCGAGCCGGAAGGCAAACATTCCGGAGCGCATCGCCAGGGCGCCCTCGGCGATCTGCTCCCCGGCCATCGGCCCCACGACCGTCATCCCGACGAGCTTGGACAGGCTGGCGCCCCCGACTCGGCCCGGCAGCGCCAGCAGCTTGACGAAGCCGTCGGTCTCCCCGGCTGTACGCGGGCGGTCGGCCCTGCTGTCCGGCACGTACGACACGAGCACGCTGTCGCCGTGCTGCTCGAAGGCCTGGGCCTCTGTCAGACCGACGTGGGCTACCTCCGGCTCGGTGAAGGTCACCCACGGAACCACGCGGTCGTCCCAGGTCGACCGGCTGCCGGGCTTGGTGGCCGAGCCGAAAGCGTTCTTTGCGGCGATGCGGCCCTGCTCGAAGCCGACGTGGGTGAACTGCAGGGGGGAGGTGCAGTCGCCGGCTGCCCAGACCGTGTCGGCCGCCTGCAGGTGCTTGTCGGTCACGACCGCTTTGCGGGCGTCGACCTTGGCGCCGGTCAGGTCCAGCCCGAAGCCGCCGGTGGTGGGCGTCCTGCCGACCGCGACGAGCAGGTGCGTCCCGCTGACGGTGCTGCCGTCGTCCAGGTGCAGCACCGGACCGGCCGTGACCCGGGTGAGCTTGACGCCCGTACGCAGCACGACGCCCTCGCGCTCCAGGACGGCGGTCACCGCCGCCTGCGCCTCGGGCTCCTCTCGCGAGAGGATGCTGGGCAGCCCCTCGACCACCGTCACCTCTGCGCCGAGGCGGCGGAAGGCCTGCGCCAGCTCGATACCGATCGGGCCGCCCCCGAGCACGACGAGGTGCCCGGGCAGCTCGCGCAGGCCGAACACGGTGGTGTTGTCCAGATACGGCACGTCACGGAGCCCGTCGATCGGCGGCACCGTGGCACGCGAGCCGCTGGCGACGACGAACCGTCGGCTGCTCAGCTCCCGCCCCTCGACCTGCATCGTCGTCGGGGAGGTGAAGCTCGCCCAGCCCTTGACCAGGTCGATGCCCTGTCGCCGCAGCAGCTCCGGTGACTCGTCGAGCTCGATCTCGGCGATCACGGCCTGTACGCGGGTCATCACCCGGGCGAAGTCGACGGTGACGTCGGCGGTGAAGCCGTATGCCGGACCGCTGCGCGCCGCCTGGACCCGGCGGGCGGTCTCCAGCAGCGCCTTGCTCGGCACGCAGCCGAAGTGCGTGCAGTCGCCGCCCGGCCGTTCGGCCTCGACGAGCGCCACCGACCGCCCCAGGCGGCGGGCCTCACGGGCGGCGCCGAGGCCGGTGGCCCCTGCACCCAGGACGACGAGGTCGTAGTCGGTCATGTGCCATCTTCTCGCAGGGCCGCATCGGGCGTCGGTACGGCACGATCAGCGGGTGTCCCGACGCGTGCAGGTCGTCGCCCACCGGGGCTCCTCCGGCAGCCACCCCGAGCACACCCTGCAAGCCTTCGAGGCCGCGCTCGCGGACGGCGTCGACGCCTTGGAGTGCGACGTCCGGCTCACCCGCGACGGTGTGCTGGTCTGCGTGCACGACCGCAAGGTCGACCGCACGAGCGACGGGCGCGGGGTCGTCTCGACCCTGGAGCTGAAAGACCTGCACGAGCTGGACTTCGCCTCGTGGAAGGACCGCGGGCGCGACCCATCGATCCACGCGTCGTGGGAGCAGGTCGACCAGGACGCCGGCCGGGTCCTCACCTTCGAGCGGCTGCTGCAGCTGGTGCTCGACCACGACGGCGACCACGCCGTGCAGCTGCAGGTCGAGACCAAGCACCCCACCCGGTACGGCGCGCTGGTCGAGCGCGGGCTGATCGACCTCCTCGAGCGGTACGCGCTCACCCGGCCGTTGACCCGGTCGTCCTCCCGCGTGGCCGTCCTGTCGTACTCGTCCACGTCGCTGCGCAGGGTGCACGCTCTCGCGCCAAAGCTACCGACCGTGCTCAACATGAACCGGGTGCCACTGCGGCTGCGGGACGGCAGCCTGCCGCCGCATGTCTGGGCCGCCTCGGTGTGCCTGCAGGTGGTGCGCGAGCACCCTCGCTACGTGCAACGGGTGCACTCCGGCGGCGGCCGCGTGCACGTCTTCACCGTTGACGAACCCGACGACATCGCCTACCTGCTCGACCTCGGCGTCGACGCGATCATCAGCAACGAGCCGGCCCGGGTGCTCCGGATGGCCGGTCGCGGCTGACGGTCCGGTGCTCGCGGCCGGCGTCGGTGCCGGTCGTCAGCGAGCACACAGGGCTCGGCCGAGGGCGTCGCCGGAGAGCCAGGCGGCCTCGACCTTCGACCGGCCCCAGCCATCACCGCACAGTCCGACCGCACCCACCAGCCCGTACGGCGCATCCCGGGTGCCGACCGGCTTGGCGTACGTCCAGCGCTGCACGTACGTCCAGGTCGGCGCAGGCACGTCGAGCAGGCCGCGCAGCGCCGCGATCATCGGCGGGCCCGCCTGGTCAGGCTCGGTCAGCCACTGCGCCGCGAAGCGGGGCGTGGAGTGCGCCACCAGGACGGCTGCGCCGTCACCGCGCCGGCTGCCATCGTCGGCGATCCACGACAGCACATCGTCGTCCTGCACGAAGGCGCCGGCAAACGGCCAGCTGCGTTCCTCGAAACCCGCGGCCAGGGCGAGGGACGGCTCCCATGCGCGGTCACCCAGCAGCGCCGCCGCCGGGTCGCCCGGTGCCAGCAGCCGCAGTGCCTGCGGGTCGGGCATCGCCAGCACGACGGCGTCGTACGCCTCGCCGTCCACGATCGGCCCGGGGCCGACGGCCTTGACCTCGCGGCCCGTTTCGATGTCCAGCCCCTCGGCCAGGTCCTCGACCAGGGACCGCAGGCCCCCCGGCGCACCCCAGCGCAGCGGCCCGGGCTTGTCGACGTACCCGCCGCCGGGGTCGATCGAGGCGAAGGTGTCGGTCCAGGGCCGGGCCAGGCCGCGTGCGGACCAGTCGTCGACGATCGTCTGGAAGCTCTGGTCGCCGACGGTGAAGTACGACGCCCCGAGGTCGACCGGCCGGCCCTGCAGGCGACGGCTGGCCAGCCGACCACCCGGCATCCGCCCCTGGTCCAGGACCGTCACCTGGTGTCCGCCGCTGACCAGCGCGCGGGCGCAGGCGGTGCCCGAGATGCCGGCGCCGACCACCGCCGCCCTCATCAGGCGCTACGCCGCGTGGTCCTGGGCGGCGACAGGACGGGGGAGCGCGGCGGGACCGGGGATGGGGGCACGAGCCCGATGATGCCCCGGCCCGGCGCGGCGACACCGGTTGGAGCCGAGATCCACGGTCGGGCCCGAACGACGACACGACCGCGTGTCACCTAGGTGGGGGCGGGGGGCGACGCCGCCACCCTCGTGACGGACCGCTACCCCACCAAGGGCAGCGCATCCCGGGCCACCGGACAGCTCATGCAGCGTGGGCCGCCGCGGCCGCTGCCGAGCTCGCTGCCCGCGATCCGGACGACCTCGACACCGGCTTCCTCGAGCCGGGCGTTGGTCTCGGTGTTGCGCTCGTACGCCACGACCAGGCCCGGTGCCAGCGCGAGGGTGTTGTTGCCGTCGTCCCACTGCTCGCGCTCGGCCGTCACCGGGTCCAGGCCGGTGTCGACCAGCCGCAGCCGGTCGATCTGCATCGCTTTCGCCGCGGCTTCGAGGAAGGGCTGCGGCTCGTCGACGTGGACGCCCCCTTCGCCGTCGGCGGTGACCGGCCAAGCCACCAGGGTGTCGGCGACTGCCGGGAACATCACGACCGCGTCGACGTCGACCATCGTGCAGATCGTGTCGAGGTGCATCGTGGCGCGCTCCTGGGCGATCGGCACCGCCAGGACGGTGTGCGCGACGCCGGCCGCGAACACGCGCAGAGCGAAGGCTTCGACGCCCGCCGGGGTGGTGCGCTGACCGACCCCGACAGCGACGACGCCCTCGGCCAGCAGCAGCACGTCGCCGCCCTCGAACCACGCCTCCTGGGCGCTGCTGCCGTACAGCAGCGGCGTGCCGGCGAACCGCGGGTGGTGGCGGTAGACCGCCCCTGTCAGCGCTGTCTCCCGCTGCCTGGCGTGCATCGACGGGCTGGTGATGGCGACGTGGTCGTCGACCCAGACGGAGGAGTCGCGGGTGAACAGCAGATTGGGCAGCGGGCGTACGACGAACTCACCGGCTCCGGCCAGCCGCGCCACGACCCCCTCCGCCCCGATCCGCGGGAGCTCCTCGTGGGTCAGACCAGCCACCAGTATTGCGGCGAGGTCCTCGCTGGAGCGGTCCAGCAGCCAGCGCCGCAGCACGGTGGCCAACGTCGGCCCGACGACCGTGGGCGCGACGGCCGCGTGCACGACCTCGGCACGGGCTTGCGTCGACTCGAGGGTCTCGACGAGCAGCCGCTGCAGATACAGCACCTCGACGCCCCGGTCGGAGAGCGCTGCCGCGAAGGCGTCGTGCTCGTCCTGTGCGCGGGCCACCCACGGCAGCCCGTCGAACAGCAGATCCGCGCTGTTGCGCGGCGTGAGCCGCTTGAGCTCGGCACCGGGCCGGTGCAGCAACACCGTGCGGAGCCGGCCGACCTCGCTGCGTACGTGGTGGTCGCGCGCCGTCATGGCCGGGACACTAGGCCCGCCGCGGGCCCGGCGTCAGGCGGCTGCGCTCACCCGGCGGCGGCGATCGCCCGGGCCAGCACCATCTTGGTGGGCAGGCCCAGCGCGACCGCCGCGGCCGCTACGTCGTCCCACTCCGGGCTCACGTTGACGACCTCGCCGTCAAGCAGCGCGCGCTTGACGCGGACGGGACACCCCTGCACGTCGACGACGTCTGATCGGCGGTCCAGCACGGTGCGCGACACGGGGCGTTCGCGCAGCCCGATCGTGGAGGTCTGGGTCAACACGGCACGCCGGATGGCGTCCGCCGAAGCCGGCGGGCACAGCACCGACAGCATGTGCGCCGGCCGGCCCTTCTTCATCAGCATCGGCGTGAGCCAGGCGTCATGCGCGCCGAGGTCCAGCAGGGCGGTCAGCACTCCCGCCCAGACGCGTGGGTCCAGGTCGTCGACGTTGGCCTCGATGAGCAGTGCGTCGGGCGCGGGCGCGGTGGCGGCCTGGCCGATGACCAGACGCAGCACATTGGCGGCCTCCTGCGGGTCGCGACCACCGGCGCCGGTCCCGACCGTCCGCACCACCATCGAGGGCAATGCACCCCAGCTCTGCACGAGGGTGGCGAGCAGGGCGGCGCCGGTCGGCGTCGTCGCCTCGTGCGGGCTGGGGCCCGCGAGCACGGGGACGCCGGTGAGCAGCGCCAGGACCGCGGGTACGGGCACCGGCAGCGGGCCGTGCGCGCCGCGGGTCGTGCCCGAGCCGACCGCGACGGGGGACGCGGTCAGCGCGGTCAGGCCCAGCGCGTGCACACCCGCGGCGGCGCCCACGACGTCGGCGATCGCGTCGAGCGCTCCCACCTCGTGGAAGTGCACCTGCCCGGGCGGCACCCGGTGCACCGCCCCCTCGGCGATGGCCAGCCGCTCGAACACGGCATGGGCGGTGTCGCGTACGGGGGCAGCGAGCGCCGCTGCGTCGAGCAGCTGCCGGATGTCGGTCCAGGTGCGGCTCGCAGGGCGGTCGGCGACCTCGACATGGACTCGCAGGGCAGCCAACCCGGCACGTCGTACCGGCTCGGCGCGCAGCCGCACCGGCTCGACCCCGAGCGTGTCGACGGCGGCCTGCAGCACCTCGAGTGGGGTGCCGGCGTCGACCAGCGCCCCCAGCAGCATGTCGCCGCTCGCCCCCGCTCCGCAGTCGAGCCAGCCGACGGTTCCCGTCACCGGTACACCGGGGCGCATGGGACCGCGGCGCGGCGCGCGACCCGGGCAGCGTGCACCCCGGCGCCGAACCCGTTGTCGACGTTGACGACCACCACCCCGGGTGCACAGCTGTTGAGCATCGCCAGCAGCGCAGCCAGGCCGCCGTACGACGCGCCGTAGCCCACGCTGGTCGGTACGGCGACCAGCGGGGTGCCGACCAGGCCGCCGACGACGCTGGGCAGTGCGCCTTCCATACCGGCGACGACGACGAGGCAGTCGGCGCGGTCCAGGGCCGGGCGGGCCGCGAGGAGCCGGTGCAGGCCGGCCACGCCGACGTCGTCGACCCGCTCCACGTCGGCGCCGTGCACCCGGGCCGTGAGCGCGGCCTCGGCGGCCACCGGGCCGTCGGAGGTCCCGGCGGCAACGACGGTGACCCGGCCGCGCGGGCGGGGCAGCGGCCCGACCGCGACGGTGCCGCCGTCGACGACCGCGGCCGGGTAGCGCTCGCGCAGGGCATCGACGGCGTCCGCGCTCGCTCGGGTCACCAGCACGGCCCGGTCGCCAGCGAGCGCCGCGACCACGTCGAGCACCTGCCCGGTCGTCTTGCCCGCGCCGTACACGACCTCCGGGTCGCCCGTACGCAGCGCCCGGCTGACGTCGGGCCGGCTGTGGCCGAGGTCGTCGTACGGCGCCATCACCAGGGCGTCGAGCGCGTCGTCGGGCGCCACGTGCCCGGCCGCGACCTGCGCCAGCAGTGCGCGTGCGCGGTCGCGGTCCACCGGCCGCACAGTAGGCGGGCCTCCCTAGACTCGGTACATGATCAGACCCACCGCATGATCGACCTGAGGCTGCTGCGCGCGGATCCCGAGCGGGTCCGGGCCTCCCAGCGGGCGCGGGGCGAGGACCCCGCACTCGTCGACGCTCTGCTCGCTGCCGACCAGGGCCGCCGCGCCGCGGTCACCCGCGCCGACGCCCTGCGCGGCGAGCAGAAGGCCGCCTCCCTGGCGGTGCGCTCGGCGAGCCAGCTCGAGCGGCCCGCTCTGCTTGACGCCGCGAAGGCGCTGGCCGAGACGGTGAAGCTGGCCGAGGGCGAGCAGGCGCTGACCGAGGCGGCGCTGCGGGCGGCGCACCTGTCGGTCGCCAACGTCGTGGCGGACGGGGTGCCGCCCGGTGGGGAGCAGGACTTCGTGGTCCTGGAGCAGGTCGGCGAGCTCCCGTCGTACGACTTCGCCGTCCGCGACCACCTGGACGTGGCGCAGGGCCTTGGCCCGGTGGGCTCCGGGGCGATCGACACCGAGCGCGGCGCGAAGGTGAGCGGGTCGCGCTTCGCGTTCCTGGTCGGTGACGGCGCGCTGCTGGAGCTGGCACTGGTCAACCTGGCCATGGCGCGGGCGGTCGAGGCCGGCTTCATCCCGATGATCACGCCGTCGCTGGTGCGGCCCGAGCCGATGGAGGGCACCGGCTTCCTCGGTGCGCACGCCGACGAGGTCTACCGGCTCGCAGCCGACGACCTCTACCTGGTCGGCACCAGCGAGGTGCCGATCGCGGCGTACCACTCCGGTGAGGTGCTGACGGACCTGCCGAGGCGATACGCGGGCTTCAGCTCCTGCTTCCGGCGCGAGGCCGGCTCCTACGGCAAGGACACCCGCGGCATCATCCGCGTCCACCAGTTCGACAAGGTCGAGATGTTCTCCTACGTCGAGCCGTCGGACGCCGAGGCCGAGCACGCGGCGCTGCTCGCCCACGAGAAGGACTTCCTGTCCGCGCTCGAGCTGACGTTCCGAGTGATCGACGTGGCAGCGGGCGACCTGGGGATGTCGGCTGCCCGGAAGTACGACTGCGAGGCGTGGCTGCCGTCGCAGCAGCGGTTCCTGGAGCTGACCTCGGCGTCGAACTGCACCACCTTCCAGGCCCGTCGCCTCGGTGTACGCGGTCGGGCCACCGGTCCGGTCGCCACGCTGAACGGCACCCTGTGCGCGGTCGGCCGCACCATCGCCGTGCTGCTCGACGTGCACCAGCGGGCCGACGGCTCCGTGCACCTGCCGGCGGCGCTGCGGCCCTACCTCGGTGGCCGCTCCGAGCTGCGCCCGGCCTGAACGGGTCTGGCAGACTGGGCTGTGGACATTCCCGCGCTCGTCGCGTCCGATCTCGACGGCACGCTGGTGCGCAGCGACGGAAGCGTGGCGCTGCGCACGGTGGCCGTGCTGTCCCGGGTCGAGGAGGCCGGCGTCCCGTTCGTGATGGTCACCGGCCGGCCGCCGCGCTGGATGGCCGAGATCAGCCGGCAGACCGGCCATCGCGGGCTTGCGGTCTGTGCCAATGGGGCTGTGGTGTACGACCTGCACACCGAGCAGGTGGTGGAGAGCTCGCTGTTGGCCGAGGCCGACGCCGCAGCGGTCGCGGCTGCACTGCGCGAGGTGCTGCCAGGGATCGCCTTCGCCGTCGAGCGGCCGGAGCTCGGGTTCGGCCACGAGCACAGTTACGTTCCGTCGTGGGAGCAGCCCGACCACCGGCCGCTGCCGGTGGAGGAGCTGGTCAGCGGCGGGGTCGTCAAGCTGCTCGCCCGGCACCAGGGGCTCGGCAGCGATGCGCTGCTCGCCGCCGCGCGGGACGCCGTCGGTGACCGCGCGACGCTGACGCACAGCAGCAACGACGGTCTGCTCGAGGTGAGTGCGGCGGGAATCAGCAAGGCCAGCGGGCTCGCGGCGCTGGCCCGGCGGCACGGCGTCCTGGCGGGGCAGGTCGTCGCCTTCGGCGACATGCCCAACGACCTGCCGATCCGGTGGTCGGGCTGCTCCCGGCGACATGCCCAACGACCTGCCGATGCTGGCCTGGGCTGGGCACGCCGTCGCCGTCGCCAACGCGCACCCCGAGGTGCTCGGCCTGGCCCACGAGGTGACGTCGAGCAACGACGAGGACGGCGTCGCGAAGGTCCTCGAGCGCTGGTTCTGAGCGGTCGGCACAGGTCAACCGGAACGGTCGTAGGATTCTCCGGTGCCGCTGACCCCCGACGAGGCAGCCCTGGTCTTCCGGCGCGCCGCCGAGCTGGACAGCCCGGTGCTGCCGCCGGGTGATGAGGTCGACGAGCAGGTCGTGCGGTACGCCGCCCGTGAGGTCGGCCTGTCCGAGGCCTCGGTCGACCGGGCGGTGCAGGAGCTGCGCAGCGGGATGCTCGCGCCGCTGCCGGAGCTGCAGCACGACCGCCTCGCGGGTCTGCTGGCGACGGTGGCGGTCGAGGGCCGGGTGGACCTGCCTGCCGACGAGGCCGCTCGGCAGGTCGAGGCCTGGCTGCGCGCGCAGTGGTTCGAGCGCTTCCGGACCAGGGGCCGCGAAGCCGAGTGGCGGCCGCGCCGGGGCGTGCTGGCCCGGACCCGGCGCGGCGTCAACCTGACCGGCGAATTGCTGCCCAGGCGGGTCGGGCGGCTCCGCGTCTGCGTGGCGCCGGCAGAACACGGCGCGCGCGTGCGCCTGGTCGCCGACCTGTCCGACCTGCGTCTCGGGTTGCTCACGACGCTCGTGGGGCTGCCCGCTGCCCTGGGCGGCGTCATCGCCGTGCTGGTGGCCACCGCCAACGGGTTGGGGCCCGAGGTGCTGTACGCCGTCCCGGCCGCTGTGGGCCCCGGCGGCCTCGGCTGGGTGGGCGCGCAGCTGGTGCTGAAGTCGAGCCGCGCGGGCGTGTCCGAGGAGCTTGAGCATGCCCTCGAGGCCCTCACGACCTGGCAGCCGGCCCGGCCGCTGCACGAGCGGGCGGGCACCTGGGCCTGGGAGCACCTGTCGGGTCGCTCGGGGCGCACCCGCTAGCGCACCGGGGTCGCCGCCGGAAGGCGGGCAGTCTTCGGGGTTGGCTGCCGTCGAGGCCACCCAGGAGACCGTCGCACTGTCAGAGGTACTGGCCGGTGCCGCTCGTCGGGCCGAGCGCCGAGGCTCCCAGGCCGACGCCGGGGCCGAGCGGTGGGCCTGCGATCGCCGGCCGGCCGCGCCCCTGCGCCTGCTCGAGCTGCATCTTCGCCGCCATCTGCTGGGCGAACAGCGCGGTCTGGATGCCGTGGAACAACCCCTCGAGCCAGCCGACCAGCTGAGCCTGGGCGACCCGCAGCTCGGCGTCGGAGGGGGCGTGGTCACCGAACGGCAGGGTCAGCCTTCCGAGCTCCTCGCGGAGCTCGGGTGCCAGGCCCTCCGACAGCTCGCGTACCGACGTCGTGTGGATCGCCGCGAGCCGCTCGCGCGCCGCGTCGTCGAGCGGCGCCGCGCGGACCTCCTCGAGCAGCTGCTTGACCATCGACCCGATCCGCATGACCTTCGCGGGCTGCTCGACCATCTCGGCCGGGTTCTTCTCCTCGCTCCCGTCGGCGGCCGGCACCGCGACGGTGCCGATCGGCTGCCCGTCAGGGCCGATCACGACGACCTGGTGCGTGGTGGGGTCGTCCGGTTGGGGTGCAGGTTGGGTCACGGTCACAATCCTAGGAGGCACCGCTGACAGGAGGCACCGTGGAACCCGACGTCGCACGTCGCAGCTGGCTGGCCCTCGAGCCTTACCACGCGATGATCTACTTCGCGCCGGAGGCGCAGGAGGAGTACGCCGCACTCGGCCTCGACGTGGTCGCCAACCGCGCGGTCGGCTACTTCCCGGCGCGGGCGGCAGCAATGGGCCGGGTCGGTCCGGGTGTCGTACAGGCGACCTTCTTCAACTTCTCCCGGCTCGCCGTCGAGTTCGGCCTGGCCGGCGCCTGGGACGTGGCGACGCCCGAGCAGCTGCTCGCCGCCCGGTTGCGTGTGCCGCCGACCGGGCGCTGCGGCGGCTGTGCGGCGAGCTGCTCGACGACCCGTCCGTGACGGCGGCGGCCGCGCTGGCCCGGACCGCCTGCACGGGCTGCACGCCGGACGGCCGCCCGCTGTACGCCGCCCACGCCGACCTGCCCTGGCCGGACCCACCGCACCTGGCGCTCTGGCACGCGGTCACCCTGCTGCGCGAGTTTCGCGGCGACGGACACGTGGCCGCCCTGGTGGGCGAGGGCGTCACCGGGCTGGAGGCGGCAGTGATGCACGTCGCACTCGGTGACAGCTGGACGCGCAAGGGTCTGCAGGCCACCCGGGCCTACTCCGACCACGAGTGGGACGCAGCGGTCGCCGGGCTGATGGCGCGCGGCTGGTTGACGCCGGATGCGCGGTTCACCGACGCGGGCCGGGCGCATCGCCAGCGGGTCTGGTTGACGCCGGATGCGCGGTTCACCGACGCGGGCCGGGCGCACCGCCAGCGGGTCGAGGACGCCACCGACCGGCTTGCCATGCCTGCCTGGGAGGCGCTCGGCCAGGACGGCGCCGAGCGGCTGCGCGCGCTCGTCCGACCACTGACAGCCGCCGTGCTCGACGGCGGCGGCATCGGGATCCGCTGACCCCACCTGCCCCTGCTGTTCATGACACCGTTGCGCGACCGAGTCTCATCACAGCGCCGGACCGCCCTGCGCTGCGCTACCTTCCGGCCGAGTGGCCCGCCGCGGGCCCCCCCTCCCGAGGAGACCCCGTGAAGGCCATCCGCACCCTCCGAAGCACCGATCAACCGCACCAGCGGCAAGGCGTCGGCGAAGCTCAACGCGCCGGCCACGACCAGCTCGCCGGCCAGCTCGTCGGGGGCGGCCGCCAGCGCCGCGACCGCGACGTCGGCCAAGGCGCTCGGCGGCATGGACGCCCTGGTCGCCGCCGCCAAGAAGGAAGGCACCCTCAACGTCATCGCGCTGCCGCCGGACTGGACCAACTACGCCGAGATGATCTCCAGCTTCCAGAGCAAGTACGGCATAAAGATCAACTCTGCGCAGCCCGACGGATCGAGCCAGGACGAGATCAACGCCGCCAAGCAGCTCAAGGGCACCGACCGTGCGCCGGACGTGTTCGACCTCGGTGCGGCCGTCGCGACCGCCAACGTGGCGATGTTCGCGCCGTACCAGGTGTCGACCTGGGACGACATCCCGGCGCAGCTGAAGGAGCCCACCGGCGCCCACGTCAGCGACTACGGCGGCTACATGTCGATCGGCTACGACGCCTCCAAGGTGCCGGCCCCGACCACCGTCGCCGACCTGCTCAAGCCCGAGTACAAGGGAAAGGTCGCCCTCAACGGCGACCCGACGACCGCCGGTGCCGCCTTCAATGGCGTCGTCATGGCGGCACTCGGTAACGGCGGCTCCGCCGACGACATCAGCAAGGGCGTCGATTTCTTCGGCCAGCTGAAGAAGGCCGGCAACTTCCTGCCGGTCGACCCGAGCCCCGCGACGATCGCCGCCGGTCAGACCCCCGTCGTCATCGACTGGGACTACACCAACGCCGCGCAGACCTCAAAGCTCAAGGGCAGCAAGGACTGGAAGGTCGTCGTGCCCAGCGGCGCCGTGGTCGGCGCCTACTACCAGCAGGCGATCAACAAGGACGCCCCGCACCCGGCGGCGGCGCGGCTCTGGCAGGAGTACCTCTACTCCGATGCCGGGCAGAACGTCTGGCTCAAGGGCTTCGGGCGCCCCGTGCGCGCCGACGTGATGGCCAAGGCCGGCACCATCGACAAGGCGGCCTTGGGCGCCCTGCCGCAGGCCGAAGGCAGCGCGGTGTTCCTCACCGAAGCCCAGACCACCAAGGCGAAGACCTACCTCGCGGCCAACTACGCCAAGGCCGTCAGCTGAGCAGTGTGACTGCGGGCGGGTCCGCGGCGCTGCTGCGCAGCGGATCCGTCGACGCGCCCGCACCCACCCGCGGCTCCAGCCGTCGTAGGCGGGCGGTCCTGGACCACCTCCTGACGCTGCCGTTCCTGGTCTTCGTCGCGGTGTTCCTGCTCTGGCCGACCCTCGCGGTCGTCGGCGGCGCGTTCTCCGACGGCGCCGGCGGGCTGACCACGAGCAACGTCACCGGCATCTTTCGTTCGCCGTACCGGGAGGCGTTCGTCCGCAGCATCGAGCTGTCGGCGATCACCGCCGTCGTCGGTGCCGTGCTCGGCGCGGCGCTGGCGTGGGCGGTCATCAGCGGCCGGCCGGACTCGGTGCTGCGCCGGTTCGTCACCTCGGCCGCCAGCGTGCTGGCGCAGTTCGGCGGCGTGACGCTGGCCTTCGCCTACCTCGCCACGATCGGCTTCGAGGGTCTGGTTACGGTGTTCCTGCGCGACCAGGCCGGCATCGACATCTTCGCGGGCAGCGCCTGGATCTTCGAGCTGCCCGGGCTGGTGCTGGTCTACTCCTACTTCCAGATCCCGCTGATGGTCATCGTCTTCCTGCCGGCACTGGACGGCCTGCGCCCGCAGTGGCGCGAGGCCTCCGAAAGTCTCGGCGGTACCGGCTGGACCTACCTGCGGCACGTCGCCGGCCCGATCCTCACGCCCGCGTTCACGGGGTCGGCGCTGCTGCTGTTCGCCAACGCCTTCTCCGCGTTCGCCACCGCCGCCGCGCTGATCAGCCAGGGCGCGACGATCATCCCGCTGCAGATCCGGGCCCTGCAGACCGGCGAGGTGCTGCTCGGCCGGCAGGGCCAGGCCAAGGCGCTCGGCCTGGGCATGGTTGTCGTGGTCGGCGTCGTGATGGCGCTGTACGCCGTGCTTCAGCGTCGGACCAGCCGGTGACGATGACCATCAGCGGGCGTCGGACCAGCCGGTGGCTGCGCTGATGGCCGGCTCCTCGACCGTGGCGGGCCGCCGCCGCCGTACGACGGCCCTGCGCTGGACGATCCTGTCCGTGTTGGGCGCCTTCTTCGCTTTGCCACTGCTGGCGATGCTGGACTTCTCCACCAGGGGCCCCGGGGGCTCCCGCACCCTCACCGCCTGGCGGGCGATCGGCGCCGACAGCGAGCTGCTGCAGGCCATCGCGTACTCACTCGAGCTCGCGGTGCTGACCGCGCTGCTGATGCTGGTGCTGCTGGTCCCGACGATGACCTGGGTGCACCTGCGCCTGCCGCGGGTCAGGCGGCTGATCGAGGCGCTCTGCCTGCTGCCGCTGGTCATTCCCGCGATCGTGCTGGTGGTCGGCATCGCGTCGCTGTACACGTGGGTCACGTACCTGCTCGGCGACTCGCCGCTCACGCTGACCTTCGTCTACGTCATCCTGGTGCTGCCGTACGCCTACCGCGCCATCGAGTCGGGGCTGACCGCCGTTGACCTGCGCACGCTGTCCGAGGCCGCCCGCAGCCTCGGGGCGTCGTGGGCCACCGTGTTGCTGCGGGTGGTGCTGCCGAACATTCGCGGCGCCGTCCTGTCGGCCGGGCTGCTGTCCGTCGCCCTCGTCCTGGGCGAGTTCACGATCGCGTCGCTGCTGAACTTCACCACCCTGCAGGTCGACATCGCCTTCATCGGCAAGCGCGACGCGTCGCTGTCGATCGCGGTCTCGCTGGCCTCGCTGGTCTTCGCGTTCGTGCTGCTGCTGGCCGTGTCGCTGATCGCCGGCCGACGGCGCACGGCCCGGACGGCGCACGGCCCGCGCGGGGGACCTGCCCGCCGCCGACACGATGGCCGCGGCGCCGATCGTCAGGGCGACCGCATGAGCCGTACCGGCGTCGCAGTCGTGCTGCGCGACCTGCACCGCTCGTACGCCGGCGTGCCCGCGCTGGACGGCCTGGACCTCGCGCTCGAGCCCGGCGAGTTCGTCTCGCTGCTCGGGCCGTCGGGCTGCGGCAAGACCACCGCCCTACGGGTGCTCGCGGGCCTCGAGACCGCCGACAGCGGTGCGGTCCTGGTCGGTGGCCGTGACGTCGGCGCCCTGCCGGCGAACAAGCGCGACATGGGGATGGTCTTCCAGGCGTACAGCCTGTTCCCGAACCTGACCGCGCGCGACAACGTCGGGTTCGGGCTGCGGCTGCGCGGCATCGGCGGCAGCGAACGGGCCAGGCAGGCCGGCGAGATGCTCGAGCTGGTCGGGCTGTCGTCGCAGGCCGCGAAGTACCCGCACCAGATGTCCGGTGGAATCGCCATGTGCCTGGCGACCCGGCCGCAGGTGCTGCTGCTCGACGAGCCGCTGTCGGCGCTGGATGCCAAGGTTCGCGTCCAGCTTCGCGAGGAGATCCGTCGGCTGCAGAAGGAGTTCGAGATCACCACCCTGTTCGTCACCCACGACCAGGAGGAGGCGCTCGCCATCTCCGACCGGGTCGGCGTGATGGCCAACGGCCGTCTGGAGCAGCTCGACACGCCGGCGACGGTCTACCAGCGGCCGGCGTCGCCATTCGTCGCGGAGTTCGTCGGCGTGACGAACGCCTTCAGCGGCACTGCGGCTGGTGGCGCGGTGCTTCTCGCCGGCGGGCTGCGGGTGCCCGCCGCCGTCGTCAACGGCCGCGCCGAGGGCACCCCGGTGCGGGTCCTGGTTCGCCCCGACGGTGTCCGGCTGCGACCCGTCACGGGCGCCACCCTCACCGGCACGGTGCTGACCCACAGCTTCCTCGGCCCGGTCACCCGGATCACCGTGCGGCTGGCCGGCTCCACCGACCTGGTCCGCGTCGACGTGCCGTCGGACCGCGCAGCCGACCACCCGCCCGCCGCCGAGGTCGGCCTGGACATCGACGCGTCCGCCGCCATGCTCGCGGCCCTGCCCGCCTGACCGTCCAGGAGGTCCACGTGTGCCGCAGCATCAAGACCTTGCGCCCGCCGTACGCCGACGAGGTGACAGCGGCTGACATCGACGCCGCTGCCCTGCAGTACGTCCGCAAGATCGCCGGGATGCGGTCCCCGGCCGTACGCAACCAGGCGGTCTTCGAGGCGGCGGTCGCGGCGGTGGCCGCTGCCACGCAGGAGCTGCTGGACGGGCTGGTCGTCCGGACCGCGCCTGCCTGACCGCGCCTACCAGGTCAGTCGCCGAGCGACCGCCAGAAGGCCGCGGCGGCGCGGGACGGCCGGCCGGTGCGCGCCTCGGTGCGGTCGGCGTGGGTCATCAGGGCAGTGACTGCGTTGACGCCGGCCCAGCGCAGCGGCTCGGGCTCCCAGCGCTTCGCCCGCCGGCGCACCCACGGCAGGTGGGTGCGGGCGGTGTCCCGGCGAAGCACCAGGTCGGCCACGGTACGACCGGCCAGGTGTGAGGTCGCGACGCCGTCGCCGACGTAGCCGCCCGCCCAGGCCAGCCCGGTCGCGGGCTCGAACCCGACGCTGGGGAACCAGTCGCGCGGGACGCCGAGGTTGCCGCCCCAGGTGTGCGTCACCGCCACGTCGCGCAGCACCGGGAACATCTCGACCAGCGTCTCCCGAAGGGACGCGTGCACGCGCTCCACCCGGTCGTACGCCGGTGAGACCTTCGAGCCCCAGTGGTAGGGCGCGCCGCGGCCGCCGAACGCCAGCCGCCCGTCAGGGGTGCGCTGGCCGTACACCGTCAGGTGTCGCTCGTCGGTGAAGGTCGCCCGATCGGCGAGCCCGATCTGTGCCCACACCTCGTCGGGCAGCGGCTCGGTCGCGAGCATCAGCGAGTAGACCGGCGCGAGCTCGCGCCGCCGCCCCGGCAGCTGCGCGAGGTAGCCCTCCACCGCCGGCAGCACGACGTCGGCGCGCACCGTCCCGTGCTCGGTGACGACCCGGCCGGGCTCGACCGACAACGCGGCGGTCCGCTCGAACACCGTGCCGCCCCGGCGCTCGACCGCCTCGCGGCCGGGCTGGACCGACAACGCAGCGGTCCGCTCGTACACCGTGCCGCCCCGGCGCTCGACCGCCTCGGCCAAGCCGCGCACCAGTCGCGCCGGGTCCAGCGCCGCGCAGTGCGCGCTGGTCACCGCACCCGAGACCCGGGTGGCCGACACGCGCCGCATCGCCTGCTCGGCGTCCAGCAGGTCCAGGGTGTCCGGCCCGAAGCCGTACGTCCTCGCGTCGGCGACGTGGGCGCGGGCCCGGGCGAGCTGCGCCGGGCCCCGGGCCAGCGACACCGTTCCGCCGCGGACGTACCCGCAGTCGATGCCCTCGTCCGCGCTGTCGCGCCCCACCGCGGCAACGGTCTCCTCCAGCGCCCGCTGCATCGCCCGCGCGCCGTCAGCACCGCCGTCGCGGGCGAGCCGCCGCCACGAGGTCGGGAACAGTGCCGAGCACCAGCCGCCGTTACGCCCCGAGGCGCCGAAGCCGGCGACCTCCCGCTCCAGCACCGCGACCCGCAGCGACGGGTCGGCCCTCCGCAGCCAGTACGCCGTCCACAGCCCCGTGAAGCCGGCCCCGACGATGGCGACATCCACGGCGGTGTCGCCCGGCAGCGGGGCGCGCGGGTCGAGCGGGCCCGGCAGCCGGTCGTGCCACAGGCTCAGCCCGCGGTACGCCCGGCCGGCGTCGGTGGCGGTCACATCGTCAGAGCTGTCCGCAGCGCGGCGGGTACGGCATCGAGGTCGTCGTCCGAGATCACCAGCGGTGGGCAGATCGCGAGCGTGGTCGGCGCGATCGGCCGTACGACGACCCCGAGGTCCAGCAGCCGGTTGCGGACGGCCACCGGGTCGACGCCCGCCGGCACCGAGACGGCCCACAGGGCCCCCTCCCCGCGGGCGTCGGCGACCAGCCCGTCGGTCAGCAGCGCCGCTAGCTGCGGCCCGAGCCGCTCACCGATCAGCCTGGCCCGGTCGACCAGCCCCTCCCGCTCGGTGATGTCCAGGCACGCCAGCGCCGCGACGCAGGCGGCTGCGTGGCCGGAGTAGGTGTAGCCGTGCCGTAGGACGTACGTCGGGTCGGCGGCCAGCGGCTGGTGCACCGACGGCGCGACGAGCACCCCGCCGAGCGGCACGTAGCCGCTCGTCACGCCCTTGGCGAAGGTGGTGAGGTCGGCCTGCACGCCGTAGTGCCCGCCGCCGAACAGGCTGCCGAGCCGGCCGAAGCCGGTGATCACCTCGTCCAGCACCAGGTGGGCGCCGGCCTCGTCGCACAGCGCGCGCAGACCCTGCAGGTAGCCCGGCGCGGGCGGCCAGACACCGCCGGCCCCGATCACCGGCTCGGCGAAGACCGCCGCGACCTGCCCCGGGTGCGCGTCGATGACGGCACGGACCGCGTCGAGGTCGTCCTTCGGTACCTGGACGACGTCGGCCATCCCGCGCCCGAAGCCCGCCCGGTTCGCGGGCAGCCCGGTCAGCGCCATCGCCCCGTACGTCACCCCGTGGTAGCTCGGCGCCCGGCTGATGACGATCGTGCGCTCCGGCCGCCCCGCCTGGGTGTGTGCGGCCCGGCTGAGCTTGAGCGCGGTGTCGACGGCCTCCGAACCGCCGCTGGTGAGGAAGACCCGGCTGCCGGGCACCGGCGCGATCGACACCAGCCGCTCCGCGAGCTCCTCCGCGCCGGGCCCCGCGAAGCGCTCGAAGCAGTGGTAGGTCTCGAGCTCGCGCAGCTGGCGGGCGACCGCTTCGGCGATCTCCGCCCGGCCGTGCCCGACGTTGCAGTACCAGAGCGAGGCCATCGCGTCGACGTAGCGCCGGCCGGCCCCGTCGTAGACCAGCGCCCCCTCGCCACGCACCATCCGCACGAAGCTGTCGGCCGGCGCGGCGGGCCGGGCGAACGGGTGCAGCAGCGCCGGGAGCTCAGCGCCCATCAGGGCGTCCCGTAGTTGTAGGTCTGCTTGTGCACCCGCAGGCAGATCGAGGTCTCGGTCTCCCGGACTCCGGGCACCGTGCGGATCCGGTCGTTGATGATGGTCAGCAGGTGCTCGTTGTCGCGGCAGACGACCTCGAGCTGCAGGTCGTACCGGCCGGAGGTCAGCACGCAGTAGTCGACCTCGTCGATCTCGCTGAGCATCTCGGCGACCTCGCGCGAGTCGCCGGTGACCATCACGCCGATGCTCGCCATCACCCCGAAGCCGAGCGTCAGCGGGTCGGTGACGGCCACGATCTGCATCAGGCCGCTGTCCACGAGCGCCTTCACGCGCTGCCGCACAGCCGCCTCGGACAGCCCGACCGCACCGGAGATGGCGGTGTAGGAACGCCGGCCGTCCTCCTGCAGCTCGCGCAGGATCGCCTTGCCGACGTCGTCGAGCAGTGGGCCCGTCGCCGGGGCGAGCACGAGGCGGGAGCGGCGGGGCGCGGGCGGCATGCGGCCTCCTGGTAGGGGCAGCCCATCCTGCCCGCGCCGAACGCCTGCGACAAGCGCTCCGGTCCCCCGAACGGGTGTCGACGACGGAACTGCTTGTCAAAGCGACATCCATCTGCGAGAACCGTCTCCGACACGACGTGCTGGACGAAAGCTCGGACGGAGGCACGGTGACCCAGACGCAATGGCAGCCCCAGCTCGGTGACGGCGACAAGGGGCTCAAGACGGGGGCGCTGGGGCTGCTCTCGAGCGTGGTGATCGGGGTGTCCTCGACGGCCCCCGGCTACAGCCTGGCCGCGACGATCGGCTTTGTGGCGGCAGCCGTCGCCTTCCAGACGCCGGCGGTCCTGCTGCTGGCGTTCATCCCGATGTTCTGCATTGCGTACGCCTACCGCGAGCTCAACCACGTCGACCCGGACTGCGGCACGACGTTCACCTGGGCTGCCAAGGCCTTCGGTCCGCGTACCGGCTGGATGGGCGGCTGGGGCATCATCGTCGCCGACGTCGTGGTGATGGCCAACCTGGCCCAGATCGCCGGGCAGTACGGCTTCCTCCTGTTCGGCGCCGACGGCCTGGCGACGAGCAGCTTCTGGACGACACTGGTGGGCTCGCTGTGGATCATCGGCCTGACCTACATCTGTTACCGCGGCATCGAGCTCTCGGCACGCGTGCAGTACGGCCTGCTGGCCGTGGAGCTGCTCGCGCTCGCGGTGTTCGCCCTCATCGCGCTGGTCCGGGTGGCCACCGGGCACGCCCCCGACACGTCGGTCACGCCCTCGCTGTCGTGGTTCGACCCGACCGCGATCGGCTCGTTCAGCCAGCTCTCGCAGGGTGTGCTGCTCGCGGTCTTCATCTACTGGGGGTGGGACTCGGCCGTCTCGGTGAACGAGGAGACCCGCGACAAGGAGCGCACGCCGGGCCGGGCCGCGGTGATCTCCACGCTGCTGCTGCTCGGCATCTACGTGCTGGTCGCGATCGCCTGCCTGAGCTGGGCGGGGGTCGGCGTGCTGACCGATCCGGCCAACCAGGGCGACGTGCTCGCGGTGGTCGGCGACCAGGTGCTCGGCTCGACGTTCGGCAAGATCCTGATCCTGGCCGTGCTGAGCTCGGCTGCGGCGTCGACGCAGACGACGATCCTGCCGACCGCCCGCACCACCCTGTCGATGGCGGCGCACCGGGCGCTCCCGAAGGCGTTCTCCTCGATCCACCCGCGCTTCCAGACGCCGACGACGTCCACGATCGCGATGGGCATCGCCTCCGTGGGGTTCTACGTCGGGCTGGTGCTGGTCAGCGGAAACGTGCTGGCCGACTCGATCGCCGCGCTCGGCCTGGTGATCGCCTTCTACTACGGGCTCACCGGCTACGCCTGCGCCTGGCACTTCCGCCGCGACCTGCGTACGCCGCGCGAGGTGCTGGCGCGCCTGGTCCTGCCGCTGGCCGGGGCGCTGATCCTCACGCTGTGCTTCTTCAAGAGCGCCAAGGACATGTACGCCGGGGACTACGGCAACACCTCCTTCGCCGGGATCGGCGGGGTGTTCATCCTCGGTATCGGGTCGCTGGTGCTGGGGGTGCTCGTCATGGCGCTGTGTGAGCTGCGGATGCCAGACTTCTTCCGCGGGCGCACCGGGCTGTCCGGCGGGCGCGCGGACTCCCCTGAGGCCACGGTCTCGGGCGAAGGTGACCGCTTCGACGACCAGAACCGCGTCACCCCTGCTTCTTGACGACGGACATCGTCGTCGCGCACAGTGGTCACCATCGACGAAGGAGCACCAGGTCATGCGGGTCGGCGTCCCGAGCGAGGTCAAGAACCACGAGTACCGGGTCGCGGTCACCCCGTCCGGGGTGCACGAGCTGGTGGTGCACGGGCACGAGGTCAGCGTGCAGCGAGGCGCCGGTCTGGGCTCCTCGATCCCCGACGAGGACTACGCCGCGGCCGGCGCGAAGGTCGTCGACACCGCTGACGACGTCTGGGGCACCGCCGAGCTGGTGCTGAAGGTCAAGGAGCCGGTCGCCGAGGAGTACGGCCGGATGCGGCCGGACCAGGTGCTGTTCACCTACCTGCACCTGGCGGCGTCCCGGCCGTGCACCGACGCCATCCTGGCCAGCGGCACCACCGCCATCGCGTACGAGACGGTGCAGCTGCCCGACGGCTCGCTGCCGCTGCTGGCCCCGATGTCGGAGGTGGCCGGCCGGATGGCGCCACAGGCCGGGGCGCACTTCCTGGAGCGGGCGCAGGGCGGCCGCGGGGTGCTGATGGGCGGCGTGTCCGGCGTGTACGCCGCGAAGGTCGTCGTGCTCGGCGCCGGCGTCTCCGGGATGAACGCGGCCGCCATCGCGCTCGGGATGCAGGCCGAGGTGCTGCTGCTGGACCGCAACGTCGCCCGGCTGCGCGAGGTCGACCGCATCTACCAGGGGCACATGCAGACCATCGCCAGCAACGGCTTCGAGGTCGAGCGCGCGGTCATCGACGCCGACCTGGTCATCGGGGCGGTGCTCGTCGCCGGCGCGAAAGCCCCGGTGCTGGTGAGCAACGCGCTGGTCAGCCGGATGAAGCCCGGCTCGGTGCTGGTCGACATCTCGGTCGACCAGGGCGGCTGCTTCGAGGACACCCGGCCGACGACCCACGACGACCCGGTCTTCCGGGTGCACGCATCGACGTTCTACTGCGTGGCCAACATGCCGGGCGCGGTACCGCACACCTCCACCTACGCGCTGACCAACGTCACGCTGCCGTACGTCCTCGCGCTCGCCGACCACGGCTGGCGGGGCGCGTGCAGCGCCGACCCGACGCTCGCCGCCGGGCTGTCCGCCACCGGCGGGGGGCTCACGTCCGCGCCTGTCGCCGAGGCGCACGGCCTGACCGCCACCCCGCTGTCCGACGTCCTGGGAGGCGCCGCATGACCGTTTCACCGCAAGCAGGCCCACCACCGGCCGGCTACCAGCGCCTCTCCGAGAGTGCGCTGGCCGCATCCGCCCGCGACCACCTGTGGATGCACTTCACCCGGCACTCGACCTACGAGCAGGGTGGCTCGGTGCCGGTGATCACCCGGGGCGAGGGGGCCTACATCTGGGACGACCGGGGCCGGCGATACCTCGACGGGCTCTCCGGGCTGTTCGTCGTACAGGCCGGCCACGGCCGCCACGAACTCGCCGACGCCGCCGCCCGGCAAGCCGGTGAGCTGGCCTTCTTCCCGCTCTGGTCGTACGCGCACCCGGAGGCCATCCAGCTCGCCGAGCGGCTGGCCTCGCTGGCCCCCGGCGACCTCAACCGGGTCTTCTTCACCACCGGCGGCGGCGAGGCGGTCGAGAGCGCCTGGAAGCTGGCCAAGCAGTACTTCAAGCTCACCGGCAAGCCGATGAAGCACAAGGTCATCAGCAGGGCGGTCGCGTACCACGGCACCCCGCAGGGGGCGCTGTCGATCACCGGCATCCCGGACGCCAAGAAGTGGTTCGAGCCGCTGGTGCCGGGCGCCCACAAGGCTGCCAACACCAACTTCTACCGGGCGCCGGAGCACGCCGACGACCTCGAGGCGTTCGGCCGGTGGGCTGCCGACCAGATCGAGATCGCGATCGAGATGGAGGGCCCCGACACCGTCGCCGCCGTCTTCGTCGAGCCGGTCCAGAACTCCGGCGGCTGCTTCCCGCCGCCGCCCGGCTACTTCGCCCGGCTGCGCGAGATCTGCGACCGGCACGACGTGCTGCTGGTCTCCGACGAGGTCATCTGCGCCTTCGGCCGGCTCGGTACGACCTTCGCCTGCGACAAGCTCGGCTACCTCCCGGACATCATCACCTGTGCGAAGGGGATGACGTCGGGCTACTCGCCGATCGGGGCGATGATCGCCAGCGACCGGCTGTTCGAGCCGTTCAAGACCGGCACCGACTACTTCGCGCACGGTTACACCTTCGGCGGCCACCCGGTGTCGGCGGCCGTCGCGATGGCCAACCTGGACATCTTCGACCGCGAGCAGCTCAATCAGAACGTCCTCGACAACGAGAAGGCGTTCCGGACCACCCTCGAGCGGCTGCTGGACCTGCCGATCGTCGGCGACGTGCGCGGCGACGGCTACTTCTACGGGATCGAGCTGGTCAAGGACAAGGCCACCAAGCTGACGTTCGACGACGACGAGTCCGAGCGGCTGCTGCGCGGGTTCCTCTCGAAGGCGCTGTTCGACGGGGGGCTGTACTGCCGGGCCGACGACCGCGGTGACCCGGTCGTGCAGCTCGCCCCGCCGCTGGGCTGCGACCAGAGCCACTTCGACGAGATCGAGTCGATCCTGCGCAGTGTCCTGACGACCGCCTGGACCAAGCTGTGAGCGTCGAGGTCCAGAACCTGGTCGACGGCAAGCGGGTCGCGACAGCCGATGGCCGCACCAGCGAGCTGATCGACCCGACCACCGGCACGGCGTACGGGACGGCGGCGCTGTCGGGCACCGCTGACGTCAGTGCCGCCACCGCCGCCGCGGCCCGGGCCTTCGAGACCTGGCGCTGGACGACGCCGTCGGAGCGCCAGCTGGCGCTGCTGCGGATCGCCGACGCCATCGAGGCCCGGTCGGCGGAGCTGGTCGCGGCCGAGAGCCGCAACACCGGCAAGCCGCTGGCGCTGACGGCCAGCGAGGAGGTGCCGCCGATGGTCGACCAGATCCGCTTCTTCGCCGGCGCCGCCCGGGTGCTCGAGGGCCGCTCCGCGGGTGAGTACCTGGCCGGCCACACGTCCTTCGTACGACGTGAGCCGGTCGGGGTCTGCGCCCAGGTCACGCCCTGGAACTACCCGATGATGATGGCTGTCTGGAAGTTTGCGCCCGCACTCGCGGCCGGCAACACCGTCGTGCTCAAGCCCAGCGACACCACGCCCGTCACCACCGCGCTGCTCGCCGAGATCGCGGCGGAGTTCCTGCCGCCGGGGGTGTTCAACGTGGTCTGCGGCGACCGCGACACCGGCGCGCTGCTCGTCGACGACGAGGTGCCGGCGATGGTGTCGATCACCGGCTCGGTGCGCGCGGGGATGGCGGTCGCCGAGGCGGCGTCGCGCCGGGTCAAGCGGGTGCACCTGGAGCTCGGCGGCAAGGCGCCGGTCGTGGTCTTCGACGATGCCGACATCGCGGCGGCCGCCGAGGCGATCGCGCTGGCCGGCTACTTCAACGGCGGCCAGGACTGCACCGCCGCGACCCGGGTGCTGGCCGGCCCGCGGGTGCACCGGGACCTGCTCGACGCGCTCACCGAGCAGGCCCGGCAGACCCGCACCGGGATGCCGGACGACGAGGACGTGCTGTACGGGCCGCTCAACAACGCCGGCCAGCTGGCTCGGGTCGGCGGCTTCGTCGACCGGCTGCCGGACCACGCGACGGTCACCGCCGGTGGCGCCCGGCAGGGCACGGCCGGCTACTTCTACCAGCCGACCGTGGTCGGCGGGCTGGTGCAGGGCGACGAGATCGTCACCGACGAGATCTTCGGGCCGGTCATCACGGTCCAGCAGTTCACTGACGAGGCCGAGGCGCTGCGCTGGGCCAACGCCAGCCGCTACGGCCTCGCGTCCAGTGTCTGGACCCGCGACCACGGCCGGGCGATGCGGATGGCCCGGGCGATGGACTTCGGCTGCGTGTGGATCAACACCCACATCCCGCTCGTCGCCGAGATGCCGCACGGCGGCTTCGGCGCCTCCGGCTACGGCAAGGACCTGTCGATGTACGGCTTCGAGGACTACACCCGCGTCAAGCACGTGATGAGCGCGATCGGCGCCTGAGCCCCCGTCAGTTGCCTGGCTCGGCCGAGGGGCATCGAGGTGCCCGGCTGACCGTACGGCCGGGCATCGCATCGAGGTGCCCGGCTGACCGTACGGCCGGGCATCGACAGGTGTGGGCCACAGGTCGACGGGAAGGGCTAAGGCGCTGCAGCGTGTACAAGCGGCGCAACGACCTCGCACCCCGATCCCGTGGAGGAACCCATGACCAAGATCACAGTAGGCACCGAGAACGGCCATCCCGTCGAGCTCAACTACACCGACCAGGGCACCGGCGCCCCCGTGGTGCTGATCCACGGCTGGCCGCTGTCGGGCCGCTCATGGGAGGCGCAGGTGCCCGCTCTCGTCGAGGCCGGCCATCGCGTCATCACCTACGACCGCCGCGGCTTCGGCGAGTCCTCGCAGCCCTGGGGCGGGTACGACTACGACACCTTCGCGGCCGACCTGGACGTGCTGATGACCACCCTGGACCTGACCGGTGCGACGCTGGTCGGCTTCTCGATGGGCGGCGGCGAGGTGGTGCGCTACCTCGCGACGTACGGCACCACCCGGGTCGCCAAGGCCGTGCTGGCCTCGGCCGTGCCGCCGTTCCTGTTCAAGAGCGAGGACAACCCCGACGGCGGGCTCGACGACGAGACCATCGCCGGCTTCGAGGCGGGCGTGAAGGGCGACCGGCCGGCCTTCCTCGACGGCTTCACCACCGGCTTCTTCACCGCCGGCGACAAGATGACGGTCAGCGAGCCGCAGCGGGCCTACGCCCTGTCCATCGCGGCGATCGCCTCGCCGAAGGCCACCCTGGACTGCGTCGGCGCCTTCGGCCGGACCGACTTCCGAGGTGACCTCGACAAGGTGACCGTCCCGACGCTGGTCATCCACGGTGACAGCGACGGCGTCGTCCCGTTCGAGGTCAGCGGCAAGCGGTCCGCCGAGCTGATCAAGGGCGCCAAGCTGCACGTCATCAAGGGCGGCCCGCACGGCATCAACGCCTCGCATGCGCAGGAGTTCAACACCGCGCTGCTCGGCTTCCTCGCCAGCTAGTCCGCCTCCGTCCGGTCGGGCCGGCCCGGTGTCCGCAACGGGCGCCGGCCCGGCCCGGCCTGTGCTGTCGCTACGCAGGACGGGGGCCCGGTGCATAACCCTCGTGCGTGGTCGGGGGCAGTTCTCGGGCCGGCTCGGCAGGGCGGCAGCTCAGCGCACCGGCAGCACCCGGCCGCGCACCTCGCCGAGGTCGACCACGCTGCCGCCCCGCCCCGGCGCGGTCGCGGTGATCACGACCTCGTCGCCGTCCTCGAGCCAGGTGCGAGTCGCCCCGTCGGGCAGCGACAACGGCGCGGTACCGGCGTGGGTGAGCTCCAGCAGGCAGCCGCGCTCGTCGGGCGCCGGTCCGCTGACGGTCCCGGAGGCGTACAGGTCGCCGGTGCGCAGGATCGCGCCGTTCACGGTGAGGTGGGCCAGCTGCTGGGCGGCCGTCCAGTACGTCGTCCGCGCCGGCGGCCGGGACACCTCGTGCCCGTTGATCCGCACCGACAGGGTCAGGTCGAGCCCCCACGGCGGGTCGTCGGTGTCGTCGAGGTAGGGCAGCAGCGGTACGTCCCGGGGCGGCGGTGGGATTCGGGCCGCCTCGACGTCGGCGAGCGGCACCACCCACGGCGAGACCGAGGTCGCGAAGGACTTGCCAAGGAAAGGCCCGAGCGGGATCGACTCCCAGCCCTGGATGTCCCGCGCCGACCAGTCGTTGACCAGGCAGACCCCGAAGACGTGCTCGGCAAACCGTTCCTTGGGCACCGGCGCGTTGGCGGGCACCCCGACGACGAACCCGACCTCCGCCTCCAGGTCGAGCCGGGCCGTCGGGCCGAAGACCACCTCGCCGCCCACAGCGAGTTGCCCCGACGGCCGGTGGATCGCGGTGCCGGACACCACGACCGTCCCGGCGCGCCCGTGGTAGCCGACCGGCAGGTGCTTCCAGTTCGCCGGCAGCGGGTCGCTGCCCGGCCGCATGAGCTGCCCGGCGAGGGTCGCGTGGTGCTCGCTGGAGTAGAAGTCGACGTAGTCGGCGACCGTGTACGGCAGGTGCAGGCCGACGTCGGCGAGCGGCAGCAGGTGCTCCGACCCGCGCTCCACCCAGCCGGCCACCGCCTGCGCGACCTCGCCCCAGACCGTCGGACCGGCAGCCAGCAGGGCGTCCAGGGTCCCGTCGGCGAAAAGCGCCGCCCGGCGCGGCAGCAGCCGTGCGGCCGCACCCGTCAGGTCGAGCACCTCGGTGCCGACCCGCACCCCCACCCGACGGCCGGCGTGCCGGCCACTGCTGAACGAGCCGTAGCCGCTCACCGCCGACCGCCGGCCCACGACCAGGCGTACACGCCGTCGTCGCAGGCCGTACCGGCCGGACCCAGCTCCAGCGGCCGGAAGGTGTCGACCATGATGGCCAGCTCGTCGAACCGCTCCGCCCCGAGCGTCGCCTCGACCGCGCCGGGCTGCGGCCCGTGGCTGTGCCCGCCCGGGTGCAGCGACACCGAGCCCCGGCCGATCCCCGAGCCGCGGCGGGCCTCGTAGTCGCCGGCGACGTAGAACATCACCTCGTCGCTGTCGACGTTGGAGTGGTAGTAGGGCACCGGCACGGCAAGCGGGTGGTAGTCGACCTTGCGGGGGACGAACGCGCAGATCACGAAGCCCGGCCCCTCGAACACCTGGTGCACCGGCGGCGGCTGGTGCACCCGCCCGGTGATCGGTTCGAAGTCCACGACGTCGAAGGCGTACGGGTAGAGGCAGCCGTCCCAGCCGACCAGGTCGAAGGGGTGCTCCGGGAGCACGTGCACCGTTCCGGTCAGCCCGCGGCTGCCCCGGTGCTTGACGTACACCTCGACGTCGCGCCCCTCGATGGTGACCAGGTCGCCCGGTGCCCGCAGGTCGCGCTCGCAGTACGGCGCGGACTCCAGCAGCTGCCCGTACCGCGAGAGGTAGCGGTGCGGCGGGGCGATGTGACCGTTCGCCTCGACCGCGTACAGCCGCAGCTCGCCGTCCGGTACCCAGCGGTGCGTCGTGGCCCGCGGCAGTACGACGTGGTCACCGGCATGCACCGCTAGTGGGCCGAACACCGTCTCGACGACCCCGGACCCGGCCTCGACGAAGAGGCACTCGTCACCGGTGGCGTTCCGGTAGAGCGGGCTCGGCGCACTCGCGACGACGTAGGAGATCCGGACGTCGGCGTTGGCCAGCACCAGCCGCCGGTCCCGTACCGCGTCGGCGCCGGGCGGGAAGGTCAAGTCGTGCAGCCTCAGGTGGCGCGGCAGCAGCGGCTCGTTGGGCACCGTCGCCTGGTCGGGCAGCACCCACGGCCGGGCGTCCACCAGCGCGCTCGGCAGGTGCCGGTGGTAGAGCAGCGAGGAGTCCGAGGAGAAGCCCTCCTCGCCCATCAGCTCCTCCGCGTACAGCCCGCCGTCGGGCCGGCGGTGCTGCGTGTGCCGCTTGTGGGGGACCTCGCCGACCCGGCGGTAGTGCGCCATTACAGGTTGCCCCGCTTGGCCTGCTCCCGCTCGATTGCCTCGAACAGCGCCTTGAAGTTGTTCTTGCCGAAGCCCAGCGAGCCGTGCCGCTCGATCAGCTCGAAGAACACCGTCGGGCGGTCCTGGACCGGCTTGGTGAAGATCTGCAGCAGGTAGCCGTCCTCGTCGCGGTCGGCCTGGATCTTCAGCTCGCGCAATATCTCGATGGGGACGCGGGTGTCACCGACGAGGTCGGGCAGGGTGTCGTAGTAGGAGTCCGGGGTCTGCAGGAACTCCACCCCCAGCTCGGCCATGGCGCGCACGCTGGCGACGATGTCGCCGGTCGCGAGCGCGATGTGCTGTACGCCGGGCCCGTCGTAGAACTCCAGGTACTCGTCGATCTGGCTCTTGCGCCGGCCCGGTGACGGCTCGTTCAGCGGGAACTTGACGCGGTGGTTGCCGTTGGTGACGACCTTGCTCATCAGCGAGGAGTACTCGGTGGCGATGTCGTCGCCGATGAACTCCTTCATGTTGGTGAAGCCCATCACCCGCTGGTAGAAGCCGACCCAGTCATCCATCTTGCCGAGCTCGACGTTGCCGACACAGTGGTCGATCGCCTGGAAGTACCGCTTCGGGTGGTGCGCCGGCTTGGCCGCGAACGAGCCCGTCGCCGCCGCGAAGCCCGGCATGAACGGGCCGTCGTACCGCGACCGGTCGACCAGCGTGTGGGTCGTCTCGCCGTAGGTCGCGAGCGTCGCGCTGCGCACCGTGCCGTGCGCGTCGACGTCGTTGTGCGGCTCGACCAGGACCGTCGCGCCACGCGTGCGGGCGTACGCCACGGCGGCGTCGACGTCAGGGACCTCCATCGCGAGGTCGACGACACCGTCGCCGTGGCGGCGTACGTGCTCGCCGATCGCGGTGCCCGCGTGCGCCTCCCCGGAGAGCACGAAGCGGGCCTTGCCGGAGCTCAGCACCCACTCGACGGCGTCGCGGGAGCCGGTCTCCGGCCCCCGGTAGGCCACGACCGTCATCCCGAAGGCACTGGCGTACCAGTGGGCGGCCTGCCGGGCGTTGCCGACCCAGAAGCGCACGTGATCCATGCCGCGGACGGGGAACGGGTCGGTGGCGTCGTCGTGAGCGACAGCGCCCACGAGCTCGTCCTGCACACGGGTGTCCTGTGCGAGCGTCATGTTGGTCATCGTGTCACCTGCCGATTCGCTCAGGGCTCCAGCGGTCAGGGCTCCAGCGCAAGCCGCAGCCCGATGCCCGCGAGCAGCTCCTGCGGTGACAGCCCCTCGTGCGCGGCCGCGGGGACGAGCAGCAGCGCCGCCAGCTCCAGCAGCCCGTAGAAGCCCTGCGCGAGCGCCCCGGCGCCCTCGTCGTCGATCAGCTGCTCGAGATAGTCACCGACCGTGTGCGGCTCGCCGCCCCCGCGGGCGGCCAGGAAGTCGGTCAGCGCGCCGACGGCGGCCGCGGCGGCCGCGCGGCTCCCGGGGGTGGTCACGCCGAGACCGTACGTCCGCGCCGCCGGCTCAGCGCACCTGCAGGACGACCTTGCCGACGTGCTCGGACGCCTCGACGACGCGGTGCGCCTCGCCGGCGTCGGCCAGCGGCAGCACCCGGTCGACAACCGGGCGCACCTCGCCGGCCTCCACGGCCGGCCAGACCCCCGCGAGCACCGCCTGCACGATCGTGGCCTTCTGCGCGGCCGACCGGGACCGCAGGGCGGTCGCGTGCACCGAGCCCCGCTTGGCCAGCAAGGCCCCGAGGTCGAGCTCGGCTTTTGCGCCGCCCTGCAGCCCGATGACCACCAGCCGGCCACCGTCGGCGAGCGCCGCGACGTTGCGTGCGAGGTAGGAGGCCCCCATCACGTCGAGGATGACGTCGGCGCCACCGGCCTCCCGCAGCACCGCCACGAAGTCCTCGTCGCGGTACAGCACCGCGCGCTCGGCTCCCAGCTCGCGTACCCGCGCAGCCTTCTTTGCCGACCCGACGGTCGTGAAGACGCGCGCGCCGTACCGGGCACCGAGCTGCACCGTCATCGTCCCGATCCCCGAGGCCCCGCCGTGCACCAGCAGCAGCTCGCCGGGCTGCAGCTGGGCCCGCATGAACACGTTGCTCCACACGGTGCAGGCGACCTCCGGCAGCGCCGCAGCCTGTACGAGGGTCAGCCCGGCCGGCACCGGCAGCAGCTGGGCGGCCGGCACGGCGACCCGCTCGGCGTACCCGCCACCGGCCAGCAGCGCGCAGACCCGGTCGCCGATCGCCCAGCCCGCGACACCCTCCCCCAGCGCGACGATCGTGCCGGAGCACTCCAGGCCGGGGTAGGGCGGCGCCCCCGGCGGCGGCGGGTAGTGCCCCATCCGCTGCATCAGGTCGGCGCGGTTGACCGCGGTCGCGGCGACCTCGACGAGCACCTCGCCGGGGCCGGCGACCGGGTCGTCGACCTCGGCCAGTACGAGCGCGTCGGGGCCACCGGGGGACGGGATCGTGATCGCCTTCATGCCGGCCACCCTAGGGTCGCGCTGTGACCGACTGCTTCTACCTGCCGCTCGATACTGAGGGGAGCCGTTTTCGCGCGACCTCGCACACCGTGGGGCCGTGGGACCAGCGCTTCCAGCACGCCGGGCCGCCGAGCGCCCTGCTGGGCCGCGCCCTCGAGGGGTGCGAGCGCCGGGACGACACGATGGTCGCCAGGGTGACCGTCGAGCTGCTCGGCCCGGTGCCGGTCGCCGAGCTGGCGTTACGGGTGCGGATCGTGAGGCCCGGCCGCAGCGTGGAGCTGGTCGAGGCGGCGCTGTCGGCGGGCGGCCGCGACGTCGCGCGGGCCAGCGCCTGGCGGGTGCTGCGTACGGCCAGCGAGCCGGTGCCCGACCGGCACGGCACGCCGGAGCCGCTGCCGACAGCGCCGGCCGAGGCGACCGGCCTGTGGGGCGGCGGCTACCTGCAGGCCGTCGAGTGGCGGGTGGTGCGGGGCGAGGGCTTCCTGTCGCCGGGGCCCGGCGCTGCCTGGGCGCGGCTGCGGCACCCGCTCGTGTCGTCGCCGCTCAGTCCTCTGCAGCGGGTGCTCGCGGTCGCCGACAGCGGCAACGGCCTGTCGGCCGAGCTCGATCTGGCGCACTGGCACTTCATCAACCCTGAGCTGACCGTCCACGTGCACCGCGAGGCCATCGGCGAGTGGATCTGCCTGGACGCCGCGACGGTCATCTCGACGGGAGGCGTGGGGCTGGCGACCAGCGTGCTGTCCGACCGGCTCGGACCGCTCGGCGTCGGTGCGCAGTCGCTGCTGGTCGCCCCGCGGGCCGCTGCGCCGTCAGCGGGCAACGGGCCCGGCGTCAGCGCGGCCCGGCCGCCCTGATGGCTGCCTCGATCTGCGGCACGTCACGGGCGCCGAGCAGGGCCAGCCTTGGCAGGGCGCCGCGGACCGCGGGCAGCAGCCGCAGCCAGCCCTGCGCGTAGACGTGCGCCTTGCGGGCGGCCAGCCCATCGGCCAGGCGTACGACGGCCGGGCCCAGCGGGTAGGTGCGGCCGAGCACCCAGGGCAGCCGGGCCCGCATCTCGCCGAGCCCGGGCCGGGCATCGGCCGCGCGCACCATGTCGGTGTCGGTCCAGCTCAGGTATGCCACGCCGACGTCGACGCCGTGGTGGCGCACCTCGCAGCGCAGCGAGTGCGCGAAGGCCTCGACGCCCGACTTGCTCGCGCAGTACGCGCTCATCATCGGCGACGGGATCAGCGCGGCGAGCGACGCGACCTGCAGCACGTAGCCGCGGCTGCCCACGATCGCCGGCAGAAACGCCCGGACCGTACGCACGCTACCCAGCAGGTTCACCTCGATGATCCGGTCGTACGTCCGCGGGTCGCTGTCCAGCAGCGGCCCGCCGTCGCCGATCCCGGCGTTGGCGACCACGACGTCGACCCGGCCGAAGTCGGCCAGTACCCGGGCGGCCACGATCTCGAGCGCCGCGGAGTCCGTCACGTCGACCTCGTACGCAGCGCTGCCGGGCAGGCTTGCGTTGACCGCCGCCAGCTCGACCGGCTCCAGGCCGAGCAGGGCCACCCGGGCGCCGCGTGCGGTGAGCACCCGGGCGAGCTCCGCGCCGATGCCGCGCGCTGCGCCGGTGATGACAACGACCTTGCCGGCCATCGACGGCTGCCCGCTCGTGACCTGCCCTGTCGTCCGCACGACGGCATCGTAGGACTCGACGGGAAGCGCCTGAGCCGCCTGCTGCTCGTCGAGGTGGACCGCTGGCAGGTCGAGGCCTTCCGCGACGTCACCCGCTCCGCGCTGGCGGCGATGCGCAGTTGGCCGGCCTACACCGCGAGCGGCAGCTCGACCACGAAGGTCGCGCCCTCGCCGGGCGGACTGCGTACGCCCACCCGGCCGCCGTGGGCCTCGACGACGGCCCGCACGATCGACAGCCCCAGCCCACTGCCTCCGCTGGCCCGGGTGCGGGCCGTGTCGGCGCGATAGAAGCGCTCGAACACCTGCCCGGCCTGCGCAGGGGTCAGCCCCGCGCCGGCATCGGCGACCTCCAGCACCGCCTGCCGGTGCGCGGTGTGCAGCCGGACCGTCACCGCGGTCCCGGACGGCGTGTGGGTGACGGCGTTGCCCAGCAGGTTGACCATCACCTGCCTGAGCCGGGCCTCGTCGCCCAGCACGACGGGTGCGGCACTGTCCGGGGCGACGTCGAGCCGGATCGTGCGGTCCGGCGCCACGGCCTGCGCGTCGTGCACCGCGTCGGCCGCCAGCTGCAGGAGGTCGACCCGGGCGCTGTCGAGCGGGCGCTGCTGGTCCAGCCGGGCCAGCAGCAGCATCTCCTCGACCAGGTTGCCCATCCGACTCGCCTCACCCTCGACCCGGCCCATCACGCGGTCCAGGTCCGCGCCGACCGGTACGCCGCCCTGCCGGTACAGCTCGGCGAAGCCCCGGATGCTGGTCAGCGGGGTCCGGAGCTCGTGGCTGGCGTCGGCGACGAACCGCCGCAGCTGGGCCTCGGACTCCCGGGCTGCCGCCTCGGACGCTGCCTGCGCCCCGAACGCCCCCTCGATCCGGCCCAGCATCGAGTTGAACGCCAGCGCGAGGCGGCCAACTTCGGTGCGGTCGTCCTGGCGGGGCACCCGCAGCGACAGGTCACCGCCGGCGATGGCCGCGGCGGTCTGCTCCACCTCGCGCAGCGGGCGCAGGCTCGTTCGTACGACGCCGTACGCGACGCCGGCCAGCAGCAGCAGGACCGCGAGCGCGACGACAACCTCGGTCTTGACCAGGTTGGCGACCGGGTCGTCCACCGCCGAGAGCGGCGACCCGAACACGACATTGCTGCCGTTGGGCGCGGTGTACCTGATCGCGCGCCAGCGGCCGTCGCCGGACACGGCATCGGTGCTGAACGCCTTGCCGACCGGCGGGTCCGCCGGCAGCTTCGGCGCGGGGACGCCGAGCGGCACCTCGCTGGACGTACCGTCCGGGTCGGTCAGCCGAGCGGCACCTCGCTGGACGTACCGTCCGGGTCGGTCACCAGGATGTAGAAACGGTTGAGCTGGTTGACGTCACCGCGTGATCGCACCCGACCGGGCCCCTCGCGCAGCCCGGGCGACACCGCAGCCACCGCCCCGACGAGGTCGTTGTCGACCCGGTCGAGCAGGTAGCTGCGCAGGACGGTCGTCGTGGCCAGACCGGACAGTGCCAGGCCGATCGCCACCAGGACCAGCACGGAGGCGACCAGCGTGACCCGCAGCGGGAGTGCGAGGCGGCTCCCTGGGCCGGGCCGGGCGGGGCGGGTCACAGGGCAAGTCTGCCGCGCCAGGCTGCGAGCAGGCTGTGAGCGCACTGGACGTCCGGCAGCGCTTTGCCAGCGGGCACACAGCGGGCTCCCAGCCGGTGTCGTCATGCTGACGGTCATGACGCCGAGCGCAGGAACACGGGTAACCACTGCCGAAGCACGCCTGCTGGTCGTGGACGACGAGCCGAACATCTTGGAGCTGCTGAGCGTCGCGCTGCGCTTCAACGGCTTCGAGGTCGCGACGGCAACCAACGGCCAGCAGGCCTTGACCACGGCGCGCACGTTCAAGCCCGACCTCGTCGTCCTGGACGTGATGATGCCGGAGCTGGACGGATTCGAGGTGGTCCGCCGGCTGCGGGGCGAGGGCACCCGGGTGCCGGTGCTGTTCCTCACGGCAAAGGACGGCACCGAGGACAAGGTCACCGGCCTGACACTCGGCGGGGACGACTACGTGACCAAGCCCTTCAGCCTGGAGGAGGTGGTCGCCCGGATCCGGGCGGTGCTGCGGCGTGGCGGGGTGGCCGCCCGGCCGGCGGGCTCGCGCCTGGTGTTCGCCGACGTCGAGCTCGACGAGGACAGCCACGAGGTCTGGAAGGCCGGTACCTCGGTGCCGGTGAGCCCGACCGAGTTCAACCTGCTTCGGTACTTCATGCAGAACCCCGGCCGGGTGCTCAGCAAGGCGCAGATCCTGGACCACGTCTGGCACTACGACTTCGGCGGCGAGGCCAACGTCGTGGAGTCCTACGTGTCGTACCTGCGCCGCAAGGTCGACACCACCGAGCCCCGGCTGCTGCACACGCTGCGCGGCGTCGGCTACGTCCTGCGGGTGCCGGCGGTCTGAGTCCGCGGGCCCCGGGCTCCCGCCGCCTCGTACATTGTGTGCTTATGCAGAAATGTAAGCACACAATGTTCGGGCATATGGGCCTCTCTGGGCGTGTTGTCGGCCGGCTGGACGGCAGTTTGTGTGTTCCTCATCCGGCGCCAACACACAAACTCCGATAAATCTTGGGATCCGGACCTGCTGCGGCCGATGCTGGCCACCTACGGCACCGCTGGACACCGCTGCGGCCTGCCTCGGGCTCGCGGACCGAGCCGGACTCACAGGCAGTTGACAGGCGGATGGGCTGTCCCGGCGATGGGACCTGCCGCAGCATGATGGTGCGCGATATCCGCGCACCGGAGGAGGACGACCGTGGAGCAGCACACCGACCAGCCCGGTGACGACCTGCCCGGCACCGACGGACCGGCCGACGTGATCGGCACCGACGCGCCGGGCCGCAGCGGGCGTACCCGGCGCGGCCTCGCCGTCGCCATCGGCGCCGTGCTGCTCGCCACCGCGGGCGGGGCGGCGGCCTGGGCTGCGAGCACGACGTCCACCCCGACTCCCTCGGCCGCGACCCCCGCCGCCCCAGCCCCCGGCGGACCGGACGCCGACAACGACGCAGGCCACGGCGCCCGCAGGCATGGCGGGTTCGGCGGGGCCCTGCACGGTGAGCTCACGGTGCCGGACGGCGCGTCAGGCTTCCAGCAGATCCTCATCCAGCATGGCGCGGTGACGAAGGTGTCCGCGACGAGCCTGACCGTGCAGAGCGCCGACGCGTACGTGAAGACCTATGTCCTCACCGCCGAGACGCTCGTCAACGGTGCGCGGGCCGGCGCCTCGAGCCTGGCTGTCGGGGACACCGTCGGGGTGCTCGCCAAGGCCGACGGCACGGCGACCCGGGTCAGCAAGCGCGGCATCCGTCCGCAGGGGGCTCCTGACTCCGGGATGCCCGGCTTCGGGATGCCCGGCCTCGGGATGCCGGACCCGCACCGGCGCCCCGGTCAGGCACCGAGCGCCTCGCCGACGGCTCCGGCAGCGCCCACCCCGTCAGCCACGGGGAGCAGCTCCGGAGACCTTTCCAGCGTCGTACGCGCCGTCCGGCACCGTGAGCGCCCCGGTCAGGCACCGAGCGCCTCGCCGCCGGCTCCGGCAGCGCCCAGCCCGTCAGCCACGGGCAGCAGCTCCGGAGACCTTCCTCGCGTCGTTCCCGGCTCGCTCGCAGCCTGACCGGGCGCAGCTGGTAGTCGGTTCCCATGCCGTTCCCAGCCCGGTCACAGTCGATGCCGCCAGGGTGGGGCCTACCAGCAGCCCGGGAGGCTCCGTGACCAGCACCGCCGCACCTGTCCGCCCGCCGACGCAGGCGGCCCGCGTCCAGCGCGGCTCCGGTCGGGTGACTGCGCCGTTGGTCGGCGCGCTGGTCCTGGTCGGCTGGCTGCTGGTCCTGGCCCTGTGGGTACGGGCGGCCGACGGCTCTTCGGGTGCCGGGGCCGCCCTGACGGCCCTCGGCCGGCTCGCCGGCCTGCTCGGCGGCTACGCCGTCATCGTGCTCGTGGTGCTGATGGCCCGCGTCCCCTGGGTCGAGCGCGGAATCGGCGCCGACCGGCTGGCCCGCTGGCACTCCCGAGGCGGCCGGTGGACCGTCGGGCTGCTGACCGCCCACGCGCTGCTCATCACGTGGGGCTATGCGCTCTCCGCCCGGGCCGGGGTGCCCGCGGAGGCCTGGCGGCTGGTGACCCGCTATCCGGACGTGCTGGCCGCCACGGTCGGCCTCGGGCTGTTCCTGGCGGTCGCGGCGATGTCGGTGCGGGCCGCGCGGCGCCGGATGGCCTACGAAACCTGGTACTGGCTGCACTTCTACACCTACCTGGCGACGGCACTGGCCTTCGCGCACTCCTTCGCCACCGGGTCGGCGTTCATCGACGACCGGCTCGCGAGGGTGCTGTGGTCGCTGCTGTACGGCGTGGCGGCCGTGGCCGTCCTGGCCCGGTTCGTGACGCCGGTGTTGCTCGGGCTGCGGCACGACGTACGCATCGCCGCCGTGCACCGGGAGGCCCCGGGGGTCGTGTCGGTCGAGCTCAGCGGTCGGCGCCTGGACCGGCTCGGCGCGCAGGGCGGCCAGTTCGTCCGGCTGCGCGTCCTGGACCGGCAGGGCTGGTGGCAGTCGCACCCGTACTCGCTGTCGGCGCCGGTCACCGCGAACCGGCTGCGGGTGACGGTCAAGGCGCTGGGCGATGAGAGCCGGCGGCTCGCGGGGCTGCGGCCGGGCACCCGGATGTCGCTCGAGGGGCCCTACGGCGCGCTCACCGCGGCGGTACGCACCAAGCCCAAGGTGTTGCTCCTCGGCGCCGGCATCGGCATCACTCCGCTGCGGGCGCTGTTCGAGGAGCTCAGCGGCGACGTCGTGCTGGTGCACCGCGCGCATCGCCAGCAGGACCTGGCGCTGCGTGCGGAGGTGGAGCTGCTGGCCGGCCGGCCGGGCCGGGTCGCCCACCACGTCGTGGGCCCGCGCGGCGGCCCCCGCGACGTGACCCACCCGGTCGGGCTGCTGGCGCTGGTCCCGGACGTCGCTGACCGCGACGTCTACCTCTGCGGGCCGGACGGCTTCACCGCCGCCGCCCGCAGGGCACTGCGGGTGGCGGGTGTACCGGACCGGCAGGTCCACGCAGAGTCCTTCGCGCTGGACGGCAGGTCATGAAGCGGGCCGCCCTCGCCCTCGCCGGCACCGCCGTCGGGCTCACCGCGGTCCTGACGTACGCCACTCCGCCGGTGCAGGCGCTCACCGCTGGAAACGCCACCCAGACCGGCACGACGACCGGCACCGTGGGGGCGACGACACGGACGCTCATCGGCGCCGTCGCGCACACCCGCTGGGGGCCCGTGCAGGTGTCCGTCGTGCTCACGGGCGGTTCGGTCACGCAGGTTCAGGTGCTGCAGTCGCCATCGGGCAACGGTCGCGATGCGGAGATCGGGGCGTACGCGCTGCCGCTGCTGAAGGCCCAGACGCTGCACCTGCAGAGCGCCGACGTCGACGTCGTGTCCGGGGCGACCTACACCAGCGAGGGGTACCGGACGTCGCTGCAGTCCGCCTTGGACCAGCGGTGACGCGCGCCGTCAGCCCCCCGCACGCCGGGACGGTGCACGTCGAGCACGTGATGGGCACGGTGTTCAGCCTGGACCTGCGCGACCCGGTGCCGCCGGCTGCCGTCGAGGCGATCGTCGCCATGCTGCACCGGCTCGACGAGCTGTGCAGCACCTACCTGCCCGGCAGCGAGGTGAGCAGGCTGCGCAGGGGTGAGCTTGAGCTCGCAGACGCCGACCCGGACGTACGCGGGGCCGCGGAGCTGTGCGAGCAGGCCCGCGAACTCACCGGTGGCTGGTTCGACGCGGCCGCCGACGGGCTGTTCGACCCGTCCGGGGTGGTCAAGGGCTGGGCGGTGGAGCGGGCCGCGGCTCTGCTGGTCGCCGCGGGCAGCCGGCGGCACAGCGTCAACGGCGGCGGGGACGTCGCGGTCGGGCTGGGCCCGGAGCCCGGGCGGCCCTGGCGGGTCGGGGTCGCCGACCCCCTGCACCCCGGTGGGCTGCTGGCCGCCGTCCGGCTCGAGACCGGAGGAGTCGCCACGTCCGGGACCGCCGAACGCGGCGGCCACGTCCTTGACCCGCGGACCGGTCTGGCGGCGCGCGGCCTGGCCGGCGTCACCGTCGTCGGGCCGTCCCTGCTACGGGCCGACGTACTGGCGACGGCCGCGGTCGCTGCGGGGCCCGCGGGCGCACCGGAGCTGCTCCGGAGCCAGCACGGCTACGAGTGGCTGCTGGTGACCGCCGATGGCCGGCAGGTCGTCAGCCCCGGCTGGACCGCCCTTACCTGACGGCGCCGGCGCCTTCTCGTACTCACTGAGCCCCGGTCGCCAACGATCGTTCGGCGGACTCGCGGATGACCTGGTCGGCCCCGAGTGGACCGGGCCGCCCGAGACGTACCAGGGCCATCCGCGCCGCCACCTGCTGCTGGGTCGCCGTGCGCTCTGCGCGGCCCCTACCCAGAAAGCTCACCGTCCAGTGCAGCAGCGTCGTGAGCCGGTTCTTGAAGCCGATGATGTAGACCAGGTGCACCGCGAGCCACATCAGCCAGGCGAGAAACCCCGCCAGCCGGATGTGTTCGCCGATGGCGGCGACGGCCTGGAACCGCGAGATGGTCGCCATGTTTCCCTTGTCGCGGTATTTGAATGCCGGCTGCGGTCGGTCGCCACGCTGCCGCCGCGCGATGGTGTCGGCCGCGTGCCGGCCGCTCTGGATCGCCACCTGCGCGACCCCGGGCAGCCCCAGCAGGGCCATGTCGCCGATGACGAAGACGTCGGGGTGCCCCGGCAGGGTGAGGTCGGGCTGCACCTCGACCCGGCCGGCCCGGTCGGTGTGAGCCCCCGACTGCTCAGCGAGCTGCGCACCGAGCGGGCTCGCGGCAACCCCGGCCGCCCAGACCTTGGTGACGGCCTCGATCCGGCGGCGGCGGCCGTCGTGGTCCTGCACGATCAGCCCGGTCGCATCGACGTCGACGACCATCGCGCCGAGCTGCACCTCGATCCCCAACGCCTTCAGGTGCGCCTCGGCCTTGGCCGACAGCTTGTCGCCGAACGACCCGAGCACGGCGTCGGCGCCGTCGACCAGCACGATGCGGGCGGTACGCGGATCGATGCTGCGGAAGTCACCCGGCAGGGCGCGCCGCGCGAGCTCGGCGATCTGGCCGGCCATCTCGACGCCGGTCGGGCCGGCGCCGATCACAGCGAAGGTCAGCAGGCGGTCGACCAGGGCCGGGTCGTTGGACAGCTCAGCGAGCTCGAACGCCCCGAAGATGCGCCCGCGCAGCTCCAGGGCATCGTCGATGCTCTTCAGCCCGGGAGCGTGCTCGGCGAAGTGATCCTTGCCGAAGTAGGACTGGGTGGACCCCGCGGAGACGATCAGGCTGTCGTACGGCGTGACGGTGTCGCCGAGCACGCTCACCGAGGTGACCGTGCGGGCTGACAGGTCGATGTGGACGACCTCGCCCAGCAGCACCGTGGCGTTGCGCTGCCGGCGCAGCACCTCGCGGGTGGCCGGCGCGATCTCGCCCTCGGACAGGATCCCGGTCGCCACCTGGTAGAGCAGCGGCTGGAACAGGTGGTGCGTGGTACGGGCGACGATCGTCACGTCGACGTCGGCCCGACGCAGCCGCTTGGTGGCGAACAGCGCTCCGAAACCGGAGCCGATCACGACGACGCGGTGCCTGCTGGTGCTCATGACCCTCCTCGCCGGCCCGAGGTCCGGGACACCTTCAGCCTAGGCTGTAGGCCGGGTCACGGCTGACCCGCGACGGAGGTGCTCCAGATGACGAAGAGCCCGACCCCGACCGCCCCGCAGGACACCCGATGAGCGCCGAGCCGGCCATGGAGCCGCCCGGCGCCGCTGGGACGGGCAGCCTGGACGCGCTGCTGTCGGACTCCGTGGGGTCTTCGGTACGGCAGTTCCTGCCCGGCCGGGCAGCGCTGGTGCTCGCCGCCAAGCTGGCAGCCCGCCCGCTGACAGTGACCCGACGCTCGGCCGGCCTGACCCGGGAGCTCGCGCGAATCGTCGCGGGACGGTCCGAGCTCGAGCCCGCTCGAACCCGCCAAGAAGGACCGGCGCTTCGTCGAGCCGGGCTGGAGCGGAAACCCGGTACTGCACCGGGTGGTGCAGGCCTATCTCGCCGCCGGGCTCACCGTCGAGCAGCTGCTCGACGACGCCAACTTGGACTGGCGCGACGACCGGCGGATGCGCTTCGTGGCCGACAACCTGGTGGCGGCGCTCGCGCCGAGCAACAACCCGCTGCTCAACCCGGCCGCTCTCAAGGCAGGCCTGGACACCGGCGGCAAGAATTTCCTGCGTGGCGGCCGGCAGTTCGTCAGGGACATGGCCACCAAGCCACGGATTCCGCAGATGGTGGACCGGGACGCCTTCAAGGTCGGCGGTGACATCGCCGTCACCGAGGGTCAGGTGGTGCTGCGCACCCGGGTCTTCGAGCTGCTGCACTACACGCCGCGTACGCCGCAGGTCCACCATGTGCCGCTGCTCGTCGTCCCGCCGATGATCAACAAGTACTACATCGCCGACCTGGCCCCCGGGCGCAGCATGGTCGAGCACTTCCTCGACGCCGGCCTGCAGGTCTTCGCGATCTCGTGGGTCAACCCCAGCGCGGATGACCGCGACCTCGGGCTGGACGACTACGCCGGCTCGGTGGTTGCGGCCATGGACGCGCTGGAGGACATCACCGGCGCGGACCGGGCATTGCTCTTCGCGCTGTGCGCCGGTGGGATCGTCACGAGCACGGCCGTCTCGCACCTGGTGGCCACCGGTCGCCAGGACCGCGTCGCCGGGCTCACCCTCGGTGTCACCGTGCTGGACCAGCAGCACGCCGGCACGATCGGCTCGCTGGTCGACGCGCCCACCGCGGCTGCCGCTGCCGCGCAGTCCCGAAGCCGGGGCTACCTCGATGGCCGGTCGCTGGCCGGGGTCTTCGCCTGGCTGCGCCCCGACGACCTGGTGTGGAACTACTGGGTCAACAACTACCTGCTGGCCAAGAAGCCACCGGCGTTCGACGTGCTGTTCTGGAACGCCGACACCACCCGGATGCCGGCCAGGCTGCACGGTGACTTCCTGCAGCTGGCGATGACCAACTCGCTCGTGCACCCCGGCAAGGCGGTCGTGCTGGGCAGCCCCGTCGACCTTTCCAAGATCGAGGTCGACACCTACAACCTCGCAGGCATCGCCGACCACATCTGCCCCTGGGAGAACGTCTACCGCAGCGGTCGGCTGTTCGGCTCGACACCGCGCTTCGTGCTGTCGACCAGCGGCCACATCGCTGCCCTGGTCAACCCGCCGGGCAACCCGAAGGCGACCTTCCGGGTCGCCCCGAAGGCCACCTTCCAGGTCGCCGACGAGTTGCCCGCCGACCCGGACGAGTGGCTCGCGTCCGCGACCACGCACCGGGGCTCCTGGTGGCCCGACTGGACTGCCTGGGCGACCGCCCGCGCAGGCGCCCTCGGTGACCCACCTGCCGAGCTCGGTAGCGCGCAGCACCCGCCGCTTTGCGCGGCGCCGGGCACCTACGTCTTCGTGACCTGACGGGGCCGTCGTGCCGGTCGTTCCCGTCCACCGCGGCCGGCTGCACGTCGAGCAGGTCGGCTCCGGCGAGCCGCTGCTGCTGATCACCGGCTTTGCGATCAGCGCCGCGGTCTTCGAGCCGGTCCTGCCGCTGTACGGCCGGCGTTTTGCTGTCACGACGTACGACAACCGCGGCGCGGGCCGCAGCTCCGGCGCCCGTCCCGGCCTGTCGATGGGCCGGCTCGCCGCCGACGCGGTCGAGCTGATGGACGCCCTGGGCATCGACAGCGCCCATGTCTACGGCCTGTCGATGGGCGGGATGATCGCCCAGGAGGTGGCCCTGCGCTTTCCCGACCGGGTCCGCGGGCTGATCCTCGGCGCAACCTCGTCGGGCGGCCCGCACGCGGTGCTCCCGGTTCGTGAGCTGGCTGCCCTGGCCGGTCACCTGCCGGGCCCGCTGGGAGGGGCCCGCGCCCGGGCGCTGGCCGCCGCGCTGTTCTCCCCCGGCTTCCGGGACCGTCAGCCCGACCAGGTCAGGGCGCTGCTGCCGTACTTCGCGCGGTACCGCGCCCGGCCGGCCGGCGTGGCCGCGCACTGGTGGGCCAGCGTCTACCACGACACCTGGTCGCGGCTGCCGGGCCTGTCCCGGCCCACGCTGGTCATGCACGGCGGTGAGGACGGCCTGACCCCGCTGGCCTCCGCCCGGCGGCTGGCCGACCGCATCCCGGGTGCCGAGCTGGCCGTCGTGCCGGGAGCGGGCCACGCCTACCTGCTGGAGGCACCGCAGGTGGCGTACGACCTGTTCGCCGGCTGGCTGGACCGGGTCGGACCGATCGGGCCCGGGAGCGCTCCTTCGCCGCTCGCCGCCCGGGTCGAGCCGCTGCACCGCGGGCTGCCCGCGAGCGCGCTGCGTACCGCGCGAAGCGCGCTCGAGGTGATTGCCGGCCGCTGGTAGCGGTGGGCGCTACGGGGCCAGGGCGTGCGCCACCGCCCGGTAGGCGTGCCGGTTGAACGCCAGCCCGACGTGGCTGCCGCGCACCTGCACCGAGCGTGCGTACGGCACCACGCAGGATCGCCAGCGCACCACGCCGTCCCCCTTGGACCACACCGACGTCATCGGCACCGCCGCCGGCCAAGGCGCGGTGTAGTCGCGCACGAACGGGCAGTCGCAGGTCGTGGTGAGGCAGCCGCGCCCGGCCGTGGTCGGGCTGACCCGGCGCAGCACGCTGCGCACTGCGGCGACCGCGGCCTTGGTGGGGATCGAGATGTCGAATGGCTCGTCGAGACCGGCGCCGAGGGAGACGACCGCCCGGACGCCGTCCGGGTGCCGGGCGGCGAGCGCCTTGGCGAAGTGCCCGCCCCTGCTGTGGCCGACGATGGCCACCGGTCGGCCGGTACGCACATGCAGGCGCAGCAGGACCCGCTCGAGCCGGTCGACGGCGCGGTCGGAGCAGTCCACGTTCGCGACGATGCCGGCGCCGTACGCGTCGTGCCCGATCCGGCGCAGGAATCGGGACATCACCGATAGCGAGGAGTCTCCCGCCAGAAACCCCGGGATCAGCAGCACCGGGCCGCCGTCGCCGTGCGGGACACCTCTGCCGGTGTAGACCGGGTCGATCAGCAGCCGGGCGAGCTCGGCCTGCCAGCGCACCTCGGCGAACGGCCGGCCCCACCAGGCGGGCTCGGAATGCGCCGGCGCCGGTACCGGATCGAAGGACGACTGCATGACGGCATCGGGCAGCAGCTCGGACAACAGCTCGGCCGCCCCGGAGGTCTCGGAGGACATCGGCCCAGAATAGTGCGTTAAAGCCCGATCAGGCCGGCCGCCAGCTGCGGCATGTCGCGGCCCTGCGCGTCCGGCGGCACGAACACCGACGGCCACGGCACGCCGACGCGGTCGACCCAACCGGTGAGCAGGCCGGCCTGCTTCGCGCCTTCGAGGTCCCACGGGTGGACGGCGAGCATCGCGGCCCGGTCCGGCGCGACCCGGCATTGTTCGAGCGCCCAGCCGTACGCCTGCGGGTGCGGCTTCCAGCGGCCGGCGTCGTCCACCGACAGCCGCGCCTCGACCAGGTCGGCGACGCCGTCGCCGTCGAGCAGCCGGGCGGCGAGCGCCGCCGAGCCGTTGGTCAGCGTCACCAGGCGTACGCCGGCCTCGGCGAGGACGCGTAGACCGGGCGCGACATCCGGGTGCAGCCGCAGGTCGGGGAACCCGGCGAGGACATGCCGGGACGCCTCCTCGACGCTCATCGTCAATGTCAGCGGAGTGAGCAGCGCCTGCAGGACCCCGGTGCCGACGTCGGGGAAGCTGGCCACCGAGCCGGTGACGGCCAACGCGAACCCGTCGCGCAGCGTGCCGGCGAACCACACGTCCAGCAGGTGGGCGGGGGCGCCGACGTCGACGAACCGCTGCCGGAGCGGCGTCATGTCAGACAGCGTCTCGTTGACGTCCAACACGACCAGCTCGACCCGACCCATGACGACCCCTCCCGTGACCCGTCGCCGGGCCGGCCCGCTCGCAGATGCGCGAGACTGGGCAATCATCCCGCACCCGCCCGGAGGATCGCCGTGAGCCTGCGTTCGTTGCGCCGCCTGCTGCCGAACAGGCCGGCCGCCGTCATCGACGACGGCCTGTGCGCGGAGCTGCGCGACGCCCCGGAGGACGCAGAGCCCGTTACCCCGGCGGGGTGTGCGGAGTGCCTCGCCCAGGGCAGCAGCTGGGTGCACCTGCGGCTGTGCCTGTCCTGCGGGCACGTCGGCTGCTGCGACTCCGGGGACTACAAGCACGCCCGGCAGCACGCTGGGGCGAGCGGGCACCCGGTCATGCGCTCGTTCGAACCCGGGGAGGCGTGGCGCTGGTGCTACCTGCACGAGCTCCTCGGCTGACGGCCGGGGTCACGGCAGGCTGAGCGCCGCCTCCTCCAGGTCGAGCGCCCGCTGCATCTCGCGCATCACCTCGTCCGGCAGCCGCCCGCCATCACGTAGCCGCAGGAGCTCGGCGCGCTCCGCCTCGAGCATCAGCACGCGCAGCCGCCGCCAGGCCGCCGACGGGGTTTCGGTAGCTGCACCGCCGACCTCCCCGAGCCGCTCCCAGCGGGCGTCTGCGCGTGCCTCAGCGACCCGTCGCAGCCGGTCGGCGACCGGGGCGTCATCGGGATCAGCCGCCACCGCTTCGTCGAGTCGGGCCAGCGCGGCGCGTACCGCCGACTGCTGGGCCGACGCCTGGGCGAGCAGCAGGCCCTGGCGGTCCGGCCGCAGCCCCAGCGCGCGCAGCAGCCGGCCGAACGTCAACCCCTGCAGCACCAGGGTGCTGAGGATGACGACGAAGACCAGAAACAGCAGCAGATCGCGCTGCGGGAACGGCGTGCCGACGTCGGTCTCGAGCGGCAGCGCGAACGCCGCAGCCAGCGACACCACCCCCCGCATCCCTGCCCAGCACAGCACAGCGACCGTGGAGCCAGGGGGCGCTGGATCTCGCTCGCGCAGGCGCCGGCTCAGCCGCCGCGGCAGGTAGGTCCCCGGTATCACCCACAGGGGGCGTGACAACAGGACGGTCAGGACGACCGCGAGCCCCCATACCGTGAGCTCACCCGGCCCGTACGCGCCGAGCCCAGCCAGGATCCCGGGCAGCTGCACGCCGATCAGCAGGAACACGCCGCCCTCCAGCAGGAAGACCACGAGCCGCCAGACGGGCTGGGTCTGCAGGCGCGAGGTCGACGACAGCAGGGTCGGGTTGGCGTGCCCGAGGACCAGGCCGCAGACGACGACCGCGAGGACGCCGCTGACGTGCAGCCGCTCAGCGGGCAGGTAGGCCAGGAACGGCGTCGTGAGGGACAGCACGTTCTCCACGAGCGGCTCCTCCAGCCGCCGCCGCACCTGCTTGATGAGCCAGGCGACCGTCAGGCCGACGGCGAGGCCGCCGAGGGCGGTGCGGACCAGCAGCCACGCAGTGCCCACGGCGGAGAAGTTCCCGCCGACGGCAACGGCGACGGCGACCTGGTAGAGCACGAGGGCGGTGGCGTCGTTGAGCAGCCCCTCGCCCTCGATGAGGGTCTGCAGCCGGGCGGGCATCCCGACCCGGCGGCCGATCGAGATCGCCGCCACGGCGTCCGGCGGGGCCACGATGGCGCCGAGGGCCAGCGCGGCGGCCCACGGCAGCCCGGGCACGACCAGGTGCGCGACCGTGCCGACGGTCAGGGCGGTGAACGCGACCAGGCCGATCGACAGCAGCCCCACCGGCCGCGCATTGCGCCGGATGTCGAGCAGGCTGGCTTCGATCGCGGTGCCGTACAGCAACGGTGGCAGCACCAGGACGAGCACGACCTGCGGGTCCAGCTCGATGGTCGCGGAGCCTGGCAGCGCCGCGACCGCGAGACCGCCGACGACGAGCAGCACCGGGGACGGGATGCCGGTGCGCTCGGCCAGCAGGCCGGCGAGGCAGATGCCGAGGACGACGAGCAGCACAGGGCCCAGGGAGTGCACGCCGCCTCCTCCAGGTAGCCCCCGCAGGCTAGCGGGACATTCGCGGCGCCGGTGGGCGCAGGCGCTGGTACGCGAGGATGCGTCGTGCCCGCCCATCCGCAGCCCGCCGACCCCATGTCGGCGCATCGTCAACCGGGGCTGCTGATCCTGGTCCTGGTCGGCGGTGTCGCGGGCGCGCTGCTCCGCTGGGCCCTGATCCGCACGGTGCCGGGCGGCACGCTGCCGTGGGCGACCCTGCTGGCCAACCTGCCGGGTGCGCTGCTGCTCGGCGTGCTGCTTGAGGGCCTCGCCCGGCGCGGTCCCGACGAAGGCCGCCGGCGCGCGCTGCGGCTGGCCCTGGGTGCCGGCGTCCTCGGTGCCTTCACCACGTACTCCTCGCTCGCCATGGAGGTCGTCCTGCTGGTGCGCGACGACCGCGCGGCGCTCGCGGTCGCCTACGGCCTGGGCAGCGTCCTCAGCGGGCTGCTCGCCGCAGTGACCGGGCTCGGGCTCGGAGCCGCGCTCGTCCCCAGGCCGACGCGGTGAGCTCCGGAATCGCCGGGTCGCCGGCGCAGGTCTCGGCTGGCCTGACGGTCGCCGTCGGGTTGGCCGGCGGCCTCGGCGCGGTCGCTCGGGTCGTCCTGGACGGGGCCCTGCTGGCGCGGCGGCCAGCGGTCTTCCCCTGGCCGACGCTGCTGGTCAACACGCTCGGCAGCCTGCTGCTCGGGCTGCTCACCGGGCTCGTGCTGTTCCACGGCGCCCCGGACGCACTGCGGGTCGTGCTCGGCACCGGCTTCTGCGGGGGCTTCACGACGTTCTCGGCGGTGTCGGTCACCAGCGTCCGACTTGCCCAGGACGGTCGGGTGGACGTCGCCGCGTGGAACGCGCTGGGCACCCTGGCGGTCACGAGCCTCGCGGCCGCCGTGGGGCTCGGTCTGACCGCACTCTGACCGCACGCTGCGCTACGGCCGGGGCGCAGCAGCGCAGGCGCAGCAGCCTCGTGCTCCGCCCCGGCCGGGGTCACCGCAGCACGGTGGCGGCGGCCTGCCGCGGGCTCGGCCGGCCGTCCTGGGTCGGCCGGCCGATCCGGAACATCACCAGCGGGCGGGCTGGGCCTGGCAGCAACGCAGCGAACCGCGGCCCGAAGGTGGCCGGTGCACCGAGGACACGCTCGCGGTCCATCCGCTCGGTGATCTGGTTCATCGGCTGCAGCGCGAGGCCCTGGTCGGTGGCGGTCAGGTGGATGCGCTCCAGCAGCCGGCCGGCGCGCAGCTGCGTCGCGCGGTCGTCGGGGTCGGCGCCGACCAGGACTCCGTACGCGGCGGCCGTCGCGGTGTGCACCGTCTTTGTCTGCTCAACCCAGAACGCGTCGCCGGCGGAACGGGAGGACGCCGGCATCAGCTTGGCCAGGCTCAGCATCAGTGGGCTCAGACCCTGCGCGTCCAGCGTTGCGCCATCGCGATGGGCCTGTACCGCGTCCTTGCTCCCGCGCCACCAGGCGAAGGTGTCCTGGGACTGCTGCGGATCGGCGGTGAGGGCGGCGGCTGCGTCGGCGAGCAGCTGCCCCAGCGCTGCTTTCGGCCCGGCCTCGCTCACCCAGTGCACCGTCACCCCCGGGAGATCGGTGCCGTCGACCAGGCCGGCCAGTCTTGCGGGTGACAGGCCACCTTGCTCGTACGCGGCGCGATTGCTGTGGCGGCGGCCGATCGCCTCGTACAGCCGGTCGGTCCTCGATGGCGCGGGGGTCAGCGTGAGGCGCGCCACCCGGCTGGCGCCCGGACCGTCCGGAAGCAGGGCGACCGTAGGCCCGAGCCCACGCGCCAGACAGGCCAGGGTGAGGTTCTCCACCGCGCAGCCCAGCCCGACGTACTGCTCACGGCGCAGCGGGTCGATGCTACCGAGATTGCGCGACGGGTCCACGTGCACGTCGATGGCGTCGGCTGTGATGTGGAACAGCCACGGCTGGGTGTTGTGCGGGCTCGCCGCCAGGACCGCGGCGCCTACCGCACCGAGCGGGCCCGGGTCGTGCCAGTGCTCCCACGGTTCGTACGCCGAGCCGCTGCCCGGGTCCAGCGCGCCGCTGTCGAGCACCCGGTAGCTCAGTGCGCCGGTGCCGACGACGACCACGGCCGCGCCACCGATACCGAAGGCCTTCAGGACGTCGCGTCGCGACAGCTGGTGGGCGGCGCCGGCCGGGGCCGGCCCCTCGTCGACAGATATCGGTCCCTCGTCGACAGATATCGGTCCCTCGTCAACAGGTATCGGTCCCTCGTCAACGTGTGTCGGCGCGCGGACCTGCTTGAGGCCGGCCATCAGGCCTGGTCTTGGACGGCAGCGGCCCGGTCGGGCTCGTCGGCCAGCCGCTCCTGCTCGGCACGGACCACGACGACGACCCCGCGGGCGTGCTGTGAGCACTGCGTCGCGACCGAGCCCAGCACCAGGTCCATGAACCCGCCGCGGCCACGGGAGCCGACGACGAGCAGGTCCTCCGGCCCGGCCTCGCCGAGCAGGGCGGCCGCGGGCGAGCCGTCGCAGGCCTTCGTCGTCACCTCGACGTCGCCGGCACCGCCCGTCGCGCGGTCGACCTCGGCCTGCAGCCACGTCCGCACCTCGGCCTCGTCCTGGGCGTCGGTCAGCCGCGCCGACATCGGCACCGGCGAGGGGGTGATTGCCAAGGCGTGCAGGGCCACGACGGGGCACCGGTGGCGCCGACCGGCGTCCAGCGCCCAGCGCAGGGCAGCCCGGGAGCATTCAGCGTCCTCGACGCCGACGACGACCCGGCGGTAGGGGCCGGGCGCGGCGCCGGACGGTACGACCATGACGGGCCCGGGTGAGTAATGGAGGACGTGCGCGGTTGCCGAGCCCAGCACGGCGCTGAGCAGGGCCCCGTGGCTGCGTCCGCCGACCACGACCAGGCCGGCCTCGACGCCGGCGCGGGCCAGGACGTCACCGGCGTCACCCTGCGCGGCCTGCGTGCTGGTCGTGACGGTGGCGTCGGAAGCCCGTTGCAGCAATGCCTTCTGGAGCTGGTCGTCCGCGATGTTCTTGGCCCACCGCGAGCTGTCCTCGAACGCGGGCAGGTCGTAGCCGCCGCTCGGACCGCCCGCCCAGGTCGGCGTCGACCACACGTGGACGACCCGCAGCGGCCGTCCGGTGGTCTCGGCCTCCAGCAGCGCCCGGTCCAGCACGCGGCCTGCTTCCTGATCCACACCGGTCAGAATCTCACGCATGGTGTCCTCTTCCTGGCTGTCGGATACCTCCAAGGTGCGCTTGGCAACGCGCTCCCGGAAGGGCCGAACGTCGGTCCAGAATCAGGACCAAGGTCCCAGCCATCGTGCTCAGACCTGCTCCTTCGTTGAGCGACGAGGTGTCCGGCCGTGGCCGTGGCCGTGGCCGTGCTCGTGCTCGTGGGCGTGTCGGCTGACGTGGCGGCGAGCGTGCGCCACGGCTTCCGGCAGCGTCGCAAAGGCATGTCCACGGGCAAGGACGGGCCCGAGGGCACCGACCGCGGTCAGCAGCCGGGTGTGCTCGGCGCTGGCGCCCTTGATGAGCACCGTGATCCCACGACCGGCGAACTGCTCGACGAACTCCCCGAGCGCCTTTGCGCCGGTCGCGTCGAGCAGGGCCATCCCGCTCAGCCGCAGGATGACGACCTGGATGTCGGCGGTGGCCGTCAGCTCGGACAGGAACCGGGCGGACGCACCGAAGAACAGCGGTCCGTCGACGCGGTACGTCAGGACGTGCGAGGCGAGCAGGGCGTGTTCGGCGTCGCTGTCGAGGCCGTCGGACTCCAGCGGCTCCGGCACCGCGCGAGCGGTCCTGGCCATTTGCGCGACCGCGAGGACGACGGCGACCGCCAGGCCCACCTCGACGGCCCTGATGAGGTCGAACAGCACGGTGCCCGCAGCGGTCAGCGAGAACACCAGGGCATCGGCCGGGGTGGACCGCAGGACGGCGCGCACGTGGTGTCGTTCGACCATCCGAAAGGCCGTGACGATCAGGACCGCAGCCAGCGCGACCAGCGGAATCCTGGCGACCAACCCCGAGGCTGTGTAGACGATGCCAGCCAGCACCAGCGCGTGGGTCAGCGCCGCCGCCCGGGTGTGGGCGCCGGCGCGGGCGTTCACGGCAGTGCGGGCGATCGCTCCCGTCGCAGGCAGCCCACCGCACAGTCCTGAGGCGATGTTGGCCAGCCCCTGCCCGAACAGCTCGCGGTCGGGGTCGTGACGAGCGGTGTCCGCCATCCCGTCGGCGACCCGCGCGGAGAGCAGACTCTCCAGTGCCACGAGGAAGGCCACGATCACGGCCGGCCCGACCAGGCCCGGCAGCGAGCCGAGAGCCGGAATTGCGGGGACCGGCAGCGAGGAGGGCAGCGTCCCCAGCCGGGTCACCTGCAGGCCGGCGGTCTCGGCGACGGCAGTGATGGCCACGACAGCGAGCAGGCTCGCCGGCAGCGCGCGGTGCCACCGCGGGAGCCACGCTGTCAGCGTCAGTCCCAGCGCCAGCAGCCCCAGTACCGCCCAGTGCGGGTCCCCGACGGAGCGCGCGATGGCCAGCGCTGCGCTCCCCGCGGCATTCTCGACGTCCGGCTTGACGACTCCGAGCGCGTTCGGGACCTGCTGGGCGGCGATGACGACGGCGATGCCGACGGTGAAACCCTCCACCAGCGGCCAGGGGATGTAGGCCAGGAGCCGGCCCAGCCTGAGCAGCGCCGCAACGACGACAACGACACCGGCCAGGATCGCCACCGGGTAGACGACGGAGGGTCCCTGCGTCGCCACCAGGGGGACCAGCACGACCGTCATGGCACCCGTCGGCCCGGACACCTGCAGCTGCGATCCGCCGAACACGGCTGCGACGGCGCCGGCGACGACCGCCGTCACGAGGCCGGGACCTGCACCGACGCCGGAGGCGACGCCGAACGCAAGGGCCAGCGGCAGCGCGACGACCCCGACCGTGACGCCGGCGGCAAGATCGCGGGGCCACGACCGCCGCAGGCCCCGGTAGTCGCTGGCACGGGGTAGCAGCGAACGTCGCTCTGCGGCGACCTGGGCAGCCCGGCTGAACCAGCGCTGCTTCACGGCGTATCGGTGGCCAGGCCCTCGCCGAACTCCTTGCGGCCAACCTTGAGCCAGACGTACAGCGGTACTCCGAGCAGCAGGCAGGTGACGCCGTAGTACACGGCCTGGTATCCGCTGCCGGCCAGGGACCAGAAGGAGAACGCCAGCGCGAGGGCGGATACCCCGACATCGCGCACCAGGTGCGGCCAGTGTGTCGGGCGGCCCCGGGCGAGCAGCCAGTACAGCTGCGCGGCGGCGCTGAACAGGTACGGCACGACGGCGGTGAACACCGAGAGCAGCACCAACGTGGTGAACACCCGGTCGAACTGCGTATAGCTGACGACGGTCAGCACAGAGGCCAGCGAGGTCGAGGCCAGGATCCCGAAGACGGGGATACCGCGGTGGAGCCTGCCGAACTGCGCTGGAAACAGCCGGTCGCGGGCCGCTGCGAGCGGCATCTCCGCGGTGACGAGCGTCCACCCGATCAACGCGCCCAGGCCCGAGACGACGGCGGCGACGGCGACGGTCCGGCCGGCCCACTGGCCGCCGAAGATGGCGTTGGCGCTGTCGGTGAACGGGGCCGTCGAGGTCTGCAGCGCGGCGTTCGACACCGTCCCGAACACCGTCACTGTCCCAAGCAGGTAGACGACGGCGCAGCCGATGGTGCCCAGGATCGTTGCCCTGCCGACGTTGCGGGCCGGATTGCGGACGCGGCCGGCGGCGACCGAGGCAGTCTCGATGCCCAGGTAGGCGAACAGCGCGATCGCGGACGCCGCGGAGATGGCGCCGGTCGCCGAGGTGCCGCTGGCATTGAAGGCCCCGAAGTTATCGGCCCGGATGAACAGCAGCCCGACGGTGGCCATGAACAGCAGCGGCACGAACTTCAGCACGGTCGTGACGATCTGTGTCACGGCCATGTTCCGGACCCCCGACAGGTTGATGACCGCGGGCAGCCAGAGCCCGACCATGGCGATCAGGATCGACAGCAACTTGGTGTGGCCGGTGTTGGTGAACACCTCCACGTACCCGACCAGCGCGACGACGATGGCCGCGTTCCCCGCCCAGGCGGTGATCCAGTACGACCAGGCGTTCAGGAAGCCGGCGAAGTCCCCGAAAGCATCGCGGGCGTACACGTACGGCCCGCCGGAGCCGGGCACGCGCTTGGACAGTGCACCGAAGGTCATCGCCAGCGCGAGGGCACCGATGGTGACCAGCACGAACGCGACCAGGCTGATCGGCCCCAACGGTGCCAGCGCGGACGGCAGTGCGAAGACGCCGGTACCGATCACCGATCCGACGACCAGGGCCGTCGCGGTCGGCAGCCCGAAGGTGCCCTTGCCCTGGTGGGCTGGTGGCTGCTCCTGCGTGGTGCCCGGTGACACGAGGTCAAGTTGCGTGGCCATGAGGTCCATCCGTCGGTCGTCGATACGCGTCCGGGTGGACGGGTTCTCATCGTGGCGCGCAGTGGGCCGCCCGCCCATGGCCCGAGGTCCCGTACTGGACAGGACGAAAGTCCCGCTGCGCCGGCTCCTCATCTCTCCAGCTGCCGCAGTCACCGGCCCTGCTCCGTCGGTGTGGCTGCCGCGGCGGGCAGCCTGCGGGCGGCGACGACCCCCGCGCTCCAGCCGGGCGCCCTGCCGCCGGCCGGTGGCCCCACGGCCAGCGGGTCCAGGCCGCTGCGCGCCAGGGACCATGCGGTGACCGAGTTGGAGTTCCACATCTCCCCGGTGCCGAGCTCGTCCCGGCCCCAGACCGGCGTCGGCACCGAGGGGAGCGTGGCGAGCAAGCGGCGGCAGGTCCGCTCGTCGGTGCTGAGCCGGGTCGGGCTCCCGACAGCCTCGGCGATGTCCGCGATCGACCCGCCGTGCCAGCAGTGGACCTCGTACCGGAACAGTCGCGATCGACCTGCCAGGCGGCTGCCGACGGCGCCCTCGGCCACGACGCCGCGAGCACCGCCGCTACGGTCGGCCCAGACCGGCGTCATCTCGACCACCCACGCGTCCGGGGGCAGGCTGACCTGTAGCGCGGAGTGGTAGAGGTCGACGGCGGCGCGGCGCTCGAGCAGCGCGCACGCGGCCTCGTAGATTCTGCCGTTCCAGCGGACCGAGTGCCCGCCCGCGCCGAGCGGCAGCCAGAACAGCGCGATGCCGGCTTGTGCGCTCACGCCCACCCTGCAGCGGCGGCGGCCAGGCCGACGACACCGGCTCCGACGGCCATGAAGACGGCCTGCAAGGGGTGGAATCCGAGCCAGCGCCACTCGACGGCCTCGAAGACGACCAGCCCGGCACCGGCGAGGGCGGACAGCTGGCCGCTTCCCGGGGACTGCCCGCGCTCGAGCAAGCCGGCCGCCAGGTAGCCCACCCCGACCAGCCCGCCCAGCAGCAGCCCCGGCAGCCGCCAGTCGGTAAACGGGCCATCGACGAGCACGCGGGTCGGCATCCCCATCAGCGACCCGTCCGGCCTTGCCGCGAGCAGCCCGCCACACACCAGGGCCGAACCACCCGTGAGCAGCTCGACACGTACCAGGACCCGACGGGCCCGGGCGCCTCGTGCAGACGCCGGAAGCTCTCCGCCGATGATGTCCATGCTGGTCAGGCTCATGCTGCACCGTGCGCCCCCGCTCGTCCCGTCGCCAGGGCCGAACGTCCCGGGCTCCCGCCCCGGGCGGTCATCGGACGCCGCATGACGTCGGCCCCCCGGCTCCGACTGCGCCCATCTGCGGCAGACTGGGCGTCGGCCCGGGAGGGCTCGCCTAGTGGCCGATGGCGGCGGTCTTGAAAACCGCTAGGGGTGCAAGCTCCTCAAGGGTTCGAATCCCTTGCCCTCCGCTCTGACCAGGACTTTCATGCTCCTCACCTGTCGCCGCAGCTGGCCTACGGGGCCAAAAGACGGGCCGCGGGCCATTCGCGTGCCACTCAGGACGGATCCGCTCGGCCAAGAGCGACCGCCTACCCCCCGTCACCGCCCCGGACCGCGACCCTCGCCGGTCTGGACGATCACCCTCGCCGGTGTCCAGCGCGCAGCGTCCGACCCTCGCCGGTCCGGGAAAGTCGTTGATTGCTTGTCACCGACCCCCACCTGGCCGCACCTACCTAGAGGTAGAGGGAAGCGATCCGCACGGCCACAGGTGGACGTCCTCTGCGCCCATCGAGGCCAACATGGACAAGCTCCTGCTGAAGCCGTACGAGGCGGCGGAGGTCCTCGGCATCTGTCGCTCGAAGCTCTACCAGCTGCTGCGGAACGGGACGGTGGTGTCGGTGCGCATCGGCGGGTGCCGGCGGATCCCGGCCGCGAGCCTGGCGGAGCTGGTCGACAGGCTTCGTGCCGACCCCGAGAACTGCTCGTGGTGAACGGCCGAGCACGATGAGCCGGCGCAAGTTCGGAGCCGTACGGCGGCTGCCGAGCGGACGCTGGCAGGCACGGTTCCCTGGTCCTGGAGGTGAGCTGCTGCCCGCCCCGCAGACGTTCGCCACCAAGGTCGAGGCCTCGCGCTACCTCGCGGCCGTCGAGACGGACATGGCCCGCGGGCAGTGGGTCGACCCGCGCGGCAGCGGTGTTCTGCTCGTCGACTACAGCGCGGCCTGGCTGCAGGAGCGCACGGTCCGCGGGCGTCCCCTGGCGCCGCGGACCGTCGACACGTACCGGCACAGCCTGAACGCGTGGATCCTGCCGTTCCTCGGGCAGGTCCCGCTCGACAAGATCACCTCGGCGCACGTCCGGCAATGGCACGCGCACATCGGGGGCGAGACCGGCGTCAACGCCGTCCGGCAGGCGTACGCCGTCCTGCGCGCGATCCTGAACACGGCTGTCGCCGACGAAGCTCTCTACCGCAACCCCTGTCGCATCAAGGGCGCCGGCCAGTCCCACAGCCCCGAGCGGCCGCTGCTCGACCTCGAGGAGCTGGCAGCCCTGGAGGCTGCGATGACCGAGGACATGCGGCTCCTGGTGACCCTTGCCTTCTGGGCTCACCTGCGGCTCGGTGAGGTCCTCGCCCTCCAGCGCGGAGACGTTCTGCTCGACAAGCGCCAGCTGCGCGTCCAGCGACAAGTGGTCGAGGTTGACGGGCAGGGCTCCCGGCTCACCGAGCCCAAGGCCGGCAGCCGTCGGACGATCAGCCTCCCCACCCCGGCGGTCGACGCGCTACGCGAGCACCTGCGCCGCATGCCCCCCGGCCTACCGGCGGCGCCGCTGTTCACCCGGCCAGACGGCTCCGAGCTGCGTGCCCAACACCTGCACCACGCCTGGGAGCGGGCCCGAGCCGCCGCGCAGTTGCCCGGGGTGCACTTCCACGACCTACGCCACGCCGGCCTCACCCTGTCGGCCCAGGCAGGCGCGACGCTTGCCGAGGTCATGCGCCGGGCCGGTCACAGCTCCGCCGCTGCCGCCATGCGCTACCAGCACGCCGCCGACGAGCGCGACACCGAGATCGCCGACCGGCTCTCCGCGCTCGCGGCGCATCATACTGGTGTCGAGGCCTGCTCTTCTTCCTGACGCGGCGGGTCGAGCTAGCGACTTCGGATACCTGGCAACAGGTCACGGAGAGAAGGTCGTCCGGCTCGGGCGCTGGGAGTTCGAGGACTACCGCGAGTGCCGTTCTTCGATGTTCCCAGGGCCCGAACGCCCCGCTGAAGGAGGTCGCTTCTCGCGCAGGCCGCACGTCCGCTTCTGCCGCTGACGGCGCGTCGGCCGAAGGGCGCGCGGGATGGTGAGCGGCCGTCGTCAGTTCAGCTCTGGCCATCCCACGCTTTTCGTCATACGATATTGGTGTGGTGGACGAGCAGCAAATCCAGGAGTGGGCCGACGAGGCCGAGGCGGGCTATGACGTCGACGAACTCAGGCGGCGGGGGCGCGGGCAGGGCAT